>Ga0180438_10007272_pt1 | contig 14512 bp, 12 predicted proteins | sample SS_ome_12_FD_132455 | JGI IMG/M metagenome (GOLD analysis project Ga0180438, IMG submission 132455) | Hypersaline lake sediment archaeal communities from the Salton Sea, California, USA - SS_3_D_2 metaG | ecosystem: Environmental > Aquatic > Non-marine Saline and Alkaline > Hypersaline >...
ATGCGCCGCAAAAGACGCCTCCGGACAGCTTTGGTTCGGCTCGCACAGCGTCGGCCTGCAACGATACAACGGCGACTGTTTTCAGCGCCTGACCTCCGAAGACGGCCTGCCCTCCAATAGCGTGACCGGCCTTGTGCCGCAGACGGACGGTTCGATGATTATCGGCACCTACCGCGGGATTATACGCTACCGGCCGAGGGCTACGCGCCCGGCCCGAATTGAGATTCGAGCCGCCGTCGCAGACCGCGAGTATCCGCATCCGACTGATTTGGAGTTGATCACCACTCAGGCGCACCTAGTAACCATCTCGTATCACGGCGTGAGTCTGGCCACCCGGCAAATGCGCTACCGCTATATCCTCGAGGGTTACGACACCCAGTGGCAGGATACGTGGCAGAACTGGGTCCGCTACAGCAACCTGCCCGTGGGCGACTACACGTTTCGGGTAATTGCCATCAACCGCGATCTGGTGCCTTCGACGCGGCCCGCCTCGATGACCCTGCGGATACTCCCCGATCCCAAAGAGCAACTCCTCGCCGAGCAAGAGGCCGAAATCGGCCGCATGACAAAAGAAATCCGACTCCATCAGCGCGAGGAACGGCAAAACAAAGTGCTCGTCCAATTGGCGCGCAGCAAGACCCTCTACGGCGGCAATCTCGACGCCGCATTCGAGGAAATCACGGAGACCGCGGCGCACACACTCGAAGTCGACCGCGTCAGTATCTGGCTGTTCAACCAAGAAGGGGATCTCCTCGAATGCCTTAAACGATACGAACGCGCGTTGAATGCTCATTTCGATGGCGGCGCCTTCGAGGCCGCGAGCTACCCTGCCTATATGAGTGCCCTCGAACATGAGCGGATTCTTGCCATTGACAACGTGAACGCCGACCTCCGCGTGGGCCCGTTTGCCGACAGCGTACTGTTTTACCCGGGGGCCATCTCCGTCCTCGATGCACCGATCCGAATGGAAGGGAAAACCACCGGCATCGTACAGCATGTCAGCGCCTCCAAACCCCGGACATGGGACCGCGCGGACAAGGATTTCGCGGCGTCCGTCGTCGGTTTCGTCGCGTTGGCTATCGAGGCGCACGAACTTGAACGCGCAGAAGAAGAACGACGCCATATGGAATCCCAGGTGCAACACGCGCAGAAACTCGAGAGTCTGGGCGTGTTGGCCGGAGGAATCGCCCACGATTTCAACAACCTCCTCGTGGCAATCCTCGGCAACTCGGATCTTATGCTCAAGGAACTTGCCCAGGACTCGCCGTTACGCCAATTCCTCGAACAGATTCAGAGCGCGGCGCTGCGCGGCTCGGAACTCACCAATCAGATGTTGGCGTATTCGGGGAAGGGTCCGTTTGCCCTTCAGGTTGTCGACATTTCCAGAATGGTCGAGGAAATGAGCCACCTGCTGCGGATCTCCATATCCAAGAAAGTCGAGTTGCGCTGCGAGTTCGCCTCAGGTCTCTCGCCCATCGAGGTGGACCCCGGGCAGTTGCGCCAGGTCACCATGAACTTGATTACAAACGCCTCGGAAGCCATCGGCGACCAGAACGGCGTGGTTCGGGTGCGGACCGGCAGCATTCAGGCCGACCGGGCTTACTTGAGTGGTACCGGGCTCGGCGACAATCTGCCCGAAGGAGAGTATGTCTACCTCGAGGTGGTCGACACCGGTTGCGGCATGAGCGCCCAAACACGGACGCGCATCTTCGACCCGTTCTTCACCACGAAGTTTGCGTGGCGCGGCCTGGGGCTGGCGGCCGTCCTCGGAATTATCCGAGCCCACAGAGGAACCATCGAGATCAAAACGAAACCCGGGGCAGGCACAACGTTCCGCGTCCTGTTTCCCAGTTCGAGCCAAGCCCCGACGCGTCCGCCGGCCCTGCCCGGAGACCGCTGGAACGCGATCAAGGGCACCGTCCTCGTGGTAGACGACGAAGAGGTTGTGCGCCAAGTGGCCCGAAAGGCGCTCGAACGAGCCGGCCTCACGGTATTGACGGCAAACGACGGACTCGAGGCCGTCGAACGGTTTAAGAACGACGCCGAGCGGATCAGCGCCGTACTGCTGGACATGACGATGCCTCGTATGGATGGGAAAGAGACGTTCCAGGAACTGCGGCGCATCCGGCCCGACGTCCCCGTGATCCTCTCCAGCGGTTATACCGAGCAACATGCAACAGAACGGTTCGCCGAAGAGCCTCGTTTGTCCTTCATTCAGAAGCCCTACCTGACCGCGGTGCTCCTTGACAAAGTCAGCGCGGCACTGAACGGATAGCCCAGCCGCTCCGCCACCCGCAATTCGGTGCTTCACCGTTTGACTTGGGTCGGATTCCTATGCTATTTTGTTGTTGTGCCGGTTAGCCCCCGGCCAACGGTGGGGGTCGAGGCGCGACATGCGTAGACGGAAGAAAGCGGGCGGCGTTCGCGAGCGGCACGTACTGTAAGAACCGCGATTGCTTTCGGGCGCGGGAGAGGAAAGCTTCGGTTTCTGCAACGGATGGGAGACCGTAAGCTTTTTTGTTGTGAGGGCGGCTTGATCATGCCCAAGATGAAGGTGGGGTTGGTTGGGTGCGGCAACATCGCAACCGACTTGTGCATTGCTGTTAAGGAAGGCGATATCCCGGCGGAGATCGCCGCCGTCACCGACATCGCGCGCGGCAAGGCCGTCGTGCTGCTTCGGACCTTCGACATGGACGCTGCAATTTGCAGCCTTGACGAGAACGCGGCCGCCGTGGACTATCTCATCGAGTGCGCGGCTGCCGACGCTGTGAAAGAAGTGGTCGAGGCCGCCATCAAGCACGGCACAGACTGTTTGATTGTGAGTGTCGGCGGTCTTGTAGAGGATCCCGAGCTGTTCGTGCGCGCCAGGGAAGCCGATATCGCCCTGACCATTCCGTCCGGCGCGATATGCGGGTTGGACGGCATTCGGGCCGCGCAGGAAGCCGGATTAAGAAGCGTGACGTTGACGACGCGGAAGCCGCCGAAAGGATTGGCCGGCGCCCCGTATCTCGTCGAACACAGCATTGACGTCGACGGATTGACCGAACCGCGTGTCGTGTTTGAAGGTACGGCCGCGGAAGCCATCAAGGCTTTTCCCAAAAACGTAAATGTCGCTGCAACAATCAGTCTGGCGGGCATTGGGCCGGACGAAACCCGCGTCCAGATCATTGCCGACCCTGCCGCCACGGTGAATAGCCACGAGATAGTCGTCGACGGGGCGTTCGGCCGATTGCGCACCGTCACGGAAAACGTGCCTTCGCCGAGGAATGCCAAGTCGAGCTACCTGGCTTCGTTGTCCGCGTGCGCGGAGCTGCGGGACGCCGCAACGGCGTTTGCTGCACGAAGAACTCCCGGGTGGTGATTATTTACGCCGATCAAGGCACGATGATGGAGACCCAAAATGTATGCCGTTGTGACTGCTGGTGGAAAACAACTAAGAGTCTCGCCCGGGGACGTCGTTCGCGTCGAGAAGATCGACGCTCTCATAGGCGACACCGTCGAATTGGATAAGGTCTGTCTGCTGGCAAGCGACGACGCCCTCGTGGTTGATCCGGAATCCCTAAGGGGCGCCAAAGTCGTCTGCGAGGTGCTCCGGCAAGGGCGGCGGAAGAAAATCCGGGTTTTCAAGATGAAACGCCGCAAAAAATACGCACGCACCCAAGGCCACCGCCAGCCCTACACGGAACTGCGCGTCCGTGACATAGCGATGTAAAGGAGACACGTCATGGCACACAAGAAAGCGGCCGGGAGTTCGCGCAACGGAAGAGACAGCGCGGCAAAGCGCTTGGGCGTAAAGAAGTTCGCCGGCGAGAAGGTCCGCGCAGGCAATATCCTCGTGCGGCAACGCGGCACGAAGTTTCACCCGGGGATCAATGTCGGCCTCGGCGACGACGACACGTTGTTCGCCATCGCGGACGGCCACGTGCGGTTCCGCCAGGTGCGCAAGAAACGGAAAGTCGTGGACGTGGTCGCCTTCGTCGAATAAGCCCGTGCCCGGAGGCCGCCAACCATGTTCGTTGATCGAGCCAAGATCACGGTGACCGGCGGACGAGGCGGCGACGGCTGCTGTAGTTTTCGACGGGAGAAATACGTGCCGCGCGGCGGGCCGGACGGCGGGGACGGCGGCAACGGCGGCGATGTATACATCGTCGCTAATTCGAGGTACGCGTCCTTGCTCGATTTGCGGTTTCATCCCCACTGGAAAGGCAAACGAGGCGGCCACGGGCAAGGCAGTTGCCGGCACGGGAAGAATGCCCCCCCCGTCGAAATACACGTACCCCTCGGCACATTGATTCGTGCATCAGACACGGATGCCGCGATGGGAGATCTTACCGAAGAAGGTCAGCGTTTTCTGGCGGCGCAGGGCGGCCGAGGCGGCAAGGGCAACGCCCGGTTCGCCACCGCAACGAACCGCGCGCCGCGATTCGCCGAATTGGGCGAACCCGGGGAAGAGGCCGGATACGTCCTAGAGCTCAAACTCATCGCCGAGGTAGGTCTTGTCGGGCTCCCAAATGCCGGTAAATCCCCGTTCTTGTCGCGCGTCAGCGCGGCCACGCCGAAAATCGCCGACTACCCGTTCACGACGGTGAGCCCGAACCTGGGCGTGGCGGCCCTGAGCGATCACCGAACCCTAAACATCGCCGATATCCCGGGCCTCATCGAAGGGGCCGCTGCCGGCAAAGGACTCGGGCACGAATTTCTACGCCACATCGAACGGACAAAAGTGTTGTTGTTTATCATCGATTTGGGCGATGAAGCGCCCGCGCACAGCCGCGAGGTGCTCAACCGGGAACTCGAACTCCACAATCCCGAACTGGCAACAAGGCCGAAGGTGTTCGCCCTCAACAAGGCGGATATCCCCGAGAATCGGGCGCGGTTCCATACCGTTGCCCCGCAGTTCAACAACCCGTTCCTCATTTCCGCGGCCACCGGCGACGGCGTCGCGGACGTTCTGGAACATCTATGGGCCATTGTGGATCGCTTGCGCGGGGAAGAAGCGATTCCACCCGGCGCCGCCGCTGAGCGTGACTATACGTACACGCCGCCATACATGATCGAGAAGACGCCGCAAGGATTCTCGATCACAGGCAAAACCGCAGTCCGAGCCGTCAACATGACCGATTTCAACAACGAGGAAGCCGTACGCCGCCTGCAAGATAAACTCCGGTTGATGGGCGTGTTCAAGGCCCTGAAACGTATGGGCGCGCAACAAGGCCAAACCATCACCATAGGAGACGTGGAACTTGAGTACCAAGCCGATTGACGTCCGCACGCTCGTAGTCAAAATAGGCACCGCACTGCTCACCGGGCCTCAAGGGTTCGACCGGGCGGTGCTCGAGAACATCGTGAAGGAAATGGCGCAGCTCAAACGCGAACGCAATCTGAATATCGTCGTCGTGTCCTCCGGCGCGGTTGGATGCGGCATGGCGGCCCTCGGCATTTCCGAGTACCCAAGACTCCTTCCCGTCAAACAGGCCGTCGCCGCCGTCGGCCAATCCCGCTTGATGCACCACTACGAAGTCCTTTTCCAAACCCACGGGAACGGACTCAAGACCGCCCAGGTCCTGCTCACGGCTGCGGCGCTCGAGGATCGCCGAACCTATCTCAACGTCCGCAACACCATCCTTGCCCTGTTCCAACTCGGCGACGTCATACCCATCGTGAACGAGAACGATTCCGTCGCTACTGAGGAACTCCGATTCGGCGACAATGACGGATTGGCCGCCCGCGTCGCCTCGAAGATCGATGCCGATCTGCTCATCATTCTCAGCGACGTGGACGGGCTGTACGACAGAAACCCCGCGCGAGATAAGAATGCCCGGTTGATCCCGTTCGTGGAAAACATCACCGAGGACATCGAAGCCTTGGCGGAAGACACGATCACCGAAACGACTATAGGCGGCATGAAAACCAAACTGGCCGCCGCGCAAATCGCGTGCGCGGCAGGGCTCCGCACCATCGTCGCCAACGGACACCGCCCTAACGCTGTCGCCAACGCCCTCGACGGCGCCGGCCCCATGACCGTGTTTGACAGCGGCCAAAGCGCCCTCCCACACCGAAAACGATGGATTGCCTTCGGCCGCGCCAGCCGCGGCGCGCTCGTGGTAGACGACGGGGCCGCCCGTGCCTTGCTCGAGCACGGCAAGAGCCTGCTCGCGGCAGGCATCACCGCCCTCGAGGGAACGTTCGACGTCGGCGCCGCCGTCAAAATCCGCGACGCCTCCGGACGCGACATCGCCCGCGGCCTCGTCAACTACTCGAGCAAGAACATCTCCCGCATAAAGGGCCGCAAAAGCGCCGAGATCAAGGAGATACTCGGACGCAAAGACTTCGACGAAGTCATCCACCGCGACAACCTCGTTCTACTGTAACTTGCACCTGACCTTTGTGTCACCGCCCCGGGCTCACGACGCCCAACTCCCCGTTCCGGTTGCACATCCTACCGGCCCCCATTCCTTCCCGGCGCGCCCTGTCCACACCGCCCATCTGTTCTTTCCCACCCGCGGCAGCGCCTGGCAGTCCGCCCCGCTTCTTGTCCGTGTCTGTCTGTGCCCGTCCGTTCCGTCCACTACGTCAACCGCCGCCCAAATTACGCACCATGCGGCATTCGGGCCGACCCGCCAAAAAACACCCCCTGTTCCCCACCAAGAACCGCCCCAAGGAACAAAAGGGACTCCCAATCAGTAATTCCCGAGTGACAAGGAGCACTCGATGCTGCCGGAGATCAATTATCATCCTTTATCGTTCGGAACTCATCCCAGTGGCGAATTGTGAATTCCTGCCCCGCGTCCGGCGCTGTTGTGTTGCCGGGACTGTAAAGCAGGGCCCTCATTCCAAGCCGGCGTGGGATTGCCACATCGAGTTGAGGATTGTCGCCAATAAACAATATGCTTTGCATATGTTCCGCCGCAACACCGGCTTGGTTGACGGCCAGTCTGTAGATCTTTTCTCCTGGCTTTCTCACGCCCAAAGACGCACTGTCCAATATGAAGTCAAAATACGTGCACAGTCCATGCTCAGATAGAACTCGTTGCGGAATACGCGCAATCAAGATGTTCGATACAACAGCCATCCTTACTTTTCCATGCCAGAACTGCAGCATTTCGTGTACGCCGGGAGCGGGGATGAGTTGCGCCATGGCGTTTTCGTAAAAGACTTGCACGGTTCGAGAAATGGCCTCCTCAAGGTCTACATTTTCTTGGACGTTCGCCTTCGAGAAAATTTGGCGCAACCTCTCCGGCAAAGTGATCTCCTTGCCCGGAGCCGTATCGTCTCTCTCCTTGCGCCAGTTTTCGTACTCGCGCACGAAGTCCGCCTCCGAAGCGTACAACCCGAGCTGCACGGGGACATAGGCCATAAGTGCGCAATATGGCGTCTCTTCGTCCAAGCCGTCGTCGATGATCAGCGTCCCGAAACAGTCAAAGAAGAACCACTCAGGCATCTCTGTCTTCATGGCCAAATCCCTTGTACTCGTGGAGCAGCGCGGAACAGGCGCCAGGCCAGTTCAGCCGCGATGGGAACCCATTGCGCTGCTGTGCCCTAAGAAGCGATTCGCCAACGGGCATTGCCGGCAGATGTCCGGCATCCGCTCGGGATCGTTGGCGTCCTTCCGGATGTTCTCGTACGCTTCGCCGCCCCAAATCTCTGCAAAGTCCCGTTCGTTGACGTTCCCTAACACAACCGGTCCAACGCAGCACGGCATCACGTCGCCATTCCAGCAAATGAAGGCGCTGAAATAGGGTGCATCACAGAGCGTGCTGATCGCAAAGCGATTCGCCGGGGCATACGTGTCGTCCAACCATACCATGTCGCCAAAGCGTGTCGGATAGCCATCGACAAACATGCCCAGGTGCTCGGCCAAGTTGATGGCCTCTGCGATAGCGTCGGCAGCGCTCCCGTCGAAAGGTGGACAGAGCGTCGTGTCTGGGCCGGCAACGATGTCGAAGCTGATGCGCCCCGCGCCGAGCGAGTGGGTCAATTTGACAATCTCCGAGAGCTCCTCCCAGTTGTCTCGCTGTATGGCTATGTGAACCCCCGGTGACGAGGGTCCGCTGTTGGCATCGGGGAGATTCGAGGACTTCTCCAAGTTGCGGCATACCCGGCCGAACTCGGCGCCTTGCCGAATTCGCTCGAACGTTTCCGCGCAAGCGCCGTCAAAGGATACGGTGACATTGACGCCGTGGTCGAGCAAAAGCTGGGCTGTCTGAGCGGAGAGGAGCATTCCGTTGGTGTATAGGTCCAGTTTTGCTCGCGGGAGTTTGCGACGGGAAACGTATTCCAGCCGTTCTGAGAAGTCCATTAGCAGCAGCGACTCGCCCAAGCCATGGAGCGCATATAACAACACCCCGTGACACGTCTGATCCACAACCTTCCGGAACAGATCGCCGTCCATGGTGCGTCCGCGCGCCGTGGGTCGCCCGCGGCACGTCACGCAGTAGAGATTGCAGTCCGAGGTCAAATCAAGCCAAACCACCGACGGGCACGTATTCGTCACCGGTGCGCCAACGTACGCCTTGATCTGGCTGATTCCGCTGTCTGTGTAGTAACGCAATGCTCCTCTCCATAGCACGCGCTGCTTCAGGCTTTCAGTGCGTCAATCAAGTCCCAAGCCGGCCACGGCGGCCACAAGGTTGACGTAGGTCTGCTCTCTGGACTTCATGAACGCTCTCTTCTCCGGCCTATAGACCTGGTCTAAGCATGAACACATGGCCCCCAACTGCTTGTATAGCGCCATCCGCGCGAGTCGAGCGTAGTCGATTTCCCGCAATTGTTCGTAGCCACGCATGCAGGCCCTTGTCGCAAGTTCCTGTTCATCGAGTGCGAACGGACGGTCGAACCCCCAAAGCCGTCTGGGCGCGCAGGCCAACATGAAGAGATCCTGGCACGGGTCATCGAAACCCACCCATTCCATATCACATACAAAGGCGACGTTCCACTCGCCGTCGATCTTCTCAAAGTGAAACTCAGAATCGCCGACACACAGCGACTCGGGTTCGAAAAGCAAATCGCCGTCCCCTTCAACAACTGCCCGGCATTGGTCAATCTTGGTCAGGCTGACGCGAAACGGACCATCCTTGACTACATTTTCCAACTGCTGAAGATTGTATAACAAGCGGTCTATGGCTGAACGAGGGGACGACGCTTCTCGTGATATGTTGTGCACTTGCGCGTAGCAATAGCCGGTCTTTTCCTGAATTTCATCCTTCTCTTGTTGGTCTGTCCGGGGGTTCTGCGGATGCGAGAGAAAGGTGGCCTCGTCCCCTGCCATGAAGTCCATGACCATGTAGCCAACCGGAACCAATCGTTTGCTTCTGTCTATGCGATGGACTCGCGGAACAGGAATATCGGTGTTTGCGGCAACAAGGCGGTAATTCGTCCGCTCCTTCTCATACAGGTCGTCCCGGTGTCCTCTAGGAAAACGGAAGACATACTCCTGCGGCTCGCCACGCAGACGCACCCTGAAAGACTGATTCGCGTTGCACCCGCACACCTTCGGGATACCGCATTCGCTCGAGGGAAGGATCTCCGAGCAGGATTCCACCTCAGTACTCGAACCGAATACTTCTGCGGCTATACTCACAATTTGCTTCGCCGAAATCGTCATAGAAGGCATCTATGATCCTCCTGTCTTGATCGCCCTGACGTTGCGGATCAGGCGCGCGTCAGCATCGCTGTGGAGCCGCTTGTTATGTGTTGTCAAAGGTGAGATAGACCATATCCCAGCCATCGCAAGTGCCACATGATTCTGTGAAATGTCCCTTCGTATAGTCTGACACCACCGCCTTCCAGAATTCCTTGGCGGGGATATTCGCGACCAGTTGCCTTACTGACCAGCGGCCACGAAACATATCGAAAATCGCACACGCCACATGCCGACCAATGCCTCGTCTCTGGTATTTGCCGACAATGAAGAACTCGGCCATGTCATAGTCCACATCAGGGTCGTCCCCCATTTCTCTTATCAGAGCGAAGCCGGCCACACCGCTTGGCGACCTAACGATGAATGGATGACCCCTTCTCCCCTCAGGCCACCTGGCGCTTGGTTGGGTCTCGGGGTGATGCGTCTGCCAGTACTCCCGAGAATCATCACAGCCAGCGAACCTTCCCTCGGCGTTACACTCCCAACCGGCTGATTTCGACATGTCATAAATGTAGTAGTCGATCAGGTTGAGAATGATTCTCATGTCGGACTCTGTCGCACGCTCTATTGAGATATTTCCCATCAGGCATTCCTCACATAACGTCCGGGTTCACTTGTCGGCGCGTGCGCGACGGTCAAGTGCAGACGGTGGCCATAAGTTACCCTATTCGTAATGCGGACGGCGCATCCTCCGGCAGGCCGCAGTCGAAACGGCGGTAGCCGAATGCCTCAAAATCTCCAGCGGCATGTGCCCATACGACCTCTTCCTCGTCCGTGTCGCGGAAGAAGTCAAAGAAATTGCCGGGAGGACGAATCCCCCTTTCAGGATGATGAGGGAAAGGGGGCACGTTGTTGGGATCGACAAAGGGAAGCTCCAGCAAGCACTCCGGTAGCCGCTCGAAGTACAGCACCAGGTTCACCCGCCCCCGATCAATGAACCTCTTCTGGTTCATTTCGTGCTCATCGCTTTCGTTCTTGAGGGCAGATTCACGGATTCTCTCGTCGAGGGGGACGGCTGACTGCTGAGGTATTTCCCTCTGCTGCTGCTTTTCTCTCGTCTTCAGAATGGCGCGGAACTTCCTGAGTCGTTCCTGCTCGCTTTCACACGGCCCCAATTCCTGCTCCGTCAAGACTCCCTGCTCATCCCAGCACACAGCGAAGTGTCCACTGGCGGCCCTGTCGTACGGGTTACGCACGACTGTGAATACCAAGTATTCCGCAGCCTCCTGCGGAACATCGTAATCGTGATGCCCGCCATGCCAGCGACCATCAAAGTGCTCCAACAACCAGTGATTCATCGATTTTGATCCCGTTCTTGGGATGCCTATGTAGACATACTTGTGAGTATCAGAGATGATCATGGTACGTCTACTCTTTGCTCATAACGGTTTGCGCGTGAACGGGGCGCGCTTGCCGCGCGATGGTTATGTTCTTTCTATCGAGAATACGCCGCTGTAGGCGGACACTTGAGAGTAATCGACTCGAAGTCCCACTTCCGCGAGCGCGTCCGTGGTTTCGTCGACCGCCCAGTAGTGCTCGTCGTCATCCCAACTCGCGCCGACACGCTCGCGAGCTTCCTGGCGAGCGATAACCGTCGGGAAAGAGATGTCGGCGACAACAATCCGGCCGTCCTGCTCAAGGAATCGCCCGGCAACCCGCTGCAGCAGATCGCGCTTGGCTCGCAGATCGAAATGATGCAAGGCATAGGAGGAAACGACTCTGTCGAAGCGACGTTGGACCGCCGACGGCCATTCCCCCGCTATGTCAGCCTGGAGGAGGACGGCTCCCGGCAACTTCGGTTCTGCTTCGCGGAGCATAGCGGGCGAAAAGTCGATTCCCCAAATCTTGCATCCAAGTGTGTGCAGCCGCTGCGCCAAGTTGCCTGTGCCGACCCCCATGTCGAGGATGGTCATGCCCGCGTTGGCCTCCGCGCGGCGCACCACCTGATCAAGCACCTCATTGTATCCCTCGTACGGGAAGCCGGTGGGAGATGCGACAAGGGCGTCGTATTTCGCCGCAATCCGCTCAAAAGGTTCGGCGGGATTTATGTCACCAGCTCCTCCCATCATGACAGAGCCTTTGGTTAACCATTACTTCTGAATACGAAAATTGTTCTTATGTTCCCTATGGCCAGGCAGACTTACCCACTCATGAATTCACATGGATATGCGCATTCCTGGGCGACAGCATCAATAAGCACAAGGCGCTGTCGTCGCGCAAGGCTCGTGGCGTCGTCATATCACGTTTCCTCGTACGAATCTTGCCGCGAAAGAAAGGAACTGTAATAATGACTGACACAAAGAAGGTTCGAATCGAACGAGAGAATGTCACAATGCGTTTGGAAAAGAGACTGCTCGAGGTGATGAAAGGGCTGACCGAAAAAAAGGGTATGATTATGGGCGAACTGGTCGAGGAAACCTTTCTACACTCTTTCTGTGCAGTGTCAGGAAGAGAAGGTCAGGCCTGCGCGAGCCCCCACACAGTGGCCGGACTCGAAGCCATCGACAAGTTGAAGAAGACCCACCGTCTTGACTATGATGTACATGACTGTTATGCTTTTGTGGATACATCATAAGCCCCCAAGGCGAGGCGAGCACTTAGCCCACGTTCCGCGTTCCCCGTCAGCACAAATAAAGCAGTTAGAACCTCTGGATTCGTGGAGACCTACCTTTTGTAAAGTTGTACGGGGGCGGGACGCCGTGCTATGATATTATCCGTCCACTACGGTTGATGAGAAGCCGCTCGCGAAACGGCAAGGAGGATCTATGGCTACGGTAAGACGGCACAAGTGGTTGCTTTGCACGCTCACCTTCCTTCTGTATGTTTCGGCTGCGCAGACCGCCGATGATTCGTTGGTGTACGACATCCCGAAACTCGAGGGCGTCATCGTCGACGGCGACCCCGCCGATTGGGGCGGCCAAGGGTTCCAGGTCAATGTCTTGACCCACGTCAATCGCGCTACGGCGCCGCCCGATGACTTCGATGCCCGTTTCCGTTTGGCGTGGGACGACAGCGGCCTCTTGTTTCTCCTCAGAGTGCAAGACGACGAACCGGTCGAGAGTAAGGACATGGGTTGGCTCTGGCAGAAAGATTCGATCGAGGCGTTCGTGGCGCCGAAGGTAGGCGGGCCTGACTATTACCAAACCGCGGTCGCGCCAGGCTGCGACCCTGAAACGCCCGAATTGCGGCATCATTTCTACGATTTCCGGTTCACCGAACCCAAGGAGAAGCTGGCCATCGAGGCCGTACGTACGCGGACGAACTCGGGCTACCTTCTCGAGATTCGCTGGCCTTGGACTAATTTCGCCGCGCCACCGAAACAAGGCGACGCAATAGGATTCCAGCTCTTTGTGAACGACTCGGATGCGTCCAGGGGCCGGTTCCAACTACAGTTTTATCCTCTTTTCTACTCACACAACAGCAACCGCATGCATCACGTTCGACTGACTACCACGGCCAGCCCAGACATCCTCGCAAAAGTGTGGCCCGAGTACTACGGCCCGGTCCAGATCCGCCTCAGCGTACTCGCCTGCGACGAGTTGTCCGGAAAGACCATCGAAGCGAGAGACGGCGGCCGCGTACTCGCCACAGGCACACTGTCCGATGACGGGAAACGGCCCACGGCAAAGCTCCTCCTGCCTCTAGCGCCCAAAGGGGGGCACTACGAAAACCTGGCCCTCTTCGCCGAAGGCCGACAGATCGCCGGCATCCATCTGGCCGACGCCGACAAGGATCGCGCCGTGCAGCTCGTGCAGGCCGATATCAACTTCAAGCCCTACGTTTTCACCGGAGGACAGTTCCCCAAGTGTGACTTTGAAAAACCTCGCGTGATGGAAGGACTCCTCGGCAACTACGCCCTGAAAACCACGTTCTACGACAAGGATTACGGCGAAGTGACTCAACCCGAGACGCCGGGCCGCTACGGGGCCGTCGTCGAGGTCATTCCCGAGCGGGGCCGGCCGTTCCGGCGATTCCGTACGTTGTGCCGCGTGCCGGACACGGCGCAGTTGTCCCCCTGGTGGACCAGCGATATCGGGGCCTCAATCACCTTGCCGGAAACGTACGGGATTGATTCCGACGTGGCTACAGCGTACCGGGAGGAACTGGGCGAGTACCTCAAGATGGTGTTTTCAACGAGTCTGAGCCGGACAGCCCAGAGCGGAGCGCTCTTCGCGGGCTTATACGAAGCGGCGCCAACCGATGGACCCCGTACCGCGGCCGACTCGACCATGTCCGTAGACCGCCAGTGGTGGGTCGGGCTGAAACGCAAGATCTACGGCACCGAAGCGCAATTCCCCGAAGCATTTCTATGCCCGCGTCCTATCGAGGGCCCACCGGCGCCCGTGATCCGAAAAGGTTCAGCAAAGGAGGCCGGCATGATGCCCGGTGCGAAGAAGAAGCTCGATGCCTTGCTGCGCACCTGGGCCGGCGACACCGACGAGGCGTTCGCGGTCTGCATCGCGCGCAACGGCGTCGCCTTCCTGCACAAGGCCTACGGCGAACGCGACGGCAAGCCCATGACCCTCACGACGAAGAGCTACATGGCCTCGATCACCAAGTTGCTGTCAGGCGTACTCATGATGACGGTCGTTGACCAGGGACTCGTCGGCCTCGACGAACCGGTGGATAAATACATCCCGCCGCTTCGCGGCATCGAGATCAAGACGCCCTTAACCATTCGCCACCTCTATAACCATACCAGCGGCATTACCGGTCACTGGCGCGATGACATGAATGATTTCGAGGAGGCCTTGGCCGCCTCCTACCCCTTCATCAGCGTCGGCGCCGAGCACCTTTACACCGGTGCAGGATATGCCCTCGCCGGGAAAGTGATCGAGTCGGTAACCGGCGAAGCCATCCCGCAGTTCTACA
>Ga0180438_10007274_pt1 | contig 14504 bp, 19 predicted proteins | sample SS_ome_12_FD_132455 | JGI IMG/M metagenome (GOLD analysis project Ga0180438, IMG submission 132455) | Hypersaline lake sediment archaeal communities from the Salton Sea, California, USA - SS_3_D_2 metaG | ecosystem: Environmental > Aquatic > Non-marine Saline and Alkaline > Hypersaline >...
CTGGCGGCGGCGGTGGTGGCTCTTCCGGGAACGAAACCGCATCGATGGCCCAGAATGGATATAGGTTGTCCATCCCGCACTCACCGAACGCGATGCGGAACCAGCCGTTCTCACCCCAATCTGGTCCCCAGCTATTCTTGCAGATCCAGCCCTCGGCATCGTAGCCGAAAAGGGCCACGCAATGGCCACCCAGGTACTGGCCCCAGGTGTGGCGGTACACCCCGCCGGCGTAGTCGAAAAAGTCGTCGTAGACCATAAAGGCCACCGGCATAGGGCCCCACTCAGCGACCACCGTTTTCCGATCACTGTAGACTTCGTACCAACCCTCTACGACAACCAGGGCGTCGTCCCCGCAGGGAGCGCAGGGCACGTTGGTGTCGGCGTATGGAAAACACTCCTCGTCGATCAGGCCGTACCCCATGCACCAATTGAGCGCATCCGCGGGCTGCCAGCCCCTATCGCAGCAGTTGCCGCATCCACAGAAGAAGAGGTAGGCCTCGGACAGGTCCATCCCTGCCTTGCCGGCACGGGCAGCTTGGGCCTCTATAGCAGCCGTCACCCCGAATGCCACGCACGATCCACAGTTGCCCTGGTCGCGCACCGGGGTAGCATAGGCTCTCCAGTCGACCTGGGCAGGTGCCAGGGCGTCTTGAGAACTCAGGCGATGCGCACCTCGCATCCGCTCAACTTCGGCCGCCGGCAAGTTCAAGCCCAGCCGCCTGCGTTTCTGTTCCGGACTCAGGGCCGACGGTGCCACTCTCCATCCCTTGTTCATCGCCGCTCGCATCTTCTGGTCCTCAGTCATGCTCTCAATCCTCCTATTCTGGATACTTGCTCCAGTAATACCAGGTCTGGACCTGATCCCCGCTCACCTGCACGATGCGCCAGCCTGTCAATCTCTTCAGCAGCCAATGAAAAACGCCGGGCACATAGTTCCATAGAAGGCCGTTGATCCGAGACGCCCTTCCCTTACATATCGGAGGTTCCGGCTTTACCATCTCGGCCCAGTGCGTGATCTTGAAATGAACCAGCCCCGTTTGCCACCCGTCGCTCCCCCACACGTCCTCGAATCCTGGATCCTGGTCGTAGTAATGGCCCATGCCCACGGTCACACCATCCCACCACCACAGAGGCTTGAAGGTGTTGACGGGAGGGGCTACATCCTCAACGCGGTTCCACTGCACCTTGTGGCTCATCTCCACGTCTCCGAATCATGCAGGACCTGGTCGCCCGAGTTCTGCACATAGGTGTATATGTGCGGCTTGGAAAAGATACGCCGAGCCGCCTTTCCACACCAGACGCACGTTTCGGGCTCGTTGCACCTGTCCATGCTGCGCAAGTACAGGGAGACGGCCTTGCAGGCTACGCAACGGTACTCATACAGGGGCATCGAGGCCCTCCTGGTCAAGATCAGCTAACTCTACTGGCTTTTCATCACTCAGCCCGGACAGTGCATTTTCAATCTCTCCAATGCTGTGCTCCTCCCATATCCTGGTATCCTGGATCTTGGGAACAGATACGACACGCTCGTCCACTTGCTCAAAGTGCCGGGCGATCTCCTCTGGGAACCCGGTCGAGTTTGGGAACTGGACGATTTCTGTCGTCATGGGCATCTGGTGCCAGGCGCTTCTGTCCAGATAGATCAGCGCCTGGGCCAGCTCGTAGGCCGTGATGTCTGGCTTGGGATTGAATTTCCAGACGGTGACGGTTTGTTCCTCGAAAGTCGTTGGCATATTAAGCCTCCTCCATTGGTTCCCCGCGCAAGAACGCCTGCCAGCTCCGGTACCGCTTGGGGTAGAAGATGCGCATCCGCGCAATCTCTAGCCACCACGTCGCTGTGATCCAGGCGAACCGCACACCAACCCGCAGCCAGTACGCGACCTCGTGAGCCACGATCCGCGGGCGAGAGCGTGCCGGCAAGGCCGGATAGCAGGTGGCCCTGGTGCAATCCCAAATGCCTCCGCTCTCCGTCTCCAGCTCGGAATGATGCCGGCACACTTGGAAAAGATCGCCGTCATCAAACACCCAAATGTGATCCTCCCAGGAGTCCATAGGAGTGAACAGCCAGCCACAAAGAGCGCACCGCGGAAGAGGTTCCCCATCGTAACCACAGGGCAATGCTATCCCCATCGCTTGATACCAGGCAGATCGCAAGCTGTACATCCTACACCCCCGGATCGTACTTGGTCATGCCCACGAGCCTTTTCAGCGGCCCGGGCAGGTCGAACGGGCTGCGCTTCCGGAACCAATGTTCTTGGTTCAGAAAGGTGCCCGTATCGACAACCTCGATACCCTCGGCAAAGTGGAGCGGAACTGCCTTGTAGCTGGCCTCTCCGTGCCATAGCTCGGCCTGGTTCCGGACCCGACCCATCCAGTTGTCCCGGAAGCAATTGGTCACGTCCCAGAGATACCCGTGCTCGGGGCCCAGGACCAGGGCATCGTACCTGCGATCGGTCGTTTCCCCCACCTTGCGCACCGTGCCTTTTGGAAATACCCGGTGGACGGGCCAGGGATACCACCTGCAGCGTTGGAAATTCTGCTCGACCTGGATCCGGTGGACGGCGATATCGTGCTGGCTGGCCTTGATCCGTTTCACGACCTCGGCCAGCAACATGCCATCCCACACTTCGTCGCCCTCGGCGTGGATGATAATGTCACCATCGCACGCGGTGTGCATAGCGTGCAGGGCTGCCAGCGTCTGACCGGCCTGGTCGCCCCAGGGGCCATCCAAGATCCGCAGGTGATTGCCCATCTTGGCTGCCATTCGCTCCAGGATCTGGCGGGTGCCATCGGTGCTCTGGGCGTCCACGATCACGATCTCCTGGGTGAAGGGCTGCAATGCCTGGATCACCTCGACGATGGGATAACCGCCCTCAATGGCGTTGTGAATGAAGGTAAAGCCCGAGATCCTCACGTCACCACCTCTGGGTACTCCCGGTCCTCCTCGTCCTCGGTCTGCAGCTTCTCGGCGTGCCAGGTCACCCGTGGCGCCAGCTCCCGCCACTTGCCCTGGTTCTCGGGGTGCAGTGCCTTGGTCTGGGCCTGGATCAGGTTCTGGGCATGGACCAGCATCTGGTCCTCGACGATGACCTGCTTGGTAATCAGAAAGTACCCTGCCTGCTCGCTCACGTTCGCCTCCCGCCAATCTCACCAAAACCTCAACGTGCCCTTGAGCCTGAGTGCTACCCCCACCAAGGCCTCCTGACTCGGGCTTGTGGTGAATATAGAGTCCAGGATCTTGTCCACCACCGCGCAATCTGTCAGGCGCATTCGGACATCGTCCTGGTTGTACTCGCCCGATCCCCGCTGCCGGCACAAATTCCTGATCACGAGCAGGCCGTGACCGTTCTTGAACCCCACAACCTCGCTGGGCATCCGCACCACCAGGAGCGCGGTCGCATCGCAGCCTATCTCCTCACCTGGATCCCCGGTCCATTTGACTGTCAGTGATTCGACGGGATCAATCCAGCGAGTGTCGCAGCCGGTTACCCAGTACAGGTCGTTCTCGGTGTTGGTCCAGATCTTCTCGAAGGGATGAGGGTACTTTTTCATTCCCAATCTCCAGCCATCAGCGTACTCTTGGCCTCATGCTCCAACTGTTGGGTCAAAGATCGGATATAGTTCTGTACCTCATCGCCCGCGACCAGGGTGAGTTTCCCTTGCTCCAAATAGCAACTGTGCAATGTGAGCCGGGCAATGTTCAGCGCCAACTCGAATATGCGCTGGCGTCGTTTGTCCATCTGCTCAATGTCTCTCATCGCCACCCCACCGTCTCCTCCACCGCCTTGCGCACCATCTTGCCGAACTCGAACTCCTCGGTCATCATGCGCCGGCATATCATCCCCATCTCCCGGTGCTTGTCGTAGGGCTCCAGTAGCAGCCGGCGCATCGTGTCCACCAGGTCGTGGTGACGGGTGAAGGTCATGGTCCCCTTCCCGTAGGGATGGGCGTCCAGGATCGTCTCGGAGAGGATTGGTAATCCGTAGGCCGCGAACAGGGCAAAGCGCAGGGGCTCTGAGAAGGGACCGTCGTCCTGGTGGATATTGAGCGCAAACCGTGACTGTTTGAGCACCTCGTCCCGCTCTGGTGGCCAGCAGTTGGGGCTGATGCAATCGTCCCACTTTTCGGGGTTGTACCCGTCCCGATTGCTCAGTTGATCCAGGACCTGGGACCGCCGACCGTTCAGGGCCGATATGTGGGTGATATCCCACCGCGTGCCCTGCTCAGGGCCCGGCTCCCCGAGGTCCGGGTGGCTGCCCAACACGGCATAGTGCAGGCCCGTGTACTCAGCTAGCTTGCGATCGGAGACCCACACCCGATCCACGTACATAATGGCAGGTGGCTCCCCATGCTGCCGGTGCTTGCGCTCCAGCTCTTCCTTGCGCTCCTCGGTGTAATGGCCCATGAGCTCCCAATTGGCTTGGGTGTAGGTGCCCAGGGCCTTGGTATCCCCGCCGCCGGCCCGCTCGATGTTCCACAGGATCAGGTTGCAGAACCGGGGCTTGCCTTTGGCGTATTCGTTGGCGATATGAGGCCGGAACTCGCCGTTCATGGGGCTCACGATGTAGGTCACCGGCTTGGAAATGTCGATCTCGTCCACGTAGCACGAGGGAAAGCTGGCCAGGTCAAACAGGGTCCGCAGGTCCCGGTAGCTGTCATAATGATAGCGGGTCTTGACGGCGACGATCTCCTCAGTCATAGCGTGACTGTCTCCTTCACCACGGCACTCCATTATGGGCCAGGTCCGGCTCACTGATGACGCGCACCTCACACACCGGGCCGGCGTCGGGCACTACCCAGCGGTCGACCTCGCGGAACGCATTATCAAGGAACACGATCACGGCGTCCCCCTTGTGGCGCTCCCCACGCTCGGGCTCCCAGCGGCTCAGGCCCACCAGCCACCGGTCCGGGGTGCGCGCCAGCCCGCGCACGAGGTTGTTGGCCTCCCCGGCTACATAGTGCTGGACCGTCTCTCCGGTCGCCAGGTCAGTCTCCAGGATCCCCTTGAACTGGCGGCTCACCAGGTTGAACATGCGGTTGCTCTCGACGTAGACGTTGTGGATCGACGGCCCGACGGTCATGGTCTCCTGGAGCTGCATATCGCCATCGCAGATCCGCACCACGCTCGGCTTCTCCGGCCTGTGCCGGAACTCGGTGATCCAGAACCTGGTCCCATCGTACCAGATGCCATTCACGTGGTCGATGTCGCACGGCGAGGGGTTGAACGCATACCACTGCCACTCGCGCCCGTCCCAGCACTCGATGCGGTTCTTTCCGGTATTGGTAATCCACAGCTTGCCGGCAGCGTACAAGGCCTGGTGCGACTGGTGCAGGTCGCCGCTGATGAATCCTGCCTGTTTCATGTTTGGAGGATCAAAGATCCGCACGCCATAGACAAAGTCCCGGCTCGAGGCGACGTACAGGGCCTGCGTGTCCCAGGTGATGCCGGTGTAGTTGCCGTTACCCTCTTCCTGCTTGCCGCTCTGGACATAGCCGGCCTGCCCATCCTCCAGGAGGAGCAGGTGCAGCGGCGTCGATACTAGGATTCTCATTCGGGCCACCATGGGTGTTTGTTCTGGTCCTGGAACGGCTCGGTCATGTGCAGCAGCGTCGTGTGCATGACGGGGACCTCGCGGCCCAGCGCGTACGACAGCATGTCGCGAACGTCCTCCATAGTGCTCCCCTCCGGCAGGTCCATGACCTCGTACCCCTGGATCGCGTCCAGGTACGACTGGACCTTGAATGATGCGTCTGGAAAGTCCTGCCATGTCTTTCCGATATTTCGGGCGTTCCACAGCCACGCGCCCTCGGCCTCCAGCCCCTCGGCCCTCCGCCAGCCCGCCTCCCGCAGCTTCTCCCGGTCCAGGATCACCCTGCCGTACGTGCGGTCGGGCCAGCCCTTGCCCGTGTGCGACTCCAGCTTGGGCGGGCTGAAGTACCAGAACGGCTTGTCGGTCACGTCGAGCGAGGCCGGGTGCCTGGTGGGGTTCAGCCCCGCGTTGCGGATCTCGCCAAGGTTGCTCCAGCGATACAGCTCTGTGTCGTCCCCCTTGGCCAGCGTGTTCTCTGTAGACGTGATACGGAACCTGGCCCCTGCAAACGTCCGTGTCCACTGACCGCCACGAGGCGTGCCCTTGGGCCACCGCGGTTGCTGGGGATTATACTTTTTCCCCGTCCATTGCTCCTGGTGATGCCGTTCTACCCAATCAGTCATCGGTCCATCCCCGCTCGAGGTCTGGGCCTCAAATCTTCAGGAGGACCAGCCTCTATTAGCATCTTGCGTACCAATGTCCTCCATCCCTCAGAACGAACGTGCCCTTCAACCCGGATATCTCCGATAAGCGTATTGTTCACAAAAACCTCTATGTCATAGTTCCCAATCTCAGACGTGCCCGTCCTGTCATTGTGAATGAAAATAGCCAGCATCAGTCATGCTCCGCCATATACCGCTTCAGCTCCACGCCCCCTACCAAGCTGAAACTCTCGAAGAAGGCAGGGTACTCCTCTCGCAGCCGAGCCAGCGTCTCATCATCGGCCCAACAGTGCTCGAATATGCCGCCCTTCTCACGGGCCGCAATTGTGCATGAGCGTAAATTGTCCCCTGCTCTATACACCATCAGTCCCTTCACCCCCAGGGACTGAAGGAATTCGCGGTCCTCCTCGTTTCCGTATAACCAGCCTATCCACAGCGGGTCAGTCATCAGTCATGCTCCGGGCAGCCGGCCTCGGGAACCCAGCCGTAGGGATAGACCCACTCGCACGAATAGCCTTGCTGCCAGCACCGCCAGGTTTTGCCACCCGGCAGGCGATTGATCCGGTTGCGTACCGCATACAGGAACTTGGTGACCAAGGCCCTGGGGCCGCGGTCGGTGGTGGCGGGGAGGTGGCGGTCGTCCAGAGATTGGTTGAACTTGCATACTGCGAGATAGCTTTCCCCCACCTTTAGACTGCCCGTTAGATAGTTCCCATGGCGGATCGCCTCCCAGGCATCGTACAGGTCAATCTCGAGCTGGTGTAGATCGAGCTCTGCCGGCGTCTCTTCATCCAACCCTGCAGGATCCTCAGCCCAATGCGTGACGCTACCGGGAACATCTGTACATGCTTCCCATCCGGTTTTCTCGGTCCATAGATGCCACGTCCCGCTCCCACGATAGGATCCGAGTCCTGTTTCACCAGTTGGAAACTTGACAAGTCTGGCTATCCTATCAGGAGGAATCCTTTCCGCTATGTCAATCCAGTCAATCATCGTTCGTCCCACCAAACCAGCAAGAGGCCGCCTACAACGCCGATCACCACAGACGCAAGTGTGGCAACCCCCATCGCCACCAACAATTCCCCCCAGGTCACAGGACTGTTCATCGTATCGGCCCCTCCACATTGAAAAACGGATGGCTCCACATCACCCGGGGCAGCAGCTTGCGGTCAAAGGGTTCGGGGAACCAGGTGTCCTCACAGGTCGGGTGGCAGTCGGGCTGTGGCGGCCACACGTCCCACTTGGTCTCAAACCATCCCTGGCGCCACTCGCCGGCGTGCCCGTGGATAGATCTCTTGTATCTCATGGTGCGGTCAGTCACTGCATAGCCAAAGTGGTAGATCGGGCCCAATCTTTTGGAAATGTAGCCCGGGCCGGCGTCCTGGGCCTGGCGCAGGTCGTGGATGCGGATGGGCCACATATTGTCCCGCACAATCCAGCGAAACGAGCGCCAGGGAGTGGAGAAGTTGACCAGCCAAGTCCTGGCGTCGGCCTGGTCACAGGCGTGCTTCAGGGCAGCCTCCAGCACCTCGGGATGCCATACCTCATCGGCGTCCACCACCAGGGCCAGATCCCCCTGGCATAGGCTGAGCGCATAGTCCCGGTGCTGGCCCTCTTGGTAAAACGTGTCTACCTCGTGCCACTGCACCTTGGGGCCCACGTCCAGGGCCGCAGCCATGAGGTCCTCGCGGGTATCGGGGCATGGGAGCGCGGTCTGTGTGCCGTGACTGGGGTGCGGCGTATAGACCACGTGGACGCGATCGACCTGGTCGTAGATGGAGCGAAGGGCGTAGCCAATGTAGTCCAGGCCGTAGTGGACGATCATATAGGACTCTGTTCTCATCGCCACCTCTCTAGGTGCAAAACGACAAACCGCCCAACCTGTCTGGGACAGCTAGGCGGTCGACCCCCTCGGAAAACAAGGCAGGGGCATTCGGCTGAGGCGACCCCCGTCTCGCACCCCATTATACACCAAGCCGCATCCCCTGTCAAGGGTGAATTCATCATTGCGCCCCGATTGATAAAGGTTCCAGACAATGGGGGAGGGTCTTTGGGGCCCTCCCCCACGTTACTCTCTTCCACACCTGGTGGATGAGCTCCTACCCGCAGTAGGTCACCCTAGCTCAAGGTCTCGTCACAGGCACCATAGAGCACCGGGATCGGGCTCGTGGTGCGGCCACCGTCCAGCTCGTAGGTGCGGCCAGAGCCGGTGACGTCAGGCAGCGGTTGCTGCAGCATATCAGCGCACACGTTCTGGATGCGCCCGCAGAGCCACGGGGCCTCGGATACCACACGAGGCTTGGTGTAGGCCTGCACATCGAAGCAGCCCCGGCTGTTGTCGCGAACCAGCGCGTACCGGCCGTTGTCGGTGATGGCGATGTCGTCGGATCCGAACAGGCTCACCATCTCCTGGCGAACCCTGCCATAGGTGGCGTTGAAGTCCTGGTACTGGCCATAGGTGACCTCGCGGCCATCGATGGAGGTGGTGATAAAGTAGATGTCCGAGCAGATGCCGTTGGCCTGGCCCGTGGTCTCGCTGATCTGCGAATCCAGCGTGACCGGGTACCAGCGCCCGTACACCGGCAGGGCCAGCCGCTCGAGGTACTCCTCGTACCGCATTCGCGCCTGGTCGGCCGACTGCTGCATGACCCGCGAGGTGCTCACGCCCGCGCACAGGTCGAGGCCGCTGCAGGCGTAGGCCTTGGCCACGGCGTCCCACATATTCGGGGTCATGACGATATGATGCTGCGCGCTCTCCCAGGCGAGGCCCGCGCCTTCCGACCTGCGCATGAACTGCAGGATCATCCGGCGGAACCAGTTCTGGATGGCGTAGGTGCCGGCGCTCTGCGGGTTGTTGTAGCCAAAGTTCATGAGGAAGCTGTCGATGCTGTCGCAATCGAGCATCGTGTAGGCGTCGTACTTGCCGGTGTTGATGATCAGGTCCAGGCCCATGTACTCCTGGTACGCAGCGTTGTTATTGGCCGGGTTGCCGCTCCACAGCAAGGTGGCGTTTTTCAACCGCAGGGCATAGCCCACCGCCTTGGACTGGAGATAGAACGCATCCCGGATGGTCTCGCCGTTGCCTACCAGCACCTGGCCGGCGGCGTCGGTGATGGCGCCGAAGAGGGTCTTGGTCGGGATGTTGCTGTGCGCCTTGACCCCGATGCGGTCAAACAGAAGCTCGTCGGTCTGCCGGCAGAAGCGCCCAAAGCAGTAGAACTGCGCGCAGGCGGTCATGCCGACCCTCACACAGTCACCACACGAGGTGGATTGCTCCGAGCCGGTCTCGGTCACAGCCTTGAAGGCGTCGACGAACTCGCGTTCCGTGTCGGTGCCCACCCAGCGGAAGATGCCCTCCGCCCCGATGGGGCCGACCATGGCGTTGATCAACGTGCTGGGGCCGTCACAGACACCGAACAGGCCGCCACTCTCGTAGAGGTAGGCGGTGTTGGACGGCGTGCCTCCAGCCTTGAAGCCCAGGCCGTGGGGCTGATAGCCCTTCTGGCCCTGGCCCATGTTCACTGAGATTTCCCTTGCCAGTGCTTGCAGGAATTCTTGCACTTCCATGATATGCTCCCTGTTAGATGGGACAGGCTGTTGCCCGCCCCGAGCTACCCAGAACTCACAAACGCCACCTATCGTCGGGCTGCGCATGTGCGCGCCAGAGAACAGGCGGCGTATCGTTGGATAGCCTATGCCGGCCCGGGATCACCCTGACCGGGGTAGATTTTCAACCCTCCCGGCTGTTACTTGGGCCCGAAGAAGTGGGCAGCGCCCGAGCCTTCCTCGTTGGCCTTTGTCTCCACCGGTTTCATGTCGAGCAGCGGATCGTTGGCGTCCACCTGCGTTTCCATTGCCTTGCTGGCCTGCTTGCCCAGACTCAGGACGAAACGCGGGGTCTCCGCCTGCCGCTTGACTGCTTCCTGTCCCTCGAGGGCCTTGATACGGGTCTCGAGCGCCTTGATCCCCGTCGCCATGATGGAAATCCGCTCGGCCATCTCGTTCAACGGATCCAGCTTCACCTCGAACAAGCTGGCAAGCTGCTCCGCCACGGCCTTGACGTCGATCTCCACCCCCGCGGGCTCCTCTTTGGTCTCGGGCTCTTCCTCATCGTCCTCCGACAATGCCTCGTCCTCGACCTCTTCGTCCAGCTCGTCGTCCACGCCCTCGGCGTCCTTCACCGAGGTCTCGACGTCCTCGGGCACGCCATCCTCAGATGGTGCCTCCTCGGTGTCGTTGGCCTTGTGGGCGATGCCGGCCTCTTCGAGCTCCTTGCTGCGGGCCTCGGTCTCCTTGACAATCTGGTTGAGTAGCTCCTCGCCCAGCATCTCGGTGCCGAGTTCCTTCTGTTGTTTTGTGAGTGCCATCGCACTTACCTCCACGCCTTGCGTCCAGACGTTGGCTGCGGCCGCTCTGGGCAATACCGAACGCCGGACAATCCAGATCCAATTATAGGTTCCGCTCTTGCGCTCCTCTGGCAGATAGCGATATTCCGGAGAGCTCCCCCATCCCTCTGGCGCGTACTGGGGATGGCCCTCTGGGAATTTCGTGAAGAACGCCCGAGCCTTCCTACCGATAGGGGTGTCATGGAACCGGCCGGCCTCGACCAGGAACCTCCCGATCACGCCCTGCCATACCACGTCCGCAAAGTCGGTGCCCTTGACGTGCCAAAAGTCATAGGTCCCACGTTTGGCCTTAGCCTCCGCCTCCTGGACGTACTGCTCCAGACACCGGGTCGAAAAGATCTCGTGCTGCCTATCCTTGAAGGCATTAGTCGTCCAGGTCACCAACAGGGGCTCTCCCCCGACCTCTTTGACGGCCATGCCGTTGTCGTTGTCCATCTTGAAAAAGGTGTCCAGTCCACCCGGATCCTGTTCGTCCTCGTACTCGGCCCAGCCCAGGACCTCCTTCAGGGTGCTCACGGCGTCCTGGATGCGCTCCTTCATGCTGCGCTTGAGCCGCCGGCCGGCCTTGGCCCCGGTGTCCTCTTGGAACTCGGGCTCCCCCTTCTCGGTCCCGTCGCTACCCACCAGGGCCACGTCGCACTCGGGGCAGGTGCGCTCATTGCATGGCGTGCCCCGATCGTGGCTGAACTCCTTGCCGCATTCGGGACACACGCAGGAGATGGCGCCCCCGTCCCCCTGGCGCCCGCCGCCCTGGCCCTGGCCCTCGCCGCGGGCCTTGGTGTCGGCCTCGGGATCCTCGGTGGCCTGCTTCACCAGGTATCCCCGCAGGATATCCTCAACGTCATCGCCCACATTCATGGCCTTGGCAATCTCGGCAGCGCGCTCCGCGATCTCGACCGCCTTCTCGGCCGTCAGGCCGGCCTCTTTCTCGGCAGCCTCCACGTTGATCCGCAGGGCAGTCAGGTAGGCGGTGGCATTTTTCTCTGAATCGTAGCACTTCATAGCCTCGGATGCGCCCACCTTGCGCACGCACCACTGGTCCCCGCTCTGGTATTTCTCGTATGGCATGGCCTCTGCCTCCTTCTGGCCTTTACGCAATCCGAAAAAGTTTGGTTTGCCGCTTCGTCCCACATCCCATTGTAGTTCATCCTTCATCGCCAAGAGCCCAGCAGCTATTGTTTCCAAGGCCAGGTTCGCCTGGCGCGAAACTGCCAGCATGTGCGTTTTGGCAATCACTTTCCCTTGAATAGCGCCCTCAATCGCATCGAGGATCCGGGAGCGTAGGGTAGGATCGTCATCTCTGCGACCATTCTTGAAGTCGGGATATGGCGCAAAGTGGATCCCTTCGCCTGTGGTATAATCTGTCCACGGCACGCCGGTTGTCTCCTCGAATCGCTTGCGTTTAGCGTTCCTCCATTCATGAATTTCACGTGGGCCCATCCCTCTCGGACCGCTCTTCCATAGCGTTTTCGTTGGGGCGTCAGACTCGGGATAACTGCGTGATTGCCCCGAGGCCTCCTCCCCGCCGCCGCGTCCAGGCAGGCTCCCCCCGCGCTTTCCGGGCCGGCCGGCACGACCATGATGACCGCTACCTCGACCACCCTTCGTGTCCTCTTTTGGTAAACGGGGCGCGACCGCCGCGGCGCCGCCTCCAGCATTGGCTGGAGGTTGCTCTTTTTGGCCTTCCACCTTGCCGTCGCTAGTCCCCCGTTGTACCCCCAATGGAAATGTGCTGCGCTCATCGCCCCAGGCCAGCGTGAGCTCGTCGAATGTGATAGGCCGGTTCTCGGTCTCCAACGCCGGCACCTTCTGGCCCTCGTCTAGGTAGGCCAGCGTAATGTGCGGGATGAACCCATGGTCCCCGGGCTCCTCGAAACCCGCCGCTGCCAGCCGCTCAGCCAGGGCCTGGCGGAATGCCGGCAAATCCTTGGCGTCGAAGGACAGGTGCACCACGTCTCCGTCCTCGCCGCCGGTGAACAGGCCAAAGCCCCCGATCTTGCCTGTGATGGGCCCGTGCTCCTGGGCCACCTCGGCTACGATCTGCTCGATAGCCTCCCGGTTTTCAAGTTCCCGAGAATCCCCCAGGAACACCAGGGTGACGTGCAGCTCGTTGGCTGGCAGGGACCCCTCCCCGAGGTCCACAGCCAGGGCCGCGGCGTCCTCGGCCGGCAGGAATAGGGCCACCATGGCCCCGGTGTAGGCCTTGGCCCCCCGGTGCGGGTCACCCCAGCCGGTGACCTTTATGGAAAAAGGGCCGGCCTCCTCTGCCTTGTTCTCGGGCCCCTGGTCCAGGCTCCCGCCCCCGCGCCAGTCCTCAAAGTCGTCCCAGTCATCGCAAACGTGATCGTCCTCGACGACCATGTCATGCAGCCGGCAGAACCCCTTGCTATATTCCAGGCAGGTGGTGCAGGTCTCTGGTGCCGATGTGGGCCCATAATTGGGCGCTGCAGCCTTGACCCAGCGCGGCTTTGACAATGCCTCGAAGCCGTCCACCGGATAGACCAGGAACTCGGTCGCCCCTGGCCACCAGGCCTCGCGCTCCCGGGCGTAGACCCGGTGTTGCTTGAACCAGGTCTCCCCGTCGAACTCGGACGCTGCGACCTTGGCCGGCTCTCCCAGTGTGGCCGTGCCAAAGGCCTCGCCATCGCACGTGATCTGGACGGGCGTGTAGAATGACAATGCCTGGTCTGCCGGTCTGGCGATTGCGGCCTTCTTTCCCCGCCACAGCAGGAAGCCGTGGGGGCGTCTGAGCTCGAGTCGTTGTTCATCCACGGTTCACCTCACAGCCCCTCTACAGGATCCTCCAAACAAACTCGATATGAATGAACGGCCCCAAGTAGCAATCCTGTACATAATGCGCCAGCAAGCACGCAAACAATGAAGCTGCCAGCGACATAGTAATGGTGCCAAGGGCGGCCCGCTGGTGCGGCCAGGTAGCACAGAATCGAGGCGGGAAACCCGCACGTCTGAATAGGCCCGACAAGATGGTCCACGTCAGCCAGAAGGCTAGTAACGCCGCAGCACCCGAAGATAAGAAGTGACACAGCCAGTCCGAGAGCCAGTTGGACAAGTCGATGTAGACCATTCATTCTGCCTCTTCCCACTGGTCAGCAAACAGCGTGAGGTATGCGCGGCACTCGTCGCCCGATTCCATCCAATCCGCCCCCACCCCGCCGAACAGCGCCATTCTGATGTAATCCGTTCCGTTGCGCGAGAATACCGCAACTGGCGTGTTGCCCGTCCCGAAATGGAAGATGGTCAGCGTGTAGTCGATGGTCGCCGGGTTGATGTTGAAAATGGCCGCCAGGCGCTCTTTCATGGCGTCTATGCTCAGCAGGTCCTCATCGAACAGCGCCTCGAATATCGCCGCGTCCCCGTCAAGCCTGGTGCGCCAGTGGTTCAGGCAGGCGGGCGATGGGTGCGTGTCCGGGCCGAGACGCCTCAACACGTCTACGAGCGTGTCCCGCTGGGCATCGTTCAGGTTGATGTCCTCTATGCCAAAGTATCCGTGCCACATAGAAGCCTCCTTAGATCGTCGAGAGGGCCAGGACCTCGGCGGCGGGCAGGACGCGGTCAAAGGCCATGCAGTGGGCCAGCCAGCCATGGAAAACGCCGGTTGGTGTTGTGGCCAGAGCGCCGACGAGGAAGGAAGTCAGGGCCTGGTTGCACACGTTCAGGCTGGTGCAAGGGACGTCGACCGCCGCGCCGTCGTAGTAGGGGATGAACTCGTCATCGTTGGCGCCGTCACTCCAGGTCAGAGCGGCGGCCACCCAGGCGGTGGTGTCGAGGCCGGCTTGGTTGACGCTGCACACTCCGGCGTTGCAGTTACCATAGTAGTTGATCGA
>Ga0180438_10007275_pt1 | contig 14499 bp, 12 predicted proteins | sample SS_ome_12_FD_132455 | JGI IMG/M metagenome (GOLD analysis project Ga0180438, IMG submission 132455) | Hypersaline lake sediment archaeal communities from the Salton Sea, California, USA - SS_3_D_2 metaG | ecosystem: Environmental > Aquatic > Non-marine Saline and Alkaline > Hypersaline >...
ATCAAAGGAACCCTAACCATCTGACTAATCTGCCCCCCTTATCCACACAGAAAAATCTTCGTCAAACATTCCTGGATAAGTCAAGAAAGAGTGTTTGAGTTAACAAGTTAATGGTCGGACGATATTTTCAGCATATTCCTTGAACTGATCTCTCCTCAACAAGAACACAAAATAGTTAACACCTGTCTCTTCACGAAGCCTCTGAATCTTATCCCGAATATCTGAGCTTGATCCTACCATAGTCATCGTACTGTTTTCAAACACTTCAGCAGTGACACCCAATGAATTAGCATAGTTCTCAATGATTGGTTCGGGCTTATCTGTTATTTCTGTCCACATCAATATCAACTGAAACTCAATATCCTCGGGATCACGACCAAAATCTTTCGCTGCTTTTTTCACACGGATAATTCTCTTTTTCAATTCTTCAACAGGCTGACCTGTCCGTGAACTCGAACGAGCAATAACACCAACGATGTCAGCATACTGAGCAGCTAGCCTCATCATCTTCCTTCCACCTCCACCAATCATTAGTTTAGGATGTTCACCTTCTGGCAAATAACCTGCTTTCTCAATCTCGGAAACCTGATAGTGCTTACCTGAGAAACTCGTTCTATCTTGAGTCCACATACCTGTAATGATCTTGAGTGCTTCTTCGAGGCGTTCAACCCTCACACTCGCCGGATCGAGAGGGATGCCTGTCGCAATGTAATCGTAGGGTCGGTAGCCTGCTCCGATTCCGAACTCAAATCTGCCAGATGACAACAGATGTAAGGTTGCTCCAGCTTTTGCCAATACTGCAGGATGACGATAGTCGTTTGCAAAGACTAATGACCCGATATTCAACGTTTTGGTCACTGATGCTGCTGAAGCTAACATAGCTATAGGGTCAGAAGACCTAGTATGGAAGTGGTCATCTCGGAAAACGGTTGAATATCCTAACTTTTCTATTTGTTTAACAGCTTGTATCCATTCTTCAACAAGGAGATTCTCCCTTCTTAAACTAGGGAATGCTCCAAATCTTAGAGGCTTCAACTAGACACCGAGAACATCTAGTCTATTCTGAGGATAAGAGTTGGTATTGTCCAAAATGTTATAGACTCGTAAGTTCCATTGAAGTTCAAGGTTCTATTCGCGCGCGCAGGTAATTTGTTGCATTTCAAAACTTGATTTATTTGAGTTTTTCCCCACCGTATGACATTAATTTTTGCCACCCTTTTATTATGATATGATATGCTATATAGGGGTGTAAAAAAAAGATAAATAAATAATTAAAACATATTTGTACGTTGTTTTAATTTTAACATTTTTAAATATTTTAATCAATATCTTATTTAATAATTAATATATAAATCTAGTTATCTTAATGCGAGTAATATCGCAATTATAGATAATATTAGAGAGATTACACCTAGGAACATATCTTGTAGGCTTCTACTTTGATTTTTAATATCTTCTAGTTCCTTTTTTAATACATTGATCCCTCCCATCATTGTTTTAGTCGGTAAGTAATCTTTTATCTTATCTTTATCTTGATAGGTATCAGAATAAGTAAATGTAGGTTCAATTAATTTATTAAAAATTATTGTAGCATAATGTTCGCCTCTTTTTAACAATACAGGTACGTCTGATGTATTAAATAATAAACATAGTAAAATTCCCCTAAATCCAGGATCAACTTGTGGTCCGTTTGATAATATTATTCCTTGACAAAATAAACTAACGGATAATCCAAAATTACTTGCAATATCATTAGGCATAATAACTTTTTCTTTTGAAGTAACTATTGCATAATCATATGGTTCTATTAAAATAAATGGTTCTTTATCTGATAATGTTTTTATTTTACCTGCATTATAATATTCATCCCCTAAAGTTAAATCATAACTTGAACCTTTTATATTATCAAAATTACCATTTTTAATTAATAAATTTAATTTTATCATTAATTGAATGATTTCGTAAGATAATAATCCTCCAGAGCCTTGATGAATCCATAAATAATATACAAATTTAATCGTGTCTTCTATATTATTATTATTCAAATGATACATAAATTTATATTTATATTTTCTATCTTTTATTTTTCTATTTGTTATTTCATCTGTTAATGTTATATTTCTTTTTTCATATCTTTCTATAAGAGTATTATCATCTACATCTATAAATATTGTTATATATTTTTTAACATTTTCTTTGTTATTTTCTAATATTTCAGGAGCTATAATTAAAATTGGTATTTTATTTTTCTTTTCAACTAAAGTAATATTATTATTTAAAATACCATATAAATAACCTCTATATTTACCTTTTACAAAAAAATTACCTTTTTGATCAAATACATTAAATTCATTTTCTTCTATATAATCATAATATTTTATATCATCATCTTCTCTATTTTTTCTTGTTATTGTAGATATTACTTTCTCAAAATTATAATATTCACATAATTTATTACAAATAGTGGATTTACCAGAACATTCAATTCCTGTTAATATAATACCTTTATATTTTATATTATTCCCTCCTATAAATTTGTATTATTTCTTTATCTAATGTAGCCCATTTAATATTATGAGATCTTCTCATTGATGGTAAAATTCTCTGGTAAGTCTTTTTTTTAGAAAATCCATTTTTATTTAGATTTCCTAAAACTTTATCAATAATTTTTTTTCTTTCAGAATTATTTAAATTATCTTTTCTAAATAAAGGTAATATATAACACAAATATCCTCCTTTTTTTATTTTTTTACCTAAAATTTCATTTGTAATACACATATCATTATAATAATTTTCTAAATTATTTTTGTTATTCCTTTTATATCTAGCACCAATTTCTGATTTTAAATCATTGTTTAAATTATGACCAAAATAATAATAAGATAATCTTTGTGATTTAACATAATCAGTCATATTTGGATATGGAGGAGAACTTATGATTAAATCAATAGATTCATCTACAACATCATTAAATAATTTAATATCAGAATAATAAATATTTTTTTTATAATGATCATAATAATTTTTAAACGAATAATTATTAAGCCTTAAATGATTAGATAATTCTGATAATATCACATTAATACGTTTAATAAAATAATTAAACACATTTTTATCAGTATATTGATTATTTTTTGGGACCATATTGTCAGCAATACAACCCCAACCTCTATTTTGAGAACTCACCGTTTTTAATATTCCTGATATAGAAATTTTCATAAGAGATTTTAAATTAATATCAGAACATTCCCTTTCTTTGATAATCAAATAACTTAATTCATTATATGTTTTTACAGAATACCAACGACTCAATTCAATATTATTAACATCTTTTGGAATGTCACCAATATAATTATAACTTGGATCAAATTGTTTAATTATATTTTTTATTTCATGATTTAATTCATTAAAATCCAACTTATTATCAAATAAATTATATAAATTTTTTATAAATTCTATCGAAATTATACAATTTTCAATTGTGATGGGAATTCTATTTAATAGTAAGGCCTGAAAAAAAGTTGTTCCTATTCCTCCAAAAGGGTCCAAAATTTTAGCTTTTTCTAATGATAATACTTCAATCAATGTAAAAGGTATTTCTGGTATGAATGTGGCAGGAAACCAATGTAACCTTCTACAATTAAACGGTTTAACCTGATTTGCTAGAAAAATCGATTTTTGAGAAAAATTCCAATTAATATTATCTAATATTGAAATTGAAGTAGATATATCGTTTACTTTCGCATTAATTTCAGATTTCATTTAATTCACTGTAACGTTCGATCGTCTTAAGTTTGTCATCTTTTAAAAACAATGATAAAAATTTATATATGTTTTCCTGTAAAAGTTTGATCTCTTTATTTGGAATTTTAGCAACGTTGTTCATATTATAAGATAAATTTTTAGAGAAAATTCCGAGAAGCAATTGATTAGATTTATTTCCTATTATTTTTTTAAGTTTATTTTCTGTTTTGATTTCTATTTGCCGTTCTGTTTTATTTACATCTATTATTGGATGTATAGCATATATAATTTTGTCATATTTTTTATCTATATTATTTTTTACATATAAAGATAACTTATTTTCAATAATATTTCTCTTTTCTATATTTCTAAAATCCTCATAAAAATTCGTTTTATTTGTTGAATATATACCAAAACATCCATACAAATTACCCTTCATTAATCTTAAAACTATATCTTTTATAGATTGAGATCGTAAACCAGCCTTATAAATTTTTAATATATCATCATTATATTCTACATAATAATAACTTCTATTTATTTCTAATATATAACCATAAGCATAATTAGTAATTTTTTTATATTCATATTTTAAACTATTTTTTAATATGGTGTTTTTTAATATTGTAAAATCATCATTATTATTAAAGTAGTTAAAATTTTTACTTTCAACACTTCCTGTATATTCTCTTAAATAATATACATTAAAATCTGTTAAATTATGCAACTTATCTATCAATTCAAAATCTACATGATACCAAGCAAACGGAATTTCTTTTTTTGTTATAGCTAATTCAATAGCTTCACTAAACATATATTTAGCTGAAAATTCATCAGGGTTTAGTAATAATAGTTTATATAGTTTTTTACGAAGTTCGTGCCAAATTTCTACATATTTCAATCCGTCATTTCTAATTATTAACTCATCTTTATCAATATATAAAGACTTAGCAAGATTTAATGCAATTTTACCAGATTTTATTAATCCTACATGATAAGCCATTCTAAAAACATTATCAATATTATCTAAATCTATATTTGAATTAATTAGTGGTCCAAACCTCCCTTTTCCTGCTATTAAATTACCAATTTTTTTGACATCCTCAACAGATAACAAAGTACTTAATTCCTTTAACATACCAAAATATATTGGATCTAAACTAGTAAATTTATACTGATATTCTGAATTTCCTTTATTCAATATTACATCTTCAAAAGCATGTTCATGATCAAAACCCTTAATCGATTCGATGTATTCTACGGAATGTCCAAAAGCAGCACTAGTAGTGTCATGAAGTAATGCTGCTATTAAAAATATTTTTCTCTCATCTTCAAAGATAGGATTTAATGGCGGCCAGGATTTTAGACATTCATTAGCTAAGTGATAAGTCCCAATAGCATGTTCAAATCTATTAATATTTGCACCACCAGTTAAACATAATGAATTAATATTGCACAGTCTAACTTCTCTTAATCTTTGAATTTCAGGGGTTAAAAAAATATCCCAAATAAAATCAGGTAAAAAAATAGGGCCATAAAGTGGATCAAATATATATCTAGAATATTTATTAGTTCTCATTTAAATCACCCAATATTGATTCAGCACATATTTTTCCAGAGCAAAATGCTTGTAAAAATCCTCTAAAGTGACCCACACAATCTCCAATTAAATACAAATGATTAGTTATTGAAAAATCTGATTGAACAGGAAATTCTAAACCTCTATATTCGATTTCGGGTCCATATACTGTAATGCACGGTCGCTCTTTTTCAGGGATAAAAGCACTTACAAATGAATTTACATTATCTTTAATTTCGCACGACATTTTTTGAGGAAAACAATCATTAATATTGCCACATGATAAATATTTTATAGATGTTGTATTAGATAGTTTTTTTGTAGGTTTATTTTTAATATAATCTATATAGTTTTGGGACAATGGTTTGTTTTGATTTATGTTTATAGTTTTATTTTTTATTAAATTATATATATCGTTTTGATAATATCTAGTTAATATAGATAAATTAGTATATTTTGTGTTATAATTAATATACATATGTCCTTCTGTTGTGTAAAAATTGTCTAAATAATAAGGCGCAATTTTCCCATTTTTACAAACACAAAAAGTTCTTGAATTATTAAATAATAATTTTAAATCACCATGATAATTAATCACTTTATTTAAAAGATGATTAGGCATTTCAAGCCTTACGCCTATATCAATTTTATTTTTCTTACCGCCTAATTTTAATTTTTTATTAATGTTTATTAAAAATTTATATCCTAATCTACCAACTGCTAATATTAAATATTTAGTAATAATTTTAACTTGTTTTGAATTTAAATTATTTTTACCTTGAAGAATAAATTTATTATTATCATAAGAAATATTTGTGATTGTTGTATTTAATAAAAGATTTATGTTTTTTCTTTTAAAAAATTCATACATATAATCATAAAACTTTAATAATTCTTGTTCATCATAATTAAAAACTTCATAATATTTGTAATTAAACCCTTCTTTTTTAAAATAATTTGATATAACATCTAAATTATGTTCACATAATTGAAATTTTTTTAGATCAAGATATTTCCTTATAAGTTCATAACTTTCATTTAATTTTAATTTTAGTATATCATCAGAATGTAAAATTTTTGATAAACCACTACCAGCTGGATAACAACTTATTTTTCCACCTCCTAATAATGTACAACCACCAAATCCACTGATAATTTTACAAGGTTCATGATGTTTACAATCTCCATTACTTAATATATTACACCTTCTCAAATTATGCAAATATCCTGCATCTATACATAGAATGTTATAATGATTATTATTTTTTAATAATGTAAATGTAGAACCAATACCTGCTGGACCTAATCCCACAATACAAATATCCACTTTAAAATTATTTATCAACAAGATAAAATATCACTTCTCTCTTAAATTCATCTTTATCATAACTTATCCTTTGAATATCTGTATTATTATTCCAAGTTATAATCACAGCTATATCTTCTATATTTTGACTTACAAATTTTATAATAAATTTACCTTCTACATCAGAATAACTTTTATAGCCTCCAATTTCTATTTTTACATTATATAACGGTTCATAAGTAATACTATCATTTATCTTTTTTATTAATTGAATAGAACCTCTTATTTCAAGTATTCTTGGCCACTCCCCAAAAATAGGAGCCCTTTTTAAAATAATATTTGGAGTTAATATTAATAAAAATAATATAAAACTTATAATGAATAAAATTAATGACCATTTTTTAGTAATGCTTTTAATACCCTTTTTTAAATGATATTTTGTCATAATTAAAAATTCCGAAATTAAAGATATGGAAAGAACGTCCTTTTCGCTATTGAAGGTGAAGCACATGTTATAGATCTTATCTTTTATTTTTTTTTATAATAAATTTTTTGGATTTCATAACAACTATTTACAGATAAAATTTGGTTATAGAATTATTGAGGTGGAGATCAGGACAGGCCTGTGACATCCAGTGAAGGATGACCTAATCCTGATCTCCAATCAGTAACCATCATTCATTAAATTTTAAATTTTTTCAAGGTTAGATTATTATTTGTGACATCCAGTGACCAAGAGTTTAGTAAGTCAAATAGAATTAGGTTATGCTGAGTCTATTTTTCCTGAAAAGGAACTCAGCTATAAAAAGAAAGGCAGAAAACATAGCATTAATAGAAAAGGTTATCTAAACGCTGTTAAAAAGACCCTATCCACCAACGATGCAAACATAGCAGATCATCTAGGTGTAAGCAGACAAACAGTATGGAGATACAGAAAAAGAAATCCCGATATATTTAATCAGGCTGAAATGATGCTGAAAGAAATTCTTAAAGACACAGTATTCTCAAGAAGAGTAGTAAATTGGAGCCTATTCATTAAAATCTCAGTGATTGAAGACTGGGAGAAAATCCTCTCAAGGAGATTAGTATCTGAGAAAAAGAAATTTTCCTACAAGAGAGGACTGTGATACATCTGTAAATATCTGAAGGTTCACCCCAGAAGAATGAAAATATTGAAAGTCGCTGAGCTAGTGAACGAGGCGAAAGTCAGATACTATAACAGACAAAGGCCAATACAATTTGGAATAGCATATACGTCCATCAGGGAAAGCGCGAGAAGCTTTTACATGTTGGTTCACCACGTATCCGGCGAATACCTATCTTCTTTAGGGATAACCAAGGAGCTTACCTTAGGTTCAGGTAAATACGCACGCCAAAGGGTGAATGAAGAAATTAGAGGAAAATTTGAGAAGAACTTGGGGGATCATGTTGAGGGCGAGCATGAATACTTAGAGGCTTTGTATATCGCAAAATTTGGTTATTACACGGCCACCAGGATAGGTGCTATTCTTCGATTCAATTTTGAGGACAGGAACTATTCGTTGGATAAAGGAGCTTGGATGCTTGAGGTTTTAGATAAGGGTGAGAATGGGGGTAAGTTATGGGAGAAATATTTGGTAGGTTATGCTTTGGAGGATTTTAAGCAGTATTTTTCTAAGAGATTCGATGTAGAGTTAGAGGATTTAGAAAACGAGTTAGTAAACAACACTAAATATCTATTCCCCGGTTTTGTAGATGATAAAGGAAGAATAAAGTATAGTAGAATTAGATCGATTTTCAAGTCGGCTTTGATTGATGCGGGTATCCCGTATAAGGATTTTAAGCCCACTCATATTTGGAGGCATACTTTCGCACAGGACTTCTTGAGGGCTACAAACTGGAATTATGAGTTGTGTGGATCTGTTGGCGGTTGGGAGAGTACGATCACTTTGAAGAGACATTATGGAGAGATGGATAAGACGCCTAAAATTAATGGGTTAATGAGGGCAATGGGATTACCAATAAGGGATGAGGTAATCGAATTAAAATTTTAAAAATAATCATAAATTTAAATAGATATTTTCTAATGCAACACCACCCCAACAATCGCTAGAACAGCTTTAAGGTTTACTCGGTTTACCTGATCGGTTTACCATTGTTTAGGATTTACTAAATCTCTTAGGTTTACCGCTATTTTTTTAAAAGAACCTATCTTTTTCGGTAAAAAAATCCTTTTCAAATTTGTTTGAAGGTTTGTTCAACAAAATGCAACACCCATGCAACACCATTTTTGTTGCATTTCTGTTAGGTGGTAAACTTCAATATCCCTTAAAATAGCTTCTTTTGATGAAAGGCTTTATCTAAGCATGGTTTACGGTTTACCCTTTTCAACTTTATTAAGTGCGCGCGTGAACGTAAATTTAGTATATTTTTTTGGATTATCTAGACTCCTGTGATCTCCTTCAGCTTTCGGAAGAAGCCCCGCTTCCGCTCGGTGTTTAGGCCCCAGTTCACCGGCGGGCTCTGGTAACCATCCAAGTAGTTGTTCTCTCCGGGGTCGAAGTACCCCCATGAGGCGTACTCGGATAAAGCGCTCTTCATGTGGTTCTCAGGCTGGTCGAAGTTGAAGTGGTCGTCCTCGTTATAGAGCACGGGCTTAGCGGTGTATACGGGGCTCCCTCTTATCTCTCGTACGATCTCGGATATCCTACCCGGGTTCTCGGGGCCGTTCCCGTGGACCAGCACAAAGTCAGACGCTCCTATGACGTTGTCCGTGGGCGTCCTCTGACCAGCGAAGCTGGCTGAGACACGGAAGCTCCGCCCCTCCAACCTCACGGATTTTACCTTCTCGATCAGCCTGTGGACGTTGGGGGCCTTGAGAGAGTCTCGGGTGTACCTTATGTCGCACTCGTTGTTCACCTCGACGAGGATGTTCTCGTGACCCGTCTCCAGGAGCCACTCGGTCGCGTTCAGGGTCGCCCTCTTCACGGCTGCGTCGTCCCTGAGCCTCCGGTCCTGACCGAAGTAGAAGTATCCAACGATGGAGACCATGCCCAGCCTGTCGGCCTCGTCCAGGATCCTGGCCAATCTCTCCAAGTAGGCGGCCTTGACGGACCCATCGGGTCTGAAGGCACTGTTGTGCCAGGGCTGTTCCTTCGAGTATCCCTCGGGGCTTCCCCCTTGGAGGTTGACTGTAAAGGCTAGTAGGCCGTGGTCCCTCCAGACCTTCATAGCCTCCACGAACTCTCGTGTGTTCCTGTCGGGATCCCAAGCGTCTGTGTCAGGGTAGGCCCAGCGACTCCGCGTTTCGGGGTTCTTGTCGTCGAATATTCCCTGGACCATTCTGCTGTTCATGAGAAGTCCTTCAATCTTGAAGCCCTGCCAGGTTCTTCCACTGTAGGTCGGTTCCCCATTGATTTTGAATGCGGCTCCTTCGATTGATACCTCAGTCCCCATATAGATCAGATAAATCGCTAGTATGTTTGAGTAAAACAGTTGTGCCTCTCTCTTGCGTCAAACTTATACAATCCTTAATCAAGTTTACATGAGGATAAATTATGAGGCGCGCGCGATAACTCAGAAAATGGCGGAAATATTTACCTCAGTACAGTCATAATTTGATTTATTCATATGAATATGATGTGGTAGCAAAGACTTCATTATTATCCTAAAGTTTAAAAGATGTATATACAACCTATAACTGCTATGAGTGAAGTCAAGTTTAAATTGAATCCAGTTGAAGAGAAGCCGTCAAGAAGGTATAGGAAGGGAAGCAAATATGATCCTATACTCGATGCTTTCATTGCAGGAGAAGAAGACCTGGTTGAAGTGAATGTTAGTGGTAAAGACGCCAATTATCTCAGAACCCAGTTGAATAAGAGAGTAGAAGCCAGGAATTTGGATGTAAAGGTCTCAGTGGTTAACGACGCCTGCTATCTCGAGAAGAAATAGATTTCTATTTCCTTTTTTCTGCTTGTGTACTAGTTGTCTGTAGAGTATGAAGATACACTAATTTTCAAATCATGTATCTACTCATCTTTGAAAGGGAGGCTGAAATGATTAACCACGGTCTTTTTCCTGTGCATAGCTGTTGCAGTGCTTCCATGCCTATCGAATAGGTCAGGATAATTTCTTGGGAGGGATAAGTCATGGTAGTAAAAGAGATTATAATTTGTGGCAAGTGTGGTTACAAGATTGTTCTGTTCGATGGTGATAAGATGTTAGAGAACTCGAGGTGCCGCCTATGTGGCGGGCCACTTGAGATCCCGGCGGAATATATAGTGTCTTTGAATAGGAAAAACGTTGATCGAGGGCATCAAGTACTTGTACTATAGGTTCGCGTGGGGATCTCGGTTAAGAATATGGTTACCATGCCCGACGATTCATGGTCTTCCTTAAGAGGATATAATGCGGGAGGTTGGGTTCGAACCAGCCAGAAGCGCGCGCATGAGCAGTCCCTCAATCTTGAAACCATGCCAGGTTCTTCCGCTATAAGTGGGTTCTCCATTGATTACGAACCTGGCTCCTTCGATTGATATCTAAGTCCCCATACAGATCAAATACATAGCTAGTATGTAGCGAGTTAAACAGTTGTGATACTCTCTTACGTCAACCTTATACAATCCTCAATCAAGTTTGCATGAGGATAAATTATGAAGGTCAATGCCGAGAACGGGCTTGTTAGGATCTTAAAGCGAGAGGGCGTAGAGTGGGTTAGCACCTTCCCCACAACGGTCATAAACCAGGCTTGTGGTGATGAGGGAGTTCCCAATTTCATGGTGAGGACAGAGCGCTACGCCGTAGCGGTAGCCGACGGATTCTCCCGAGTCTCCAACGGAAAGCGTTTCGGAGTGTGCTCAGTCATGGGCGGCCTCAACGCTGCAGGCCTCCAGATGGCTTATGGCGGTCTCGCTCAAGCCTACGAGGACTCCACGCCTCTTCTCTGCATCACGGATGGTATCCAGACTCCTATCGGGGGAACGAAGAGCTATGATATCACTGATTCCTTCAGAGGTGTCACAAAGTGGACAGGATACATCAACGAGCCCCATAGAGTACCCGAGTTTATGACCAGGGCTTTCACCTACCTCAGATCGGGAAGGCCCGGTCCTGTGTTAGTTCAGCTGCCAATGGGGCTTGGGGAGTACGACGAGGATGCGTTCCCATACACTATAGTGAAAAGGTGGAGGCGGATGGCTGATCCTCATGATGTTAGCGTAGCAGTCAGGGCATTGTCCAACTCGAAGAATCCCATAATCTATGCGGGGCAGGGAGTCTTTTACGCTGACGCCTGTGAGGAGCTTAAGGAGTTCGCCGAGTTGATTCAGGTTCCGGTTATAACGACCCTCAAGGGTAAGAGCTGCTTCCCGGAGGATCATCCCCTCTCTCTAGGGGTTAAGGGAACCCACGTCGAGAGGTGGCTCCATGGCTCAGATCTCGTGTTCTCCATTGGTAGCAGCCTGTCCCCAGGGCGAAGATATGGGGGCTTCGCTCACCAGATCCCGGGTACAAAGAGGAGTGATAATCCGGGCGTCGAGGGTAAGGTAATCGTCCAGTGCTCCCTAGACGAGATGGATATCAACCGATATTACGTGGTGGATCATGCAGTAGTAGGGGATGCTAAACTTGTATTGAGGCAGCTCATCGATGAGGCAAGGAATCAAGGTGTCCCTAAACGAGAGGGAATTGTAGATGAAGTTGCGGTGGCGAAGAAGCAGCATCTTGAGCAATACGCTGAATCTTTGGACTCTGATGAGACTCCCATTAATCCCTACCGTGTCTACAAGGAGCTGATGGAGATCCTTGATCGCAGGAACAGCTTCGTAACCCATGAGTCCGGAAGCACAAGAGAGCAGTTGGCCACTGTGTACGAGGCGTTAGTTCCTCACGGCTTCATGGGTTGGGGCAGGGTCTCAACTCTTGGCTTTGGTTTGGGAGCAGCCACAGGCGTAAAGTTGGCTCTCCCTGAACGGGAGGTGGTGTGCGTCTCTGGAGACGCTGGAGTCGGCTATCAACTAGGGGACTATGAGTATCTCGTGAGGAACAAGGTGGGCATCACTATAGTTCACATAAACAATTCTGGGTTTGCGGGTTATGGCCCAGGTTTTTGGGGTTCAGGGAGGAACCCCTATGTGGCGGATCTCTTGGACTCATCGGTGCTCAAAATGGCGGACGCCGCTGAAGCCTTGGGTATGAAAGCGGAGAGGGTTGAGGACCCAGATGAGGTCGCCCCTGCCCTGAAGCGCGCATTGAAGGAGAACAAATCGGGGAGATCAGCATATGTCGAGATAATATGCAGTAAATATCCTATTCACGGTGCCTGGCTGACTCGATAAAGGAGGATATTCTATTGACCTACCGCATTCTATATTATGGCTCTGTTCCCGAGGCCGTGAGGGAAGAACTGATCCGGAGGCTTCCAGAGGGATTTAAGCTAGAGTTTTACTCGGAGATTGAGACGGAGGAAAAACGGAGGGTTTACCTCCGTAAGGCGGACTTTATCATGGGCTTCCCCAGGGGCTTTACAAGTGAGGACATGGACACTGCGGAAAATTTGAAGATGGTGCAGCTTTTGAGTGCTGGCTACGATTACTTCGATGTCGAGCTGGCAGGCAAGCGTGGTATTCTCGTGGCTAATAATGGAGGGGCGAACTCAATTGCTGTAGCGGAGCATACTATCCTTTTGATTCTCTCCCTCTACAAGAAGCTGTGGAAACATCAGACCGGTTTAAAGGAAGGTATGTGGGTCAGGGAGAGGAATCACGCTCAGGAAATGTACGAGCTCTGTGGGAAAAGGGTAGGGATTATCGGATTTGGTAATATTGGTAGGGCCCTGGCTAGGTGTCTTCAAGGCTTCCAGGTAAAGATTTGTTATTACGATGTTGTCAGGAACGAGATGGCTGAGAATGCACTAGGAGCATGCTTCATGGAGTTTGACGATCTTCTGAAGGCCTCGGACATCGTTAGCATTCACGTCCCGCTTCTTGCCTCTACAAGGCACATGATTGGTGAGAGGGAGTTGAGGTTGATGAAGAGGAATGCGATTTTAATCAATACAGCTCGGGGAGGCATCATAGATGATGATGCGCTTTACACCGCTTTAAGATCAGGTAGGATCGCCGGGGCTGGGCTCGATGTCTTCGAGAGGGAGGGAGAAATAGAGAAAGGACGTTATAAGAGTCCTCTGATGGAGCTGGAAAATGTTGTGGTGACCCCGCACTATGCGGGACACACTATGGATACTTGGTACCGTAGAATTGTAAATGGATACGGGAATCTCATCGACTTTTTGAAGGGAAGGCCTCAGTTCGTAGTTAACGGTTGATGAATCTATTTTACATCTTTTCGCACGCGCAGTTCCCTCGAGAGCATGGGGAAAAAATTTTTCAGAGTTGAGTTCCCATCTAAATTCGCGCGCGCGAGTAATCTTCAGCATTATCAACTCGTGCGATGTGCGCGACCAAGTTGTTTTTGTTCTTGAGCCTGCAAAGAGATGTCTTTTTTCTCTGACAAATTATAGATTTACATTTTTTTCTATTTTGTGATATGCTTATCTCTTACGATTTGTTTACTTCGTTATATGGAGGATTAAGATTTGGCACAAATGACAGGTCAGCCTGTTCTGATATTAAAAGAGGATACCAGGAGAAGTCGTGGGCGCGACGCTCGCAGGTCTAACATGATGGCGGCCCAGATCATCTCCGAGGTCCTAAAGACCACACTGGGGCCGAGGGGAATGGATAAGATGCTCATCGACAGCTTGGGGGATATAACCATCACGAACGATGGTGCCACGGTCCTCGACGAGATCGATGTGCAGCACCCGGCCGCGAAGATGATGATCGAGGTCGCCAAGACCCAGGACGACGAGGTAGGCGACGGAACCACCACC
>Ga0180438_10007277_pt1 | contig 14497 bp, 8 predicted proteins | sample SS_ome_12_FD_132455 | JGI IMG/M metagenome (GOLD analysis project Ga0180438, IMG submission 132455) | Hypersaline lake sediment archaeal communities from the Salton Sea, California, USA - SS_3_D_2 metaG | ecosystem: Environmental > Aquatic > Non-marine Saline and Alkaline > Hypersaline >...
TGGAAGACAGTTATGAAAGCTTTAAAGGCTTTCGCGAAGGAAAAGAAAGAACTTTTGGATGAAGTGCGTTACTACGGTAACAAAACTCCCCTGTTCAAGGAGCTTAAGTCATCGGTTCGCAAAACCTACGGGGGTTGTGGATCCGTTAACAATAAGGTCTATGAACTTGAGGACTGCCGTGGTATTCGTGGTAGGCTTCATGACGACTTTGTAAAAGTTGGTTTTGATTTCTACAGGACTGAAAAGCCCTGCAGGAAAGTTGAAGATCCCTACCTGGTACTCATACGATAAGATACTTCAAGGGGGTTGGGATTCCCTGACCCCTTTTTACTTAATACATTAAAATTATGGCAGATAAACTTCTTGTTTTAGGTACTAGTGGTACTGGCAAGTCCTATGCGTGTAGAACGCTGGACCCTAAGACCACTTTTATCATATCTCCAGACAAGAAGGCTTTGCCACTCAAAGGTTGGCGAAAAAATTACATAACTACTTACAAAGAAGATGGTAAGGTCGACCTTGCAAACACTAATTTTTATCGTACTAATGACCCAAGATCCATAAGTCAATTACTCAGAGCTGTTTCTGACAATAAACCAGAAATAAAGACAATCGTCATAGACACAATAACCATGATGTTGGTTGATGCATTTATGAAGACTGCCAAAGATAAAGGCTATGAGAAATTTACTGATATGGCTCTTGACGCGTATAAAATACTTGATATGATTGATGACTTACGAAATGACTTAACGGTCATCGTAATAGGTCATATTGAGGATAACTATGATTCTGACGGGGTGTTAAAGAGTTCTTTCAGAGTGCCTGCTGGCAAAATACTGAGAGAAAAACTGACTGTTGAGGAATTATTCACCATTGTACTATACACAGAAGTTGTGATGGTTGAAGGTGAACCTAAATATTCATTCTTAACACAGAATAATGGTAAAAATACGTGTAAATCCCCCCAAGGAATGTTTAATGAATCTAAAATACCAAATGATTACAAACTTGTCATAGATAAAGTCCGGGAGTACGAAAATGGTACTAACAAATAATAAGGATAACTATGGCATTTACTTATAAAATGACTGAAGATCTGCATGGGAACTTCGACGGAACACCATATATGGATTCGGGCATACATGCGAATTGTGAGCTTACGAAAGTAGAATATGGTAAAAGCGAGAAAGGCAATGAATTCCTTGCCTTCTATTTTGAAGACCCAAGTGGAGCACAAGTCTCGAAAACAGAATGGCCTGTACGCATGCCTGAGGTGCTGACTAAACTTAGCCCTGAAGAATATGCTAAGGACAATTCTAGTGAAAAGAACATGTACGAATCTATGATAACTAACCAAATGGCACGAATTAAACACATTTGTGTCGATTCTGGAATCGTAGATAACGACAAGTTCACTTTCGAGGCTGAAACCTTTAAAGATTTTGCTGAATCTGTAGTAAATATAATCGGCAAAAACAATGAAGGAAAGAAAGTAAGAATTAAAGTAGTATATGATCGAAACAATTTTACTTCATTACCGAGTTATACAAGATACGTTTGGATAGAATCTATGGATGTCTCAGATGAGGAATCCAAGATAAGAATTCTGAGTATTGATAAGATGCAAAGAACTCAATCGGATCGCGAAGTCGATTCACCAAACCCATTTGATAACTCAACAAATTCGAGCGAGTCAAAAGATGACTTGCCATTCTAATATATTAGCCTATGTTATACAGCTCTTCACGAGTTAAAACCATAACTCTAGAGGACATACTGAATAGGCTAACAGAGTATGACATCTACGCCTACTACCTGGGGGCTAACTTCAAGATTGGTATACCATTCAGTAGCCCCTTTAGGCGTGATGACAACCCTTCATTTGGAATATTTAGGAGTCGCAATGGACCTCTGTTATATAAAGATCAGGGGACGGGGGACACTGGGAACTGTGTCAGTTTCGTACAAAAACTTTTAGGTTACCCAACAACCCGACGTGGGTATATTATGGCGTTAGAACAAATATATAATGACATAATAGAACACAGAGGTAATGGCCATAACCTACCTAAGTTTTTGTTAAACAGCCGTGTTGGAAAAAGTACTACCAATGCTAATAAAACACAAATGTCCGTAAAACGTCGGGAATGGTCTGATGCAGACGTTGAATATTGGGGCTCCTTTTATATTCCCAAAGACACTTTAACAAAATTTGAAGTGAGTCCTGTACAGTATGTGTTCATGGATGACATTATAATTTGGACGCATGAAGTTGACAATCCTATATATGTCTATAAAATATACAATAGCCTTAAAATATATAGGCCATTCGCTAAGAGTCATAATAAGTGGCTTTCAGCGTGTACAAAGTATGACATACAAGGACTGGAACAACTACCGCCCAAAGGTGATCTACTAGTGGTAACTAAGAGTTTAAAGGATGTCATGGTATTACATGAGCTCAATTATCCTGCTATAGCCCCCCACGGAGAAAATCACGAATTCCCAAACAACATAATGTATGATCTAAAGAGAAGATTTAAGAGAATCATCGTGTTGTACGATTGGGACAAAGCTGGCATACAAGGAGCTAGAAAGCTAGCAAAGGAATATAAGTTAAGCTTAGCATTCATACCACAAGAACATGCAGTGAAAGATATTTCAGATTATGTAAAAAAATACACACTACCAAAAGGTGACAAATTGTTAAAAGAACTGTTTAATGGTTAGCAATGACAAAATAATAGAAATTGTCCGTGAGTTAAAGTGTACGGATAATTTTAAGGAAACATGCGAAAAGAAATCTGTAAAACTCGTTATCCACCCTCGTTTGCTTGAATTTTTGCAAAACTCAGGAGTGGAAGGCAACAAACTTATAAATAAGTTATTGAACGCCAGCAGAGTTAAAGCTTCGTATTTAGAAGATAAACATCCTAACTTTATTTCTGTTATAATAGCACCAGGCAGTGATGAGCCACAACTATGTTACCTAGACCTTGATACGAGAAAAAGACAAATAAGGAGATACGCGTTTAAAGCATCAAAAGAACAGTATATTAACAGTAGATTAAATGCTTTGAAAATAAATCTTTCGAATTACCCCACTATCCACGTTGACATCCCACTAGAAATATATTTTATAAGGAAACTAGCTGAAGGAGAGCCTTTTAATCAATTCCTTCGTAACAATTTCAGTGGTGGAAAATACCCCTTTAAAACAGCGAAGTTGGGCAAAGGCATATGTAAGTTGTTTAATCAAAATGATCCCAAGGACGTAGAAGAATTCGTGAATCTGATGAAAACAGCGTACGCTAGTAAAGATAAAGCCGAACAAATAGAAATTGTATCTGGACAGGATATACAACTGTACTACCATGAAAATATGTACGCTAATTACAAGCTGAAAAAAGATGAACCAATCATGGAAGCAGATTTTGCTGTAGACGTAGCCGGTGTTAATAATGGACACTTGCTTGGATATGGCTGTGGTGAATTGGGTAATAGCTGTATGAGGTATGATTCGTGTAGTAGGGGCATTAAATTCTATAGCGATAACCCCGATTCCATTTCAATGATGATTTACAGATCTGTTAAAGATCCTTCAAGGATAGAAGGCAGGGCATTGTTGTGGAAGGGAACGGACGGTAAAACCTACATAGATAGGATATATTCTATAAGAAGTGACGTAAGTGCGACTATGGCATCTTATGCTATCAAAAAAGAATTTGTAAGTGTAAGTAGAAGCAATAGTAAATACATGCCTTTCAAAAGTGTTGTTGTAAAAGTAAAACTGCAGAAATGGAGTGAAAGAGAGTTACCTTTCTTTGATACCTTACAATACCTTAATTTACAAAAGGGCGTACTTTCAAACTATCGTTACAACATGACTGATAATTTCTTTGAAAATAAATCGTGTTCATTCGATGACAATTTTTCCATAAAGAAAAAGAAAGTGAAATGTTGTGTGACAGGCGAAATGTTATGGAAGAACAAAACAGTGATGTTGGACTACGGTAAACACAGAGGTGAACGCTGTAGGATCGATAAATCCGCTTACATACTGTACCTTGATAGTTACGTAACCGCTGACGAAGTAACTGCAGAAAATTTTGTTATAGGGGACAGTCTGTACGGTAGAACCCTAATCCCCAAAGAAGACGCATTAAAAACCAAATACTCTGGAGAGTACATACCCGAATCACAAGCTGAATATATACCACATATAGATGACTATGCTGTTAATATAGCTGACGTCTTCACAGGGAGACAAGTAAGAGTACTCTCCATATTAGAGCATGAATGTCTGATAAATGGTATAAGCTACAACGAGGAAATGGCATCTCTAACGAAAGGTAAAGTTTTCACATCAAAAAGGTCAACTGACAAAGGAATGTATGTAACCCACCGCATGATCGCCAAGAAAAGGAAAGATAAAAAGGGTTATTACTCAGAACAACAGGTATTTCTAGTACCTTTTTCCGCACTAAAATTAACAGAGAATGAACTACAAAAAGCTAAATAAGAATTTACTGAAAAAGGTGCTGTCAATTCAAACAACATCTAAGGATGATGTAAAAATGCGTTCGTTTGTCAAATCCTTTGCTAAAGAAAAAAATCTCCCTATTACAGAAGATGACTATGGTAACTTGTTTATCACAAAGGGGGAAAGTAAAAAGGGATACCCATGCATGGTATCTCACATGGACACTGTACATAAAATACTGAGTGACTTTACAGTTTTCGAACACAAAGATTCACTATTTGCATACAGTGCGGACGGGTGTCATCAAGTAGGTATAGGCGGAGACGACAAAGTAGGCGTTTACGCTTGTTTACAGGCTTTGATAGATTTCCCTGTCGTCAAGACCGCATTTTTCAGAGATGAAGAAATAGGTTGCTTAGGTTCAACTAAAGCAGATATGAGTTATTTCGATGACTGTAATTTTGTGATAATGTTGGACAGAAGAGAAAATAAAGATTTCTCCATTAATGCTGCAGGTGTACAACTGAGCTCGAAGGAATTCCGTACATCAATTAAACATCTACTACGTAAGTGGAGATTCAAAGAAACTATTACATCAATAACCGATGTAATGAAGTTGAAACAACGAGGTTTGTCCGTATGTGCTACTAACATAGCATGCGGATATTACTTCCCACATTTTGATTACGAAGTTGTAATCATGAGTGATGTGGACAGAGCTTATTGTTTAGCTCACGACATAATATCCGAATTTGGCGAGACCAGATTCGAACATAAGTACGTACCGAAAGTGTACAAGCCCAAACTTCCATTTAATTACAACAAACAATCAGGCTCACTACTTCCCTGGAATCCAAATCCAACCCCATATGTTGACATAGATAATGACGAAGATCGCAGAGTAAAATATGATATGTTCAGGAAGTATCCCGGGTCAAAGTTCCCACATGTATATTGGTTTAAAGGCAAACCTTTAAGTCTAAATAACAGGTACATGTACTTGCCACATGAAAGGTTGTTATATGATATCGAAAAGAATAATTACATAATAAACCCAGATGTAGCTAAGGAACTGTATAAGGACTTTGTTGTAAAAGACAATGGTAAAGAATTTGTTTTTAGTTGGTACATATTTGATTGGCTTGACAAAAGTCATGCAGTATGGCTCAACGTAGGCAAATCCTGGTGGCTTGACAAGAAACACCTCGATAGATGGAAAACGCTAAAAAATCGAGGGGAATCAAAAAGAAGAAAGCACCTAAGTATGGACGTCCTAACCAAAAAGTTAGAAATGCAACTCCCAATGAATATGATGGAATAAACTTCAAGAGCAAGTTGGAACTGTACTGTTACAAACAGCTCAAGAAATACAAGTTGAAGCCTAAGTATGAAAAAGTTACATTTACTATTCTAAAAGGTTTTACATATAATGGCGAAAGAGTTAGGAAAATGACCTTTACGCCGGATTTTGTAGGTGAAGATTATGTCGTAGAGTGCAAAGGGTACGCTAATGAATCCTTTCCTCTACGATGGAAAATCTTTAAATACCATTTATTCACAAACGATTTAAAATACGACTTATATTTACCGCACAATCCTCGCGAGGTGGATGAATCTATTGATAAAATCCTCAAAAAACGACAAGATTAATGGAAGATTATTATTCTACAGAAAGAATAAGTAACTCTTCCCTCGGCTGGTTCAAAAGGTCGCCTAAGTATTATAAGTTAAAACTAGAACGAGAGATAGAAGATGAAAAGAAATCTTACCTCGAACTAGGGAAACAAATACATATGGCGGTACTAGAGCCCAATAGGTTTGAGAAAGAGTTTACTCACCTTGAGTACGAAACTCCAACAAACCCCAAGCAAAAGGAATTTTGTGAGAGATTTGTAGAGAGCAAAAGACGAGAGAAGGTAAATGACAAAGCTTACCGTATATACAAACAAGTGTATTCTACTACACATAAAAGTGATAAGCAGGTAAGCATTGAATCCCAAGCGTTGTATAAGAGATTAAGGAACTATATAAAATTCCTTAAGCAGAGTGAACATTATAGAGCTGTGCTACCAACATCCACTTGGGAGAAAATTCAAAATATCGTAAAATCACTAAAAGATCACAAGTTAGCAAACACTCTACTATTTCAAGACGACTATGGAGTCTTTGATGGGGGCAACCGTTTGGTTAACAATGAACTACCTATCTACTGGGAATTCCCCATAGACGGGGGGATTACAGTACCATGTAAGTCCCTGTTAGACAGGTTAATTATTGACCACAATGAGAAAAGCATTCAACTCATAGACTTAAAGACAGCTTACAATCTCAGTAACTTCACAAAGGAGTTCACTGATTTCAATTACGAGCGACAGCTAGCATTCTATTGGATGGCGGTCGCTTGGATGTTTAAAAACGATTTCCCAGAAGCAGACTTTTGGGAATACCAAAAACAGACTTTCATTATAGCAGTGCAAACCGCACAAATTGCTGAGTGTAAGATTTTCACTATAAGAGACGAATTACTGACGGAAGGGCTGGAGGAAATCGACCGTTTAATCAATGAATTGTTCTGGCACATGGACAATGATGCCTGGGACTATTCTAAAGAATATTATATGGGAGATGGAGCAGAAGAACTCAAGTAAATTTGTTAGAAAGGGAACTGAAGCCACTAGGTTTCTGTTACCCATGTTAGGAACCAGAAAACACAGAGACTGGTTCTTTGTAAACGAATATTTCATCGATGCTTATATAGGGGATACGGATAAGCCAGAACATAATGGTAGCATTATCCTTAAGTATATATACTATCCTTCCAAAAGGTTTATACGCTTCGAACGGGAACTACTCGTTATGAGGGGTGCTAACACTATATATGAGCATGATGACATGAGCGTTATGTACGTCTTTAAAGTACCAGAGGAACAACTAGAAAACTATGTAAAGTTCCTTAGTGGTAAATACTCTGAATTTAGTATTAACTACAAGTTACAAATACTAAAATTTTGGAACGTCGATTATGGGGATACTCATTTATTGTCTTCAGTATTGTTTGAAGATAAGAGATGGAGGAAACCATCCACAACAAAAGAGATCCACCACTATGACAAAACAAGGTAACAAATGTACAAAAAATTAGCAGATTTTTATATCGAAGCGCTGTTAAACCAATTCTGCTTAGTTAAGAGGCTGGATGGCTTCTACCATTCTTTTACAGAGGGGAAGGTGTCCTTTTTTACCAAAGTAACAGAATCGGAAGATAAGGTCTTGACATTCATTGATCTAGATCCGGTCGCTTATCACAACGGGTTTGACAGTACAGAAGAAGTATTTGACTTTATAATTAGTAGTAAATACTTTAATAGGTTTTATTTCAAGGAATTGGATTTAACCTCATTGGATGAAGAAGTACAGAACGAAGCTGAAAAGTTTCCAACGTACATGCATCAATTAGATGTAAGAAGTAAATACAAACCATCGTTACATGACGAGGTGTATTTGCACGTAGTTGATTATGCTTTCCCTGAATCACATATCAAAAAACGGGTATACGAACGATTTTATGCTCAATTAGTTTTACTACCATATGAGTACAAGATCAATCCTAATCTGATAGCCAGTTGGTATCCCATGATAGCCAGTGACCAGATAAAGATTAATCAACTGTTGAATCTCTATATAAGGAAGATAGGAGAAGGTGATCATTTCGCTAGCCATTTAGCAAAAATGACCCCTGCGGAAGTAGAGGTCGAGTTTTGTAAAATTGCTGACGAATATATAGAGGAAAAGAAGGCTAAAGATTAACCATTGAATTATCATTGATTTTGGTTTAACAAAAAAAGGGGAGCTTTTGACGGCTCCCCCTTTTTGCTTAGGTGCTTTAGTTCTTGTAAAACCAGTTTATCTGGTCATCCACATATTTCAACCTGTATACCTGCCTCCACGCTGGTACGAAGTTTATCATGTGTTTAGTAATTTTTGGCTTGCCCTTCCAATTACCACGTTCATATATTTCAAACGGATCTGAAAGTAGCTGACTGAATAGTCTTATAGTATTTTCCACTACTGACATCGTAGCAGCCGGCGATCTTAATATACGCAATGGTTCTACAAGACTGGGTGAAAAGAATAACAACTCTGTTTTTAATCTTACAGCTTGATAAGCCAAGAAAGACATATACCATTCATCTTCATCGTCGTCTTCCATAGCCCCCATAAGAGCTTTAATCATTATCCATGTACCTATCAAGAATATCATTTCGCCAAGAGTTCTTCGTATATTCGCTTTCTCCATTCTAGTTAAATCATTCCAAGATTCTGAAAATACACCCAATTGAAATGTCTTAAAGTCTTTAAACAATCTCCTTACAAATCTACCTGTTGTTATATAGTTACCCTCAGTGTAGTCACCGAGAAGTTCATTTACTTTTCTCTTACCCCATCTGCGCTTAAAGCCTGGGACAACGAACTTACGGAATAACATCCCCATACGGCCCATAGCATAACGCTGTATAGCATTCTTACCCATTTGGGAGTACTCCCCGTGTATATGAGCAAGGACTCTTTTCACCATATAACCAAACTTTTTCATCTGTTCTGGTCCGAAATTAGCTACGTCCTTTTTAGCTGCTAACTCTCCATTTCTGACTTCTAAGTTTTCCAGCATAGTACCTATCACCTTGCCATTCTTGTCAAGCGCTTTCATCCTGTTAAGCATAGCCAACATCACACGAGTCTGCATATAATGCTCCCCAGCGTGTGTAGTAAAAAACAGGGTATTGCTAGTCATTAATTGCTGGAACTTAGAGTTCTTACGGAATTTACCACCTTCATATTCATTAAGTGTATCGAACGTTTCATTCATCAACGTGACAATGTTAGTCGGTACTCTTTCCCCAACATCACCTAGTATACCGGGGAGGTTCTTAAAGTAGTAAGCACCAGCTTTGGCAAAGTCTTTCACACCATAGTGCTGACCTCCCATTGCCTCTATCCATTGCAGGGTTTGTCCTAATAGAACGTTGGCAAATCCTTGTACCATATTAACTCCGAGCAAATTGAAGGCCGTGTACTTGTTCAACAAGTTAGCGGCTTTTGCTATATCTATCTTACCGAACAGCGCACCTTCATATTTCTCACGCTGACCGTACACCTCTGCTTCAAACCAATCCTTGAACTGTAATGCTATAAATGAATTAACACCTTTCTTAGTGAGTATACGTTCACCCTTCCTACTAAGGGCATCCCTTATAACATTACCCTTAGCATCTCTTTTCATGACTTCCCGCTCTTCGACAAAAAGTCTGGCCATTTCCATTTCTGGTAGTATCTCAGCTTTTAAGGCATATTCCTTAGCCATTGACCAGTATGCGTGATATATAGATGCCAAGTCATACGACTGATTCTGCTCTTCAATTCTATTGGTATAGAACACAGGGATGAAATTCACCGGGTCACCGGCTTCAGTCGTTAACTCATACTGTCCTTTCTCTACATCCTCTGGCCTCCTAGTCAAACCTATCTTAGTAGATTCTTTAGCAACAGTCAACCAGTTTTGTCCTTCTCTAACTCTTTCTCCAAACTCCTTAACTATTCCAGGGAGTCTTGTACGTAGGCGGAACCTCAATGGCAAGTTGCCATGTGCTTCGTCTATTGTATTCTTGATCAAGTTATAAAATTCTATACGTGGGTCTTTACCCTCATATTTTCTCAACGCTTCCTCTTGTTCGGTTATAGTCAATTTTGTATCTACACCTGCTATTTTCATTAAACTGTGCCATTGTGAACTTTTCCATTTAGCTATAGGTGTGCGATAATTCCATGAATTCTCCCTCCTAAATGACAGGTACTTTTCAGCAGCATTCTCATTAGATATTAATTCATTCAGTGGTTTAAAATCTCTGGTACCCAAATTAACTTCATATGCATCTATGCGACTATACTCTGTTTCATTAATGAGACCGTCCTTTTTCATTTGATCCATGAAAGCATGTCTAGCCCTATTCCAAGCTTTTTTATCTGCTTGCGTCCTGGGCATATTCTTATTTCTCCAATCTCTCTTAAGCTGTACCACTTCCTCCGCACTCTTACTTGGGTCAGCTTCCCATTCTCTACCTAACTCTTCGTATTCATCGAACATAGCGCTCAGGTATGGACTTACAATATGTTGGGTCTGTTTACCTTGAGCATCTACTTCTAACATAAAGCCATAGAACTTACGTTGATCTGTTAACATATGGGCTCCCAAAGCTTTCTCCAATCTCTTTTGTACGGCTACGATCTCATTACGTTTCCTGAAGGATTCCCAACGAGACTCGGTATCTTGCTTCATAAAGGCATTACGCATAGCAGAAACAACAGGATCTGGGGAATCCAGTATATTATCTAACCATCTCCCAAGCAAGTTAATATCCCATTCGGCTTTAACAAGCTCTCTACGTAACATCTGTTCAGTAGCTTGTCTTATCTTGGCCTCATCCAATTTCAGATATTTAGCTTGATATTCCTCAACGGACATCTTTGCTTTTTCTTCCTTACTTAGTTTATTGTATCTCCTTTCCAGCCTGTCCTTATACTCAATTGCTATTCTCTCCGAGTGTGGAGCTAAAAATTTAGCCAGTATATCTACACCCCTAGAGCGGAATTGTTGTTCTATAAGGGCTTTATTGTTTAATATGGAATTAACTCTATCTATTCTCTCCTGTATACGTTTGTCCCTTATAGGTCTGTGTACATCACCTTCTATGATAGGAGCATTTTTATAAGCAATTAAAGCATCTTTTACATCATCTAGTATATGACCGTAAGCAGACAAATAATCCTTCCACCTGAACAGCCTATCCGCACTGAACCCCTCACCAGTACCCATTCTCTCTTCACGTTCAGCCTTCTGAAATTCAACAATTACACCATTAGTCTGTCTTTCTGCTAACTTAACAAATTCTATAACAGCCCTCAAAGGGTTATCAGCTTGCTCAATATCCTTCAAAGCCTTTTGTAGCGTTTCAATGGTAGCAGGCTTTCCTCTCTGCCTGTATATACCTATTTTCTTTTCTAACGCTTCAATGGCATCCAAACGTATTTTCTCAGCTTGAACTGGTTCTTCTTCCTCTAGTCTAAATATATCCTCGTCATCCTTTGGTATCCTTTGGTCTTGATCATAATTAGGTGCACTAGCATGCGCTTCTTCTGGTGTCAATGGTACGCCCTTAACCAGTCGTTTAGCTAGCTTACGTATCGCACCAGATTCTAAACCAAGCAATTGTCTCACTCTCCTAAAGAAACGGACCAACCACCTCTCCCAACGAGACATCTCAAATTCTTCCTTAAAGATCTGAGCAGTCTCTAAACCTAAAGCTTGAGCCAACACCTCTTTTTTGACTCTATTTATTTCACCTCTAGCAATCAAATCTGGGTACGCTTCATACACCTTCTTCTGCAAATCACTACCCTCAAGGAATGATATACCTTGTTTAACTAGTATATTATTAACTCCACCAATAAGATCTATAAGCAAGTGCCCATACTCATGGCCCAATGTATCAGAAGTCCAATATAATGGATTAACCTTAATAGTCTTTCCATTAGCCATTAAACGACCTGGAACTGGTAACGTTGGATCCTCAATTATCTCTACACCTGGGAAAGTTTTCTGTAACACTTCTCTCTGTTCAGCAAACATTTCACCTCTTTTTGAAGGCTCACCAGTTATCCTTTGTTCAGAGGAATTAATAGCATCAATAACATTCTGATCAAATTCTATTAACCATGAATCAGCCTTCGGGACAAGGTTTATAAGTTTTCCATATCGTTCATACTTCCTATTCATACGAGCAATATACGCCTTGCTAGCGGCTAATTTGTCCCTCTTCTGTCCTAATGAAATCCAATTATCATAGCCACGGAATTTTTTGGTGTTCATCACCTTAGCTTCACGCAAGTTATTAGTCAAAGCCCCCTTTGTCATTAACCCACGAGCAGCTCTACTAATCTCAGCTTTCTCTTTAACTATGCGAATCTGATCTGAACTAAATGCAATTATATCTTTAGCACCTTGATACGATTCTATAACTATACCATCATAACCTTCTTCTTTCAATTTAGCAACAACCTCTCCGACATTTTTCCAAGCTCCGACTTTACCGCGCAACTCTGACATGTCTTTCATATGCTTGGGATTTTTAATACTAAGATAAGCCTCTATAATTACTTTATCCTTACCAGACTTAAGAACAGAAGGTATGGCATAATTTTCAGCAACAGACTTACTATCAGTAAAATGAAAACCAGCTTTGGAAACATCATCCCCAGTTACTTTGGAAAGTAAACTCTCATCAAAAACATCAAACTTAGTGTCCGTGCCGTGATAAACAACCATAGGACTTCCATCTTCATTTACTATTTTTGAGCCCTCGAACCACTTGTTAAAACTAATCTCAGCTTTCTCCTCAAACGTCACACGTTCACCAGGTTCTTTGAAATAAAGACTGGTAAGTTCTGCATTAGCTTTCTCTATTTCCTCGGGGGTGATATCCTTACGGTTAAGTTCCCTAAGGAGTTCTTTAATCCTAGCTTGCTCCTCAGCTGCTCCACCTATACGTTGTTCATAACCTTCATCTGTAGTTATCTGTGGTATATCGCTAACCTTTCTTCCAATAAATCTTTTAGCCCTGGGAGCGCCACCTATAATGACACCATCTTTATCTATGAACACACCAAATGCACCGAGTTCACCTTCATATCTACCAAAAGCAACAGTTCCTTCTGGTTTAACAACAGTTTCAGGACCAGGCAATGCCTTAACATCTTCAACTATTTCTGCCTCTTCAAAAACGTCTTCATAGTCCTTTTCAATTCTCGCATCAGAGAGATTAGGTATCCTATCCTGAATAGGAATATGAATAAAGCCTTCATATCCTTTAAGGTTGGATATTTTAAGTTCATTTTCATAAGCTATTTCTTTAGGTACTTTATTAAAATCAAAAATAGTATCAGTCCCAACTTCAAATACTCTGACACCAGTGGCAAAATAACTCTTTTTAGAGATAGTTTTATACACAGGAACTGGTCTCTTACCATCTAAATACCTTACACCTACAAACTCCGCCAACAATGTTAAACCAGATCTTGAATGTACATATTTAATAAAAGGCGCAAACAGTGGATCTCCCCTATGGTTTACTCCGTAGAACAACCCTGGGGCTTCCTTAACTGCTGTAAATACAGCTGGATAAGTAGTCTCGCTAGCTCTCCTAATCAAATTGAAACTAGCTAAAGGCTCCTTAATGGGGGGTACCAAGGAATCATCATTCCAATGATTGACATACATCTCCCTCAACACATAATTTGCCACCCTTTCCATACCGCCAGAATCGTCATTCATATGTCTCCTTAGCTCTTTAACGAAATCGTTATAAGACACAGCCTCACCTTCAGTCAGTGTTTTTATGTGCTCAGGTACATACTTAAGAGCATCGATAGGCATAAATTGGTAGAAAGAATTAAGCCCCATTTTAAACCCTGAGGTAACGTATGAGTACACCATCAAGTTAACGGCTAATCTGCGTACAGCTTCACTTTCCTCACTATTGTCAGTGAACATTTCCTGCCACCCTCTGCTTATACTGTCTTTAGACCATTTGTCCAGCTTGCTATAGGTAAGTACACTTATGTAACTTGGCCTAACTTCATCTTCTGATATTACAGGATCTAAAACTTGTATGAGGGGGTTATCAATTAAATGCTTAAATTTGCTTTTTCTTATCTTTATATCATATAGTACATTAGCTAAACTGTTCTTGCCATAGAACATTTTCTTCATAATATCGTTGTTCATGCCCAACCCCATAGGACTGGTGAAATAGGCACTAACCAACGTAGAGTGGAGCGTGTTAGCTATTCTATTTATAATTTTAGCGTAATCCTTATAGCTAATGTTAGAGCCATATGTGAGTCTTTGTTGAGCCAATATGACATCCAGCAACTCATTGAATACGGGGCTAGCAGAAA
>Ga0180438_10007278_pt1 | contig 14496 bp, 25 predicted proteins | sample SS_ome_12_FD_132455 | JGI IMG/M metagenome (GOLD analysis project Ga0180438, IMG submission 132455) | Hypersaline lake sediment archaeal communities from the Salton Sea, California, USA - SS_3_D_2 metaG | ecosystem: Environmental > Aquatic > Non-marine Saline and Alkaline > Hypersaline >...
CTCGATACCGTTTCTCTCGACCCCAACATACCAGACATAATAGGAGTTGTTGCTTAGGCCTTCCCAGTCATAATAAAAATTAGGAACCGTACCCCCGATAGTGTAATTCAGGTAAACATCATAGGTGACATTCATCTCATGCAACTGCAAGGGATCCCCGCTATAGTTGTAGAACGTTAAGTTATAGAGGTGTCTGAATCTATTTGTTTCACCAAAAGCCTGGTCTGCGTCAAACACACCTATACTAATGTTTAAGGGTACCGTACCCTCAGCCACGTCCTCCTCATTATATGTTGGGTTGTTAGCACTCCACCAAAGTATTGCTGGGTCGGCGGACGTGTTGAACACATTCCCCGCCGTGTCATTCACGTAAACCTGAACGGGTGTATTCCATAACATCATGTAACCCGTTGTGGTATTCCAGTCTAGGTAGTTAACGCCCTCGCCCGCTGGCTCAGGCGTGCTTGTTACATTATCCGTAGCAAGCGTCCAAATATTAAACCAGGCATCATCAATGAAGGGGTTGCCCTCTGTAAGTGTCACGTCAAAGTTTTCAAACTCCCAGGTGTAGTTATTCCCGATTGGGTCATAGTTAGGAAGATAAAACGGGTCGGTGCTAAAATCATCAATGGTTAAATCAACTGAGGGGTCTGGGAGTTCATTATCAAAACCAAACATCATAGCAAAGTCTTGGTGTTCCCATTCCCCGTCTTCTGCGTAATAATACATCTGAAAGGGCCACCCATTAGATGCATATCCGTTTGCAGACCCCGCCGTTAAATTAATTAGATCGTCTAAGTCGGTGTCACTTTGATGTATCGTTGACATAACGGGTATGCCCTGTTCACAGGTTACACTACCTGTAGGGGATTCTATGATGACCGAATAATTATGCGAGTCGTTAAAGGGAATAACTGGATCAAACGTTACATTAATCCAAGTATAAGAACTATATGTTCGTATAGTATCGTTATCTAAGGGTATGGATGCAAGTACCGTGTTAGAATCTTCGTCTGTTACATTTAATCTTAGAGAAAAATCACAATCATAACTGTTAATAGGGAAACTAACCCAAGACAGATTCATTTGTTGACCAAAGTAATGTGTAAACTTGTTACCGCTCCAGGGTATTCCGTCCCAGTCAATAGTGGTTGTATATGCCGCTGAGTATGAATCACCGAGCCAATGCCTATGTTCATCAGGGTCGGTATAGTATACGTTAAGCATTCCTGTCCTTTGCGGGCGATTACGCCAAGTCGAGCTTTCTTTACTCCGATAAAAATAACTAAAGCTATCGTCTACCTCACCAAAAGGTAACTGTAAACGGGGCGTGCTACCGCCATCGACATCACTATAGGTTGACGTCAAACGGAAAATGTTATGCTGAGATGCGGGAGTACATGTTGATTCATTAACCACCATGCACACACTAAGAGTTTCCCCCCCATTTACCCGATGCGTATCTATAAACTCAGAACAATTATATTCCCCGTCTACACTATTAGGTGCGGGGAATAGTCCATATGTGTGAAACGAGTTAGGTAATGTGCCTTGGAGGTCATCTACTGGCCCAATTAATACGTCACAAGGATAGTTCCCTGTTTGCCAAAGTACACATGCTCCCCGTAAGTCTCCTGTTCGTTTTACTGTGACATTAAAACAAACACGGGAAGTCGTGTCATTTAAGTAAATGAAAGTTCCCATACCTGTGCTATAAAAGTCTAACCCTGCCCAGCCCTCATCATAGTCATAGTATTCGGCTGAGGCTAACCCAGCTAAAGCTAAGAGTGTCATTAAACACAGTGTAACGCTTCTTTTAGAAGCCATGATGGGGCTCCCTCCTGACTGCCTGGATAATCATATACAACGCCCAAGCAAGCAAAAACGGCACGGCCCACATCTGCCAAGTAGTAGTCAAAGCAGTCATATAGGACGTACTCATGTTCAACCCCAAATCCTCAAGAGGGGGTTGTAGTTCAGTCCATATCACGTAGTCAAACACAATAAAAGTTATGACTACGATAGCCATGCTCAGGGTTGCGTACACCCAAGCCCATGCCACACCTTGACCTTTGTTTCCTATCATTCTAACACCTTCTGTAATGCTTTCTTTCCCTCTAGTATTGGGTTCTCTTTCTCCCAGTATTTCCTGCGTCTAAGCCACTTCAAGCCTGCACTGCCCCCGCCAAAACTAGGTAGCCAGAACGGGGCACCAGGCACCCGCACCTGGGGCGGCTTAGGCACGCCTGGCCCCCGTGGTATAATCGGTTCGATGATGTCTGGGGGGGTTGGCGGAGGGCCAAGCTTGGTTCGACTAATTGGCTTGGGAGTCACAATACGCTCTAGTCTCGTAATGGGTTTTTGTGTGGGGAGTCGCTCAGTCTTCGTCACCCCCCCAGTTTTGAGTACACGGTCAAGCTTTTGTAATTGTTTACTTGGACGTATAGTCTCGGTCTTTAGTATTTGATCAGTATCTAGTTTAAGCACGGGTTGTTGTATCCTCTCTAGTTTCTCTGCCCGCTTAAGACGGGGACGCTGGATAAGGATCTGCTTACGTTGTTGCTTGAAACCCACGTCCGATAACGTGGCCGCCGTAACACCCTTAGCCGTCTGAGTGGCAAGAAGCGCCCTAGTAGTCTGCTTAGGTATGTTAGCCGCAAGCACACCAGCCACACGGGATAGTGAGCCCTCAAGTTTCTCTAGTCTCTTGTCTGCCACTTGTTGTTTTAGCCGCTGGCCTTTCCTTAGTTTAACCTCTGTCTTCTGCTTGAGCTTCAAACGTTGTCTGCCCCCGTATCCAAGATAGTCTTTCGTCCTCTTCCTGGTTGTTAGCTTAAGTGTCTTAATTGGTTTGAATTCTTTAACCGCCGTACTGCGTACAGTTATCAAACCTTCTGGGGCTTGATAGCGTCCAAGACCAACCCCCTTCTTTCTGCCAAGTCCACGTATATCTACGACCTGGCCCGCAAGTTCTTGATAGCCTTTTGTATCTGTTGCTATGTCTTCTGCAAGGGTTTTGCTTCCACGCAACCAGGCCCGCTTACCCATTGGTCGTGTTAAGCTCCTAGTAACTCCTCTTGCTTGCACCCCCTGTAGTCCGCCCCGATATATCACACGTGCCGCTTGGGGTGTGTCTGTAGTTAATGCCAGTGAGCTTGGAATCTTGTATGTCTGCCACAACGTTTGCTCGCCCGTAATTGGTGCTCTTAATTTACCCTGTTTAATAGACCTAGAAACAAACTCTTTATCACCCCGATAAAGATACGTGTCCTTACCTCTTAGTTTGTCTAGAATGTTCTTCCTGGTTAGGGGCTCATCAATTTTAATAATTTTTTTGGCGGGTTCCCCTATCTTAACACCAACTCTTTTAGGTAATGTCTTTGGCCCCGTTGCGGGTATGTCCACGCCAAACGTTTTCTCGTCAATATACTTTGTCTGCAAAACAGGCTTGTCTTTAGACTTCAATGGGAAACCCTCTTCTTTGAGTATCTTAGGCGTCTTAGCCCGTTGCTTAAGCAACTTAGCTTCTTTAGAGTCTTTCAAGAAAACATCCTTGACCTTGGTTGTGGCCTTATCTTTCAACTTAGCCATCCCACGCCAATAAGGATCTGCCCGCTCTTGAGTAACAAACATCTTGCTCGTTACCTGGTCGCTCTTCAAAATATTTTCAACGTCTAAGTCACCACGATAACGAGTCTTGCCAAATATGCTTGATTCCACAACTTCAAACTTGCCAGTGGACTTTAGCTTAGCAACATCGTCCCCAACCAAAAACTTTGTCTTGGTTGGATCCTTTTCAAGTATAGTTATAACAGACTTTGTTTTGGGGGCGACCGTCCTTGTTATCGCCATCCCCCCGCCTGTTAACACCACCCCGCCAACAAAACCCCCGATGTCGGCAACATGTATCCCCTCGGTTGTAACCTCACGGGTTTCCTTCTTAACCTCTTCCGCCCCCTTCTCAGCCACACCCAAACCAATAACTGTAGTGCCTAAGTCTATGGCGGCACCTGTTAACGTGCCCCCAGCAATAACCGTTGGGGCCGCCGCCAAACTAACAACCCCCGCCGTCATGAGGCTCTTGACCGCTAACTCTTTCTTCTTTTCCCTCTCTAATCTTTCAGGGGTCTTACGGTACTCAGCCATAAACTTCTTATACTCCTTCTTACCCTTCTCGTACTGCTCTACTCCCTTCCTACCCTCTTCCACGTATTCCCCTAACTCACGTTTTTGTTGGGCAATCTGAACCTTGAGTTGGGGGTCGTCTGGATACTTCTCTGATAAAGACTTCAAGTGAGCAATGTTTTTCTGATAAGTAGTAACACCCCCTGCATACTGTTTCTTATACTTCTTTTCAGCGGCAACATATTCTTCATACGCTTGCTTATGTCGTGGCTTCTCAGCATGGTATCTTCTAAGATCAATAGTGAAAGAAGTACCAAGATATTGCTCGCTTAACACGTCTGTTTTAAGGATCCCCCGCTGTACGGGCGATAATCTTTCAATATCTTTCTGGGGTAATTGATAACGATACGCCTCCCAAGTCGGAGCCTTTTCATACTTGAAGACCTGAGCCTGGGGGGCTCTTAACTTAGTGAATGTTTCATACTGTCCCTTACTCATCTCGATTGTTGTTGCCGTCCTGGGTTTCGTGTCTATCTTGGGTTTTTCTACGAAAGGAAGTATTGATGCGAACTCTTGAGCCTTATAGACTACTTTCCCAAGAGGGTCTAGTTGACGATATTTATAGAGTTCACTTTCAGTAGTGGTTACAAAGGGCTGGGGATCTTCCTTCTCTTTCTTCCTGGCCTCAGCTAAAACAGGGCCAATCAAGCTAACCCCGCCTGGATAACCCGCAACCATAACCTCAGGTTCCTTAGTCACAGGCTTAACAACCCCCCCAACCCCTTCCTCTATCTTGGGCTCAGGAAGTTTCGGGGCTTTAACAACGGGCTTAGTGACGACCGCTGTTTTCTCTTCAATCTTGGGTATGGGTAGCTTAGGGGCGGGTACATCATGACCGTATTTTTCTGCTGTTTCCTTAAGCTGTAAACGCTTCTCAGCCGCCGCCTCACCAAAATATCTCTTACCCTTATATACAAAAGCATGTGTCTTATACTCTTTAGTTAAACGTTCTTTTTCAGCCGCCCTAGCAACTGCCTCAGGCCCGCCGAGACGATCAATCCTCTGTTTCTCGGCGACCTGACGTAAGAATTGTTTTTCAGGAGTTAACGGTTTCTTCGCTCTTTCCGCCTCCTTTACTTTCCTCAATTCTGCTTGAGGGCTTCTAGGTCTGTCTGGGGGTTCTATCCAACCAGTAATAACCCTGCCATGATGAGCCCTACGAACTTTAGCCGCATCCTTTGGCGGGGCAAATCCAACATCATTCCACGCCTTAACAATAAAAACTCGGCCCTGGGGATAAGCTTTATTATACATCACCCTGTATTTCTTGCCCTCTACTGTTTTCTCTACTACAACATTAACATCTTTACTGGCTTGCCGCTGAATGTCTTTATGCGACATCCTGCCCCGCCGACCAGGAAGGGGGGTTTTATATCCCTCTTGGACTTGTTTGGGTTGTAGTTGCTCCTTAGTCGGTACCTTAGCTGGTGGTGTCTCTGTCATTTTCACTTATCCCCAAGACGCACTCTATTTTTTTCTCATGTGGCCCCTAACACGAACCTTCTTCCTGCTTCCCTTAACTTTCCTAAGATGTCCTTTAACTCTTGGCATATATTTCACCTCATATATTTTTTTAACTGCCCCAAACGGGGTAAACTATTATCCCAGCGAGTAAGCCCAATATAATACGAGCCACTCAAGATTTCCTTGGTTTTTGGGATCCTCATCTTCTTTTACGCCTCCATTTAATGAAGTTCTTAACCTCACGATATAATTCCTCGTTATCCGTAACTTCTGTCCAAAGCTTTAAATCAGGTAATTTAAAACGTTTCCTAGACATCACTTCCAACCCTCGTACCAGTTAAAACCCATCCGCCCGTCAAAATAATCATGACAAGCCCTAGACCGCCAAAAAACCAGATGGCGGCTACCTGTCCAGCAGTATTAGGGTCGCCCGCCTGTATAGTATCACTAACAGGGGTGCCCATAGAAGTGAATCCAATATAAGTAACTTCCCCGAAACTCATAGCAGTCAAAATCCACGCTATCCCCGCAATCAGGGGGAACGCATGATTATTCTTAGCAAAGTAAGATAGGACGGTGAAAACTAGAGCTGTACACCATACTATGTACAATAGATGGATTTCCATCTAGCTTTCACCCCCTGTAATACAACAACAAACCCACATTCTACAGGTTGTCTTAGCTTCTACTGCCCATTATCCCTAGGATGAAAATGGCGGCTCCGACGATGATTGCCACGGCCATTAACGTAAAACCCGTTCCCGCATTGGTTAGCGTGTTGTTTAATAGGGTTTCTACTCGACCGTCAACAGTGACTGATGCGGCGTCACCCGCTACCGAATTCCATACGGTACCTGTGACATATGCACCAATCATGATGGCAACCCCTAGGGTTATAAGGCCCATTGCTCCAACAGCTCCTTTTCGCCCTAAAGGTCTCATCATCTATCTACCTCCCATAATTCCTAGGATGAACACAGCGGCGGCCACTATAATGGCTACGGCCAGCAAGGTCAATCCCGTGGTCGTGTTGTTTAGGGTGTTGTTGATCGCCGTAACGGCTGATGTTGGAAGTCCAGTTGTGTCTAAAGAATTAAACACGTACCCGACTACAACGCCACCGATCATTATTGTCACGGCAAGGGTCACAATGCCCATGGCACCCAGTCCTTTTTTGTCTTTTAACACTCGCATTTTTGTCCTCTGGCAAAACTTGCCGTTTATCTTTTACACTAGTTTTTGTATATATATAGTCGGGGTTTTTACAGACTTTATATTAATCGTTATGAACAAATAATAATTGTTAATAACTGTTCATAATAATTAATAAAATGGTGTTAGAACCTGTCACTATTAGTCTACCTACAAAGATGCTAAAAAAACTCGATGCCTACTTAGACCGTTTTGATTATGGCAATCGATCAGAATATTTTCGTGAAGTTCTACGAAGGGAGTTGAGATACCATGACGACTGAACATGAATATGAGGATGAAACCGATGCGTCTGCACGTGAACAACTGGCAATGCAAGTCGCTGAACCCGCCCCTGAGACATCAGAATACGTAAGGGAATTCAGCGAAGACAGAGTTATTGATGTAGACCCTGAGACGGGCGAATATATTGATGGGAATATCCCCCAGACGGCAAAACTAAAGAATTGGGGTGTTGACAACCCAAACTATGTTTTCGGCAACTTAAGTAAAGATTATGAATTCAGGAAACTAGAGTTGCTTGAAGGTGAGGTTGAAATGGTTAACAGCATGTACCACATCAACTATGAAGCGATCAACCGCATTAAGGAACGGATAAAAGATCTTCCACGGGAAGAACAGGAAGAGGTTTTAAGTCGGGCGATACTCGCTCTTAAGAAGGCTGAGCGAGACAAACAGGATGCATTGGATGATGCCAATCAGAGGATCCATGCTTTCATGAAGAAGACTAGGGCCCGTGGTGGAAACGAGAGAAAATGGATGGTCACTAAATCAGTTATTAGCGGCACCCATGACACGGGGTCTAAGGCTGAGGGGGGATTATTCAGTAAGCTATTTGGTAGGTCAAAATGAGCGAAGGAAAATATGATTTTTTGAAAGAACCCCAATGGGTTCAGACTATTCTTGCAATGGTTGTCGTGCTTGGCGGATTTATCTATGCATATCCTGTCTTAGATCAAAACTTTGTCACGTTCGTTTTACGGGCAACGGGGTTGCAACTGAGTACATTATTTCTGGTTTCTTTCATCGGGTTCTTGTTTTTCTTTTTGTACGCTTTCCTGATTAATTATTGGACGGGTTGGATGAGTAATACTTTAGTATTTGCAAAGATACGTGGACAAAGATTAATCTATCACATGAACAAAGATAAAATATTTGAGTTCATCCCTGTGAAGGAAAGAGTTGATGAGTTCTATAAAGTCAAAAAGCTTGGTGAATTCAGGATTAATCAGCGTGCAGTTGGTTGGTTAAAGAATGGATTGGTTGTCATGCCAACGGTCTGGGGTCATGATGATGGCGTGAGTTTCGAAGATATAAAAGATCTTTACGTTAGTTCGACTGACCCCCAGCGTGTAGAGGATCGTATACGTTCAGAGAAACTAAAGGCTCAAGAGGAAGAAAGAAAACCAGTTGACATAAAGTTTTTGTTGACAATGGCAACCGTGCTCATGGCAATGGGTGTTGCGGCTTACTTGATCCTGGAGCAAGTGCAAGAGGGAAGTTGTCAAGGCCAACTTGTTGAACTCGCAAAAACATGTGGCCAAGTTGCGAAAGACCAACAACAATCTGGGATTGTTGCTAAGTCCCAAGAGGCGATGGGGTTGGGGGTGATGAAACAGTGATGGATAACACCCAACCCTTTGCTGGGTCAAGGCTACAACAACTTGATCGCTTTAGAGAAGACATAGAAACGAGTATGATCTTGTGTTGGAACCTCCTCGGCAAAATGGAGGTTAGTCTTAATCGCCGCAAACCAGAAAAGATACGTGAATGGGGTACCCTAATTGAGGCATATACGACACTCTATCGTAAGACGGATAAAATCGTTGGGGAGAGGCCCATTAGCTTACAGGCAGACCCCAAGGAATACAGTGTAGAGGCCATGATGCGTATGAATCAGTACCTTGGCCTCCTACAAGATGCTGGTTTTTGCAAAGTCGGCCCATCGAAGGGGTTCCAACTTCCACTTCCTACTCAGAAATGAGTACACGCAAAAATATGAGTAGGAACTTTATTAACTTTGGGGATTACAAAGAAATTATTGGTGATGACTTTGGGTAAGATAGAGAGAGAACATGAGGACTTACTACTAAATAGTCTGGCGGGGTTAGTCAAGTTGCATCAAAACAACGACATTTATTCCGACAAGACTGCACTAAATAAAGTTAATGCGGGGGTAATGATGTTGGAAACATTACTTTACCCATACTTCGAGAAAGATTATCACCCCCGACAAGATGGGAATGAAATCGAGAACCTACATTATCGGTTGAGAAACTTGTTGATGATCGCCAAGAAACAAAACCTTGTGACGCCCAAGATATTTACTGAGGATATTGAAGAGGTTGCTTGATGAGTGTCTTTATTGATTATGTAAGAACCCGATTACTAAAACTTAATAAGAACTATATAGCATTTGTCACTGGCCCAACTGGGTCGGGGAAAAGCTTGGCGAGCCTGAGGATCGGGGAACTCGCCGACCATGAGTTTAACATCAACCACGTTGTTTTCAGTAGTCAAGAGTTTTTAAAGTTATTGAATAAACCAGGGGAATTGAAACCAGGCAACATCGTTGTCTATGATGAGGCGGGGGTTGGGATGAGTAACAGGGAATGGCATCAAAAGGAAAACATTGCGATGGGGAAAGTCGGGCAGACTTTCCGCCACCGAAACATTGGCCTGATTATGACTGTGCCAACCACCGACTTTGTGGACATCCAGTTACGGATCCTGGCACATAGTTTATTTATCACCGACTATATTGACTATCCCAACAAAACGTGTTTTCTCAAGCACTATAAGATACAGTATAATCCTAGGACGGGTGACACCTACAAGAAGAAACCCAAGTTTCGGAGTAATGGGGAAATCGTGATCATACCCAAAATCGGGTTACGTTTACCCAAGAAGAAATTGCTTAACGCATACTTGAAGAAAAAGGACGGGTTCACCTCCCAACTTAACGAAGAGACCGAGGAAGTATATGAAACAAAGGGCTTGGGTAAGGCCTTCGTGAAACGGAAAAAGAAGATGCTGGAAAACGAGATGATTGCGGATTCTGTTTTGAAGAAACACAGAAACCTATTGCACACATACCACGGGAAGGAAACTATTAGGTTGAATGATTTAATCAGGATCTTCCAATTACCCCATAAACGAAGTGAGGCAATTAAACGACTTGTAGAGGTGAAAATAAAGGATGAACATCGAGAAGGAAAAAGCTAAGGACATTGTTTTTATTGTGAGCAATCTTGGCCTATGGGTCTTCATGGTCTGGGTTGCACTGAATAAGGATGATTTCACGGCCCCGTATATTAGTTACCCAGACGGCACTCATTTAAGCGGGAACTGTGATTTTGTTTGGGGGGAATTCGAGAGGATTCGTACAGAGGCACGGAATGAAATATCTCTTGAGGAATTAGAGGCGATGAGTTTGAATAATAGTGAGATTGGTTTCATGGACTGGGAGTTTGGATCGGAAAGAGACGACATTGAGTTAGTGCCGTGTGCGATCCCTAAGCCCTGCCCTGAATGCCCTGAGTGTCCCCCTTATATTGCGGCAACAACGGTCACGCCAACATCGTGTCCCACGTCCACGACTATAAAGGAAACAAGTATTGTGGTGGATTGGGCTACACAGAAGAAAATAATGAATCTAAGGTGCAATGACTGTGCTACGCCCTATCAGAGTAGTTACTTCAAGTGCCGTAAGGATGTGATGAAACTACTTGATCTTCCAAAGTCGTCTTAATTGTTTGCGGATGTCCTCGTAGAGTTCAAGGCTTTTATTCAACACGAATAAGCTGAACCATAGGAGTATCCCGCCCCAGACGACCACTATAAGGGAGTTAATCAGTAAATCTCTCATCCTCTATCTCGGCCTTAGCTACCGCTTCTTCCAATATTTCCTGTACTTTAACCATGTTTCGGGCCTTCGCTTGTTTGTCTAATTCCTGCCAGTCTATGCATTTCTCGGCTGTCTCAATCACTCTCTTGGCCTTCTCCTTAGTCATCCCTGGCTTCCTGGCTATCGCTCCCTCGGCCAGTTTCATCACCATTCTTTTCTTCATCCTCTTTACCTCGTATTTTCTCCATCGCCTTCCTGAGGGCGGGTAACAAACGGTTTTCCCTTATCAATAGGGGTATGTCCCCTTTCATCACCCTAAAGGCCTTGTCTATTTCTTCTTCGGTGTAACCCATTTCGGTTAAATTGAGTCGCACCATTCCAACAATCATTTCCGCATCCATCGTCTATACCATATAGTTCTTCAAGCCATTCATCTGTACTATCGAGCATCATCTTGACTAGGGCACGTGTATTGTGCCTTATAGCTTTATAGTCCACACCATATAAGCGTCCTAGTCTGTAATAGCTCGTCTTTTCCCGCATCTCTGGCATATGTGTACCTTATAGAACTGAAATCGTTCCATATATCCGCCGCAATTACACCTCATCGTTTTTACACCGATCCCTAAGTTCTTGTGCCAGTTCAAGGAATTCCCTGGAGTTCTTCTTAACTTCCAAACTTTTCATCAATACTTCGTCCCATAATTCATCAATGCTTTTCTCTGTTTTTTCCATTTTTATCCGTATGCTACCATGCAACCCTCTTCCCTTGTTTTCCCTAACACATAATCCGTGTAGGATAAGGCAAAAAGAGCGTATGCTATCAACGCCCATAATATCCAGGGCAACACCTGTTCAAACGTTATTCTCATTTAATCCCCGCCACCCATTCTTTTTCTCGCTTAACCAACTCTAGTTTCTGCTTCTCAATATCCGCCTTCTCAGCTAACCGCACCGCAATCAACTTAGTGGCGTCCTGAAAAACCCGTTTAACGAGCCACGCCCCGTCAACGCCATATTCTTCCTTCAACTTCAAATAATTCTGTCCAAACGGGCTGTTATAGCTTCCCCGCACCTGTATATGTATATCAAACCTCTTCTTCGTCAAGTGTACCACCTACATTCGGGGGGCTATACTGATCCCCTGCCCTTATATAAACAACCCCCCTCGAATTCTTGTCAATCAAACCCAAAAACACGCCTGGAATCTCTTTGGTGGTACACTCACCTTCAAAAGTGTACCTCCTCGCCCTAAAGATATTTTTGTCCATCATTTTATCGGGATAAAACTATTTTTTCACCTAACATCATCCTGATTGTTTGGAGCACGCCAAAAATAAGCATCCAAAAAAAAGGGATGGCTATGTACTCCACATCCAAGCCTGAATAGAACTGTATTCCCATGGCAGTTCCTAGAGTCATCGCCATTATAAACGTGATAAAGTCATATGTTTGTAAGTCCATCATTTCATCCCCCCCAAACAATTATTTGACACTAGGTGCTTTCTCATAACCCCCAAGATTATCAAACCAGTGAACACTGCAAGGGGTATCATCCACCATTCCAACATACCCTCGGGTACAGGATATTCTGGGTTTGGTTTCAAAGCATCCATCTTTTACCACCATTCATTAATTTTTCTAACCTCTGTCTCAGCGGACGCTCTACGCTTCTTAATACCCTCCTCTACAAACACCCCGTTCTCTTGAAACTTCCTACGACAACGAGTAATAGTTTCAAAACTCGGCATCCTGTTAATCTGGTCATAAGGAATATACAACTTATACCCCATACGCCTCAACGTCTCGATGATAAGCCACGTGTCATTACTACGAGCCCGCTTATCCTCGTTTAAGACCTGTTCAACAACGTCCTTGACTTTCTTAAACTCCCTACGTTTCATCTTCTCTTATCCCCTCCCTTCCTTGACCAATAATACTTACGTTGAGTTGCTTTATTCACGTTCGCAAAATGTTTCCCTAGACAGTAATAACACCGTTTTGTTTGATGATTTTGCCGCTCACAGATCACATAACAGTCTATGCAAAAACGTATCGGTGAAAAATAAGGGAAAATAACACAGTCTTCGTTTGATTGATACCTTCGTTTGCATCTTGACCCGCAAAACTCGGTAAATCTATGCAAATTGTTTTTTAGAGAATATTGTTTCTTGCAGACAGTACAAACCCGTTCCATTACGTCAATTGATGTATTAGCCATTTTAGTTTCATGAGTTTAACATACCTCATAACAACTAGGGGTGCCTATCCGCCATTCCTCTTCGCACCTCTGACACGCTCTATTCTTTTCAAACTCTAGTTTCTTCTCCTCCACACGTAGACGCTCCCTCTCAATTTCCATCATCTCATACTCCCAATCATCAAACTGGCTATGACATGGAGGGCAAGAGGGAGAGGAACCCCCGCCAACAAAGATTGCCGCTAAGACCCCCCCGCCAACAAAACACAATACCCCAAACATACAGGCAAGCAGTATCCAGTCGCCCGTGCTGAACTTCTCTTTTTCCTCCATTTTAATCTCTACCCTAAGCTTACCCATCAGTGCAGACCCCCCGCACAATTATTAGTCACTATCGGCACATTACCAACACCTGCATACGGACTTGCAAAATAGATGCTGTTCATCTCTTTGCTTATGACAAACGCTATGTGCACCCCGTGTTTCCGCTCGAAACGATACGGCCCCTGGTTATGCCAAGTATATATGCTTGCCTCTCCCTGGTATTCGGTGAACGCCTCATTATCCTGAATCAAGGTCATGGGCTCACGTATATAGTGTGCTACCATAAACCGTTCATCGGTTTCGGGATCCGTGCCCCGTACATGAACAAAGCCCGTCTGGGTGTCACACATATATTGTATCCATCCACTCGCACGTGTCACCGTTGCGGGTTCCACGCCATCAATAGTTTTTATCCAAGTCACTTCTCCGCCGCTGGCTATTAAATACGGCCTAACCGCCGCTACCGAAACAGCAAACAAAACCAATAACAAAACGCCATACAACTTTTTCATCTTTCCTTCCTCTCTTAATTCGTGTTTAAACAATAACTTCATAAAGTTTATACCCCCTTTTTCCGACCCGATTCATTCCAACAACCTCTACATATCCTCGTTTCTCCATTTCAGTTAAAATTTTAGTAGAATTAGGCCAAGCACCCCTACCCTGTAATTTTAAATCCTCGAGTAAGTAAAACATATCTTTCTTTAAGTGATATGTTGTAAACTGGGGGGGCATGTTCTTTTTACACCAAGTGGCTATTCGGTCATATTCTATCCAATTACCTAAAATTTTTAAATGGGTCATTTTTGGTTTTAGGATATACGGTAATCCATAATCCTGTTTTTTTATCCTCCTCTGTTAATTCTCCCTGTTTACACCAGGGTTTACTTGAATATCCTTTTTCATGGATTTCGGTTAAGGTTTCTTTTAATAATCGTTTAAATTCTCGTTCTATTCGTGCTTGATGCCTCATATACATTTTTTCTGCTTCTGCGTGAGTGTATTTATATCTGTGCATCATTCATTCCTCCCTTTGTTTTTTATTCAAAATAGTTCTTAAGCTTCTTGACACAACCCCCGATTGTTTGCCCCTCAAAACCCACACTCCTCACACCAATACACATCATGCCCTGTCTCATAGTAATCATACCGTTTCCCAAGAGGGATGTACCCACAAATCGGGCACTTGTCTTTTGGGAATAATCCCAGATGCCACAACACTAACCGAGTCTTGCAAAATACCCAGCTAACCCTCTGTAGCATC
>Ga0180438_10007279_pt1 | contig 14495 bp, 13 predicted proteins | sample SS_ome_12_FD_132455 | JGI IMG/M metagenome (GOLD analysis project Ga0180438, IMG submission 132455) | Hypersaline lake sediment archaeal communities from the Salton Sea, California, USA - SS_3_D_2 metaG | ecosystem: Environmental > Aquatic > Non-marine Saline and Alkaline > Hypersaline >...
AGGCTAGACACGTTCACGTCGCTCCCAGCCCCCGTCCCGGGGGCGTCGCCACACGATCAACGGTTGGCGACACACCACATGGACAGTTCGCAGGCGGGCACGTATGCCCGCCCTTTTCATCCCTCGAATAGGTGCCGATGGGCAATTCACACAGTTTTTTCCTGATCTCGCTTGGCTGTCCCAAGAACCTGGTCGACAGTGCCGGGCTGGCGACGCTGCTGCAGCGCTCCGGATACGCCGCCGCCGATGACCCTGAGGACGCCGACCTGCTCATCGTCAACACCTGCGGGTTCATCGATCCAGCGCGGGAGGAATCGCGCGCCGTGTTGCGTGAGCTGGTCGAGGCCAGGAAACCCGGCCAACGCGTCATCGCCGCAGGGTGCTACTCAGAGCGCTACCCCGAAGAGCTGGCCCAGGAAGTTCCCGGCATCGATGGTCTCATCGGCACCCGCCGCTGGATGGACATTCTGGCGCTCGTCGAGCGGTTGGAGGAGCGCGACGCCCGGAGTATCGCGCAGCAGCCGATCTGTCACCTCCCTGAGACGCCCACCGTGGGGCAGGACGTGCCCGGCGTGCCCCGGGTGGCGGTGCAGGGCGCCAGCGCCTACCTCAAGCTCGCCGACGGGTGCCGCCGCTCCTGTGCTTTCTGCGCGATCCCGCTCATCAAGGGGCCGGCCGTGAGCCGTCCGCCCGAGGCGGTCCTGGCCGACGCCGCCTGGCTGGCCGGGCAGGGGATGCAGGAGATCATCCTCATCGCGCAGGACACCACCGACTACGGGCGCGACCTGGGGATGGGGGATGGCCTGGTGGAGCTGCTGGAGCGGCTGGTCGCCGAGGTGCCGCAGGTACCGTGGATCCGGCTGATGTATGCCTATCCCGACCGCATCACGGAGCGGCTGATCGACACGATGGCCCGCCACCCCCAGATCCTGCCCTATCTCGACCTGCCCCTCCAACACGCCCACCCGGACGTGCTGCGCCGCATGCGGCGTCCGGCCGACGTCGAGCGGGTGCGCCACACTGTGGAGCGACTGCGGGCGGCGATGCCGGACATCGCCATCCGCACCACCTTCCTGGTCGGCTTTCCCGGCGAGACCGGGGCGGAGTTCCGGACGCTGCTGAACTTCGTCGCCGATATGGCATTCGACCGGGTGGGGGTCTTCACCTACTCCCACGAGGAGGGCACGCCGGCCGCCCGGTTGGAGGACGACGTGCCGCCCGAGGTGAAGGAGGACCGGCGCGAGCGGCTGATGGCGGTTCAGCAGCCCATCTCGCTGGCCAGGAACCAGGCGCTGGTGGGGCAGACGCTGGACACGCTGATCGAGGGGCAGGGGGACGGGCTGAGCGTGGGGCGCTCCTACCGCGACGCACCGGAGATCGACGGGCTGGTGCTGGTGCAGGCGGAGCTGCCGATTGGGCAGATCGTCCCCGTACGCGTCACCGCTGCGCTGGAGTACGACTTGGTCGGCGAGCCGGTGTGAACGATTGGATAACGAAACAGACCTTTAGGGTTTTGGAAACCCTAAAGGTCTGTTGTGTTTCTAGATGTAGTTCAACTCTTTCGCCGCTCGCTTCAGCTCGTCCTGGAACTGGGGGGCGGCGACGTTGATCAGCGCCTGCGCCCGCTGGCGGATCGTCTTCCCGTACAGGTCGGCCACGCCGTATTCGGTCACCACGTAGTGGACGTGGTAGCGGGAGGTGACGACGCCCGCGCCATGCTTGAGCATGGGCACGATCCGGCTCAGTGTCCCCCCTCTGGCCGTGGCCGGCAGCGCGATGATGGGCACCCCTCCCTTGGAGCGGGATGCCCCATAGATGAAGTCGAGCTGCCCCCCCACCCCGCTGTACAGCTTGGGGCCGATCGAGTCAGCGCACACCTGGCCCGTCAGGTCGACCTCGATGGCCGAGTTGATCGCCACCTGCCGGTCGTTCTGGGCGATCACGAATGGGTCGTTGACGTACTCGGTGCGGTGGAGCTCGATCAGCGGGTTGTCGTGCGACCACTCGTAGATCCGATGCGTGCCAATCATGAAGCCGGCCGTGATCTTGCCCGGGTGGAGCGTCTTGCGGGCGTTGGTGATCACGCCGGCCTCGACCATGTCGATCACGCTGTCGGAGAACAGCTCGGTGTGGATCCCCAGGTCCCGCCTGTGATGCAGGAAGTTGAGCACGGCGTCGGGGATCGCCCCGATGCCCATCTGCATCGTCGCCCCGTCCGGGATCAGTTCGGCGATGTGCTCCCCGATCTTGATGTGGACGTCCGAGAGCCCGCCCTCCGTCATGGGCAGCTCCAGCAGCGGATAGTCCACCGGCACGATGTAGTCCAGGCGGCTGACGTGGATGAAGGAATCACCCAGGCAGCGGGGCATGTTCTCGTTGACCTCGGCGATGATGATCTTGGCCGCCTCGGCGGGCGACTTCGTCAGTCCCGTCTCGATGCCGTAGGAGCAGAAGCCGTGCTCGTCAGGTGGCGACAGATGGACGAAGGCCACGTCCAGCGGCAGGACGCCGTTCTTGAACAGCAAAGTGAACTCCGAAAGGAGTACAGGCGTGAAATCGGCCCGCCCCTCCTGCACCGCCTTGCGCACGTTGGGGCCGATGAACAGCGAGTTGGCACGGATGTGCCCCTCCATCTCCGGCGCGACGTAGTCGCTCGACCCGATGGTGAGCGCGTGACAGATCTCGACGTTCTCCAGTTCCGGGGCGTAGGCGACCAACGCCTCCATCAGTTTCTGCGGCACGCTGCAGTTGCCGGTCAGGAAGATGCGATCGCCCGGCTTGATCGCCCTCCTGATGGCTTCCTCGGCAGTCGTGACGCGCTCCTTGTAGGTTTTCATCCAGGTCATTGTTCGCTCCCCATTCCAGCGTAGTACGTTGCAGCCAGCGGTTCGCTCGTGATCTCGCCGCCTTTGGTGGCGATCCCCCGCGCCAGGCCGGGGACCTCCGCGATCGCCCGCTCCAGCCCCACCTCGGCGATCTGGCGGATGCAGGGCCAGACCGCGTTGTTGAAAGCGTGAGTAGCAGTCCGGGGAACCGCACCGGGCACGTTGGGCACACAGAAGTGGATCACGCCTTCCTCAACAAAGATGGGGTCCCGCAGCGTGGTGGGCCGGCTGGTCTCAACGCACCCGCCCTGATCGATGCTGAAGTCGAGGATCACCGCCCCTTTCTTCATGGAGCGGACCATCTCCCGGGTGACGATGATCGGGGCCCTGGCCCCCGGCGTCAGGATTGCGCCGATCAGCACCTCGGCAAAGCGGGCGACACGGGTGATGTTGAAGGGATACGAGACCATGGTGGTGATGCGGCCGTTGAACTGTAGCTCGATCTGGCGCAGTTTCTCCAGGTTGCGGTCAAGGACGAACACGTTGGCACCCAATCCCAGGAAGGCGCGGGCCGCGTTGGTGCCCAGCACCCCCGCCCCCAGGATGGCCACCCTGGCGGGCGGGATGCCCGGTACGCCAGCAAGGAGTACCCCCCGGCCGCCGTGGTCGCTCTGCAGGTAGGTGGCGGCCAGTTGCGGGGCCATGCGTCCGGCCACCTCGCTCATCGTGTGCAACACCGGCAACGTCCCGTCGTCCTCCTCGATCGTCTCGTAGGCGATGGCGGTGACGCGCTTCTCCAGCAGCACCTCGACCTTGCGATGGCGGGCGGAGGCCAGGTGTAAGAAGCCGGCGATGATCTGTTCGTCGCGGACCCATTCCAGTTCCTCGTCGGTGGGGCGCACGGCTTTGAGCACCATGTCTGCCCGGCCGTAGACCTCCTCGCCGGAGTAGACGATGTGCCCGCCGGCCCGCTCGTAGTGGTAGTCGGTGAAGCCGGCTCCCAGCCCGGCTTCCGTCTCGACGTAACAGATGTGACCGGCGCGGGCAAGCAGGTCCACCCCGTACGGAGTGAGCCCGACCCGCAGTTCCAGGTCCCTGCGCTCCTTGGGGATACCGATGTTCATGTTTTGTCGCCTCCTCACTCAGATGTAGGGCGGACGAGTAGCACCGGGGTATGCGTCCCCTGCAATACCCTGCCCGCCACGTTGCCGTACACCCACCGGCTCGTGCCCGAGAGCCCGTGGGTGGTCATGCCGATCAGGTCTGCCCCGACTTCGTCGGCGTAGGCCAGGATCTCGTCCGCCGGCGAACCCCGCCGGACGACGGTGTGCACCACGGCCCCTTGTTCGCGCAGAACTGCGGCGACGCTGCGCAGATAGTGCTGCAATTGCATTTCGGCGTGATGGAGCACAGTCGTGGCCAGTTGCAGTCCAGGCGGATAACTCGTGAGCAGTGCCATCGCGCGCTCACGCACCCCGGTCTTCAAAACCCGGATGAGAAAGACGCGCGTGTGATTCGGACGAATGAGCGCTTTCACGTAGGGCAACACCTGCTCTGCCAATGTAGAGCCGTCGAGGGGCACGAGGATGTTCTGGTAAGCGATCCGGCGTTGGGCCTGATTGGGCCACACCAACAACACCGGGCAGGTGGCTCCGCGCAGCACCCGCGCGGCCACGCTGCCGAAGACCCAGCGGCCGATGCCGGACAGGCCGTGCGTTGACATGGCGATCAGGTCGGCGTCCACTCTGTCGACGAAGGCGAGAATCTCGTCGGCGGGCCGGCCGAAGCACACGTCGACCTGGACGGCGGCGGCGGTCGGTTCTATTCGCTCCGCCATTGCCTGCAGGTACTCCATCCACCCTTGCTCGGCAGGCTGTCTCTGCCCCTGTGCGCCCGAAGAGGGGTGATGCGCATCCGCAGCCGTGGGCGTTCCCCCCTTGACCGGCGGAGCAACTGAGAGCAGATAGATCTGACTTCCCCGATCACGAATCACTTCTGTGACGTGAGGCAATACACCCTGAGCCAATTCTGATCCGTCGAGCGGGACAACGACTTTGCGGTACATCGTCTGGTCGATTGAGGGTCGTCCAACCCCTCCATAGGTCTGAAGGCGCACCGTGCGTGTGACTTTCGTGTCGTCGGTGGGCGTGCAGGCGTCCACACGTGATCTCCGGCAGAGCCAGGCCGTTGCCTGACTTTCTATTATACTGTCTCGGTGTCCGTGCGCAAGTCCCGCTCAGGCGGCGCCCAGGTGCCAGGCACTTACATGCACTATTCGCGCCGGCCGAATCCCTGCGCCAGCGGGATGACCTCAGGTTGTGAGGTGACTACGCAAGTGCCTGGCACCTTCTGGGCAACGAGCTCCCCAGGTGCCAGGCACTTATATCCACTATTCGCGCCGGCCGAATCCCCGCGCCAGCGGAATGACCTCCGGTTGTGAGGTGACTACGCAAGTGCCTGGCACCTTCTGGATGAAGTGCCTGGCACCTTTTGCGTCTACTTCTTCTTCAGGATAATCCGGGCATCCACGACCTTCACGCCCCGCCCGTCCTCGTAGACCAGGACCGGATTGGCGTCAGATTCGGCGATCTCATCGCCCAGATCGACGATCATCTGGGAGTAGCGACTGATGGCCCGCCCCAGGCACTCGCAGTCGCGCGGGGCCTCACCCCGAGCTCCCTTCATGATCGGAGAGCACTGAATGCCATAGATCATCCGCTCCGACTCGCCGGGCGAGACTGGGGCGACGCGGAAGGTCACGTCCTTGAGGATCTCGACGAAGATACCACCCAGCCCGAACATCATCGTAGGACCGAAGGTCGGGTCGTTGACCGAACCCAGGATCACCTCGGTGCCCCAGGGAGCCATCTCCTGGACGGCAACGCCGTGGATGTCGGCGTCCGCCTTGTACGCCTTGGCGTTGTCGAGGATCGTGCGGAACGCTTCGCGCACGGCGGCCTCGTCCTGCACGTCGACCTTCACACCCCCGGCGTCGGACTTGTGCAGGATGTCCGGGGACATAATCTTCATCACGACCGGGTACCCGATCTGCTCCGCCAGTTGGACCGCCTCATCCGCTGTCTTGGCCAACAGCGTCGGCGTCACCGGCAGGCCATAGGCCATGAAAACCTGCTTCGCCTCAACCTCGGTGAGACCGGTGCGGCCGTCGGCCCGCGCGCGGGCGATAACCTCCCGGGCCTTGCCGGCGTCCACGTCCGCGTAGGGGACGAAGGGCTCGGCGGCGACTTCCCGGCAACGGGCGTACTCGCGCAGGGCGGCCATCGCGTTCACGGCCACGTCGGGCGCGGCGTAGGCCGGGATTTCGTTCTCGACCAACCAGCGCATCGCCTCGTCGCATTTCTCACCCCCGACGAAGGAAACGGCGACCGGCTTGTCCTTCACACCCGATTTGTCCACTGCCTCTTTGATACCCCTGGCAATCTCGATGGGGTCGGTCTGCGCAGTCTCACAGTAGAGGATGACCAGCCCGTCCACCCAGTCGTGGGCGTAGGCGTACTGCACCGAGTCGGTGTACCAGTCCGCCCCCGCCATCCCGGTCAGGTCGACCGGGTTCTTGGCCGAGCCAAACTCCGGCATGTGCTTCTTCAACTCCGCCTGGACCTCGTCGGGGGCGAAGCGGAGGGGAATGCCGTAGCGCTCCGCCGCATCGGTCGCCAGCACGCCGACGCCGCCGCCGTTGGTGATGATGAGCAGGTTATCGCCCGTCATCGGTGGCTGAAGCGAGAAGGCCAGTGTCCGATCGAACAGGTTGTCCAGATCCGAGGCGTTCACCACGCCGGCCTGCTGGAAGGCTGCCTCGTATATCTTGCCAGCCCCGGCCAGCGATCCCGTGTGGGAGGCCGCAGCCGCCGCGCCGTGGGCGGAGACGCCCGACTTGAGGGCGATGACCGGCTTCGACGCTGCCCGGCATGCATCCATGAAGTGTCGCCCTTGTTTCAACCCCTCGATGTAGAGGGAGATGCAGGCGGTGTTTTGATCGCGATCCAGCCACTTCACCATGTCGCCGAAGTTGATGTCTGACATGTTTCCGATAGAGACCAGTTTGTCGAAACCCACCCGGCGGGTGTAGGTGGAGGCGTCCATGGCGATCAGGAGCGCGCCACTCTGCGACACCAGCGCGGCCTGCCCCTGGAGAGGCAGGAAGGGAGCGAACGAGTCGTTGCACTTGTCGGAGTTGGACAGAATGCCGACGATGTTCGGTCCCAGGATCCGCATCCCGTACTGGTGAGCGGTCTCCACGGCCAGGTTCTCCAGGTCCGCACGCCCGACCTCGCTGAAGCCGGAGGCGATGATGACCAACCCCTTCACGCCCTTCTTGCCGCACTCTTCGGTGACCTGGGGAACGTATTTCGCCGGCACGACGATGTCGGCCACGTCCACCCTCCCGGGCACGTCCAGCACAGAGGGGTACGCCTTGATCCCCAGGATCTCTTCCGCCTTGGGGTTGATGGGGTAGATATCGCCTTCGTATTGGCTTTCGATCAGGTTCTTGACGATTGTGTGTCCAATCTTACCTGGCTTGTTGGACGCGCCTACTATGGCGATGGATTGGGGCCGTAACAGACGGTCCAGAAGCGTGTAATCAGTTTCAGCCATGTGTTCTTCGTTCTCCTTGGTAGTTTGACTCTCTAATCACTCAACACGGCGGCCCAGGCTAGCCAAGCAGCCTGAGCCGCCGCGATCGTTCCTCGGATCAGCATCCGGCTCCACCCAGCATACCCTCATGGTGTGGTTTGGCGTTGGCTTCGACGAGAGCCGGCCTTTTGCTTTGAATGACTACGGCTTTGCAAGCAAAGCCGGGAAGTTGTTTTTGAACAACTCCTGCGAATGAAACCTAGTTAGCCGCGCGCGAGCGCCGCGCCCTTGCGCAGTGCCTCCTTGTTCAGCCCGAGCAGTTTGCGGTGCCGTGCCGGCAGGTGGTCATCCAACGCCTGCTCGATCGCCTCCAGCGATACGACGCCGGTGGCCTGCACCAACGCGCCCAGGCAGATCACGTTCGCCATGCGGACGTTCCCCAATTCGGTGGCCATGTCGCTGGCGGGAATGTGGATGGCACGAATGTCGGTGCGCTCGCTTCTCTGCGGCACCAGCGAGCTGTTCACGATGAGCGCGCCGTCGGGCTTGACCGCCGGCTCAAACGCCTCCATCGAGGGGATGTTGAGCACGATGGCGGCGCTGGGGCGCCGCACCAGCGGGGAGCCAATCTCCTCGTCGGCCACGATGACGGTGCAGCGGGCCTTGCCGCCGCGCATCTCCGGGCCGTAGGAGGGAATCCACGTCACGTGGTAGCCGCTGTCCATAGCGGCGTAGGCCAGCAACTGCCCGGCGAAGAGCGTGCCCTGTCCGCCGAAGCCAGAAACGATGATTTCCTGTTGCATCGCTACTTTCCCCCCTTCAGTGCCTTTACGCCATCGGTCATCTTCGTGTCGCCCAGTGGGAAGTAGGCCACCATATGCTCCTTGGCCCACTCCAGCGCTTCCACCGGCCCCATGTGCCAGTTGGTGTTGCAGGTGGACAGAACCTCGACCAGCGAGAAGCCCAGACCGGCCAGTTGGGCCTGGAATGCCAACTTGATGGCCTTCTTGGTACGCCGAATGCCCGGCACGTCAAGCACCGCCTGGCGGGTGACGTAGGCTGAGCCAGGGAGACCGCCGATCAGCTCGGCGATCCGCATCGGAAAGCCCGCCATCTCCACGTCTCGCCCCGTGGGGGAGGAGGTAGTCACCTGGCCAGGCAGCGTGGTCGGCGCCATCTGGCCACCGGTCATGCCGTAGATGGCGTTGTTGACGAAGATCGTGGTGAACATCTCACCCCGATTGGCCGCGTAGACAATCTCGGCGATACCGATAGACGCCAGATCGCCGTCGCCCTGGTAGGTGAAGACCACCTTATCCGGGCTGACGCGCTTAAGACCCGTGGCCATCGCCGGTGCGCGGCCGTGCGCGGCCTCGGCCATGTCCACGTCAAAGTAATAGTAGGCCAGCACAGAGCACCCGACCGGCGCGACGCCGATGGTCTTCTCCCGGATGCCCAGCTCGTCCAGCACCTCGGCGACGAGGCGATGGATCGTGCCATGGGTGCATCCCGGGCAGTAGTGGGTGTCGGCCTGCGTCAGACTCTTCGGTCGTTCATAGATCAGTTCCATGTCCGCAGGAATTTCAACGGTTGACATACGAATCCTCCTACCCTTGCGAGACCTCGGCGATCAGCGCCTCGAGCTCAGGCAAGATGTCGTCGGGCAAGGGCACGATACCACCCATCCGCCCATAGAACCTCACCGGGCAAACACATTCTACCGCCAGCCGCACATCGTCGACCATTTGCCCGGCGTTCATCTCCACCGTCAGAATACCACGCACCTGTCCAGCCAGCTCAGCGATGCGGGCGCTGGGGAAGGGCCAGAGGGTGATGGGCCGCAGGAGCCCCGCCTTGATCCCCTTCGCACGAGCCTCTCGAACCACGGTTTGGCAAATACGGCCCACGGTGCCGAAGGCGACCAGCAGCACGTCGGCGTCCTCGGTATAATACTCCTTCCAACGCACCTCGTTGGCAGCGATCTCCTTGAGTTTGGCCTGCAACCGGAGGTTGATCTCCTCCATGTTCTCGGCACCCAGGTACAGCGAAGTGACAATGTTGTGCTCCCGCCCCTTGGCGCCGGTCAACGCCCAGGAGGGCCGCTCCTCGGGTGGCCTGACCGGGCGCATGGGCGGCAGTTCCGCCGGCTCCATCATCTGGCCGATGGATCCATCGGCGACGATCATCACCACCGTGCGGTACTTCTCCGCCAGGTCAAAGGCCAGCACGACGTAGTCAATCGCCTCCTGCACGTTGGCCGGGGCCAGGACGATCATGTGATAATCGCCGTGCCCGGCGGACTTGACCGCCTGGAAGTAGTCTCCTTGAGCAGGCTGAACGTTGCCCAGGCCTGGCCCACCGCGCATGATGTTGGTCAAGACTACGGGCACCTCGGAGCAGGCGATGTAGGAGATGCCCTCCTGCATCAGGCTGACACCGGGGCTGGAGGAAGATGTCATCACGCGCGCCCCAGTGCAGGCCGCCCCGTAGACCATGTTGATGGATGCCACCTCACTTTCGGCCTGCAGGAAGACGCGTCCTTCCTCGGGCATCCGTTTGGAGAAATGCTCCAGGACCTCTGTCTGGGGTGTGATGGGGTAGCCGAAGAAGGCCTCGACCCCCGCTCGTATGGCGGCCTCAGCAATCGCCGCATTTCCTTCGAGCAGTTCTTTCGCCATTCCTTCCTTACCTCCTAAGGCTTTGCAAGCAAAGCCACTCCACGCGCAAAGCGGCTTCGTACTCAAAGCTGGACATGTTTCGAATAACTCCTAAGCGGTAGCGGGTGCCCGTTTGGGCTGCCGCTTTCGCCGATACACTGTGAAGACCACGTCTGGGCAGATGGTAGCGCACATGGCACATCCGGTGCACGCCTCTGGGTCCGTCACCTCGACGGGGGGATACCCCTTGACGTTGAACCGCCCATCCGCCAGTTGGAGGATGTGCACGGGGCAAACGCTCACGCAAAGGCCGCACCCCTTGCAGCGATCCTCATGAATCACGACCATGCCTTTTGCCATTTTCACCCTCCGTGTACCGCCTGCGGCGGCTTGGTAGCTTCTCCCCACCATAATACGACGATGTGGGGGTATTTCAAGGTGGCAATTGTCACATTGTGCGGCAACGACCTTCACAAATCTTGTGTTTTCCACACCCGCAGATGCGCAACCGCGCCCCTATCCGGCGCCCAGCAGTGCCAGGAGCACACCACCGGCGATGACCGACCCCAATTGGCCGGCCGTGTTGGCGCCCATCGCGTGCATCAGGATGAAGTTGGAAAAGTCCTCCTCCTGAGCAATTCGCTGGACCAGCCGGCCGCTCATCGGGAAGGCGCTGATCCCTGCTGCGCCCACCAGCGGGTTGATGCGGCGGCCGGACAGGACGCACAGGATCTTCCCAAAAAGCAAGCCGGCCGCCGTGTCCAGAACAAAGGCCAGCAGCCCAAGCACGAGGATGCCCATCGTCCGCACGTTCAGGAAACTCTCCGCCGTCATCGTGCTGCCGATGGCCAGGCCCAGGAAGATCGTGGCGACGTTGATGATCTCATTCTGCGCCGAGTTGCTGAGCCGCTCCACGACGCCGGACTCCTTGAGGAGATTCCCCACCATCAGCATCGCGATCAGTGGAGTCGCCTGCGGCACCAGAATCCCGACGATAACCGTGACGACCAGCGGGAAGAGGACCAGCGCCAGCCGGGAGACCGGCCGCGGGGCATACTCCATCCGGATGCGCCGCTCCGACCGGGAGGTCATCAGCCGCATGACCGGCGGCTGGATGATCGGCACCAGGCTCATGTAGGAGTAAGCCGCCACGGCGATCGGCCCCAGGAGGTGCGGGGCCAGGAGTGAGGAGACGTAGATGCTGGTCGGTCCGTCGATGGCGCCGATGATGCCGATGCTGGCGGCCTCGTTCAGGTCGTACCCGAGCAGCGTCGCCAACATCAGCGTGCCGAAGATGCCAAACTGCCCGGCGGCTCCCATGAGCGCGAAGACAGGCTGGGCCAGCAAGGGCCGAAAGTCCATCATCGCCCCGACCCCCAGGAATATGAGCAGGGGGAACAGCTCGTTGCTCACCCCGACCCGGTACAGGAGCGTCAACATTCCCTCCTCGCCGGTCAGCGCCGAGAGCGGCAAGTTGGCCAGCAGGCAGCCCACGCCGATGGGCAACAGCAGCACGGGCTCGTACTCTTTGGCGATCGCCAGGTAGATGAGCAGCCCGCCGATCCCCATCATCATCACCTGGCCCCATTCCAGGGCTTGAATCCCCGCTAGCAGTTGGTTACCGTCCACAGTCGTCTCTCCTCCCCGGTGTCCGAAGTCTTCAAGTGTGACCTGTGTATCTCAGAGGTCGTTCAATCGGTGAAGGTGATCAGTAGATCGCCGTGTTGGACCTGTTGGCCGATGGTGACGTGCACCTGGGCGATCGTCCCCGCGCGGGGGGCGCGGATGCGGTTGTTCATCTTCATCGCGTCCAATATGCACAGATTCTGTCCAATTTCCACCTGGTCCCCTGGCTGGACCTCCAGGCTGACGATCGTGCCGGGCATCGGAGCGCGGACCTCGCAGTCCGATGCGGCGCCCGGCTGAGCGGCGATCGCGGTCGGCGAGGCGACGCTGGGAACAGACGGAGCCGCGGCTCGGCCCTCTCCTTGTGCCGCCGCTGGGGCAGGCGCTTGTTCCTGGACCCACACCTGGACGACCCGCCCATTCACCACGGTCTGCACCGGCTGGGCGTTCACGTCCTCAATCTTGACCTGGTATTCCTTCCCCCCAACAGTCACACGATAAACCGTCATGTTCCACCTCGGTTCCTTTTAGAGAGTAGCTATCTCCTCAGCGCCCCGTGGATCCTGCGCTGTTCCAGTTGCTGGCTGCGGGCGTGATCCTGCCAGGCGCTGGGCTCGCTCTCGGGCCGAGCGGCGTGCCAGGCGTAGATCGGATGCGCGCGCCGCGCCGCCTCGGCCAGCGCGACCGCGACTGCCACGGCCGCCGCCTGTTCCAGTTCGTCCCGTCGCTCGTCGGTTGGGATCGCTCCAGAGGGCTCCTTGGGATAAGAAGCTTCTTCCTCCCGATCGCGCGCCCAGCGGGTGAGGATGATCATCGCTGCCACCAGGATGCCGATGGCGACGAAAGTCAGCCCCATCCCCACTACCGTGATTCCCACCGTCTGATCAAAAACGTCCATAGCTATCTCCTGGCCGCCTTTTCCAGACCCCACGGAGGTCTGTACCCTCCGCCAGGGCCCCTAGACCGGCATATTCCCGTGCTTCTTGGGCGGCATCGGTCTGAACTGCTCCCGGAGCGCACCCAGCGCGGCGATCAACTTCGGCCGGGTCTGGCGCGGCTCGATGATGTCGTCGATGAAGCCGGCTTCCGCTGCCCGGTAGGGATTGGCGAACTTCTCGCGGTACTCCTTCACCAGTTGGGCGTGCACGGCGGCGGGATCCTCAGCCGCGTTGATCTCCTTGCGATAGAGGATGTTCGCTGCACCGCTGGGCCCCACCACCGCGATCTCCGCCGACGGCCACGCGTAGTTGATGTCGGTCCCCAGCCCTTTGCTGCTCATGACGACGTATGCCCCACCGTAGGCCTTGCGGGTGATGACGGAGATCTTGGGCACCGTCGCCTCGATGTAGGCGAAGAGCGCCTTGGCCCCGTGGCGGATGATGCCGCCGTGCTCCTGGGCCACACCGGGCAGGAAACCGGGCGAGTCCACGAAGGTGACGATGGGGAGGCTAAAACAGTCGCAGAAACGGACGAAGCGGCAGATCTTGTCCGAGGAATTGATGTCCATCACCCCGGCCATCACCATGGGCTGCTGGGCCACGATGCCGATGGCGTGGCCGCCCAGCCGGGCGAAGCCGACGATGGCGTTCTGCCCCCAGCCGGCCTGCACCTCTAGGAACGTCCCCTGGTCCATCACCCGGTAGATGACGTCTCGCATATCGTAGGGGATCGTGTCGTCCAACGGTACGACGTCGTTCAGCTCGGGGTCCATCCGCCAGGGATCGTCGGTGACCTCGACGTGGGGGGGGTTCTCCACGTTGTTGGACGGGAGGTAAGACAGAAGCTGGCGACAGAGGGCCAATGCCTCGGCCTCGGTGGGGGTGTGGAAGTGGGCCACGCCGCTGAGGTCGTTATGCACCTTGGCCCCGCCCAGCGTCTCCGCGTCCACCTGCTCGCCGGTGACCGCCCGGATGACCTCGGGGCCGGTCAGGAACATAAAGCTGGTCCGCTCGGCCATGATGATAAAGTCGGTCATCGCCGGGCTGTAGGCCGCACCCCCGGCGCACGGCCCCAACATCACCGAGATCTGGGGGATCACGCCCGACGCGATGGCGTTGCGGCGGAAGACCTCGCCGTAGCCGTGGAGAGCGCGGACCCCCTCCTGGATGCGCGCGCCGCCCGAGTCGATCAGGCCAACGATGGGGGTACCGTTGCGCATTGCCAGGTCCATCACCCGGCAGATCTTCTGCGCGTGCATCTCTGCCAGCGTCCCGCCGTAGACGGTGAAGTCCTGGGCATAGACGTAGACGGTCCGGCCGTCGATCTGACCGTACCCGGTGACCACGCCGTCGCCGGGGTACCGCTCCGGGCTGCGGTTTAACTCGTCATCCCGCAGTGTGACGAAGGGCTCCAGCTCGTTGAACGTCCCTTCGTCCATAAGCATCGCCAGACGCTCGCGGGCCGTCTGCTTTCCCTTGGCGTGCTGGCGGGCGACGCGCTCCGGTCCGCCCCCTTCCAGCGCCCGCTGGCGCAGGCGGGCCAGCCTCTCCAATCGTGGATCGCTCATAGTCCCCTCCCTGCCACAAAAATCGCCTGATTATACGTTGAAACGCTCCCCTGACCAGTGAGGTATGTCACGCCGGAGGTGGGACGAATCTCCCAACCTTCGCCTCCCCACCCTTGCGAAGGTTGCGCACAGTCCTCGCGACGTGAGAACCTCTGCCCTGCCAGACCACCCTCGGCCTCCCTGCAGTCTCCTAACCTTCGCAAGGGGGCCCCCATCCAACCCTTGCGAAGGTTGCGCACAGTCCTCGCAACGTGAAAACCTCTGCCCTGCCAGACCACCCTCGGC
>Ga0180438_10007280_pt1 | contig 14493 bp, 1 predicted proteins | sample SS_ome_12_FD_132455 | JGI IMG/M metagenome (GOLD analysis project Ga0180438, IMG submission 132455) | Hypersaline lake sediment archaeal communities from the Salton Sea, California, USA - SS_3_D_2 metaG | ecosystem: Environmental > Aquatic > Non-marine Saline and Alkaline > Hypersaline >...
GGCGAGGCGGTGCGGTTGTGCAGGAGAACGTACTCGTGGCCGCCGACGGCGGGGCGATACATGATCTGCTCGATGACGACGTCACCGACGAGCGGGGCTGCGTTGGGGTCCTCCATCGTGGGGGCACTGAGTTCGGTGAAGTCGGTCCGCCCGGTGCTCGTGGTGTGCCGCCCGACCGTCATGCCGTTGGCCGTCGCACCGAATACCACCTGGTGGCGGTACGTGCCCAACTGCCCCGTCGCGTCGGCCGACGAGACGATCACGTCGTCGCCCAGCTCGCTGAGCGCGAAGCCGTTGACCGGGTCGACGAGCGGCCCGAGGTGGTTCAGCTCGTTGAACACGACGTATCCACCGGCCGGGATGATCGTGTTGCCGGGCGCGAACTGCTCGGACGGGTTGCCCGGGATGACGTACTTCTGGAGCTGCGCGCCGCTGTCGCTGAGGAACCACCCACTGACGTCGATGTCGGCTTCCGTGGTGTTGTGCAGCTCGATCCAGTCCTCCACCCCGCCGTCGGAGTGGGCCAGCACCTCGTTGACGACGACCGAGCCGGCTGCGTGCTGCGGGGCGGGGTCGTCGGCGCCGGGCGAGCCGTTGGCGGCCCCGCTGGCCCGCCAGCCGGCCTGCTCGCTCCATACGCGGCGGCCGGCCGACTCGTCGTTGATCACCAGCGACAGCCCGTCGCCGTCGGTCGACGGGTACCATGCGTCGTCGTACTCGAACCGCAGCGCCGCCGCGTCGTAGGGCTCGGGCAGGCGGAGGATGATGTCCTCGCCGCCGTTGGCGAGGTTGCCGATGAAAGGCCCGACCGCGTTAAGCCCGGCGCCGTAGCGGGCGGCGAAGTCGAGCAGATTGCCGGCAACGACGACGTACTCCCCGCCCGCCAGCGTCATGGCGGGGAAGTCGAACTCGACGCCGCCGCGAAGCCGGACCCCGGTGAGGTCGAGTTCTGCAATGCCGATGTTGCGGATCTCGATGAACTCGTAGTCGGACCCGCCGACGGGGTTGTACATCACCTCCGTGATCCGCAGGCCGTCAAACAGCGCAAGCATCCTCGACAACTCGTTCTCGCCGCCTTCGTCGGGCAGGAGCACCTCCGCGTCGAGATCCATCCCGAAGACGATATCGGTGCTGGTCGTGGTGGTCTGATGGACCTCGACGGCCAGCACGTTCCTGCCGGTCACGAGGTATTGCAGCGGCAGGGAGAACGGGCCCTCCCAGTCGGCATCGCCGACGGTGCGGTTGGCCAGCGTGTCGTGATCGTAGGTCCCGCTGTCCATGCCGAGGCGGGAGGCCTGGTTGCCGTTGAGGTAGGCCTCGTTGCCGTTGAGGTAGAAGATCGCCCCGTCGTCGATGATGGTCGTCATCAGCAGGTCGGTCACCGTGCCGGTGGCCATGGTTAGGCTGCCTTCGGGCACGGCCGCCGCGCCGCCGGGCGGGGCGGGGAGCTGGACGTCGATCGTGACGGTGATCAGGTTGCTGTAGCCCTCGCCGTCGTAGGCCCGATAGGTGAAGCCGTCCGCCCCGACGTAGTCGACGGCGGGGACGTACTCGAAGGCCCCGTCGGACTGGAGTGTGAGTTGCCCGTGGGCCACGTCGTCGACGAGGACGGCCGACATCGCCTGCGGGCCGGGGGCCGGGTCGCTGTCGTTGGCCAGCACGCCGGCCAGGGCGTCGGGGTTGAGCGTGACGTTCCGGTCGGTCGTGTAGCCGTCGTCCGTGCCGGCCGGTCGCGAGGACAGGATCGTCGCCTCCAACTCGATGTCCAAGGAGATGTCCGAGCTTGTGTTGGTGTATTGATGGACCTCGACGGCCAGAACGTTCTGCCCGTCGACGAGATCGCCCGGGTCCATGGCGTGGACGTAGTACGTGTCCTCCTCATCCCCGCCGGTGCTGGAGAAGGCGCGGGTGGTGTACGTGATCGCGCCGGTCGGGGCCATGTTGCTGCGGAACGACTCGTCGCCGTTCAGCCAGACCACCGCGCCGTCGTCTCGGATCAGATGGGCCGTCAACGCCGTCACCTTCGACGCGTCGGCGACTTCGAACGTCGTGCGGAAGTAGTAGGTGATGTACTTGTTCTGACCGTCGCCGCCGTAGCCGAGCAGTGTGTTTTCGTCGCCGTCGCCGTAGCCGAGCTGGGCATTGCCGGAAGCCCACAGGTCCGCCGGCGGAAAGCTCACTTCCTTCCACGCCGTCCCTTGGTCGGATCCGTCGTCGAGGTACCGCCACTCGCTGCCGCGCGGAAGGAGGATCGAGTCCGGCGGCAGGACGATCTCCTCCCGCGTATCGGCGGCGACGGGATTGCCCGCAACGTCCTCGACGTTCGCCACGCCCAGCAGGTAGGGTGTGTCCGCGGCCAGGGCAGCGGCAGGAGTCAGCGTGACGGTCAAGCCGTCGGCCTCGAGGTCCGCCGACGCGATGCCGACAGGCTGCCCCGCCGGAGCGGTCAGGGCGTAGTTGCCCGCCGTCTCGGCCGTGGCCTGGTCGAGCGCCTCGCTGAAGGCCAACTCGATCGTCAGGTCGTCAACCACCGTTACCGTCTGGAGCGTCGGGACCTCCGTGTCGGCGAGCGTCGTGGCGACGGCGGGCTCGCTCCGCGCCCCTTCGATGCCGAATCCGTTGACCGCTGCGATCTCGTAGATGTAGCCGGTCGACGGCGTCAGCCCCGCATCGCTGTAGCTCGTCCCCGCGGCCGTGTCATGCTGCTGGCCGTCGCGGTAGATTACGTAGTGGCTGACGCCGCTCTCGGCGTCGGCCGCCGCGTCCCACGACAGGTCGATCCGCACGTCGCTGACCGGCGCGCCCGCGACATTGGCGGGGGCCGACGGCGGCGTCGTGTCCACCTCGCCGGACCAGGTGAACTCGGTCCGGAAGTAGTAGGTCGTCGCCCCGATCGTCAGGGGCGTGTTCTTGGCCTCCGGCAGGGAGCTGCCCTCGACGTACAGCAGCGCCGCCCCGGTCGGCCAGAGCGAGTCGTCGAAGTCGGGATCGCGCCACGCCGCGGCGAGGTCCACGTCGCTCTGATCGTAGCTCCACGTATGGTCGATCTCGATCAGGTCGATCGTCACGGTCCGGCCCGGCAGCGAGCCGGGGTTCGACACGCCGGGCGTCGGCAGGCGGAAGAAGCCGTATTCGCTGCCCCCGTCCGGCGTTCGCATCTGCGTGATGTCCGTCGCCTGCGAGTTGTGAAGCACCTGGTCGATCAGCTCCCCATTGGCGCCGAACAGGCCGATCGTCTCGTGGCCGGAGGAGAGGCGGAAGTTGACGTGGTGCGCGCCGCCGTCGAGGTCCTCGTCGGCGATGAACGCCTCGAACCCTTCGGCTGCGATGAAGCTCAGCGCGGGGATGACGTTCTTGGCCGGCTGGGTGATGGGCTGGTCGGTCAGCGCCAGCCCACCGACGTTGACGGGAACGGGCTGCGGGTTGTACAGCTCGATGAAGTCGTTGACGAGGACGTACTGCCCGTTGGTGAACCACTCGTTGATCTTCAGTGTGCTCGTCTCGCCGGTGGGCAGTTCGATGTTCTCGCCCGGCAGCGTCGGCCGGGTCAGCGCCCAATGCCCGTCGGCCCCGACGCGCCCGACGGACAGGTCGGGCAACTGGATGCCGAACTCGACGGAGTCCACCAGCGTCTGCCCCGAATCGTACAGATACACGCCATCGCCGTCGTTGCTCAGGCCGAACCCCACGTGGATGCCGCTGGTCAACGCCCCGATGTCGGCGTAGAGCAGCAGGTAGTCCTCGGCGCCGATGGCCGTGCCGGCCTGGAAAACGAATTTCGTCGGCACGAGCGGGTCGTCGCTGATGCTCATCCCGCCGAGGTCGATCGGCGAGGCCGAGTCGTTGTACAGCTCGATGACGTCCGGCCGCGTGCCCTCGTGGTCCAACGCCGAGACATTCCACGCAAGCACCTCGTTGATCCGGAGGCGCGACAGGGAGGTGTCGACGGTCCACGTGTGGGAGGCGACGGCGTCGGCCTCGTCCTGCCAGACGTCGGCGGAGTCCTTCGTGATGATATCGACGGTGTAGTCCCCGTCGGTCAGGCCGGTCAGTTGGATCGGCGCGATCGGCTGGGGGGGCGAGTCGGCGAGGAAGGGGCGCAGCACCTCCGCCGACCATGCTCCGCCGTTGACGCGGTACTTGTAGCCGGAGATTTCCGGGCCGCCGACGGCGAGCGTGGCGGACGTTTGTCGGGTCAGTTGGGGCGGCTCGCCGGAGATGGCGGCCCCGGCGGGGATGAGGCCCCCCATGTCCCGGCCGTTGGGCCCCGTGCCAACAGCGGGCGAGCCGGCCCGCAGGGCGAAGTCGGCCACCAGGTCGGTGACGGCGGCAGTGTTTGTCAGAAGCGGATCAACATAGGAGATGTTGACGTCGGACCAGTGGAGCGTCTCACCCGGATCGGGATAGACGATGGAGCTGTCGATCTGGATCGGGACGGGATGTCCGGCCCAGTCGGGGTTGCTGAACAGGCTGGCCACGTCGTGGAAGATGTTGCCCGCGAGATAGATGCCGTCGCCCTGCCACTGCCCGCTGCGGTCCTCGAACACGTTGATGGCTGCCTTGGTGGCCCCGACGATGGTGTTGTTGACGATCGTCCCGTAGCCGCCGTCCTTGATGAGGATGGCGTAGTCGACGTCGTAGAAGAGGTTGCCGACGACGGTGATGTTGGACTCCTCCCCGTACTCCGTGCCGGTGGAGACGGCATGGGCGAGGCTGTCGCGGGGGGCGTCCTGATGGACGTTCATGAAGACGTTGCCCTCCACGTGGGCGTCGGCGGCGTCCAGGTCGACGACGTCGTCACTGCTGCCGAGGAAGAGGTTGTTGCGGAACTGCGCGATCGGGCCCGGGCGCTGGCCCCCGGTGAAGTCGATGACGTCGTTGTACCCGCTCGAGCTGCCGAACGTGTTGCCCTCGAAGATCGCGTAGCCGTCGGCGGGCATCCCCCAGAAGTGGATCAGCTCGGCGTCGGAGATGCTTGGCAGATAGGAGTTGCTCAGGACGATCGCCGAGTCGTGCCAGTCCAGGTACATCCCGCCGTGATCGGACCAGACGACGTTGTCGAGGTGGACCCGGGAGTCGACGGCGTCGATGGATTGGCTGCCCGAGTCACTGGAGGAGATGCTGGCATAGGCGATGCGGTTGTCCTCGACCGTGCCGTCGAAGTAGAGCCCGCCCCACGCCCCGCCGCCGGGGACGCTCGCGAGGTGGATCCTCCGGCTGTCGGTCCCCTGCGCGTCGAGCCGGCCGCTGACCGTCAAGCTGACGCCCGCGTCGAAGAAGACCGTCGTTCCCGGCTCGATCGTCAGCGTCACGCCGGCCGGGACGGTCAGGCTGGCCGTCACGTGATAGGGGCCGTTCGCTGCCGTCCACGTCGTGTCCGCCGCCGGCGAGGCCGAGACCACTGTCTCGTCGCCGTCGTCGTACCAGACGCCGACCGTCCGACGGGCGATCTCGTTGTCGTTGGCGTCCATCGCCTGAACGAGGACGCCGTTAATGCCCGGCAGTAGTGAGACTTGGGCGTTGCTGGCCCGGTAGCCCTCGAGTTTCAGGTCGAAGCTGATGTCCGGGCTGCTGGCGGATCGCTGGTGGACTTCCACCGCGAGGCTGTTCGGCCCGGAGACGAGCAGGATGGGGTCGACGGCCGTCGTGAAGAAGTCGTCTTCCTCGCCGCCGCGCGTCGTGCTGCTGGCCGGCGTCTGGTAGTCGATGGCCCCCTGGGGCATGTTGCTGCGGAAGACCTCCTGCCCGTTGAGGTAGACCACCGCGCCGTCGTCGCGCAGCAGATAGAGGCGCAGCGAGGCGTACCGGGAGGCATCGGCGACGTCAAACGTCTTGCGGAAGTACGTCGTGATCGGCTTGTTGTCCGGGTCGTCCCCGTAGCTGACGACAGTGTTCTCGTCGCCGTCGCCGTAGCCGAGTTGGGCGTTCCCGGACGACCAGGTGAGCTCGTCGGGAAAGCTGACTTCCTTCCACGCGGACCCCTGGTCCGACCCGTCGTCGAGGTACAGCCACTCCACGCCGTTGGCGAGGACGAGTTCGCCCTCGGGCAGCTCGGCGGTGTTCCAGGCGCCCTCCCATGGGGAATAGCCGACTTCGGCGCCGTTGACGAGGATCTTCCGCGTCTCGGCGGCCGGCGCCGTGCCGGTCAGATCGATCGTGTCCGTGGTGGAGTAGTCGTAGCCGTTGGACTGCGGCAGGGCGCTCGATATCGTCACGTCCGAGGGAATCAGGCTCAGCACGTGGGCGTTGCGCGCGGCGACGAAGTCCTTCATGTCGTCGATCTGCCCCTGGGGCACGTAGCCGCCGAGCAGGTTGTCGAGGAACGGGCCCATCTGCTCGGGCGAGAACGTCGTCTCGATCAGATCAGTCAGGGCGGCGTAGTAGCGCGGCGCGAACTCGGGGTGTTTCAGGAAGCGGTCGAGCACGGGCAGGGCGGTGGCGCGGAAGATGCCGCTGGTCGTGCTGCCCGGGTTGTCCCCTTCGCCGAAGACGGAGTCGAGGTCCCACGGGATGACACGGAACCGGGCGTCGATGGCGCCGCGATACAGAAAGTAGTCGTCGCCGTTGCCGCTGGAGAGATTCGTCTCGCTGTTGTCCAGCAGCGTGTTGACCGCGAAGTACCGCAGCCATTCGTCCACGTCCATCACCCGGTTGACCTCGTCGACGTAGATGCTGTCGGGCGTGTTCTGCGACAGCACGTACGTCAGGTCGAACAGATCGGTGTAGTCGTCCTGGGAGACGTTCGTCTTCTTCTCGTACCGGGCGCGGTAGTCGTCGGGATCCGTGCCGTCGTAGTCCAGGTCGGCGTGGCTGCCGACGCGAAGGGCTTTGTAGACGTTGCCCGCGTCGTCGGCAGGGAAGTGGTTGGCCGCCCACTCGCCGTCGATGACCTCGACGTAGACGTAGGAGCCGTACTGCTCGCTGCCCGACTCGCCGCGATCCTCGCCGTTGACGAGGACGCGGACGGGCATCGCGTCGGCGGCGGGCACGCCCGAAAGCTGCATGATCGCGCTGCCGGCGAGCTGGACCCACGTGGCCTGCGCATTGATGTTCAGCGCCGTGGTGCCGTTCCAGGGGCTGTCGCTGGGCAGGTTGACGCGGTAGTTGTTGGGCTGCCTGGCGCGGCTGCCGTGACCGCGGTTGCGGATGCCGACCTGGTAGCGGACCTTCGTGTCAACTCCATCGTGGGTGACGAACGTGCCGTTCATCTGCGCGTCGGAGTTGGCGTCGGACGAGTGCGAGCCGATGTAGACCAGCTCGTCGCGCTCGGCGTCGGTCATGATCAGGCGGAACATCGGCTGGCTGGCCTCGTTCCACTTCGCGCCGGGATTGTGGGAGTCGTCGACCTGGTAGAGCAGGTTGGCGGCCTGCCCGTGGCCGGGCACGGGAGCGGGCCAGGTTCGCGTGTTCGCCCCGGCGTCGGAGGCCTCGACGTACCACTCGACGATCGTTCCGTCCGGCCGGGCGGGCAGAGCGGCGCCATACACGCCGTCGCCGGCCGCTCCGTCGCCGTGGAGGCCGTCGTCGTGCATCCGCGTCGCCGTGAAGGCCGGGTCACCGTCCGTGCGGTGCTGCACGAAGACGCTCAAGCCCGCCGTCAGCTCGTCGACGATCTCCGCGTTGATCGTGACCGGGTCGGACGAGCCCGGGATGATCGGGCAGTGCGACACGTCGCGGACCAGAGGCGCCACGTCGGCGGACGCGACGCTGTTGGTCGCCCCCGGCGTGCCGTGATCGACGAGGCTGGCCGACCAGTTGTTGCCGATGTTGTTCGTCAGCATCGGGTTGATCAGCTCGAGGCTCTTGCCCGCCCCGTCGTGCTCGTCGGACCACGTCCAGCCGGTGTGCCCGAGGTCGAGCGGCCCCTCGATCCGCTGGGCCCAATCGCCCTCGTCGGCGTACTCGACACGGTCGATCCGCACGCCGAAGGCGTCCTCGAGCTCGATGTCCTCGCCGGAGTTGCTCAGACGCCCGAACCAGCCTCCGACGACGTTCGTCACGCCGGGGTACTTTGCCGAGAACGCCGCCACGTCGGAGGCGACGACGAGGTACTCCCCCGCGCCGAGCGTCGCGGCCGGGAACGTGAAGTCCACCCCGTCGGCCAATCGCCATCCGGTCAGATTCGCCGACGCGTCGCCGCGGTTGTACAGCTCGACGTACTCCTCGGCCAGGTTCTCCGTCTGGGCATTGGGCAGACCGGCGGCGTAGGGGTGATACATGATCTCGCTGAGCACTACGTCGGCTGCCAGCAGCAGGCGCGGCTCGAGCGGCTCGGCGGTCGGGGCAGACAGCAAGCCGGCGGGCTTGCGAGCCCTGTTGAATCCGTTCAGCATTACAGCATACTCCTTACGTCAGGGCATCGTGCACCCCGGAACGCCTCCTGCCCAATGGTGGGGTACCCGGTACTGCCTCCGATACTACTGTTGCTCAAAGGGTGAGTCGATCTGTGCGCCCGGTGGCGGCACGGTCAATGTGCTCAGGGAGGTCTGCTCCGCCTCGCCCCGGAGCGCGTCGACGAGCGCCGAATCCAGAAGAACACTGGCGGCACCCGAATCGCCTGCCGACTCCGTAAGTCGAGGTACCGACACCGACGTGGGCGAGGGGGCCGGCGACTCGAGCGCCACCGCGGTCGGCGACTGGGCCGCGGCGGTGTCCTCTGCGGCCGCTTCGGCTGTCGGCAGGGCGGGCAAGGGCGAGGCGGCCGCGGCGAGAAGGGCATCGACGTCCCCCGCGCCGCCGCCGGCCGGCGGGGGCGTCGGCTCGCCGCTCGGCAGGGCGGTGTTGCCCAGCCGACGAACCTTGATCACGTCGCTGCTGCGGATCTCGCCGCTGCCGTCCACGTCGGAGTGGGGGGAGTACTCCGGGTCGCCCCAGGCCGTGTTGCCTCTGCGGCGAACCTTGATCACGTCGCTGCTTCGGACCTCCCCGTTCTGGTCGACGTCGCCCGGCAGGACGTTCAGCCGGTAGACGAAGTCGCCGCCAGCCTGCCCGTCGCCGGAGCCGTACATGCTGATCCCGTCGGCCCACTCGCCGTCCAGCGCGTTGCCCGCCGCATCGGTGACCGTGTCGGCCAGCGACAGCAGCAGCTTGTCCGCGGCGAGCGGGGCCGACAGCGTCCACGTCGCCGTCTGGCTGTCGGCGTCGTAGCGGAAGCCCGACGTGGCGTATTGCGCGACGCTGACGCCGTAGAGGGCCAGGTCTTCCTGGACGACCAGTGCATCCTCGCTGAACACGATGATCACCTGGTCGAGCGCCAGCCAGGGCAGGACGTCGAGTTGGCTCGCGCCGGTCGGCAGGGCATAGCCGACCCCCCCCAACTCCGCGAGGAAGGCCGCCCCCCACGTCGAAGACGCCACGAGCACGCAATCCACCGCCGGGGGCGTTGCGTCGACGGCCGCCGACCCGGGCGTCGGCGCGGCCGCCTGCCAGCTTGCCGGATCGTTGCCCCACAGAGCGGGGTCCAGCCGGTGCAGCGACAGGCCGGTCCCGTCGGCCTCGACGGGCCAGGGGGCCATCTCGTCGTAATCGATCTCATCCTCCAGCAGGCGGGGGAGGAAGAAGGGCTCCTCGGCGGGCGGCTCGTCGGGCCGCTCGAGGCGGACAGCCTCGCCGCCGTTGTCGAGGCTGCCCGAGTAGCCTCCGACCAGCGGCACGGAAGCGTCGATGCCGTAAGCGCTGCGGAAGTCGGCCAGCTTGATCGCGTTGGCCGGATCGGCGGGGTTGAATGAGAGGACGACCAGCGCCGAGCCGGCAGGGATCTGCGTGCCGGCAGCGAAGTCATATCCGACCCCGCCGGCGAGGTGCCATCCCGTCAAGTCGACCCCCTCGTCCGTCGGGTTGTGGACCTCGATGAACTCCAGGTCGTTCGGGTCGAGGAAAGCCCCCGGGTTGTACTGGATCTCGCTGATCACCAGCGGGCCGACGCGCGGGCCGGAGTTGGGCAGCCGGGGCGTCCAATCGGTCATCGGGTACAGGTCGCCCGCGGGATCGGGCCAACGTCCCCATGACTCGCCATTGGCGGCCGCGCCGAATTCGGCGTGATCGACGAACCGCCCCAGCGTGCCGTCGGGCTCGGCCGTCAGCAGCCAGACGTCGTCGCCGTGGGCCCCGCTGAGCGCGAAGTCGTCCGGGTCGACGCCGCCGGAGGGGTTGAAGCTGCCCTCGTCGATCAGCATGTACCGGCCCGGCGCGAGTGTCGTGCCGTCGGGGATGCGGTACTTGTAGTAGTCGTCTGCGGCGTCGCTGAGGTACCACCCGCCGAGGTCGGCGAGGGTGGCCCCGGCGTTATACAGCTCGATCGTGTCGATCTGTGGCGGGTCGGTGTGCGTGAGGACCTCGTTGACGACCACGCCGAGGGTCGGCGCGATCCCCTCGGCGCCGGGCGTGCCGTTGAACGTGGCGCTGGGCCGCCAGTTGTCGTCGTCGGCCACGTCGCCGGCCGGGTCGATCAGCTCCAGCGAGCTGCCCCGCCCGTCCGGGCGGCCCGGCCAGGCGCCGCCGTCGGCGTAGGTGAAGTCGAAGAACACGGCCGCCGTCCCGTGGGCCAGCGCGACTCGCTCGCCGGCGTTCCGGAACAGGCCCGCATACTCGCCTGCGACGGGCAGGGACTCGCCGTACCGGTATTCGAAGGCGGCGCGGTTGGCCACGGCGAGCGCGAAGTCGCCGGGCAGCAGCGACCCGATGCTGCCTTCGGCGAAGGAGAACTGCACGCCGTCGACGAATCGGATCGTGCTGAGGTTGACCGGTTCGGCCCCGACGTTGCGGATCTCGACGAACTCGAAGTCATCGCTGTAGATGAAGCCCGCCGCCATCTCTTCGGCGGTGGGGGCGTAGGGGTGGTAGTGCAGTTCGGTGACGGCCAGCGGGGGCGCGGCGGTGGATTCGAAGACGGCCTCGTTCAGGGCGCTCCACTCGCCGCCGGCCATCGCGCGGGCGCGGACGAGTGTGCTGCCGCCGAGCGGGACCGACCCGGTGTAGAGGATCGCCTTTGGCGAGATCGCGCCGCCCGGCATCCGCGGGTCCGAGCCGTCCAGCGTGTAGTAGATCGTCGATGCCGAGGTGGACATGCTCAGCGAGAACCCCGGGTCGATCGACCCGCCGTGCCGGCTGAAGCCGGGCGCCTCGACGTCGCAATAGAGCCCTGCGCTTCGATACTGCGAGAGGAGGTTCGCCGTCCGCACGGGGAAGTACGATCCGATCAGCCGGTTCTGCTCGCTGATCCACTTGATGTCGCGTTCATATGGGCCGCCGGGCCTGTCGTCGCCCCAGCGGGCCGACTCGGCGATAATCGCCCGGTCGAGCAGGTTCGCGTACTTCATCCACCGCCCGGCCGCCGCCGTCGGCGTCAGCGCGCCGCCGTTGAACAGGTGTTTGTGGAGCCGGTCGGCGTAGAGCAGGACGAATTCGCCGCTGCTGCGGAGATTGTGGAACAGCCGGCTGGGCTTGCCGCTGTTGTTGACGCCGATCCGGTTGGTCCCGGTGCCCTCGAGGACGCGCTCGGCGTCCCAACTGTAGATGTGCCACGGCAGGCCGTCGGGCCCGCCGCCGGCGGCGCGCCAGTTGTGGCCGTCCCAGTCGGAGTTGGCCCCGTAATGGTTGACGATCATGTAGTCGATCAGGCCGACCACGTCGAGATTCTGCTCGATGGCCTGGTATTCGGCGAGGCTGATGCCCCCCGAGACGGCCGCCGCGACCTGGTTGTGCAGGGCGCTCCACGAGCTACTGGTCCCGTCGATGGCCGAACCGCTGTTCAGCGCGTCGACCGTGTCCTCGTCCGCCACGCCGTTGTGGGCGGCGTAGTGGGAGCCCTCCTGCCGCTCGTGGACGTTGTAGACGCCCCAGTACAGGCCGTTGACGTACAGGTGAACGTAGTCGCCCTCTCCGGCGTCGGCCTGGCCCATGTCGATCAGAGCCTCGCGCATCCACTGGTCGCGGATCATCGACCCGCGGTCGCGCTGGCCCTGGTCCCAGTGGATCCAGGAGTTGTTGTACATCGCCCGAAGCTGGAGCGAGTTGAACTCGTCGACGTCCGAGCCGGCGAACATCGGAAACTCCAGCCTGCCCTCCCCGTAGACGCCGCGAAAGCGAAGGCTCATGGAGTGCTTGATGGCCTTGCTGGGGTTTCGGCTGGCGCCGCCCTGTATCTTCAGCCCGGCATCGAGCTGGAAGCCCTCGCGCCCGTCCGGGTAGAACAGCTCGGCCGAGGTCTCCTTCTCCAGTGTCGTGCTGCCCGGGTTGGAGTACAGCCCGCTGCCGCCGAAGAAGTCTGCCGCCGGCAGGACCAGCGACATCGTCGGGATGTCCGTCAGCCCCGCGATGAAACGGTCGTAGTACTGTGCGCTGAGCGTGTAGGCCTGGTCCATCTCGTAGTCGGCGTTCGGCTCGCCGCCCCAACTGGTCGGGTAGCCGGCGGGCCTGACCTGACGGGCCACCGCCTCGGGGAAGATGTACGTCTGCGTGTCGATGTTGGTCGGCACGTGGCCGTCTTTGTAGGCCGCCGCCCGGAGCGTCGTCGTCGTGTCGACATAGACCGGTTCGGTGTACAGCGTGCCACCGGCGGGCGTCGGCCTCGAGCCGTCGGTGGTGTAGTAGATCTCCGCGTCGGGCGTCTCGGTGGTGATCGCCACGCGGAAGGGCTGGTCGTAGTAGCCGCGGTCGACGTCGAAGGCCGTGTCCGCCACCCGGGCCCAGTAGTCCTCCGAGTTCGGCTGGGAGGGCGAGGGCGTGGCGAAGTAGTGCTCGACCCAGCTCTGAACAATCCGCTCGGCGAGTTGAGGCATGATCAGGAAGTCGGCACTGTCCGCCGCGTCGTTCAGGCCGTGGATCGCCAGGACGTTCTCCCCGACGTTCAGGTCTCCGATATATGCCGAGACGTCGATCTCCTCGTAGACGACGGCCTCGCTGCCGTGGCGGTCAGCGGTGGCCGCCGAGTCGTATCCCGCCGGGTCGGGGGCGTTGCGCGAGGCGATCTCGATGCCGTTCAGATACGCCTCGAACCCGTCGTCGTAGCGCATGCGGAGCGTCAGCGAGGTGATGCCCGCCGGATCGCCGAGCGCAAAGGGCATCCGCACGTAGGCCGACGCCGAGACGCCACGCATCAGCACCTCGACGTCCGTCCCGATCAGGCTCCCGTAGGTCGGATCGCCCTGCGAGCTGATCTCGAGGAAAGCGATCTTGGCGTTCGACGCGCCGGGTCCCGGGGCGATCGTCAGCCGCCCGTCGGTGACCGTGACCGCCAAGTGGTACTCGTCGAAGTGGTCCTGCCCGTCCGGGTCGGTCATCACGACGCCTTCGATGTCGATCGTGTTGACCTGATTGGTGTAGGACGGGTCGCCGAAGACCGCCCACACGTCGTATTGGCCGTTGGGCAGGGCGATCTCCCAGATGCCCGTGCCGATCTGCTGCATGTGGTTCAGTGTGTCGTACCGCTGGTCGGGGTGGTTGTTGCGGTCGCGCCCGCGGTAGTTGGGGAAGTTCCACCCGTAGGAGAAGCCGCTGCCGTGGTCGCGAAACGTGTCCCCCACGTCCGGCAGATAGCCCGGCGGGACCTCCGCGCCGTCCAACTGGAAGTTGATCCGAACGTCGATCGGCTCGCCGGAGCCCGAGTCGGTCTCGTAGCCGACGCTGGTGTGGCCCATCTCCCACAACGAGTCGTCAAACGGTGCCTCGCCCGTCCACGCATCCCCCAGCGAGTTGTCCGGGGGCACGAGGACGCGAAGGGCCGTGTCCTGCCCGACCAGCGGGCGAACCACCACGCCGGACTCCGCCACGCCGTAGGAGACGTCCGGCTCCTGGTCGGGGTACTCGTCGTATTCGTGCACGACCGCGCCCGTCTCGTCCAGCAGGGCCAGCCGCTCGCCCCCGCCGGAGAGCCTGAAGTTCGTGTGCAGCTCGCTGCCCGGGTCGGTCCGGTCCTTGTCCGACGCGAAGAGGATGCGGTACTGCCCCGCCCCCAGCGTCATGCTCGGAAAGGTCCACTCGTCGTCGCCGTCCTCGAGCCTCCAGCCGGTCAGGTCGACGGGCGAGTCGCCGGCGTTGTGGATCTCCAGCCAGTCGCTGAACTCGCCGTCCTCATCCGCCAACGTCGTGTCGTTGACGGCCATGAACTCGGTGATGATCATCTGCCCGGCCAACAGCAGCCTGGGCTCCAGCGGCTCCAGCGCGGCTGGCTGCATGGATTGAGCGGGATCAAGACAGCGATCCATGGGGACTTCCTGTTCTGCCCAGTATTGTCCTGCGCCAGCGCGAACAAACCAACCTGCCCCGGGCCGGTGCTGCTGGGGCCCTCCGGACATCCGATATTCTACCGCGCAATCGCCAAACACGCAATACAGCTATGTTTAGCTCCCGATATCGCCCAGAGGCACGGTCGCCGCCAGCACGTCCACCAGCGGATCGTCCAGGTCCGTCGACGGCGTCTCGTCGTCGCTGTCGGCTGCCGCGGCGGCAGCGGCCTGGAGCATCGCCTCGACGGTCAGGCTCGACGGCGCCGAC
>Ga0180438_10007282_pt1 | contig 14492 bp, 15 predicted proteins | sample SS_ome_12_FD_132455 | JGI IMG/M metagenome (GOLD analysis project Ga0180438, IMG submission 132455) | Hypersaline lake sediment archaeal communities from the Salton Sea, California, USA - SS_3_D_2 metaG | ecosystem: Environmental > Aquatic > Non-marine Saline and Alkaline > Hypersaline >...
GATCATAGAGGGACTACAGGTAAGACGATCTATATAATATATCACATACATATACCTGAAACGTATAAGATCAACAAGCCCAGCGGCATATTTCTCGTCTACCACGATACGAAAATCACCTTCGTCCTCATCCACTGGCTGGTAAGGTGCATTATCAATATAAGGTGTACGAATCACGCCAATCTGTTTAAACGTAATATTTACAGACATCTCTATTCCTTCTATAGCATTTTCCTCTAAATTAATACTTTTAATAAGATGTAAAGGAACACAGGAACCCGTTCTGTCCTATCGGTTTTTTATTTGGATCACCCTTATAGCTCTCCTAATAATTGTGATAACCTTTCATTTATCTTTTCCATCTCGCTCGTGGTCTTCAGCAGGCTGTTGTAGATCGAATCGTTTTTTATTTCCTGTGCTTTCTGCATCCATTTACTGAGTTTCTCGCCATCCTGTTTGTTGTGCTCGATCCAGGAGGACAGGATACTCTTTAGTCTTCCTTTCTCATCGGTTGGAAACCTCTGCATAATCTCTTGAACTTTTGACCTGATCATCTGTTCAGGAACCGCTCCGAGCAATTCGTCCACCTTCTCTCCATCCGCGAAGAACATCTGCATAGGTATACTCATGATCTGATATTTTGTTGCTGTTTCTGGGTTCTCATCCACGTTGATCTTACAGAATTTAAAATTCTCATATTCCTCCGCAAGCGTATCATATATGGGGGATACCATCATGCACGGTCCGCACCAGGGTGCCCAAAAATCGACTTCAGTGGGGAGCTCTGATTTCAGAACTTCTTCCTCAAAGTTTTGGTCAGTGATTTCCACTACCTTGCTCATAACGCCTCCTCTATCAGTAGTTGTCAGCTTCTCTTGTTACCGGCAGAGTTGATTTCACGCCATATTGATTATTTATACTTATGAATTTATTCTTTAATACCCAGATACCGTTCGACCTCCATTGCCGCCATACATCCTTGTCCCGCAGCCACAACAGCTTGTTTATACTCCTGATCACAACAGTTCCCACAGGCAAAAACTCCATCCGTCGAAGTCCTGGTACCCCCAAATTGAACGATGATAAAACCCTTCTCATCCGTTTCGACCACGTCCTTGAATACTTCTGTTTTCGGCTCGTGCCCGATAGCGACAAAAATCCCATCGCATTCAAGCTGAAACATCTCACCCGATTCGGGGTTTTTCAGTTTTGCTCCGGTCACACGGTCCTTTCCCAGTATCTCCTCCACGACCCACGGTATCATCCATTCGATCTTGGAATTCATTTTCGCTTTCTGTACCTCAACCGGATCGGCCCGCAGATACTCTCGTCTGTGTACAACAGTCACTTTTGAGGCAAACCTGGTAAGGAACACAGCATCCTGCACGGCTGTGTTTCCTCCCCCTACTACAGCCACTTTTTTATCTTTAAAGAAAAAACCGTCGCACGTCGCACATCCAGAAACACCCTTCCCATAAAACTTTTTCTCCGAGGGTATCGGTAAGCGCCTTGCCTCCGCGCCAGTAGCAATTATCAAAGCTCTGGTCTCAACAATTTTATATCCAGCCTGCACCTTTAAAATATCGTTACCTTTTGAGACATTTTCAACAACTCCTGAATCAAAACGTGCTCCGAATCTCTCCGCCTGTTTACGAAACCTGTCCATCAGTTCCATTCCAGAGATTGGCTGCTCCAGACCCGGATAGTTTTCCACTTCATGCGAAACCGTAAGCTGGCCCCCGGGCCCTGGGCCCTCGAATATCAGAGGAGATAGATTCGCACGCGCGGAGTAGATAGCGGCTGTCAACCCGGCAGGACCTGAACCAGCTATGACTAATTTTTCCATGTCTCTTTTCTATCTGCTAATATTTTTATGCCTTTCTTATGATGACTGCTCCCTGTGGACATTCAGCAACGCATCTACCGCAGCCTGTGCATTTTGCGCTGTCAATGAGTGCAACAGTATTCATTGTAATTGCTGAAACAGGACAGACTTCTTCACAAAGGCCACACGCAGTGCATTTCTCTGTATTCACAACTGCTATAAGAGGACGGGATGGAGAGCCGTGTGCGATCTGCGCGATCCGCTCGTACATGGCCTGTAATTGTTGCTGCATTGCCTGAGCTTGAGCTTTTAATGATTCAAGTTCCTGCTCTGGCGTGATGCTTCCCACCTGGCCTGATTGCCCAAAGGAATCCTGACTGAGTTGGGGAGCGACTGATGAGATCCCTTGACCGAAGCCGATCCCTCTTCTCATTCCTCTTCCCATGCCTCGACCCATACCACGACCACCGCCGATACCGCTTCCCATACGAGGGAGCTGTTCTGGAAACTGTGCGCGATCCAGAGATGGAGGAACAGCTCCAGTTCCCATCCCGAAATGGCTTACCACATTCGGAGCTTGAGTTGATGAGAGTGAACCCGATTTAAACCGCTCTACCACGGAGCGAACGGTTCCTGAGACCCCTACAATTACTTCAATTCCTGCAGCAGTCAGGGCTTGAAATGCGTTCGGTCCGCAATTTCCGGTCAGTACAGCCCTGACATCGTGGTCGGCCATGAACTGGGCAGATTGAATTCCTGCGCCACCTCCGAGCGCCACATTGGGGTTTTCTATTGGTTCGAAATCCATCGTCTCAGTTTCGACAGAGATAAAATATGCACATCTTCCAAAACGCGGATCAACTTGATCATCCAGGCTGCGCCCATTTGATGTGATTGCGATCTTCATGATGTCCTCCGTAAAAAACATTTTCATCTTTACATAGCTACAGCGACGTTTCAAGCGAATTCAGCGAGGGATCTACATCCCTGGAAAATTTGTTTAAACTTTCCCCCTTGAATACGATGCTGCTTGATTTTCAAATTATGAATCGTTTATTCACACTGCTGTACGATTCAGGTCATTGATCTGTACGGCCATCTTCGCTTGCGAGTGGGTATGTTTGAAAAATGTATCTTTCTCATATACGGATGCGAAAAGAAGATACCCTTTTCATTCCGAGACCGCATAGAACACACAAAACTAACGCCTACCTTTCAAAGTATTTCTCGCATTGTACACAGGCATTCACTCGAAATACCAAAATATAGGCACAATTGACACTGAGAAAGAAAACGAATGGTCTCCACACCTCTTTCGTTCTACTTCTCCTCTTTTTCGGCTTCGATTTCCTGGATTCTCTTTTGTATGCCTTCAAGAGCATCTTCCAGGTATTCGGCCTGGCCCTTCAATGCGTCCAACTCCTGCTCGGGCCCTGGTCTTATGCCATAGGGTGCTGAATAGGGGACCGGTGCAGCCTGGTACGGAGCGCCATAGCCGTACGCTCTGTAGGGAGCCCCCCAGTAGCCACCCCAACCGCGACCGCCCCAAAAGCCGAGACCACGTCCAAACCCGCGGGACCAGCCGCGGCCGAAGCCGTATCCCGGTATCGGGTTCATATACCCCGGGACCGGATAGCCTGCGCAGTATCCGGCTGCTCTTCCTGTCATTGGTCCCATTCCAGCAGGACCGGTTCCATCTCCTCCTGGCATGATATTACCCTCCTTCTACGATCTTGAGATCTGTGATTCCGCATAGCTCTCGAAACATCATTGAGAAATGTTCTCGTTGCAGTGGTTTCAAAGAGCGTAAATTTTAAAAAGAATTGCTATACCTCTATGAATTATATTGATAATGATAACTATTGTCAATATAATTATTATGTGGAACCTATCGCATTGAGAAGGAAAAACAGAATAGGATCAGTTCACTAATGGAATTCCTTGCCAAATGCACCGATGCTTGGAATTATTTTTATTGAACGAGGAGAGTGAAATGGAATTGACAATCGCAATATCGAGCGGAAAAGGTGGAACAGGAAAGACTTTTATTGCAAGCAATGTTGCAGCAGTTCTCTCGGATTCTCTCTCGGACCCATTGCTGAATACGAATGAGTTTTCTGATACGAAAATAAGATACCTTGACTGTGATGTGGAAGCGCCGAACGGCCACCTTTTTTTAAAACCGGATATATATGCTGAGGAAGATGTACTGCTGTTATCGCCGGTTGGTGTCGATGAAAATAAATGCATTGGGTGCAGGAAATGTGCGAATGCATGCCACTACAACGCCATCGCAGTCATTAAGGAAAAAGTGTTGTTTTTTAACGACCTCTGCCACGTGTGCGGTGCGTGTAAAATAGTGTGTCCCACTGATGCGATTATTGAAAAAAATAAAAAGATCGGCACCTTGAAGCATGGCAGAAGTCAGGAAATCGATTTTCATTATGCGTTGCTCCAAACAGCCGAAGGTGGCATGTCCCCCAGACTGATCAGGAGGGTGAAAAATTTTATCGGTGAGGGTGTCAATATCCTTGATTCCCCTCCTGGAACTGCCTGTCCGGTTGTCGAAACAGTAAAAGGAGTGGACCTCTGTATTCTAGTTACTGATCCCACTCCATTTGGTATAAATGATCTGAAGCTAGCCGTTGACATGTGCAGAGAGCTTGAACTGGAACCTGTTGTTCTGGTAAACCGTGCAGAGTATCTTGATGGCAGTTTAAAAGAATACTGCAAGAATGCAGAGCTTGAAATAATCGGTGAAATACCCGATGACCGTAGAGTGGCTGAGATTTATTCTGTGGGAGATCTTGTGGTAGAAAAGATTCCTGAATACAGGGAACTGTTCAAAGCGCTCACCCTGAAAATCCTGAGAAGAGCCCGGGTGAAAGCTCCTGTAAGAGAAAGGGAAAAAAGGGATGAAGCTCGGGTCCAGGCAGTGGAAAAGGCCATCCAGTACAGGACATATTCAGGGAAAAAGCCGAATGAACTTGTAGTGGTGAGCGGAAAGGGCGGTACCGGAAAAACCTCTCTGGTTGCCTGCTTTGCTGCACTTGCCGGAAACACCATCATCGCTGACTGTGACGTCGATGCGGCAGATCTCCATCTCATTCTGGAACCAACGATTAAAGAACGAGGGACTTTCAGCGGAGGAGTTATCGTTGAAATCGATCAACAGAAATGCACAGGGTGTGGGAGATGTTATGAAGCATGCAGGTTTGATGCGATTGAGAAGGTGTCGGAAGATGGCGAAGATAGGTTCGAGATAGATAAGACATCCTGTGAAGGATGTGGTGTCTGCAGTCTCGTATGCCAGAATAAGGCGATAGAAATAAGGGATGCAGTGAACGGAGAGTGGTATATTTCGGAGACCAGATTCGGGCCCATGAGTCATGCGAAACTGGGTATTGCAGAAGAAAATTCAGGAAGATTGGTAACCCTGGTGCGAAGTAAAAAGGATCTGTTTGCTGAGGAAGTGAATGGAGGCAATGCGCTCATAGATGGTTCTCCCGGCACGGGGTGTCCAGTCATTGCTTCCATCTCAGGGGCAGATTATGCGCTCGTTGTAACCGAACCGACTGTTTCGGGAATTCATGATATGGAACGCGTACTGGCAGTGATAGACTTTTTCCATGTCAGGTCAGGAGTTGTTGTGAATAAATATGATCTGAATGTGGCGATGACTGAGAAAATACAGCTTTTAGCTGATGAGCACCGGTGCGATTTCCTGGGAGCAATCCCCTATGATAACAGTATTACAGAAGCACAGATGAGAAAACTTTCTGTTGTTGAATACAAGGAAGGCACTCTGACAAAATCGATAAAAGAAATATGGAGCAAGTTAGAAGGATTGCTGAAGATTGTCTGAATATAGGAGGTGAATGATGATAACAGAAGAACAAAAAAAGCAGGTTGAGATTGAAAATAAGAACATCGCAGAGAACATGCATAAGATAAAACACAGAATCGTCGTTTTCAGCGGTAAAGGTGGAGTCGGGAAAACAACGGTGAGTGTAAATCTTGCGTATGGGTTTCATATGATGCGGTATAAAACAGGCATTCTTGACGCAGATGTGACTGGACCGAATGTGCCGAAGATGTTGGGGCTCAGTGGGAAATTCCTGGCATATGACAACCGGATTATACCACTGGAACAAAATGGGGTAAAAGTAGTCTCTATTGCGAGCATTCTCACAAAAGATCAACCTGTCATCTGGCGAGGACCGATGCGCTCAAAATTGTTGAATCAATTTTTAGGTGAGGTCGATTGGGGACAGTTGGATTATCTTGTAGCAGACCTGCCACCTGGAACGGGGGATGAGATTCTCACTATGACACAAAAAATGGAGCCGGACATGGCCGTCATTGTTACCACACCCCAGGAAGTTTCGTTAATAGATTCTGGAAGGGCAATCAATATGGCGAAGGAGATGGAAATACCTCACATTGGAGTTATTGAAAATATGTCGGGATTACTGTGTCCTCATTGTGGGTGCAAGATTGATCTGTTTGGCTCCGGAGGAGGCAAGAAGCAAGCAGAGGAAATGAATGTTGCATTTTTGGGCGCATTGCCTGTGAATCTTGAGGCAAGAAAGATGGCTGATGAAGGGAAACCTGTAATTCTTGCGAATAAGGAGGCGGATATATCGACCGCTATTTTACATATCGTGAGTGAAATAGGTCATCTTTTACACAGTGATGATCAAACCTCTGAAAAACAATAGCACAGAGCGCATGCGATATCGGCATTTTTCATGGATCCGTGCAGGCATCCGACAGTGCGTCGAGGTACACAGGAGTAGAAAGATGCCTCCAGAATAAATCAATTTTGTATACACAGCTCTATCAGGCATGAGAGAAGAAATAGAGGCAATAAAAAAGAAAAGAAATGCTGTAATCCTTACACATGTGTATCAACGGGGTGAGGTGCAGGATATAGCGGATTATGTTGGTGATTCATTGGATTTGAGCAAGAAAGCGGTCAGCACAAAATCCGATGTAATCGTTTTTTGTGGCGTTCAATTTATGGCAGAAACAGCTTCGATTCTCAATCCCGGGAAAATAGTGCTGTTACCTGACAAAAACGCCGGATGCGGCCTTGCAGATATGGCAACTGTTGAACAACTTCGGTACCGAAAAAAGCAATACCCTCGTGCTGCTGTGGTGAGTTATATAAATAGCTCAGCAGCAATAAAAGCGGAATCAGATATTTGCTGTACATCAGCCAATGCTGTCGCAGTAGTGAATTCCTTGCCGCAGGATCAGGTTCTATTTATTCCTGATAGAAATTTGGGGTCGTATGTGGCGGAACAGAGCAGTAAGGACATCGTTCTGTGGGATGGGTATTGCTATGTACATGAAAGCATTACAATCGATCAATTAAAATCTTTAAAAGAACAGCACCCTTCAGCAGAGATCATCCTCCATCCAGAATGTCCTGCTTCTTTGAGACATATGGCAAATTTTATCGGAAGTACTTCACAGATGTCTCGATATGCAGGTCAGTCCAAACATAATGAGTTCATCGTCGGTACAGAAATAAATTTTGTATATCGTTTGAAGACAGATAATCCTGACAAAATATTCTACTCTGGTTCAAAAGCGTATTCAATGGCTACAGCAGGCTGTAATTTCCATTGTCGTTTTTGCCAGAATTGGTCTATATCACAAATTAGGAATGATGAGGTATTCAAATTAGGACAAAATATTACGCCAGAAAATATCGTATTGAATACAAAAGAAGCAGAATGTCAAACTATCGCATATACATATACAGAACCTACTATTTTTTTTGAATATTGCTACGATACTGCGCGTATTGCGCGCAAAGCAGGACTGAAAAATATTTATGTTACAAATGGCTATATGACGGATGAAATGCTCGCCATGCTTAGCCCTTATTTGGATGCAGTCAACATCGATTTGAAGGCATTTCAGGATAAAGCATATCGACGGATTACAGGGGGACGTTTACAACCAGTACTTGACAACCTTAAAAAAATGAAGCAGTTGGGTATATGGCTTGAAGTAACAAGTTTGATTATTCCAGGTATAAATGATGATACTCATGAAATACGTGATATTGCAAATTTTGTAGTGCAAGAATTAGGATCGGATGTTCCATGGCACATTAGCAGATTTTTCCCAGCATATAAAATGAAAGAAGTACCTGTTACCCCATTGCATACTTTACAAGTTGCGAAGGAAATTAATCATGAAGTGGGAGCTCATTATGTGTATCTGGGTAATGTGAAAAATAATATTAAAGATGATTGTTGCCCGAATTGTGGAAAGGAAATAGCTGGTGTGGGTCTATCACACATTTGATATGACTGAATTGAAGCTGAAACCCGGCGAAACATTCTCTTCCGAAAGAAAGCTGGTGAACGAATTGCGGGTGCGCAGGGCCTCATTGGGAGAGGTACTGAGGATTCTGGAAAGCAGGAGGTAATAGAGACAAAACAGGGAAGTTGTGAAAAAATAAATACTGGCACATAATTAGGTAGAGTAAAATTTCACGTGTTCTTAAGGAGTATTACATTATGCATGATACTGAAACATTAATTGCATTTGGGCCTGTTCCATCACGAAGGCTGGGGCACAGTTTGGGTATAAACAATATTCCACCAAAGATCTGTACCTATTCCTGCGTCTATTGCCAGGTTGGAAGAACTACACATATGCAGGTAAAAAGACAGAGGTTTTACACACCGGAGGAGATAGTACGAAGCGTTGAAAAAAAGATTACGAGAGCAGAATCAAGAGGAGAGTCAATAGATTATTTAACATTCGTACCGGATGGTGAACCTACACTGGATGCTCATGTCGGGGAAGAAATTAAATTGCTGAAAAATTTGGGGATAAAGATAGCAGTTATTACAAATGCTTCTCTTATAGGAAGAGAGGATGTCAGGGATGATTTACAAAAGGCAGATTGGGTTTCAGTAAAGATTGATGCTGTCAGTACGGATATTTGGCACAAAATTAATAGACCTCATAGATCATTAAATCTTGATGAAATACTGAGGGGTATTTCAGCATTTTCCCATAGCTTTGAAGGTGTTTTGGCAACAGAGACTATGCTTATTCGCGATATTAATGATGAACCTGAAGAAATCGGAAGGATTGCAGATTTTATTTCCGGGGTGCATCCAGGGAAAAGTTATCTCTCAATTCCCACAAGGCCGCCTGCGGAAAAGTGGGTATGTCCTACAACCGAGTTTACACTTGCCGTTGCTTATCACTATTTTAAAGAACGGTCTGTTGATGTAGAGTATCTCATTGGATATGAGGGAAATGCTTTCGCTTTTACAGGCAATGTAGAAGAAGATCTGCTCAGTATTACATCGGTTCATCCAATGAGAGAGGATGCAGTAAAAGAGTATCTCCTCAAAGCTCATGTCAGCTGGGAGCAAGTTGCAAAGCTTATCAAAGAAGAGAAGCTCATAGAGGTCAATCATAGAGAGAGTAAATTCTATATGAGGAAGTTTCAACACCAAAATGTACAACATTCGCGATAGAATAACTGAGTCTCTTCCATGGAATGGTTCATGGTGCGACTTTTGTCCGATGGATATGACAATATGCTTTTTGAACGATGAGGGGAATGCATTTAAAAAGCAGGTAGAAGGATTAAACCAGGTAGCTCTCTCATAATTGTTTTGTGGATAAAGATAGTGCTCGTGAACAACCACACCATTTTACTGATAAAGGAGAAAAAATGGCGAAGGAAAGGCATAGAGTTGCATTTGAACCGGATGGAAAAACAGAGTATGTTCTTGATGGAACTACCATATACGAAGCGACCGGTAAAGCAGGCATAATAATTAAATCCGAGTGTGGCGGGATGGGAGTCTGTGGTAGCTGTGTGGTAAACATCATAAAGGGCGAATATGAACAAAAGGGGTCAGAAAGATTTCTCAGTGAAAAACAAATTGGAAGAGGTACTGTTCTGGCATGTAGAACCAAGATAAAGAGTGACATGATTGTTGAGATTCCAATTTCAAGCAGACTGTATGAGCAAAAGATCCTCACAGAAGGGTTGGAAAAAGAGCTGAAACTGTCTCCGAATATTAGAAAACTGTTTATCAAAGTAGATACACCAACACTTGAGGATCAGAGGTCCGATCTTGATAGATTTGGGTGATTCTATAAAAAACGTTTCACAATACCCAAAAATTTGTTTGATGTTCTCAGAAGACTACCCGAAAAAATGAGAAAAGAAGACTTCGGATTTACCGTTGTGCTCAATGAAGATGAAATCGTTGGCATAGAAGCAGGTGATAAATCAGATAAAAACTATGGAGTAGCTTTTGACATAGGAACGACCACTGTTGTTGGATACCTTATTGACCTCAACACAGGGAAACAGCTTGCCGTTGCCTCGAGGACCAACCCTCAAACAAGCTATGGAGATGATGTCATATCGAGAATTCAATACGCTAACTCTAATAAAGATGGCATAGATGATCTTCATGAAAGAATAGTTTCCTGTATAAACGACATAATAATTGATCTTGAAAGGCAGGCAGGGATACAAAAGAAGTTCATTTATGAGCTCACAACTACTGGAAATACCACAATGAACCATCTCCTTCTTAAACTGAACCCAAAATATCTCGCTCAAATGCCCTATGTCAGTGTGTTACGGTCCAATATCGACAGCAGAGCAAAATTCCTGGGGATAAACATAAATACATACAGTGCTTCTGATATAGATAAAAGTGAGGATTTAAAATTTGTTATTGATGTTGGTACCAATGGAGAGCTCGTCATGGGGAACAAGGAAAGGCTTATTGCCTGCTCCACTGCTGCAGGTCCAGCTTTTGAAGGGGCCCGTATTACTCATGGAATGAGGGCAAGCGATGGGGCAATAGAGAAAGTAGAGATAAATGAATATGATGTTGAGATTAATACGATTGGAAATGCAAAACCCATAGGTATATGCGGCACAGGTCTTATCGATGCAGTAGCGGAACTGTTAAAAATGGAGATCATAACTGAAAATGGAAAACTTCGTAATCGGGAAGAACTCCCTTCTTACATTCCTGATTTTCTCAAAAAGAGAATTGTTCAAAATGATACAGATGGTGTATCCTTTATTCTTGTGGAAGGGAAAGAATCAAAAACAGGCGAGGATATTCTATTGACGCAGAAAGACATTAGAGAAACGCAGCTCGCGAAAGGGGCCAAGATGGTGTTGCTTGCAAAAGAACTCAGACATGAGGCATGTGCAATATCGAAAAAAACCGAGTATATGGAACTTGCTATGAGGAAGGACTTTCAGGCTGAATTTATGGATGCCATGTTTTTTTCTGTATGTTTAACCTGTGCATAAATCTAAACAAAAAGGGTATCAACAGTAATCAAAATCTCCAATTTTTTTTAGTCTTTTAAGAGAGCATCTATTCTTTCTCAATCTGCAAGAGAGCTTCCTTTACATCACCTGTTGCTTCAAGATACTTCATTCCTCGCTCCTCCAGTGCTTCAATCATATTTTTTCCAAAGCCTCCTGCAATGACCATATCAATTTTTTCATCGGCAAGCATCTTCGCAACTCCAAAACCTGCCCCGCCGCCTCCCCTTTTGAACGGGTTTGGAACAGTTCCCAAAATTTCAGATTTTTCATTAAATATCAGGTAGTATGGAGCTCTCCCGGCCTGCATACTTATCTGGGAATTTTCCTTTTTTTTAAGAGCAGCAACAGCTATCCTCATTCTTTCTCTCCTTTTTTCAAGAGTAACTTCTCAACACAAAACCCATTTATTATCGAAAATATAACGATATATATAGTAAGGATAGCGGTAAAATTGATTCCAAAATAGAAAATCATCATCGGCATTAAAGGGATTTTCACTGCTCTGCTGTATAGAAACGTGGCTATAAACGAATCTTTCATTCCTTTTTCTTTCAAATCGCTTAAAAGAGGGTACCATAAATAGATGGGTCCAGTTGAGAGTATACCTCCAAATATTGCAATCAACCACCCTTTCACTCCTGCTTTTTTTCCAAGATGCTTCGATATATTTTTTGGTTCGATAAATAGATTTGAAAAAAATATAATCCCAAAAACTAACGCCAGCACAGGTATCATTCTTATGAAAGTTTTCAAAAAGGTCGATATGGCATTTAAAATTTCATTGGTATTTAAGAAAGCAATGAAAACATAAATCATAATGACTATGATGAGAAAGATCCAGGGTCCACCAACTTTTTCAAGAATTTTTCTGATCATATAATAATCTCTGTAATTGAAGTCAGTACTGCGATTAGAATAGTCAGTATAAAACTCACGCTGTTTCTTACAATTGCAAATTTTTTCCCGAGCAGTAAGCTCTCTGCAGGAAGCTGTACAATGCCAACAGTGACCCATGCGACAATAAAAGCAGTAACCGCCAATAGACTGACTCCCTGTTTTAAAAGCTCACCACCTAAAATATAGCTTGTTAAAGGATTTCCTGCCGCCACACTTCCAATTACTGCTCCCACTATAGGGTCCAAAATATCATTTCCTGTAATGAGCAGGTGAAGATATTTTTTCGGCAGAGTGGAAGCAATAAGACTTATAAGTAATAAAACGCCTACTAAGATGGGGAAACTCATTTTAAAGCTGTTAAAAGTGATCACTGCCGCATGTTTGTACTTTTTTACATTCATTTTAACCTCCATCCAGTAAAGGTGATCGTTCGTTTCATGGATTGAACCCGGGTTCTGGCTCCTCCAGCTTTTTCACCTTTATTTTTTATGTTATATACTTCCTTATCTTTTTATAATGAATTCTCACAGAAAAGTCTTTCTCTGAAAGAAAAAGGAGAGTGCGGAACTATTGGCAATATCAATTGAATATAGTCAATCCAATGTAATCTGAGCAAGGAGCAAATTCTCAAGACGATCCAGAGATACTTTGTGCGGTTCAATACCAAGCTTCATCCAATCGGAAAATTCAAGATTTTTTCCTGGAGATTTTTCGGAAATTTCGTTGTACTCATCAAGCGAATCGAGTAAAATTGCAGTTTCATTTCAGGGAAAGATCTCATTTGCAAGACCGATATCCCAGTTTCTCAAAATTATTTTCCAATACTTAATCCAGCCATGGGTAAGCCAGTAAACCTTTCTCCCGTTGCTTATTCTCTCTCTCTTTCCTCCGCACTTGCAAGCATATCAATACAGAATCTTTGCTTGCACCCGTAAGGATTTATCAATTACAATGATGAAGATTGCACATTCGTTTCTGCAGAAAAGCCCTTTCTGGGTTCTTCCAGCGTAAAACTCAATAATAGACCAGAGAGAATCAGCAAGGTGGTGACGATAAAAAGGAATGTATAAGATATGTGCTGCACAATGATTCCACCCAACAGAGGGAAAAGCATAATGGGAATATTCAGCGTTCCGTTCACAGCGATATATAAGGGTCGTTCCTTCGGAGGGGCGATATCAAGTAAAAAGTTCGTTTTTCCTATCAGTATCCCTGCCACGAAAAATCCTATTCCTGTAAACAGTAGAATGAATAATACGGGAAATTGATGAGGCGCGAGAAGTGCAATCAGTGGAGGTATGATGCCCAGGAGCGTGCTTAATTGAACCACTCTTTTGTTTCCCGCAAAATCAGAAAGATATGCCCAGAGGATATTTGATAAAACGCTGCCGATCATCTGTGCCATGAGAAAGATTCCAACCATTTTTAATTCAACATGGAGGATATCCCTCGCATAGAGAACATAGAATGGCAATCCGAGCGCACTTGCTCCTCCTAATATTTGTATAACGAGAAAGTTCCTGTAATTAGAATCCATTTTCAAAATTCGGAAGACTTTTTTCATAAAACTCTTGAAGGGGAGAGAGGTTGTGTGCACTTCATGGAGCGGCTCCCTGACAGAACCGAGTGCCAGATAGGATATTCCCATAAAGATGAATGCAAGAAAAAAGAGAAGCGAAAAGTTTTTCGGAAATTCGATATTCCTGCTTCCAAGAATTAATTTTACAATCAACCCCGCACCGATCGCAAGAGTTCCTCCCCAGAACTGGCGGTGGCCGAAAAACCTTCCCCGCACAGTAGAAGGAAGCGCTTTGCCCCATATATCATAAAATGGAACAGAGGCAACTCCACCCATGGTGGTAAATACCAGAAGAAAAACAAAGAGTGAGAGAACTGCTAAATTTGGGTGTGATCCTGCAAAGAGCAACGTAGTTAAGGATAATAGTCCCCAGCACAAGGCGCGAACAGTAATCGCTGCTCTGAGCAAAGGTCTTTTATTGACCTTTGTCTCCAACCTGTTTGCAACAAAGAGCTGTGGCAGGACATTTCCAATACCACCGAAACTCCCCAATAGTGTGGAGGACAACCCCACCAGTATCTTGGAGCTGGTGAAATGATTCAGAAACACAGGCAGTATTGTATCGGGATTGCCGAAGGCCTGCCCACCAGTGAATAGAGTGCCGTGAATGAGACCCATGGCAAAATTCCACCTGAAATCCTTTCGCTCCAGTTTATTCTGCGATATGACTGTGGTATCTTTCATCTCTTTCCTACTTGTACTTGTATATACTTCGCTTCTCGATGGAGCTCTCTGGTGACATCAATACCGGTGAACTTCCCTACCAAACCGGGTTTGGAGGAATTGCTTTTCTCGAACATTGCGAACCACATAATCCTCATCACTTCTGTATCCAA
>Ga0180438_10007283_pt1 | contig 14491 bp, 12 predicted proteins | sample SS_ome_12_FD_132455 | JGI IMG/M metagenome (GOLD analysis project Ga0180438, IMG submission 132455) | Hypersaline lake sediment archaeal communities from the Salton Sea, California, USA - SS_3_D_2 metaG | ecosystem: Environmental > Aquatic > Non-marine Saline and Alkaline > Hypersaline >...
AAGTCTCCCAAGGTCAAGGTACCCAAGAAGGCTCCCAAGAAGAAGGTAACGGCTCCCAAGCCAAAAGTGAAGAAGGCTCCTGCGAAGAAAAAGAAGGTAACGGCTCCCAAGCCAAAAGTGAAGAAGGCTCCCAAGCCAAGTGCCAAGCTAACCTATACAAGTCCTGAAGCCTTCATTGATGCTGGTGCCAAGAGGATTCCCTGGAAGAAGTTGGTGGATGCAGGTCATATCTCCCAAGCAGAAGCTGACATGAAGAAGAAGGAGTTCCGAAAGCGAGCTATCCAAGCCAAGGGTCCCAAGCTTAGGTATAAGACTATCGATGGATACATTGCTGCTGGTATGCGTATTCCTTGGAAGAAGTTGATAGAGGGAGGCTACCTCTCAGAGGCAGAAGCCAAGCAACGCAAGAAGGAACACCGCCGAAGGAAGCGAAAGTAGAGGACTTATTTTTACTCTTAGAGTAAAGACAATGGAGCCGGACGATAGAAAGATCACTCTTCAGAATCTTCCTGTTGTTGACATTGTAGACCCAGAAGATGGGGGTGGAGTATCGGAAGCAGAGAGGGTCATCATCAAGACTGAAGATTCTGTAATTATACCTCCTGTAACAAGGCAACAAACTCCGATGGTTTTCCCAATGGAAGAGGTTCGAGCTGCTACTCCTCCCCCAGCCGAAGATGAAGCAGAGGTTGATGAGAGGAAATTAGAGACTCAACTGTCGACCTTCCGATTGAAGAAGGAAATCAAGACTAAGCCTGGATTCCACTATCATGGGTCAGATGAGAAAGGACCCACACCTTTACACTTCGAAGAGATTGAGAATGAAAGCTTCGTGAGGATGAAGCTTCGAGCTGTCGATGATGTGTCGAAGCCAAAAGTGGATGAGCTCTTCAAGATGATAAGGGCTGGATGGAATGTGGAGGGAGCCCCAAGAATTACCAGGAAGCGAGGGGCTGTGTTTGAGTCTTGGGTCTACTTCCTCAAGTACAGGAGGTTGGAGCAGAGGGATAGGGAATGCCTAGAATTGGTAAGGCAGATTAGCTTGAAGGGAGGCGTCTGCTTCATCTTTGTGGATGAGACTTTCGCAAGGATGGACAAGGTAAAAGCCAATCTGTCAAAGGCCAACCTCTTACCACCAGGGGTAGTTCTTCTACCATGGGAGGAACATATATCGGCTGACCAGAAGAAATGTATAATGGGTTTGACTGTTGCTGCCAAGTTCGAAGACATGACCCAGAGTATGAGGTCGGTGAGTAGGGTGTTGATACCTGGTACCAGGAAGTACAGGGAGTGGTAGACAAGGCAAGATACTTGCTCTATGAGCAAGAGAAGCACCAACTCGACTATATAGTCGAGTCCAGAGAAAATAGACCCCCAATAGCTATACTAGTAGTTGTAGTAGGTATTTCTACAAAGAAAAAGAATGGAACCTCTAATAAAAGATGGACAACCCTATACCAGCCTACCAAGGGAAACTAATCAAAGACCGAACAGGCTACCACATAGAACCCAGAGACAAGCAGAAGAAGTACTCTAGGTTCCACGTTCTCATCAACCCAGTCCGACCCCTTGACCGAGTGAAGGATAGGGTCAAGTATGAAGACCACAAGAAAAGGCTTGGTGCCATGGGTGAGTTTCTACTAGAAGATGAGACTATCAAGTCCTACCTAAAATTCCCACCTACCGAAGGTCAAGACGAAATGCCCAGAAGTTGGCACCTCGACCGAATAGTAGAAATCACTAACAAAGAAGGCTCACTCGAGGACTCATCGGAACGATACAAAAGAGCCCATCTTCACTATGTCTTTGATGTGGTCCATGAGACAAAGGTACAAGTCGACCCTGAGAAAGTCAAGTCATTGGCTGGTATTTTCTTCAAGGATGTGATGAATCCGGACTCTATCTATGTTCATGTCAGAGCCACAAATGCGGCTAATTTCTTCCTCGATTACATTAGGAAAAACAAGGAATGGGTCGGAGTCTTGTCAGAGTAAGAAGTTACTAAATAAAATACTCCCCCTAATAAAAGAGATGGAGGACTTCAAGTTCCTTTCAGAGAATGAGTTGGCTGGTATGACAGACGAAGAAATTCACACTTATGTCAAGGCTGTTGCCAACATAGCTTCGAAGTTGAACTACTATTCGAAGAATCCCAATTGCAAGTTCTGGAGAAGAATCAAAGATATCAGGATGGGAAAAAACCCAGACGAAGACAACCCCAAGAAGATGAGCCGAGAGGCTTATATGAAGAGGCTTAAAGAGAAGAAGGGGAAGAAATAGCATCAAAATATCAATATAACTCGAAGAGTTAGAAAGTGTTGAGAAATTGATAGTAAATTAGAGAATGTAGGAATGTAGTGTAGGGTAGTGTTTAGAAAGTATTATATGCAATACCCCCTATAGGGATTTGCCCACAGGGGGGGGGTACATCCTCATTCCTACATCCCCGATTTTAGCATGAAAATACCAATGATTCTTACCCCCCTTTTTTAGACTATGAAAATGTCAATGATTTCTCACTTTTCCCCATTTCTCACTTTAGCATGGAAATGTCAATACTTCTACTTCATTTCTCCGTAGCATGAAAATGTCAATGATTCTTGACCCCCCTCTTTTATTTTTTTCTCTAAAGATTTTTATTTTCTTTAATAAACCCAAGATGCATCCGACCCGAAAACATCCGAAAGATCAGTCATTTCTAGAGCTTTACAAAAAGGCTGGATTGATTGTCTTTCCCATAGACAAAAACAGAGACCCGGTTCTCACCAAGTGGAAGAATGGGAAGTCAGTCAAACTTCTTCATCGAATCACCGCAGTAGGTGATGACTGGGACTGGAGCAATCCATCTATTCATGACGCTGCTATTGCTTGTGGTCTAGGTCCCGGTCAATGCAAGGAAGCGGGTCACACAATTTGTGGCTCTGGAGTCATGGGAATTGACTATGACAAACTCAAGGAAAAAGACCCCGGAATTCATATGAGCGGAGTGGTAGCTTTCAAGAAGATGTTACGAGATGAGTATTCACTTGGCTTCGACGAAATGAAAGAGGCACCCCTTCCTATCCTAAGGTCCCGAAGTGGAGGCTACCATACCTACCACCTCATCGACCCAAGGTTCAGAAGCGGGAACAATAGGATGTTGAAGGCCAAAGATGGTCGCATTCCTCTTGTCGATGTGAAAGGTGCTCCTCACTACCAAATCTCAGTACCCATGGGTACCGATTCTGAGATGCGATGGATCAATCCAATCTGGGACGAAGAAAATTACCCTCTCACCAAGCCTACCAAGACCCTTAGGCAAAAGTTCCTCCATGACACCCAAGAGGACTATGAGCCAGACACCGAAGTTTCTGGTATCATCGAGAACCCACCTCCGATTGCCGAAGTTGTCAACCTCATAGACCTCTTATCCGAAGAGACCATTTGCGATAGGAACAAGTGGCTAGCTTTGGGACACAACCTAGCCTGGACGTATGGTAAAGATGGCAGGGAAGCATGGGACTATCTATGCGATAAATATCCCTACAAACAGAAGGACTCTACTTCGGCCACCTGGAGATGGATGTTTCGTCAGTTGAAGAAGCCAGTGTGGAGCGACCCAATTGGAGGCTTCAAATGCTACGCCAAGCAAGATTCACCAGATAGGTACGAAGAACTCTATCCTTCGAAGAAAGTGACAGCTTCCTCCGATAACTACTCTGCCCTTGCTGACGGAGACAATGAGCAAGACCAGGTACTTTTCCTGGCTTCCGAACTCAAGGGTTATCTTTACTTCTTGAGAGAGGAGCAGAAATGGCTCTACTGGGACGACGAATCCAAGCTCTGGGTCAAGACCAAGAATATCTCCTTCATAGCCTCGATAATAGGCGAGAAGTTAAGCAAAATCTTCAGCGAACTTATAGCTCATACAAAGGGCAAAGAGACAAAGGAACTATGCGCCAAACTATCAAAGCTCCAGAGTATCAAGAAGAGGACTGACCTAGCGAAAGGTCTTATGATTCATCTACCCGACGATGGTATCCTCAATAAGCTTGACTCGATGAGGGAACTTTTCCCCATAGCCGATGGTAAGGTAGTCAACCTCAGAAATGGAGAAGTCCGAGACAGGACCTTTGATGACTACTTCTCTCGAACTTCAGATGTCGAGATAGGAGGTCATGACAGCAAGACCCTCCATGCCTACCTTGATTCACTTTTCCCCAATCCAGAAGTCAAGTACTACATGCAGTGTCTGATTGGTCTTTTCCTAACTGGCGAATTCTACAAGGCTTTCTGGGTCATAGTCGGACAGTCGGACTCTGGTAAGTCAACCTTCATACAATTCGTGAGAAGCCTCTTTACCCAACAACTTGCTTGTCGCCTCAAGAGACAAGTACTTCTTGGCAAGCCTGACAAGAAGGCTGGAGCTTCCGACCCTGAACTCATCCCCATCATAGGTCGCCGACTTGGAGTCATTAGTGAGACTTCTGGCAAGGACCAGTTCAACCACGACAGAGTAAAAGAGCTAACCGGTGATGATGGCCTAGCCCTTCGGGCCAACTACGAAAATGAAACTGAAATCGACGAGATATTTATGAAGATAGTACTAGTCTGCAATCCTGGAGATGTTCCGAAGTTTAACTGCCAAGACAAGGCTATTGTCAACCGAGCCAACTTCATCCCTTTCAACCAGTCATTTCCGGAGTCTGACAAAGCCAAGATCGAGAAGCTCAAGCGTAACCCTTTCTTTCGCAATGACTTCTTCGCTTGGGCCGTCAAGGGTGCTTCTAACTTCTATCGCATCCATGACTCCAAGTTGCCCGAAGTACCTGCTGAGCTCAAGATGGTTACCCAAGCCAACATCAAGGACCAAGACACAGTACAGCTATTCCTTGAGGAAGAGGATTGCATCCGAGTGGACTCCACGAAGAAGGATTGGAAAATAAAGAGCTCCGACCTCTATGCCTCATATATGGACTTTTGCATTCACAACCAGTTCAAGAAGTTGCCTCAGAAGGACTTCAATTCTCAACTTCAATTGAAGGGCTTCTCAACTAAGCGCATGACCAAGGGCATTTTCTGGTTCGGCATCCGAGAGCCAACCGATGACGAAGAATAAAAAACCTTAAAAAATTTTACTCACAGAGTAAAGGATGGAATCCGTCGATAAGGATGAAGAACGTCGACAGGCGGCTGAGGCCATGGTTAGGTCACTCACGATGGATGCTCCTGCTAACGACCCCCACCCTCCCCCCAAGCCCCAAGACCCCTCTCCTCCAGAAGACCCAAAGGATAAAGACCCGGCCTTCTACCAAAGGAGAGAAGACGTGATAGATCGCATTCTCGAGCTCCAAGCTCAGATGCCTCTACCCAAGGGTCAGACGAAGAAGCTTACCAAGACCAAGCTCCTGGCCAAGAAGAGAGACGAGCTCAACCGTATGCTAGCAGAGCATACTGAAAGGGCTCTTTCATATCGCAACGCTGGAGCGCCTCCAGAAGAATCGAAGCCTGAAGAGCCTCAATTCGAAGCAGTTGTCAACGACCAAGGAGAGCCTGTCGAGGTCAAGCAACTTCCTAGAGCTCCTGTTGGAGACATGGGAGCCAAGGCGCTCTTTCAGTTCAACTTCATAGCTTGTCGAGTAGCAGAGCTGGCCTCCGTTAACCTCAAAATGAAGGACAAATTCGGCACTGACTTGGAAGGGTGGTCAGAAGACCTTATCAAGGACCGCAAGCAACTCGAGGAAATTTTAGCCAAGATCTACCAACAGCACGGACCTCAGATTCAGAAGTACTTAACACCTATCAATGAGTATGCACTCTTCATGATAGGAACAGCTAGCACTCGACTGATGGCGAACAAAAAAAACGTAGACTCCCAGCCTTCCTTTCCTCCTGCTCGAACCGCCTCGCCTCCTCTTCGTGTAAATCCGCCCGAAGATCCTCCCATCTACTAAAGAAGGGCTATCGATGGGGTCGAGAGAAGACCCAAAGAATTCATATGAAACTATCGTTCGCTTGGACCTTCATCATTTTTTTTCTTGAGTATTTTTTCTTTACCTCACTAAACCATACCCGCATTCTCGAAAGCGGGGCAGTATTTATAAGCATCTTAATCGATGCCGGCGAAAAAGAGTACACGTCAGGTCAAATCGACCTCAGCAGAAACAAGCGAAGACCAAGACCTGCAGGAAGCGATGCGTAAAGCCTCCGAAAAGGCTGAGTCTCTACCTCCCCCACCAACCGAAAAGCAAAAGAAGGCTAAACGCAAGGCTCACAAAGAAGCCTTCGATCCTATTGGTTCTATCGAAGAAGAGGAAGAGGAGGAAGAGGAAGAAGTATCCCCAGGTTCCTTTACTTTCGCCCCAACCAAGTGGGTGCCCAGATTTGATCGTGGCGTTCCTTTCAGGTCCGTAGTAGTCGGGTCAGCTAACTCAGGAAAGTCCTTCCTTCTGAAGTACTTCCTCACCAACTACCTGACTCCCCATCCAGCCAATTATGATTACTTCATCATCATCTCCGAATCTCCTGATGAGTCCAAGAACTACGCGGACATCATCAAGGCTCGAGGGATACCGGCTGTTTGCTCGGACCATTGGCCACAGAATCTGTGGCCTCAGATCAAAGCTGACTACAACAAGCGAGTGGAGGAAGGTCTCGACCCTCTCAATGTTTGTATCATACTCGATGATACCGGAGTCACTGATTACCTCAACAACCCAGATCTCCTCAGGGTTTACTCCCTAGGTAGGCACCTCAAGACGAGTTGCATTTATCTAGTCCAAAGTCCCAAGATGATAAACACCCTAGTCCGCGGACAGTCAGATCTCATCTTCCTCACCAAGCTTATCACTCCTCAACAACGCGAGGCAGTAGAGAAAGGAATACTAGCAGGGGCAGTTCAGCTTCCTGCAGAGGTTACAGCGGCTCAAGAGAGGCGCTTCAACAAGCAACTCATGCACTCGTACATGAAGAACCAAGGGGAAGTTCTGGTTCTCGATAATCGACCTCACGAAATGAGGGCCAATGTAAGTAAGGAAACGCTTTTCTGGTTCAAAGCTCCTCCGAAGACCAAGTGGCTTAGTCTCCCTGAAGACTCCTCGACAGCTAAGGCAGAGACAAAGCCCAAGTCATTCAAGATAAAGAAGTGAAGAACTCTACGATTGCTCAAAGAGCAAACGAACGAACGTGGTTAGTATCCATTAGCCGGAATAACATTGAGGTTTTGGCCGAGCATAACAAGTACCTGTCGCTCTCCCAGAAGCAAAGCAGTATCAACCACAGACTCCAACCAGTTGGCAACCTGACCCGAACCAAGATCAGGGCTCTCGACAGGGCCCACTGCTTTGTCAGAAGCAATCAGACCTACATTCTTAGCTAGCATCATGAACACGCTCAGACTCACACCCTCAGCCAAAAGTCCACTCCAAAGAGTTTCACCAGTCATCTGAGCCAAAGGTCCCGCCAGTACAGGATTGATAAACATCAGAGCGATGTAATCCGAGAGACCAAGGACGGTAGCTTTCTGCCATCGGATGCCTTTGCGCTGGAACATGTCATTGATAGCACTTGTAACTGACAGATAGAAGGCTTTCTTAGCCTTTGGGTCTGCCCACATACCCATCAAATCCTTGCCGATAACATTGGTACCCGAAGGAGCGACACCTTGTTGAGTCGTGGTAGCAGCCATCTCTCGCAGGTTTAGAAAAGGTTAATTTTTTTTCTTTTTCTTTTTCTAAACCTGTCCGTCGATATGGCTGCTGCAGTTGTCCCTTCCGACATACTCCAAGAAAATCTTGGCAATGTCGTAAAAATCGAACGAACTCATACCAAGATTCCGAGTGATGTCCAGTCGTACCAAGGCAATGGTGCTCGGGCTATCTTTACTATCCCCAGCGCTTACCTTTGCGATCTTCGTCGCGCTTACTTCTCGATGAGGACCCAGCTCACCAATGGTGCCGGCTCGACTTACTCTGGTCTGCCTCAGCCGATTCAGTCTCTGTTCTCTCGATGCCAAGTATTCGTTGGTTCGACCAGCATCCTTGACGTCCAGTCAAGTGGTCAGCTTCAGGGTCTTTTCAAGGTTTGCTCTCAATACAACTCTGTCATCAACAAGTCGGAGGACCTTATCTACGACCAAGCGCAGAACCGCGCGGCATCGGTTATCCCTCGCCAGTGGCTGTTCCGCTTCAACTATGAGACTCTTCAGCGTATCTACCCTCTTGAGTCGATTGGCTCTGGTGGCATGCGTATCGAGCTTACCTTTGACCAACTGTCGAACTCGTGTACTTACGATGCGGCTGCTCCTACTGGCGTCTTTGACCGCCTGGAGTTCAACTACCACACCATTCGCCCCACGCAGGAGGTCCGAAGCCTGGTAGATGGCCTCATTGCTTCTGGCAGCTACGAGATCAAGACCTGGAACTGGGAGTCTCAGCGCCTCTCGGTTCTTGGCGGGACTAGCTCCAGCCTCAATCTGAGCTTCAAGCACAAGGCCTGCCGTGGTGTCATTACTGCTATGCAGCTGGCAACCACAGAGTCGAGTGGGACCTTCGAGCGTAAGTTCCTTCTGGGTTACCCCGAGAACGACATCAGCTCTGCCCAGCTTCGCATTGGCTCCGAGAGCTTCCCTCAGAACCCCTACGACATGTCGGTGGCTGCTGCGGGACGCGGTTTCAACGCCCCTCTTCTCATCCGTCGATCTTTCTTCGAGTGGATGTTCGGCTCTCACGCTCGTCAAGGTGATGACTTTGGCTCGATGGATTCCACTGCGGTTCCTAACCTTGCCAACTCTCTCATCCTCTGCTATGACCTGCGTCGCGATGACTCTGGAACCCATTGGGGAGATGGCTTCGATACTAACACCACTTCTGCCTCTTTCATTGAGTACCTGCAGTGGGCGTCGGCTTCGGCTAACCTTACCGCCTTCAACTACGTGTGCTATGAGGGCTGCGTGACTGTCCGCCAGGGAGGTGGTGGCATCATCTTCGAGCAGTGACCGAAGTGAACCGAACTAACTTTACTCTTTGAGTAAAGAAATTCCAACTTACGTCCCAGGAGGTCCAAATTGAGTACCTGAAGTCAACCCAATCTCAGAGCTCAGGTCATCAGCCAATCCTTTCACTGATGGTACCAGATTGTCCTTTATCCAAGTTCCCAATGCGATAGCCAACTCCTCTGTCGATGTTATAAAAGCTCCTATGAAGATTTCAATCAACTCGGCAGTCAACAACCCGAAGGCTCCACCTATCGAACCCGTCTGCTCATAGGCTGCGAAGAACTCCAAGCTGATGAAGCTCAAAGCTACTATCAGAGCCATGGCTATCAAGATCTGACTCGAGTCAACTATCAACCCCTTCATCTCTGCGAATCGCTCGATGTACTTCCTAGCCTCATCGGGATTCATAACCACCAAGTAAGCTACGTAAGCTATCCCAGCAGCTCCAGCTAGTACTATCAATTTCCCTACCATACTGATAGGAGTAGTGAGAGTTGGAGGAGTGGCTGCTGCGGCTAGAGAACCAGTAGGGTCTCGAGCGTTAGCCTTGGTTGGGTCGAAGTCAGGGTCTTGGGCTGCGGCTCCAGAAGTGTCACCAACTGGAGCTTTGGTAGGTCGCCAGTTCGGAGGGATAGGTTGCCCTCCCTTGACTATCTGAGTCTTGCCAGTCGAAGGGTCTAGGTACCAACCTCCATTTGGCATAGGAGCCAGAGCTGGAGCGTCTCCTACCTTGAAAGCCATCGATGGGTCATACTTGGCATTTTCAGCAATGGACCAGTTCCCAGGGACAATACTTCCAGGTAGAGCCGAAACTATTCCACCTGAAGGAGTTCTCCAGACACTCGGGAAAGTAGTGACTTTTCCAGGTGTTGGAGCTTTGTGCCAATTAGCCGGGACTGGCTTCCCCGAAGGAATCTTAACAGTCACTCCTTCGGGGGAGATATAATCTCCCCCGTCAGATAGACCTTGACTCTTACCCGTGGGAGTAGGAACAACAGTCACTTTCCCTATGGGAATATCAGGTCCAACTATCACTTGATGAGGATCAGTAGGAGCATTCGAGCTGGTAGTATCTGGAGGAATTCCGGGGTTTTCAGTCTTAGCGGGTGGAGGAGGAGGTGGAGTCACAGGTTTCGGAGCATCCACCAACCCAAGGTAAGTAGACCCAGTAGGCGGAGCTTCTTCGGCCGGGAGGGTCATAATCCCTTGGTCTGTGTCATACTTGGCTAGTTTCCCAGGCGGAAGGCTCCTAGGGCGCATCCCTGCCATAACCCAATCACCTGGTAACACATCTTGGGTTTGACCCCTTCCATTGATGAATTGCCTAGAAGGGTTCATTTAACAACGACTAAAAATTTTGGCTATGCTAAATGAGTCGAGGGGGTAACCGTCAAAATGAAAACATAGCCATCGCTACGGCTTTGGACTTCCCCTTGGCTACTGCTTCTACTACCACTGTTGGAGATGTACTAACTCTTTCGGCTCCTGGGGTGCTTACTTTGGAGGCTATTCCTTTCCCCCCAACTCCCACTCTAGACCAAGTAGTGACAGCAGGGAACAACACTGCCCAACAGGTAATCTTCAATGGTACTGTCCAACTCAATGGAAATGTATCGGCATCAGGTCCTTCAGCTGTCAATATCCAAGACTCACTGGACGTTCAACAAGATGTAGATATTCAAGGTACTTTGGATGTTGGTACTATCACTTCCACCAAAGGAGATCCTCACATCAATGTCACAGCTCCTATGAAGTTCCAAGGAGGATCGGCCGTGACCATCGACGACGACTTGGTGGTCACAGGAACTATCGATATGCAGCAAGTAGTCTCCAGTTCTACTGGAGCTGTGAGTATAGATGACGCTATGACTTTCCCGGTCAACCAAAACACCAACACTACCAAACTTCTATCTCTCACTACCACTAACGGAATTCCCTCTTCGAGTCCAGGAGATGGAACCTTGGCTTATGACAAAAACAACGATGACCTTTACCTTCGAAAGAATGGAGCTTGGGTTGTTGTTGAATCGGGAGGAGACTCTGATACTTTGTCTGAAGTCTTGACTGCTGGCAATACTTCTGGAGGCAATGACATAGTGATGAGCACGGGACAGCAAATTACCTTCACGGATGGTATAGCTATTGGTCTTGGAGGTAACAGCCTCTTCACTTCCCCAGCTGCCACTTCCATCGCTATGGGAAACAACTTTACTGATGTATCAGCTACTACGGCTATAGGTATTGGCAATGCAATCACTATCCAGGCGGGAGCTACAAATGCTACCCTAGTGGGTCACCTAAGTTCCATAGGAAGCAACTCAGCCAACGGGACCGTCCTCGGAGCCGATGCGAATGTAGGGAACATTACCACCAATGGAACAGCCATAGGTTTCAATGCTAGCGTCAGTCCCACTCACAATAACTCTACGGCTTTGGGTCAGAACTCTTTGACTACCGCAGCCAATCAAATCATGCTGGGAACTGCTACTGACACAGTGACTACCCCAGGTAAGATTCAGATGCCTGCTTTGGCAGCAGCTGCTGATGACAACCTTCTGACTATTTCTACCTTTGCAGGGGCTCCTTTGAGTACCCCAGCGGATGGGTCGTTGATGGTCGATACTTCGGGCAATACTTTCTACTATCGATCTTCTGGAGTCTGGCAAGCTTTGTCAGCGACAGGAGTGAGTAACATTACTCAGACCCTCACTGCTGGGAACCGAATAGATACAGCGGCCCCTGACCCTTACTTCCAAGATGCTATAGCAATAGGTGGCAACAATGCCTTGCCTGGAGCTGGAGCTATCACTTCCGTCGTCATTGGAGGGTTGTCTTCTGCTGCTGGAGGGTTTGGGGTAGTTGTTGGCGATAGCTCCAATGCTGGAGGAATTGGAGCCGTGACGATAGGAGCTGTTAGCAGTGCTCCCAATACCCAAGCAGTAGCCATAGGATTTAGCGCTACTGCTACTCATAACAACTCTGTGGCTTTGGGTGGTACTGCTGCTACTACAGCAGCTAACCAGATTCGGCTAGGTACTGCCTCCGAGTACGTGAGCATTCCCAAGGATATCATCTTCGATGGAGGAGTTCGAATTGGTGTCACCGGTTCCACTCCTGCTTCGGCACATCCGGCTGGGATTGCTATCGGTGATTCCAACACTTCTGCTCCAGGTCAGAACTCTGTTGTTATCGGTGCAGCGGCAGACGCGACCAACAATTTGGGAGTTGCCTTGGGCACCAGTGCCCAATCCACTCATCTGCAAGGAGTAGCCATAGGACCTAGCTCTGCCACTCAAGAAGACTTTGAGATAGCGCTGGGGTCTGTACTGGCTCACACTCGAGTTTCTACTTTCATCGAATCAGGTTTCACGGAAGGAGGAGAACTTCGTAGCCCGACTGTGACAGTAGTCAATGGAGGGGGTTGGTTTACTCCCACTTGGGCTAGTGCGCCATATAATTCAACTCGAAAGGCTCCCAGTTATGCAGTAGCTGGATCAACTCTCATGACTCTCAAGAACTCTGCGAGCTACACAGCTTCAGGTTGGCTCTTTGGAACCTTCAACGCAGGGTTGCTCGGGGACTATGCCAGGATTAGGCTTCGGTTGGTGGACAATGGCACAGGTCGAACCGTAGCCATTCATGACCAGTATGCTACGCCTGTCAGTTCTACTTTGACTTTGTACTTGAGCATCTCTGCTACTTTCCGAACTGGAGCCGTGGGGGCTCAGACCTTGTTTTTGCAAATGGAAACCTTGGCTGGCGTAAGTGTTAACTTCAGTGTCACGAGTGGTGAGTTTGATGTAACTCGTATTGCGTAAGTGTTAAGTTTTTACTCTTTGAGTAAAGATAGTGAAATTAGTCAAAGTTGGCTTCCATGGTTAGGTTTCTCAGAAGATCGATAGCTGACTCTACTCGAGACCTCCCTTCGACTCTGTGAGGATTGGGGGTTTCGTTGTTGAGTAGGTACATAACCTTGAGGAAAGTCTTCAGTTCCGTCTTGGTAAGTTTGTTCAGGATTTCCTCGTAACCTTCGTCCGAGTACACCATCATTGACTTGGAGAGAGCCGTCTCCATTTAATATGTACCTCTTTTTGTTTTGAACTCCATCGTGATAGTGTAAGGGCGTTGGTGGAGAATGATGTCGAAGTCTTTGTCATCGGTAAGTCGGAAGTCGATGTCAGTCAGGCGAGCCACATTATCGAGGTTCATCCAATTGGAGGGAATCTGGTTGAAGCAAAAGGTCCACGAGTTGTTTTGCCCTATCATCACTTGGTAGATGATAGAGTCCCTCTTGATACCAGGGGATTGACCTTGACGAACTCCAGAGACTAGGTTTCGAGTAGTAGAGAAGACAGTAGACTTGAGGTGGAAAGACTCAGTCAGGGTCAGTACGTAGGCTTGGTCGGCTACAACAGAGGCAGCGGGAGCAGCAGGGGTAGTGAAGCCCAAGCGAGTGAGTCCATAGGTCTTCCCAGCTAGAGCAGCAGCCGCATAGTCTATCTGGAAGGTAGAGTCTGTGCCAGCAGTGATGGTGATGGTCAGCTTCTCTGTAGTAGCAGAGTTGGTTACCGTCACGGTGGTACCAGTGACGGCTAGGATTTGGGCTTGGAGGTAAGCCGTAAGTTCCGAAATACTATAAGCCCCTTCCACGATAGGAATGACCACTGGTCCCGAAACATCACCAATGAGGTAGAGGTTGGCATCCCAATTCTTACCCCCGTTGGCATCAGACTCGAAGTTGTAGAAGCTAAGTTCCACTCCTACCTGCTTAACACGGGCTCCGATAACATCAACGAGCGCTTTCTCTGAGAGATTGAAAGTGCATGGGCCTCCAAATGGACTACCAGTAGTGCAATCGCGACTTGATAGAGCAAGGGTGACTGTTTCATACTGCTCTACCGAACCCATATGGTCGAGGAATTGGGGCATCTTTATGAGTGTAAAAAACTTTAGGATTAGTAAATGCCTTGGACTAGCGATGAGATAATAGCCGAAGCCACTCGAAGAGGTTTACCTGAAGAGTGGGACGCCGAGGTTGTCAAGGGTGTAGAGTATGAAAGGAGACAGATGGTGAAAAGGGGTAAACCTGAGTGGAGTCTGAGAGGATATGTGGGGCTAGTGAAGAAAAGACTCGAAGTTAATCCCAAGCACTACACTAAGTGGATCGCTAAAGAACAAGAAAAAATTCTGCGACAAGGTAAAGAGAGGATGGAACCTGGAGAGGACATTCCCCTTCGAGTCCGAGGGACTAAAAGTTTCAGGGTCAAGAGACCAGAGGATATTCCTCTTCGAGCCCGAGCTCGCCCTGTGAAGAAGAAGGTAGTGTTAGAGGAGGAGGAGTTCTTTGACGCTCCGAGCACCGAGAAGGAACGTAAGGCTCTTACCAAGAAAGTGAAGTCTCCCAAGGTCAAGGTACCCAAGAAGGCTCCCAAGAAGAAGGTAACGGCTCCCAAGCCAAAAGTGAAGAAGGCTCCTGCGAAGAAAAAGAAGGTAACGGCTCCCAAGCCAAAAGTGAAG
>Ga0180438_10007284_pt1 | contig 14490 bp, 14 predicted proteins | sample SS_ome_12_FD_132455 | JGI IMG/M metagenome (GOLD analysis project Ga0180438, IMG submission 132455) | Hypersaline lake sediment archaeal communities from the Salton Sea, California, USA - SS_3_D_2 metaG | ecosystem: Environmental > Aquatic > Non-marine Saline and Alkaline > Hypersaline >...
GCCCACTCGGCCAGCAGCGTAAAGCCCCCCATGACCACCACCACCATGCTGAGCAGAATGCTGACCAGGCGCCACAGCTCCTCCGGCTCGCGCTCAGCCGCGTACTCGCTGAACACGGGAACCAGCGCGGCGCTGACCATGCCGCCGACGAGCAGCTCGTAGATGTTCTTGGGCACCAGCGAGGCGGCCTCAAAGGCGCTCATGGACCCCGTGGCGCCGAAGAAGTAGGCGTTGCGGTTGTCGCGCAGCAGGCCGAGAAGACGGCTGGCAATGTTGCCCAGCGACACGACGGTCGCCGCCCGTGCGATGCCCTTTCCGGACGAAGCTGTGTCGTGCCCCGGGCTGTCGAGATGTTGGCCCTGCGTAGGGGGCAGGCCGGCCGCCGGTTGGGGTGGTGAGGGGTTGAGGGATGGCAAGGCGGCTAACCTTCCGCAGCCTGCCCGCTGGCGTTGAGGATACGCTCCGCCAGCGCGGAAGTGGAATGCCCCGCCGAGTATGGCAGGATCACCACGCGGCCACCGTAGCTCTCAACCAACGGCGCCTCGGGCAGGGCTTTGGGCTGGCCCTGTTGGGGCAAATAGTCGCCACCTTTGGCATAGATGTCCGGCTGCAGGAGACGAACCAGGCGCTCGGCCGTTCGCTCAGCGAAGATGACCACATAGTCGACGTGGGTCAGTGCGCAGAGTATCTCTGCCCGCTCTGCCTGGGGGACGAGAGGGCGTGCGGGGCCCTTGAGCTTGCGAGCGGATGCGTCGCTGTTCAGGCCCACAAACAGTGTGTCCCCAAGCTGGCGTGCGGCCTGCAGGTAGCGGACGTGTCCCACGTGCAGCAGGTCGAAGATGCCGTTGGTCAGCACCACTGTCTTGGCCTGGGCGCGCAGCACCTGGCGCACCCGACAGGCTTCGGCAAGCGAAACCAGCTGGCCCATCAGCCCTCTGCGCTCACATCACGCTGTGACAGAACGCGGCGCAGAATGGGCAGCATCTGGTGCAGTGCCCGCGCGCGATGGCTGATGCGGTTCTTTAGTTCGGGCGGCAGCTGAGCCATGGTGCGGTCGTACTCGGGCAGGTAGAAGACGGGGTCATAGCCGAAACCATTGTCGCCGCTTGGTCCCCAGGCGATGAGACCTTCGCACACACCCTCCGTGGCGTGTGTCTCACCCTCTGGCACTGCCAATACCACGACACAACGGAAGCGGGCCGTGCGTTCTTGCCAGGGCACGCCCTCGAGCTTTTGCAGCAAAAGGCGGTAGCGGTCCGCGTCGCCCGCGGCGGGGCCAGCGTAGCGCGCCGAGTGCAGGCCCGGCTCACCGCTCAGTGCGTCCACTTCAAGCCCCGAATCGTCAGCCAGCGTCAGCAAGCCACTCGCTCGCTGGTAGGCCAGCGCCTTGAGGCAGGCATTGTCGGCGTACGTGGCACCAGACTCGCGCACGGTGGGCGCCAGCGCCAGGTCTTGCGGTGTGACCAGCCGCAGATCTAGAGGCACGAGCAATTGCTGGTACTCGCGCTGCTTTCCGGGGTTGTTCGTACCTACGAGCAGGGTGGACATGAAGCGAATATACCATACACCTTCGATTCTTTCAATTTGACCTATGCGCGTGTTTTGTGTATCATTTTCTCCGTTGTCGCACAGAAGGGGCGGATCCATGGTCACTGCCGGTTGACAAGTTTCTGCCTTTTGCTGGCGTAGGTTGGGTGACTGGGGCTGTGCGCCATCTCGGGCCCCAGGCTGAGCAGACCACTACAATCTGGAGGAACCGGTATAGTGCCCCGCAAACAGGGAACACAACCGCTCACTCTGATCGTGGTACCTCATTCCGAACGAGCGCCCGTTAGCTTCCGCTTTCCCACTTGGATCTTGCCGCTTGTCCCCATTCTGGTCCTCTCTATGGTTGTGGCCGTGGCCTACTTCGCTTTGCAGGCCCATCACCTTGGACAGCAGGTCCAGGATCTGCAGCGCGAGCAGTCCCTGCAGTCCGCACGCGAGCGGGAGATGCGCCACACCATCCTTGTGCAGCAAGCAGAAGTGCTGGGGCTGTCGCAGCAGGTGAACGACTTTGAAGGCGAGCTTGCGGGCGTCAATGCGCTGAGCGACCAGATCCGGGACCTACTGGGCGTGGCAACGCCCGCTCCAACGTCAGTGCCCACGCCTACGGGATACGAGCCGGCCAGCTCGCTGCAGTCACTGGCCCGCGGAAGCCAGTTTGCCTCGATCGACGCTGACGCCCGCGGTGGTGCTTTGGGCCAAAGCCTGATGGATGAGGGCATGGGCGTGGCGATGGACAAGGTCCAGGAAGTCATAGGCATGCAGGTGACGCTGCCGAGCACCTTGCGTGAACTGGTGGACCTGCGTGAGGAGGTCCTCACCCGTCTGGAGAGGATCGAGCCCGAGCAGCGCAGCACGCGCGCCGACCTGGAGAAGCAGCTCAAACTGCTCGCTGCCGCACCACACCTGTGGCCCGCCGAGTGCCGACAGATCACTTCGCGGTTCGGCTACCGCACCATGTGGGGCAAACTGGAGTTCCACAAGGGCATCGACATCGGAGTCTGGTACGGCGAGATCTATGCCACCAAAGACGGCACGGTCGCCGAAGCGGGCTGGCGATCCACCTATGGCCGGACCATCGTGATTGAGCACGAGATGGGGTTCTCCACCCTGTACGGCCACCTCTCCCAGCTGCTGGTGAGCGAGGGCGACAAGGTCAATGCTGGCGATCTGATCGCCATCTCAGGCAACTCCGGGCGTTCTTCCGGACCTCACCTGCACTATGAGATACGCTTGAACGACACCCCGGTCGACCCGTTCAAGTACCTCGACATAGAGGCGCCCGCAGCCGACGGGCTGTAGGCGCTGCGGAGGCATCCCCCTTGTTCGGAAGAGAACGCACTTTTGTGGCCTTTGAGGGCAAGATTGAGAACGTGCTCGGGCCCTCGGCGACCTACCACGGCAACCTCACCTCCGACGGCAACGTGCGCATCGATGGCTATTTTGACGGGTCCATTGAGACCGCAGGCAACGTCATCATTGGCGAAACGGCAAAGGTGCTGGCCGACATTGTCGCCAGCAACGTTCAGGTATGGGGTGCGGTCAAGGGCAGGATTACGGCCAAAGGGCGGCTTGAGATACTGCCCTCTGGTCGCGTCTGGGGTGAGATCAACGTCACTTCCCTGCTCATTGACGAGGGCGGCTTGTTCCGCGGCAAGAGCGTGATGAGGGGAGACGAAGAGGAGCCCTTCCTGCTCCAAGGCCCGCGCCAGGACGAATCCGAACTGGCCGAGGACGCTGTCGCGGACTAGACCCAGCGCGTTTGCAGACAGTCTGTGAGCGAAACTGAAAGCGGAGCTCATAACCCGGGCTCCGCTTTGGCGTTTCCCACAGCACCGTCTCGACAAGCGCTACGAGCTGGCCGAGCAGCGCTCCAGCCTAGAAGGACAAGACATCATTCACGCGCACCGCCAGTGCTGGCCAGACGAAGAGCACGGCATTGACCGCCGCGTGGCAGGCGATGCTGGCAGTCAGGCCATACCGCTCCTGCAGATAGCCATACAGCATCCCCAACAATCCCGTGCCCAGCACCAGCGAGAGGACCACCACTGGAAACTGCCCCAGTGCGTGAAGCACATACAACCCTTGGCCGAGCGCAAACAGGAGCGCACCGTCCAACAGTGTACGCTCGCGCTGCACCATGCCACGGTAGAAGGCACCCTCCAGAATAGGCACCAGAATGGCGGCACGCTCCAGAAGCACCTGCCAGTCGCTGATCCCATACAACCACTCTGATGTTCCCCGGAAAAAGTCGGGCACGAACAGGTACAGCGGCAGGGCCACCACCAGGCCCAGCAAGGCACCCCGCGCCAGGTTCAGCAGGCTGTAGCCCCCTTTGAAGCGACCCGTCTCCGCATAGAGCAGCACGATCCCCAGCAGTAGCAACCACAAGACAGTCAGCCGCAGCTCATGCTCCAGACGCAGAGTCGCCACACCCACTCCCACCAGCAGGAAGAAAGCGAGATAGGGCTTGAGCACCCAGCCACCCAGGAGTGTGCGGACAGAGGATCCTGAATCCGACCCCGCGCTCTTGCGCCTGGCTGTCGATCGCTTGCTCAGGGTGGCAGCACTGTCGTAGCGCGTTGAGCGCCGTCGCGTCGGGCGCGCGTCCGGGGACATGCTATTCACCTCCCTCGCCAGGTGACTCGACCTCCAATGGTGGCAGCTCACTGAGATCAGATAGGCCAAAGCGCTGCAAGAACTCAAAGGTGGTACCGTAGACAATGGGCCGCCCCACCTGATCGAGACGGTCCATCACACAGATGAGCCCGCGGGAAAGCAGTGTGCGCAGCACACTATCGCTGTTCACACCGCGCACCATGTCAATCTCAGCGCGCGTCACCGGCTGGCGATAGGCCACCAGGGCCAACGCCTCCAGGGCAGCGGGAGAGAGCTTGGCTTGGCCATTGAGGCCGAGGAAGCGCCGCACCGGCTCGGCTGCTTCCGGTGCCGTCACGAACTGAACCAGGCGGTCCCTGCATTGCAGGCGCAACCCGCGCTGCGCGCAGCGCGAATCGAGCTCCTGGAGCGCGCTTTCCACCTGGCTCGCACTCACCTCCAGCACCTGCGCCAGCTGTTGTACGCTGACCGGCTCATCGGCCACAAAGAGCAGCGCCTCGATCTGTGATGCCAGATCTAGCTGGCGGTGGTCCGAATGCGGTTCGCCATACGGCGGATGTGGAGCCACAGCCTCTTGCCACACCTCAGAGCTCAGGTCCGACCCTAGAACTCGCTGTAGGTGTCGGACCCTGACGTGGGTGCACTCTGCGAGCCGGGAAGGTCCTCCGTTCCCTCAGGGCCAGTGTCTGGTTGGGTCAGGGGCGACGCGGGCATGCCAGGCTGGACGGAGGGCGTCGCCGGCACAGTTGCGGCTTCGCCGTAGCGCACCTGTTTGATGTTCACCTTGATGCGTGCCACATGCAGGCCCATCTTGGATTCGATGAGGTCGCGTGCGGCATGCGAGACCTCATCCATCTTGGAGGGGATGTCTATCTCAGGCGTGGTCTCCAGGTCAAGCACCACATCCACTCCGGAGCGCACGCCGCGCACGGTGGCCCGCACACGCGAGACATCGGGCACCTCGGAGATGCGGCGCTGCAAGCTCTGCGCCACGGAGGACGTGCTGACTTCGGCCTCGGTGCCATCCCTGCCGCGCACGGTGATGCTCTTCTTACTCTGTGGCCGCAGTTCCAGCCACAGCAGAACGAGCAAGAGAAAGATCAGCAGAATGGCCACCAGGAGGAAGATGATATAGCTCCGTGGCCAGTCGAGTTGCAGCGCGCTCTGTGCTTGCTGCACGGTGTAAAGCAGCCTCTCCAACAGCGTGTTGGGCACCACTGCGGCCACGATGAGTGTGACAATGAGCAGCAGAATCTCCAGGATTACAACGGCACGGTTAAAGACTCTCACGGGACCACACCTCCTTGGATGAACAGTTGCAGTCTTTCAGCCTGAGCGCTCACTGAATGCATTATACACTGCCCCAACAGCACGGACAAGTGTCTTGCGCTTTCCCCGATCAGTCGTTCTGCTGGCCCAGCCTCTCCCAGAGCAGTCTCAGCTGGTCGTGGTGCCAATCCACTTTTCCTCGTTATAGGCCGGGATGACAACTGAAACCGGGGGCAGCTCGATCTCTACTGTAACACGTTCCATCGACAGTCCTCAACAAGTATACGGTGTCAGACACGCCTGGGTTGCAGCCGTTGCTGCAAAAGCCACAAACTCAGCAGTGCGATCAGTGCCGCTGCACTGACAAGCACACCGGCGCGGAAGGACTGCGGCTCATATATAAACTCTACTACGTGGGCTCCTGCCGGTATTTGCACGGCACGGAATAGCACGTCGGCGCGCAGCAGAGGTGCCTCGTCGCCGTCCACCCAGACGCGCCATCCAGGATACCAGGCGTCCGTCAGGACTAGGTAGCCGTCCTCAGCAGCGCTGACCTCGACGACCACACGCCGTGAATCGTAGGTCGTCAGAGTGGCCTGGTCACCCGCGCCGGCGGCAAAGAGGCTTGACGCCACCTGATCCGTCGCCAGCAGCACTTCAGATCGCAGGTTCAGGTCTCCCGTCCGCATCAGTTCAAGCGCCTGATCGTCATCCTGTACCGCTCGCGCCTTGTGCACGATAAAGGCCCGCGGTAGAACATCGTGGTTGTGATAGATCGCTACATCCTCGCTGCGATAGCTCAGGGTGTGGTCGCCCGTGTCCGCGAGCTGTGCGAGCGTGCTGCGGCCACCGGCCTCATCGATCAGGACGAGCCGCTCGATGCGCAGGTATGCTTTGGGCACAGACGGCCGGACCTCGATGCTCTGGACCCTGAACGCAGTGGCCAGCTTGAAGCGAGCCCGATAGGTAAAGCCGCTGTGGTTCTCAGGTGGAAACCCGGAGCGGGCGGCCCAGGTGCGCACGACCGGTGCTTGACGGTGCCGCACTTTTCTGCTCACATCACTGCGGTCGTAGGCCCACTCTGCCGTGTGCCAACCGGCCTTTAGACTGATGACCTCAAGCTCGCCCTCTGCGCCGCGCAGCTTGATCTCCGCGACGGGATGCCCATCTGGCCAGTCTACCGAATGGCTCACATAGGACTCGACTTCCAGGCTGGCCGCCGGGGTCGGTGGAATTTCAACGATTCGGCCAACGGGATTCAGCGCGTACGGGTTCTCGAGATCGTAGAACTCACTGGCCTCGTCGACGGGAAGCACCTGCGGGATCAAGAAGTATTCGACGCCCAGGAGGTCGAGCATCCGTGGGGTCATCTGCTCGCTGAACCGCGCATAGCGCAAGGGCAAAAGGGGAAAGTTGCCGTTGGCGGAAGCAAGGCCATGGATCAGCGACAGGTTGGGATAGTATGACTCCCGCATCACGGGAAGTACAGGCACGATCTCTTCGTGCGTGTAGATGCGGTACACACCCTCTTGCGTCTCAAAGTAGGACAAGGAACGGGGCGCGGCAGAAAACTCCTCCAGCGGCATGGTCTGGTTGTAGGTCAGATTGTACACGCCGTTAAAGGCAATCAGGTCTATGACAATCAGGGCCACCGCTCCCGTGGCCCGCGCCGCGTAGGAAGATCCTCTGCCCAACAAGGTCCACAACAGCCAGCCCAGTGCCAGCACCCCAAAGACCAGTGGTAGCCAGCTCCACAGGGCGACCAGGGCATCCGCGTCTGGTGCCAGCCAGGCCGCAAGAAGCGCCAGCACGGCCACGGCCAGGATAACCAGCCAGCCGCGCTGGTCTTCCCGCGTATAGTCCAAACCCTGCACGCGGTTCAGCAGCACGTCCAGCCCTATGCCGGACAGCATCGCCGCCGAGAAAGAGAAGAGGTACAGATAGCGCGCAGGCACGCGGAACCACTGGAACACGGGCAGGCGCAGCAGGGCCATGTAGGCTGGATTCCAGCGCCCCAGCGCCAGCAGCAGTGCAACGACCGCCATGCCAACGAAGAACCGGGCTCGCTTCACAGGGCGGAAAGCGGCCTGGATGCCCCGCCGAGCAGCCCATGGCGCGGCCAAGGCCAGCAGCAGCGGCAGCCACCCCACATAGGCCACCAGCTCTACCGAAGCGTTGGGGTAGGGATTGCCCAACACAAAGGGCCAAAGCAGGTTGATGATGTACAGGGGATGGAGGGAGAAAGAGGTAAAGAACTCGGGATCCAAGCCAGCGGAGCGCACCGACAGGTCGGTCAGTTCATAGCTGGGCAACAACTGCGCGGCTGACAGCGCCACACCCAGCGCTGCGGACAGCCCGAACAGCAGCACCACCCTCGAGGGGGGGCGCACCATGAACGCAAGATACAGGCCATAGGCAACGACCGCCAGCAGCGAAAGGACCGCGATCTGCGCATGGCCGGCCAGGAACTCTAGCCCGATCGCCAGTGCCAGGAGTAGCGCATCGCGGGCCGCATGAGATGGAACCTCGCTGGCCAGAAGGCGATCGGCCAGCAGGAACATCCACGGCAGCCAGGCAGCACAGGCCACGATGTTGACGTGATTGAGATGCGCCACCATAAAGCCGCCTAGCGCGTAGACCAGCCCTGCGCACAGGGCGGCTTTCGGGTACAGGCGAATGCGCCGCCCAAAGGCGTAGGCACCAAGGGCGGCCCACAGGAAGTGTCCCAGGATGAACACGTTGAGTGCGATGGGCACAGGCAGCAGGGTGTGCAGGATGAGGTTTGGTGGATAGAGTGCGCCCAGTTGCCCTTCGGCCAGCAGCGGATAGCCAGCGAGCACGTCGGTCGTCCAGAGTGGCAGCGACAGGCGCCTCAACTCTCGCGCATAGGCACTGCGCAGCGGATAGTGCAGCTGAAAGATGTCGCCGACGTAAAAGACGCCGCCCAACACCGCTCTCCAGAAGACAGCCAGCACCAGCACAGCCAGCAGCACCGCTGCAATCATATCTCTGCGTCGCAACACCATGCCTTTTCTCCGCTCCACTTCCCACGTTGGCTGCTAGCTAGCTGCAGCCTCCACTAGGAACAAAAGGCCACCATGATGCCGTGGTCAGCATTTCGCCGCGACAAAGCGCCGCACACTCGCCAGGATGTCCCCATATACCGGAGCTGAGACGTCGAACCAGCTAATCTCCGGGTCATCGCGACGAAACCAGTTTGCCTGGCGCCGCACAAAGCGGCGCGTGTGTCGCTTGATCAAGGCCACCGCCTCTTCGAGCGACACCTCTCCGCGCAGGTACATGCCAATCTGCCGGTATCCAAGCCCAGACATGGATGGTAGATCGAGGCCATAGCCGCGCTTGACAAGAGACTGCACCTCATGCAGCAAACCTGCGTCCATCATGCTATCGACGCGCTGATCAATGCGCGCGTAGAGCTGCTTGCGCGGCAGGGTCAGGCCAAGGCGCAGGATGCTATAGGAAGGCGCGGACTTGGCCTGGAGACCCGAGATGGGCCTCCCGGTATGGATACAGACCTCCAGCGCACGAATGACGCGCCGTACATTGCGCGCATCAATCCTCGCAGCAGCGGCAGGATCCAGCCCTCGCAGCCGCTCGTGCAAGTGCTCATGTCCTTGGGAATTGGCTTCGGCCTCAAGCCGCGCCCGCAGTACGGGATCGGGCGGCACGCGTGGGATGTCGAGTCCCTCGAGCACGGCCTTCACATACAGCCCCGTTCCTCCGACCAGAAGCGGAATGCTGCCGCGGCTGAGCACATTTTCGATAGCTGAATAGGCCAGCGCCTGGTACTGTGCCAGGGTGAATGTTTCGTCCGGATCAACGACGTCGATGAGGTGATGCCTGACCTGCTGCCTTTGCTGCACGCTGGGCTTTGCCGTGCCAATGTCCATGTAGCGGTAGATCTGGCGCGAGTCGGCAGAGACCACCTCCACCGGAAGGTCTCTCGCCAGGCGCAGGGACAGCGCCGTTTTGCCCACGGCCGTAGGACCGACAATGGCAACCAGGGGCCGGCCGCGGCAGATAGGGCCCATCACCACTCCATAACGGCATCGCGAATGAGGTCGATGCGCCGCAGAACCCCGGCGGGCGAGAACTCCACCGCCACGACGTCAATACCCCAGGCCACGTCGCTCAGGCCCTTCTCCTCGAGATAGTTGCGGGCCACCGTCGCCAGCCGCTGCTGTTTGCGTGGCGTGACGGACTCTTCAGGCGTGCCAAAGGCGTTGCCCCGGCGGGCCCGCACCTCGACAAAGGCCAGGCGCTCGCGATCCTGGGCAACGATGTCCACCTCCCCATACTCACAGCGGTAGTTGCGCTCAAGGAGCACGTAGCCCAGGTTCTGCAGGTGTTTGGCCGCCAGGTCTTCGCCGAGGCGTCCCAGGGCCCGCCGCCGGTCTGGCACAGTTACTCGCTCCTGCCAGCCTTCCCCGGACCGGGGTAGGCGGCAACCTAGCCCCTAGTCCACGGCGCTGGCGCTGGTCCAACGATGGAGGCTCTGTTGACGGAATGTGAAGAGACCGTGCCGTAATTCTATCATAGGCAGTACGCAACAACAAGTGGTAATGGGCCTGGCTGTCGAGCTGCAAAGGCGGCCCACTGCCGATGCACTACATGCCCCCTGCCGAGAATAATCCCTTGCTGATAGGCATTCCTGGTGCAGTAGTACTATCATCTGCTCGAACCAGACCCTTCAGGTTGATGCTGCTGTTTGCATTTGCACGAGATGGTCGTTATAATCCCGCCAAAGTTGGAAGCGAACGGGTTGCAATGAAGCGTGTACTCAACTGGGCACTACATGGCCATCTCCAACGTACCGACCCGTCTCATTGTGGAGTTCGTTGCCTGGAGATGGCCTACCAGCGTCATGCGATGGCACAGGCACTTGCACCTAAGGTCGCATGCGGTCTTCCAGGAGGCGCCTGCGTCTGGGCGCTCGACGTCAGAGCAGCACCGACCCCGTTTTTCGTTCCCGCTCATTCCCCAGAGGAACCTCGTCCCGGATGCGTGCACGATCAACCCTGTCCCGCGCAACCAAGCACCGTCTTAGGAACATTGTGCTCCAGGCATAACTGGTCGTATTCCCCACATGGAAAGGAGGTCGGGGTAAGGTGATTTCGCTCACTCCCGAGGTCATGCTCCAGTCATTCCTCACTGTCTTCCGATTCCTGCTTCTCATCCTGGCCGCGCTGGCGGTGCTGGAGACGGTCCTGTACACGCTAACCCACCGGCGACCAAAGAACGCGGCGGTTGGCCTGGGCATGCTGGCGTTGACGATCGTGCTGGCCTATGCCTTCCGCAGCTTCGTCCTGCCCGCCGAGGGGCTGGACACGCCAGTCAAGGCAGGCATCGGCGTGGCACTGCTGCTGGCCGACGTGGGGCTGTACTGGCTGCTCAGCAACCCGCACGTCACCCGGTTGGGGCTGGCATACCTGCTGCTGGCGCCGGCGTTGATAGGCATTTCTGCTCTGATGGTGTACCCCTTTGCCTACAACGTCTACCTGGCCTTTAGCAACATGGGCATGATGACCATCAGGACCTTCACGGTCAGCCTTGAGAACGGCATCGCCAACTTCAGGTCGGTGTTCACCGGCGTGGTGGCCCACGACGCCACATTCTGGGAAGTGCTGCTGCGCACCATTGTGTGGACGGCCGTCAACATCTTCTTCCACGTAACGGGTGGGATGGCGTTGGCGCTGCTGCTCAACCGCCCCCTGCGCTTCAAGGGGCTGTACCGCACGCTGTTGGTCTTTCCGTGGGCGATTCCGCAGACCATTGCCTGCATGGCCCTCAGGAACGAGTTCAACTTCCAGTTCGGGTTCTTCAATACCCTGCTGCGCAATTTGGGCCTGACGCCGATCAACTGGCTGACCGATCCGACATGGGCCTTTATCGCCCTTTGCATCTCCAACATCTGGCTGGGCATCCCGTTCATGATGGTCGTGATCCTGGGCGGCTTGCAGTCGATCTCGCGCGAGTACTACGAAGCGGCTGAGATGGACGGCGCGTCCGGTGTGCAGCAATTCCGCAGCATCACCCTGCCGCTGCTGCAGCCCGTGCTGACGCCGGCGGTGATCCTGGGCACGGCATGGACCTTTAACGCGTTGAATGTGATCTACCTCATCACCCGCGGCAACCCCCAGGAAAAGACCGACATCCTCGTCTCCTCCTTGTACAAGGCCGCCTTTGACTTTTACCGCTATGGCTTTGCGGCGGCGTTTGCGCTGGTGATCTTTGGCTTCTTGTTGCTGTTCGCCGTGGTATATATCCGGGCCACCGGCGGTCTGAAAGCAGCCTGGGAATAGTGAGCCAGGGAAACGAAAGGAGTTCGCGAGCATGAATCTGCGCCGATTCTTCCATGCTGGCCGCGGTGACAGCCCGGCCAAGCGGCTAGTGATACATCTGCTTCTGATCCTGGCTTGCATCGTGGCGGTCTATCCCATTTCCCGCATTGTCAGCATTTCGCTGCGGCCGGGAGACAGACTGCTCTCGACAGATCTGCGCATCATCCCCCAGGATGCCACCCTGGAAAGCTACCGCCTGGTTCTGTTCGGCGACCCGGTCACTCAGCGGGCCTCGAACTTTCTGCTGTGGCTGTGGAACAGCCTGGTGATCACGGTGCTCACGGCCATCATTGGCGTGATCCTGTCTGCCTCGGCAGCCTATGCCTTTTCACGGTTCAAGTTCCCAGGACGTGGGCCAGGCCTGATATTCCTGCTCGCCACGCAGATGATCCCGGCGGGCATGCTGCTACTGCCCCTCTACCTGATGCTGGTGCGGCTGCAGCTGGTCAACACCTACCTGGGTTTGATCATCGCCTATTCAGTGTCAGCTGTGCCGTTCAGCATCTGGATTCTCAAAGGTTACTTCGACACCATTCCCATCGACCTGGAGGAAGCGGCTCGCATCGATGGCACATCCCACCTGGGCGCCTTTTACCGCATCATCTTGCCCCTCTCCACGCCATCGCTGGCCATCGTCTTCCTGTTCAATTTCATGAGTGGCTGGAGCGAGTACCTGGTGGCCCGTGTGGTGCTGCAGAAGGAAGCGATGTACACCTGGCCACTGGGGCTGTGGACCTTTGCCGGGCAATACACACTGGCGGCGGGGCGTTTCGCTGCGGCCTCGATCCTGATTGCCGTGCCGGCGATGGTTCTGTTCCTCTACTCCTCCAAGTGGCTGGTCTCTGGACTGACGCTGGGCGGCGTCAAGGGCTAGAGTTGAGTTGACAAGCAAATCCAATTCGCTATACTTAACATGGAATCTGTAGAAATGCTGCCGCGGACACTCGCGCACCCAACGAAGGGAGGTGAGAATCGCCAGAGAACCCTTGGTCCTGTGTACGATCACCTGAAACTCTCTTAAGGAGGAGAAAGCAATGCGCAAGTGGTTTTCCACGGCTGTGGTTCTGGTCCTCGTGTTGGCCATGGTGCTGACTGGCTGCGCGCCAGCGGCGGCCCCAACAGCGACACCCGTGCCCCAGCCCACCAAGCCGGGAGCAACTGCGGTCCCACCTACGGCTGTGCCCCCGACAGAAGTTCCCCAGGTCACCATCACGATGTGGGAGCAGGAAGAGGAGAGCGGGCGCAACACGGTCCTCTACCCTCTGGTCAACGAGTTCATGCGGGACCACCCCAACATCACGGTTGAGGTGACCAACTATGGCAACGAGGAGCTGCGCACGCAGTTCCAGACTGCTTCTCTGGCTGGGCAGGCTCCAGAGATCATCCGCTGCCCCAACGACTTTGCCGGCCCCTTCAGTGTGATGGACATCCTCTTGCCCATCAAGGACATGTTTGACCAGGCATTCCTGGACACGTTCCTGCCTGGAGCGCTGGCTGGTGGTGTGGTTGGCGGCACGCTGTGGGGTCTGCCGGATCAGTCCGGCAACCACCTGATGTTGCTCTACAACAAGGCGTTCATCGAGGAGCCGCCGGCTGACTCCGATGAATGGATTCAGATGGCGCAGGAGCACACCGACGAAGCCGCGGGCACCTGGGGTCTGGCTTTCAACACCACGGAGCCCTTCTGGCTGGCACCCTTCCTGGGTGGCTTTGGCGGCTGGGTGCTCGATGACGAGACTGACCTGCCCACGCTGAACACGCCAGAGATGGTCCAGGCGCTGCAGTTCATGAGCGACCTGGTCAACGAGTACAAGGTTGTGCCACCGGGTTGTGACTATGACACCGCCGACACGCTCTTCAAGGAAGGCAAGGCGGCGATGTTGATCAACGGCGACTGGTCGCTGGGCGGCTACTCGCAGATCGAGGGCCTGGACTATGGCACGGCTCCCATGCCCATGATCACCGAGACCGGGCTATACCCGGCGCCCATGACCTCTGGCCGCTACTACATGGTCAGCAGCCAGGTCCAGCCGGGCACCCCCGAGTTCGACGCGGTCAAGGCCTTTGTCGAGTTCATGACGGGCGAGCACGCGCAAGAGACGTGGCTGGAAGGTTTCAAGAAACTCCCGGCCAACATCGAGGTCGCCAAGTCCCCGCTGATCCAGCAAGATCCGATCCTGCAGGGCTCGGCTGCTCAGCTGGAAAAGGGCCGCGGCATGCCGGCTGCTCCGCATCTGCGCTGCTTCTGGGATAGTGCGCGCCCCGGCCAGCAAGGCGTGATCGCTGGGACGCAGACGCCCGAAGAGGCCGCCGCCAAGATGCAGGAAGATGCGGACCGCTGCATCAAGGAAGCCGGCCTTGGCCCGAAGGTCAAGGTAAGGGTCGGTCTGGTGACCGATGTGGGCAAGGTGAACGACGGTACGTTCAACGAGTTCGCCTACAAGGGCATGATGCAGGCCGTCGAAGAGTTCGGCCTCGAGTCCGCCTTCATCGAGACCCTGGCCCCCACAGACTATGAGAAGAACATCGAGCAGTTCGCCAACGAAGGCTATGACGTGATCGTCACCGTTGGCTTCTTGATCACCGATGCCACCATCGCCGCCGCGCAAAAGTACCCGGACATCAAGTTCGCTGGCGTCGACCAGTTCATGCCAGAGGATATCCCCAACCTGGCCGGCCTGATCTTCTCCGAGGA
>Ga0180438_10007285_pt1 | contig 14489 bp, 10 predicted proteins | sample SS_ome_12_FD_132455 | JGI IMG/M metagenome (GOLD analysis project Ga0180438, IMG submission 132455) | Hypersaline lake sediment archaeal communities from the Salton Sea, California, USA - SS_3_D_2 metaG | ecosystem: Environmental > Aquatic > Non-marine Saline and Alkaline > Hypersaline >...
GAGGGCGGCGTGTAAGGCTGTCGGGCGCAAGGCATGACTTTTGCTCTAGCCCCCGTCTCGAGGGCGGCGTGTAAGGCTGTCGGGCGCAAGGCATGACTTCTGCTCGAGTCCCCGTCTCGGGGGCGGCTCCAGCCCGAGGACGGGTCCGGGTGGGATTCCCCACCGGAAACCGGACGAGGAGGATGAGATGACGGGCAACACACAGACAAAGATGGCCCTGGGCTCAGCACTCGCATCCATCGCAGGCCTCGGCATTGTGCTCTCGCCGATCCTTGGGTGGTCGGGGGCACCTGAGCCATGGGGATTCCTTCTGGGGTTGGCCTTTGGAATCCTTGCCGGGCTCGGCGTCACCCTGGCCGTGTCCGGGCTGATTGACTACAGGCGGGGACGCTAGGCATGTGCCCGGGAGTGAACCATGACTCGTCACTTTCTCATTGATACAGATACTGCCTCGGACGATGCAGTCGCCCTGGTGATGGCGATGCAACATCCTGGCGTGCAGGTCGAGGCCATCACCGTCGTCGCGGGCAATGTCCCGATGGATCAGGGCGTGCAGAATGCACTGTACACCGTAGAACTGTGCCGAAAAGCCGTACCCGTGCATCGCGGAATGCCCGCACCTCTGATACAGCCCCTGGAAACCGCTGAATATGTGCACGGTCAGGACGGCATGGGTGACATCGGATTGCCGATTGGGGGTCGGGTGCCCGCCTCCACCGATGCCATCCGGGTCCTGATCGAAACGATCCACCAGTTTGCCGGTGACCTGACGCTGGTTACGCTTGGCCCGTTGACCAACATCGCCGTCGCCCTGCGCCAGGACCCGTCGATTGCGCAAGCTGTATCGGAGTGTATCGTCATGGGCGGCACAGGCCAGGGACACGGCAATATGACGCCGGTTGCCGAGTACAATTTCTGGGTCGATCCAGAAGCTGCCCAGATCGTGTTCGAGTCGGGCATGCCGATCCGAATGGTCGGCTGGGACATCTCGCGCACCTACGCTGTGTTGGACCCGGCAGAGACCGCGGCGCTGCGTGCCCTAGATACCCCACTGGCGCGCTTTTGTGTCGACATCCAAAGGTGCGTGCAGCAGTTCGCGCTCACCACGACACGCTTGCCGGGGTTTGACCTACCCGATCCGATTGCCATGGCCATCGCCCTGGATCCAAACGTTGCCACGCGCACCCACCGCTGCTTTGTGGCCATTGAGACGGTGAGTCCGCTGTGCCGGGGCCAGTCGGTCGTCGATCATCTGCACTTTATGGGACGCGAACCCAATACAGAAGTCGTGATGGAAGCATCCCGGGAGCAGTTTCTGCGCATGCTGTTTGACGCTGTCAGCAGGACATCACCCGTTCTATGAACCATGGAGGAGGATCGAATGAACAGGATCACGATCGAGGAGTCTCTGGTTGAAGGCATCCCTGTACTGGCCATGGCCAGCGAGGAGCGGGAACGGCGCCCCCTGGTGTTCTTTGTGCACGGCTTTATGTCTGACAAAAGGCAGGCCTTGGCCCTTGGCTACGAGCTGGCCCGCGCGGGCTTTCACTTTGTCAGTTTCGACGCCTACATGCACGGCGATCGCTTCGACGAGAGATTGGGCGATCTCTGCAGCGGGCAGGGGGACTATGTCTATCCCTTCGAAAGTGGACTGGACCTCTTTTTCTCGATGCACGAGATCATCGTGCGGACCGCCAGGGACCTGGAGACATTGATCGCGCACTTTGCCGGGAGCGAGCGGGCGGATTCGGCGAGGATCGGGCTGACAGGCTTTTCCATGGGAGGATTCACAGCCTTTTACATTGCGGCCAACAATCCAGCGGTTCGAGTCGCTGTGCCCATCGCGGGCATCCCTGCCTTTGCTGCCCGCTGGCGTGATGTGGTGTTAGAGTCATCGTCGTACGAAAAGTGGGCCAGGGCCATGGAGGGGGCACAGGCCGAGACCCGCAGGCGGACGGCCTTTATGGAGGCCATCGATCCCTTCGACAAGTTGGCCTCTTTCTCTCCGAAACCGTTGATGATGATCAGTGGAGACAAGGACATCGACTCGCCAAAAAAGTACTCGGTCGACCTCTACCGGGCGCTCAAGCCGGCCTATGCCGGCTGTCCCGAGAGATTGCGGCTGAATATCCACGACGAGGCCGGTCACGAGTTGACGCCGGCCATGATCCAAGATGCCTGCCAGTGGTTTGGCAGGTACCTGCTGGAGCCGGAAGCCTCCTGATATGATCGCCGTTTCCAGAAAGTGGAAGGGAAGGATGTTGATAGGCTGCATGGTAGGGTTTGCCCTCTATGCGCTCTTGAATATCCTGGCCATGGTTTTCTATCCGGGTGGCACCTCCATGGATAACCGTAGGGTTGGATACTCCTTTGTAGAGAATTACTTCAGCGATCTCGGAATGGCAGCAACCTATGGTGGGGAATCCAATGCACCGTCTCAATGGTTGTTTGCTTCCGCGCTGGTATTGGTCGGGATTGTGCTCATCATCCTCTTCTTCTTGCTGGCGAGCTACTTCACTGGATCAAAACTGGAAAGGTACTCGAGTCGGATCGGTTCCGCATCGGGCATTCTCGCTGGATTGGCCTGTATGGGCATCGCTGCAACACCCTGGGATCTCTATCTGGGCATGCACCTGGTATTTGTGTCCCTTCTTTCATTTGCTCTCCTGGTCGTTTTCATTTCTTATTCCATTGCCATATTGGGCAATCGGCGGTATCCCAATTGGTACGCCTGGGTGTTTGTGGCCTATGGGTGCGTTCTGGCTGCCTACGTTGCGCTAATGCTGGGGGGACCTGATATCGATACGCCCTCCGGATCCAGGATCATGGCGACCGGTCAAAAGATACTTATATACTCCGGGATGCTTTGTCTATTCGTACAAGTCTTGGGAGCGTTTGCTTACAACAGAAGGGACGGCTTTGAGCAGGTGGCCTGACGGCGCTACACGAATTATCGCTGCAGGCGAGATTTGCCAGGGTGGTGTTGACCTGGCAAGAGCGGGCCTGACCAGTATTGGCGCGCGCAAGCCGGGATGCTTGGCGACCGGGCAGCGGGTCCAAACATAGCAGGAGGGAGACGTGTCTGAGAGAAGGATAGAGACGGCAACTTCCAGGACGGCACAGTGGACCTGTGTCTCCAGGGCGGCTTCGTCACTCGAGTCGGATAGCCACTACCGGAGCGACGATCACATTGCCCTGCTGCTGGTGCCGGCCTTTTTAAGGACTTCCCTGTACATCCCCTGGGTCCGGAGATTCTACAGCCGGGTCGTCGCGCCGAAGGGGATCTATGAGTACACCATCGCCCGTACCAAATACATCGACGCAGTTTTCCGGGAGGTTCTGGCCCAGGGGTTTGACCAGATCTTGATCTTTGGGGCCGGATTCGATAGCAGGGCGTTGCGCTTCCAGGCAGAGGCCGGCGATACAAAAGTGTTCGAGTTGGATGTTCCCATCACCCAGCAGGCCAAGCTCGGCGAGTACCAGCGGCAAGGGCTGCAGATCCCCGCTGACGTGGTGTTCATCTCCATCGATTTTGACAGAGAATCGCTTCCGGACAAGCTGGAGGGTGCGGGGTTTGATCGGGGCGGGAGAAGCCTCTTTGTGTTGGAGGGGTTGCTGATGTATCTACAGCCGGAGTCGGTGGACGAGACGTTCAGGGTGATCGCGGACTTTGCCGGAGAGGGCAGCGAGGTGGTCTTTGACTATGTCCGGGCGCCGGTTCTCCGGGGGGAAGGGCTGTACTACGGGGAGGCTGAGATCGTCGCATCGGTGACGAAAGCCGGTGAGCGGTGGTATTTCGGGATCGAGGATGGGGAGTTGGATCCATTTCTCCAAAAGTATGGCTTTCGCGTACGCGAGCACCGCGATGCGCAGGACTTGGAGCGGGCCTATTTCACCGGTGCATCCGGGGAGATCGTGGGGCGCGTGAACGGCACCCATTGTCTGGTCAGGGCGGTAAAGCCAGCAGATGAGAGAAAAGTCGAATAACAGGACCTTCAGGAAGCTTGGATTCATTTTGGAACACCCTATACTTGGCGAGTTCTCCTGCTTTTCCGGCGTCCCGGATCTCGTAGCTTCCTGGAAGATTATCCGACCTCTAACTGGTTTCTCAGCAAGGTGAACCCTTACGGTGCACGGGCGAATGCCCTGTTCTTCGAGTTCTGGCCTTTCGATGATTTGTGGGAAAGCGGACCCGTTTGGGACGAGCGGAGAGGAGGAGAGTCATGAACGTCGTCACACTCAGGGTTGCTGGCTCGTTGCCCGGCGATCTCACCTTTGAACTGACGCGCGAGGAAAAGATGTGGTCGCACACCCAACCCGGAGCAGATCTCACGCTGGAGGAACTCACTGCGGACCTGTCCCGTTTTGACGAAATCCTGCCACCGCAACTTGGCCGCAAACTCCGGCAATCGGTGTTTGATGACCCAACGCCGGGGCTCCTGGCCATCATCTCAACGGATAGGCATCTGGATAGCATCCCTTGGGAGCACCTGCCCTCGCTCCTCCAATTGCCGACGGTGTATGTCGCCCGGCTTCTCGATGGGCCAGGGCCTACGCTTGACAGATCTGCGCAGGACCCGTTGCGGCTGCTTGCGGCGGGTTGGTCGGGCAGGCCGTGGCTCAATCTTCCCGGAATCCAAAAAGAGCTCAATGCCCTATCGCAACTCGGGGTGACGACAGATGTTCGTGTGCGCGTGCTATTCGAGCCGAGTCTCTCCGACTTTGCAGAGGCCTATGGTTCCATCCAACCGGATGTGCTCCATCTCGTTCCTCCGGCGGTGCGCAGCGACCACGGCATGCCCGCCATTGCACTTTCGGGTGGGGAAGATCTCGAGTGGGTTGGCATCGACCGGTTCGCATCGTCCTTGCCGGACAACCTTCAACCGCGCCTGGCAGTCATTAACTCGTGCTCAAGTGGTGAAAGCGACGGCGGGCCGTCGGCCACACGCGTATTGACGGAACGTCTTGGTGCCATCACCATCGGTTGGATCGGCAAGATCGCGGACCTGGCCGCCGTTGACTTTGCCCTCTTCTTCTACACCCGCCTCCTGGAAGGTGGGACGGTCATCGATGCACTGCGCGCCTACCGCTCCCTCCAGCCGTCCCAGGGGAGCCGTCAGCAGGCGACCCGGGACGTTCGGCCTGCAAGAAGGGGCTTCACGCCGACTCCTGTGGTCTGGGCGCCGTCGCTCGATCCGCTGGTGGAACCGCTCTTGGTACGGCGTCGCGAGGAAGCCGAGCCGGTGGCCGAACGCGAACTGTGGCCCAAGGGTGGGCTGCCGTCCCCCGGGGTTGCACCTCGTGCCACGGAGGGCGAACCACCAGCCCCTACGGTTGAAGTGGACTTTGAGCCGCAGAAGTGGTTGAATCCAGCCCTACTGAAGAACGGATGGCCCGCCATCGTGCGTTTGGTGCTCACCCCTGACCGGGTGCTGTGCAACGCGGGGATCGCCATCACCTGTGACACGGGCAATGGAACCTCCACCGTCCGGCAGACGCTCAACCTCAAGCAGGGTCCGCAGCCCATCCCAACCGACACCTTGCAGTTTCCCGTGCTCTACGAGCTGATCGAGGCAGGCGTCCCTCGCCGGCAGATCAACTTTACGGTGACCTGCAGCCATGCCGGAGACGTCCTCGTCGAAACGACACAGTCCGTTCTTTGGATGGGCAACGCCGAGTGGCTCGACAAAAAAGATACCTGGCGCTTCATACCGGCCTTCGTTGATCCGTATGCCGATGGTGTGCTCGATGTCATTGACGTGGCGGATGGTCTGCTCAAAAAGACCGTGTCGCCCAAGAGCGCGTTCACAGGGTACCAGAGAGGGGATAGCGACTTTGTGGTGGAGCAGGTGGAAGCTGTGTTCAAATCCCTTCGGGACGAGCCGTTCCAACTCAAATACATTAACCCCCCGCCTGTCCCGGTGCACACGCCCGGCGACCTATTTGCCAGCGGTCAGCGGGTACGTTCGCCGGACGAAGTCGTTGGCAGGCATCGGGGCACTTGCCACGACCTGGCAATCCTGTTCGCGAGCAGCCTGGAGCACGTCGGGATCTACCCGCTGATCATTCTGATCCGGGGGCACACCCTCGTTGGCTTCTGGTTGGAAAAGTGGGCGCACGAGGACTTCTGGCGTGAAGCCCGCGACGACATCCTGCGGCAGCCGCAGGTCGCGGGGCGCGAATGGACCATCGTTGATCTGGAAGAACTGTGCGAGCTTGAGCGCAAAGGCTGGGTTTCCTTTGTCGAGGCAACGAGGGTCACGGATCGCAACGCCGAATTCAAAGAGGCCATCCAACAGGGGCACGATTACCTCGAGTCGCAAAAAGGCCCAGGGGGCCGGTTCGACGCAGCCATTGATATCCAGGCTTCACGGAGCCATATTCAGCCGTTGTGAGGGCGCCCGGTAGGGTACCCGCTGCCTTGCCATGAGGACAACATGCTATGCACAAGATGCTTCTGGACATTCCCGAGCGTATCGAGGCCGGGCGGATCTACCTGCGCCCCTACAGGGCAGGCGATGGTCCGTGGTACTATGCCATGAGCCAGAGGAACCGCACCCATCTGGCGCGATACGAAGCAGAAAATGTCGTGATGTCGGTAGAGAGCGAGCAGGATGCCGAGGTCCTGGTGCGGGAGCTTGCCGCAGACTGGCGGGCGCGGGACTGTTTCTTCATGGGCGCCTTCGACAGGACGGCGGACGAATTCGTGGCGCAGATCTATGTGGGGCCGGTCGACTGGAAGGTGCCGGAATTCGAGATCGGCTTCTTTGCGGAGGTGGACCATGAGGGCCAGGGCTACGTCACGGAAGCGGCCAGGGCAGCGCTGGGGTTCATCTTCCATCGCCTCCAGGCGCATCGGGTGCGCCTGGAGTGCGACGATACCAACGAGCGCAGTTGGCGGGTTGCCGAGCGCTGCGGCATGGTCAGGGAGGGGCATGTCCGGGAGAACAAACGGAACGCCGACGGGACGCTGAGCGGGACATTGTACTATGGACTCCTGAGGCGGGAGTATGAAGTACTGTCCGAGGACCGGTGAGCAACTTCGGCCAAGATTGCGCTTCGCAGGCAATGCAGGAGGCGAGAAATGTTCGAGTTACCCGAGTACGTGACGTTGGCCCGGGAGATGAATGAGGCGCTGCGTGGAAAGACGGTCCAAAGGGGACAATTGGGAAACAGCCCCCACAAGTTCGTCTGGTACAACCGCAGCCACGAGGAGTTTGAGCGGTTGACGGAAGGCAAGACTGTCGGAGAAGCCTGGGCAAAGGGCAGGTGGCTCTTCGTTCCGCTCGAGCCCGGGTACGTGCTGTTGTTGGGCGAATGCGGGGGCAAGGTGCTGCTTCACCCTCTGGGGGCAGAGCTGCCGCAAAAGTACCACCTGTACATCACCTTCCGGGATGGCACGTTTCTCACCGCCACCACGCAGATGTGGGGCGCCATGGAGCTGTACGAGGAAGGGGAGGAGCAAAACAGGGAGTACGTCAAGGATATGAGGACCACGCCTGTTGAGCCCGGCTTCACCTTTGACTACTTTTGCGCGCTCCTCGACGACCTTGCAGGAGAGAAGGCGCGCAGCGCCAAGGCCTTGCTGACCCAGGAGCAGATCATCCCGGGACTGGGCAATGCCATTGCCCAGGACATCCTCTTCCGCGCGCGCCTGCATCCCCGGCACCCCATTGCCGATCTGAACACCGAGCAAAGGCAGTCCTTGTACGATGCCATCGTGGACACCGTGGGGGAGGCCATCGCCCAGGGGGGCCGCTACGACGAATACGACCTGTACAACAATCGAGGAGGGTACGTCCGCATCATGGACAAGAACGCCCTTGGGCGTCCCTGTCCTGAATGTGGGGGGGAGGTCGAAAAGATCCAGTATCTGGGAGGCGCCTGCTACCTGTGTCCCAACTGCCAGGCATAGGGCATTGGGATCGACAGGGGTGCACCCCATCTCATCTAGCTTGACATATGTCTTGTGGAGGTGCTTATGAATGGCGTGGACCATCTCCGGTCGTTGTACGCATATCATTTTGACATAACCCTGCGCCTCGTCGCTTCGGCTGAGAACCTGTCCGAGCCACAGTTGGCCCAGCAACCCGAGGCTGGACGCCGGTCGATCCGCGATCTCTTGTATCACATCCTCGACGCCGATCGAGGCTGGCGCATGGGCCTGGAGACAGGCCGGCGTCCTGAGCGCCTGCGGCGCGAGGAGTACCTGGCGCTGGCCACCTTGAGGCGAGCCTTTGAGCAGGAGCGAGCCGCCTGGCAGGAACTTTTGGCTGGCCTGGACGAGTGGCAGATCGATGAGGAGATCGAGCTGCAGGCCGGGCCAGGGCGGGTCTTTCGCTTCCCTTGGTGGAAGGTGCTGCACCATGTGGTACTCCATGGCATGCAACACCACGCCGAGATTGCGGAGCAGCTAACCCGTGCCGGTGCATCGCCTGGGGACATCGACTTTATCTTCTACGGCTAGCAGTGTGGTTGTTGCCTGATAGAGAAACCAGAACCTCACCCTCTCCGGCACAGGGCTCGTACTGCTTCCAACTACCGATCTGGACATAGCGAACAAGGGCCAGCGGATCACTCCGCTGGCCCTTGACTTTAGCCCTCTGGTCGCTGGTGCTAGTAGTTCTTGACGACGATGGGCAGGTAGTAGCGGCTGATGCCCTCGCTGACTGTGATCTCCAACGAGTCGGTCATGGGCTCGGTCATGCCACAGTTCCAGGCCCGGAACTCGACCGTGTAGGGCCCAGCCTCGGTGTAGGTATGGCTGAACCCGTGGGGATCATCGGAGCTGTCGCCCGAGTACACCGTGCCGTCGCCCATGTCGATCTCATAGTTGTAGGGCATGCTCATGTTGTCGGGGCTCATGTCGACCTCGAACTCCACAGGCACGCCTACCACGGGATCGGGCGTCATCAAGGTCATCTCCATGCCGGTCATCTCGATGCACTCGACGCAGTGGAACCCGAGCGGCACATCAAAGGGGTTGTAGCAGGGATCGCTGTTTTGGATGCGCAGCGTGCCGGTATAGTCCATGGTCTGGGTGCACTCGACGGTGACGTCAACCACGACAAAGTCCTCAGGCGGCACCGTGCCGCTGACGGGATCGGTCAGCAGCCACGGGAGATCCGACTGGTAGACCGCGTCCACGGCGGCGAAGCAGTCCAGGTAGCCCCAGCCATACTCAAAGTTCGGGTACGGATCGCTGCCAGCACAGGTCGGCTTGCCGCAGCTCCCCTCGTTCCAGGCCTGGGTCGAGGTCCGATCGGCCGTCTGCTCCAGGAGGGTGAAGGTGTCACCGATGTTGCCGATCCAGCCGGGGTTGGCCGACCAGATGAGGGCCACACAACCGGCGGTGTGCGGGCTGGCCCCGGAGGTGCCACTCAGGTTGTAGTAGCTGCCGGCTGCGTTGCCCGACGTGCGGCCAAAGGTGGGCGCGTTCAGGTGCGGATCCACCTCGTGGGCGTCGGGATCGCAGCTCGGGTCGGGGAAGTAGCAGCTTGGACCGCCAGCGTAGAGGTTGACGCCGTCAAAGTTATGGGCCGCGGTGCCAAAGGCCTGGGGGGTGTCGCCGGGCGAGCCGACGGCACTGCAGGCCGTGGTGTTGCCCGCCGAGAAGGCTGGGAACTGTCCGCCCGCTACCCAGGCCGCGACGTAGGAATCGTACCAGTTGTCGCAGCCGCCGCCGCCCCACGAGTTGTTGATGACGTGGGGGCGCATGGCGGGATCGCAGGAGGGATCACCGGGCGCCACGCCGATGGGGCAGGGAGCCACCATCCAGTCGGCGCAGCCGGTCAGGGCTGCGTCGGAGCAGCCTGTGCTCTCGCAACCCTTGCAGGCGATCCACTGGGCGCCAGGGGCCACGCCGATCTGCTCGACCAGGTCCTCGGTCTCGCCGGCCATGATGCCCATGGTGCCCGAACCGTGGCCGTGGTTGTCGCACGGATAGGTCCCGTCGCCGCAGCCACTTGTCGGCATGTACCAGTTAAAGTCGTGGTCGTAGGGACCGCCGATGGCGCCCGTGAGGTTGCCACGGTAGTTGCGATCCAACGCCTCGTGCTGGTAGAACGCGCCGGTGTCGATGTTGGCCACGACGATGCCTTCGCCAAACACGCCGTACTCGTTCCACACCTCGGAAGTTTCCATGCCATAGTCGCCGGCGTCTGGATCGAGGTTGTCCATGTTCCAGCCCCAGGCCTCGACGCCTTCCGCCCTGGCGTCTTCCAGTTCGCGGATCTTGTTGGCAGAGATCTGCTTCACGTCGGCCAGGGCCGCCAGGGCATTGACGTCATCGATGGTGCCGCCCTTGATAAAGACGGCGTTGATGACCAGCCGGGTCTCGTACTCCAACCCGTGCGCCTGGGCGTAGCTGATGACCGCATCCTGGGCCGGAGTGACCGCTAACAGCGAGTCATAGACATACTGGCCGCGGGCGTTCCAGTCCCCGATGGCGCTGGCCCCGCTCAGGTCCGCCTGGAGTCGCATCCGCACGAAAAAGTCGGTGGCGCCGCCGGCGTCCAGCTCGGCGAGCACCTGCGGGTCGATCTCTACATCGCCCTCCAACCAGGTGGTACGCATGTCGGGGCCCGCCTGGTTGAGTGTGACCATGCCGCCCGGGATCTCAAAGATCTCAAAGTCCAGCGGCAGGTGCCCCACGTTGCTGATCACCATGGGGAAAGTCGTTGGCACGTCGATGAGCACAGGGACCGAGACAAAGTCGGTCGGCTCGACCGAGATGACCGGCCGCCACAGGTTAAAGTCGACAGTGGTCGTCATCTGGTCGATGACGTCCACGACCTCGGTCTCTAGCGAGTAGCCGGGGGCGGTGGCATCCACCGTGTAGGTGCCCGAGATCAACTCGACCGGGCCAAAGTAGCCAGTGAGCGGGTCGACCAAGAAGTCCAGGTTGCCAGGTTCGATGTGCACCACGGCGTCGGTGCAGGTCGGGTCTACATCCCCCGTCTCCGAGTCCATCACGTACCCGTCCAGCCAGCCCCTCTCCTCGCAGGCCGGGCACTGGACCAGCCAGGCGACGTAATCGGCAGCGCTGTCGCCATAACCGTCGATCGACCACATGGTTTCGGGCGGCGGGCCGCCAGCAGAGCCCTCGATGATAAAGGGCATGTCCTGCTGGGTGCCGGTGCCGGTATCCAGGGCGGGGGCCCAGGAGGTGGTGTACTGCAGGGCGTTGCCGGTGGTGGTCTGCCCGATGATGGTGACGGGCGGCGCCCACGGGCCGGAAGTCAAGGTGCCGTCGGTCATCCAGTCCAGCCAGTAGGTGCCCGGCGGCAGGGTCACACCCGCGCTGGCCACATTGGCAAAGACGTAGCGGTTGGCGGCGCAGGGTGAGGTCTCGCTGTCCCGCTGCAGGTTGGGCCAGGAGGAGCTGAGCAGCCGGTTGGTGCTCAAGTCGCCAAAGACGACGCTGCTGGCCGGATCGTCGGGCGGACCATCCCAGATCTGGTAGTAGACGCCGGTGATGGGCGAGGGGCTGCTGGGCGCGCTGGTCTGGTAGGCAAAGAAGGTGATCTGGTCGATTTGCCAGCCGGCCCCGTCGACGTCAAAGTCGTCGGCCATGCGGTAGCCATAGACAACCTGGTTGCCGAATCCGAGGGTGTTCATGCCCAGCCCCGACTGCAAGCGGCTGGCGTCCTCGCCAGCGCAGTCCCCGGGGTAGGTGACCAGCGGGCCGTTGTCCCACAGGACGGCCTGCGGGTAGTTCCAGGTGTCCACACCCGCGGGTGCGGGCGCGGCCGGTTCCACGCCGCCGGCCAGGTCGGCCACGGCGTCGGGGTTATAGACGGCTTCGGGCTCGGCAGGTTTCCACCGGGCCAGGGTGTAGGGCGGGATCATCACGGCCACGTTGTCCATGCGGCTGACGGGCAGGTCGTCGAGTTGGTACCAATTCCAGGTGCCACCCTCGTTTACGCCGCGGACCGCCGTGGTCGTAGGCGTAAAGCCGCCCGAGGAGCCGGCGAGCTGATAGAAGCTACCGTGCTTGAAATCGCCCTCGACGCGGTAGCGGGGTAAGCCGGTGTTGCCGGCCTGGTGCCAGGCATCGTCGGCGTCGTCCCAGTACCAGGCTGCGTCGGTGACGGTGGCAAAGTTGTCTACGGCTCCGCCCACATACCAGAACTGGTCGCCGGTGTCGGCGTGCAACGTGCCGTCCGCCGCGCCAAAGGGATCGGTGGGATAGGGGTCCATGTCGGCGTTTTCCGCGTTCCAGGTACCGCCGGCAATGTCGTAGCACTGGGTGGCCTGGACCAGCACCGAGCTGGCATTGACGCCGCCGCCGATGCACAGGTACTTGGTGCCGTTCAGCGTGCCCACCCACGAGTCGTGAAAGTCACGGATGCTGGTAAAGTTGGGCAGTTGCGTCCAGGCGTCGGCCACCGGGTCGTACTGCCAGGCTTCGGCGTAGGTGCCGCCGCCGGGGGCGCTGGCGCCGCCGGTCATGTAGCACAGGTTGGTGGTGTCGTCGTAGGCCCAGTCGGGTGCCCAGCGGTCGGGCGGTGCCGCGCCGACTGGCTGGTACCAGGTGTTGGTGTTGTGATTGTAGCCCCAGAAGCCGGTGTAGGAGGACTGGTCGCCGATGATGTAGGTCACCCATTCACCGTCGCCGTTCATCGCTGCGCAGCCGTCGACGGGATAGCCGACGCCAGCCCAGCCGGGCGCCGAGTCAGGCACGCTCTCCCAGCCGGCGATCTCACCCATGATGGTCTTGGTGATGGTCGAGGCATCGGTGTAGCCGTTGCCGTCGGCCTCGATGGTGGCGATCACTTGTGCGCCCTCGGGCAGGCAGTCGTCGGGCGTCAGCTCGACTTCAAAGTCCTGATTTACACCATTGCCCAGATAGATCTGGTCGGGGCCGGTGAGGGTGCCGTTGCCGCTGGGCACATCATAGGCCAGGCTAAAGGTGCCTTCTGCGCCCGTGTTGTTCCACAGGTTGAAGCTGTGTACCTGGGGCAAGGCGGCGCAGCCCTCAACGTTGATCTCGTCGGGCGACAGGTAGAGGCCGGGCAGGCACTCGGGGATGGCCGCCTGGGGGTTCACGTACTCGTCGCAGGCGCTCTGGCCGGCCGGGGTATACTGGTCGTCCGAGCAGGGCCAGTGCGGCGGGTTGCCATAGCCGTCGCCATCCCAATACCAGGACTCCAGAGCGTCGCCCCCGCCCGCGCCCGAGACGACCTCGAAACAGTAGTGGGCCACGCAGTCGTCGGTGGTGGCCTGGTTGCGGGAGTGGGCGATGTTCACCTCGTAGGGCGCGGTCTGGAACGACCAGCCAAAGGTCCCCCAGCTGGCGCCGCTGCTGCAGACCGGCGTGCCCTGCACGTAGACGTCGAGCACCGTCCAGTCGGCGGGGAACATGGTCCAGAGGTTATAGACGTACTCCCAGTCGGTGGTATACGAATGGGCCTCGAAGCAGAAGGTCTGCGTCGCGCCGGGGATAAAGCACATATCCCCGCCGACCGAGGGGTCAAAGGCGACGAAGGAGCCGCTCAGCGATTCCACGCCGCTGTCTTCTGGAATGGCCGGTTTGGCCGGTGCGGCCGGTGCGGCGCCCGCAGAGTTCACGGGCTCAGTCGCCGGCTCTGGCGGGGCTGCCGTCAGAGTCGCCGGCAGCACGCTCACCAGCAGCACCAGCAGGGTCACAATGTTCAAGACTCTCTTCGAACTCATGCTACCTCCTTGGTAGTTTTTCGATATGGAACGACGCCGTTCTACCACTTGTGGAATACCAAAGATTCACTCCGCAGGCAATCACCTCCTAGTATAGCAAATTTGTGGGTTAGGGCAGTTCGCGGTACGGCAGGGATGGGCCACAGCGCCGACCACAAAGAGGCCATCGCCTCGTGGTCATAGCTGCCAGGAGCCAGGGTAGCCTCGTGTCACCTCCCGTGGATCCGCCACGCCAGAAAGACTGAGGCGTGGCCCCAGCCCCACAACAATCGTCATTATGCTTCACTTTTCCAATCGCGTCAATGGCCTTTAGGTCCTACTACTGGTGATCACCGAGTCAGCAGGCAACAGAGTTCAGGGTGCTGGCCTGGCTTACAGAGATCCTCCAGCAAGGTGGGAGCGCCTGAACAAGCGTTGGTGTGTTCGGCAGGCTGCTGGTTGTGGTCTACAGCCCCCCGTACGGGGCTAGGGCTGGTCCGGGCACTCCTCCACGTGCAGGTACTTCTGGCACTCCGCGGTCGTCAGCGAGCGGGTCACGCGTGACCGGGCCAGGGCCACCAGCTCGCCGGTGTCCACCACATAGGTGCGGATGGTGCCATCAGCGGCAGCCGTGGCGATCCGGGTGCCATCGGGGCTGTAGGCTATCCCTTGGGGCAAGCCCGTCTGGCCGTACAGGGTGGCCAGCTCCTGCCCGGTTGCCACGTCCCACACCTTGGCTGTGTTGTCCAACGAGGCTGAGGCCAGGCGTTTGCCGTCAGGGCCGAAGGCCAGCCCAGTCACCAGCCCGGTGTGGCCGGTCAGCGTCCAGAGCA
>Ga0180438_10007286_pt1 | contig 14488 bp, 26 predicted proteins | sample SS_ome_12_FD_132455 | JGI IMG/M metagenome (GOLD analysis project Ga0180438, IMG submission 132455) | Hypersaline lake sediment archaeal communities from the Salton Sea, California, USA - SS_3_D_2 metaG | ecosystem: Environmental > Aquatic > Non-marine Saline and Alkaline > Hypersaline >...
ATCAAGAAAAGCGAACGTATAGATAGATATATCCCAAATAATTGGGAGGTTGAAAAAAAAGTAATATATGATAGAGCTATACTTCTAGAAAGAAAATATTCAAATCTAAATGGAGCTAACGTAGTTAGGCAAGCTCTATCCAAGGATAATGGTCTTTTAGAAGCAATGCAAACCATAAAAGTTTGCCAATATATAACAAAAAAAGACAAAAGCAATACACATATATATGTTCTATTCTTCTATGGAGAAGAAAAAGAAGCTTTCATTAAGGTCATGGAAAAGAAAGCTTTGTTCTATCCAAATATACCTCATGTGGTAAATGGAAGAATAATAGGTAGGACAAAGAAATCCGACATTCTTGATGTTTGTTTAAACTATGATAGGGAGTATGGCTTGTACTTAAAAAAACTTTTTGAAGAAGGCAAAATAGATGGGGAACACCATCTAAGTAAGTCTAAGCATCTTCTTGAAAGATAGAGACCAAGTCTTTCACTTTAGAATACTTCTTATTTATATCTCTTGGGGCTCTTTCACAAACTTCGAGAAGGGATGCTATTCTATCTTCTACTCTTTTTATTAGGTCTTCCTTTTCTTCGGCTGTACTTATTACAAAGTCCTCTTTATACTCTTTTTCTTCGGAAGTACCTGGATCTAAGCCTTCTATTTTGCATCTTTTATATATTCTGCCGTAATCTTTTATTACTGAAGCGAATAATTTATTGATCTCTTTCTCATCCATATCGTCATAGTCGGACGAAAATGATTCTTCATATTTTTCCGCCAATTTCAACAAATTATCTTCTTTTTTTCGCATCTTTCCTTTTCTGCTATATAGTAACCTATTTCTTCTCTCCTATTCTTACGTATGCTTAAAAATTCCCTATATAGCTTGAACTTTTGAGCTTCTTGCGTTGTTTTTGTCTTCTCCATGTAGTAATAATCAACGCAACTATCCATATCGGGAACATCACAGGTTTTTATGTAATCAATTGTTTTAATGTTAGCAACATATTTGTTTATATATATGTGATTATTTTTAACATCTCTTCGCATATTCTCTATAATATCTCGTAAGCTCAAAAAGAAGTATTTGAGATAGTCATCTCTGACCATATACTTTTGAGTCATTATGTTGCAATATATTTTTCGGAGGCTTCTTTGTAATGCTTTTACATCTGTAATGGTTTCAGAGAATTCTGTTTGATGTTTGAGATGTTGTATTTTTACACATGCAATTTTTCTGAATGCAAGAGTTGCAAATATACATTGGCGCATACTCATATAAGAATCTGTAACCAAAGCTATATCCGGCATTTCGTTGAATATATTGCTTACGACTCTAACAAGTGTACTAAAAGATATACCCTTTGTTTGAAATTTGTATACGTCGATTGGTCTACTAACCAGACCATCCATTGGGCTCAATTCTATAAAAACTTCAATTCCACAGATTTCTTGCATACTAACCTCCGTTTCTATGCTGATGCTAGCTTGCAAGAATTGAGATGTCAATTGTTTTCTTTTATTTCTTGATTCTTTATTATGTTCTCTCTAAGAGTTTGAGCTTGGAAAACTAATGATTCAATTTCTTTCATTCCATTCTCGTAGCGTTCAGAAAAATCATTCATTTCCGATGACAGCATCTCTTTAGCAGCATCAACCGTCATCTTTTTACCTAATCTGTTGATTTCACCCTTTCCTAGAATATTCTCATCCTTGTCTTTTATAACAACAACATACTTTCCATCATCACGTACCATACTTACTTCAAAAATACTATCTTTAACCCAAAGATTGTTGAATATGTCATACTCGGAAGCCGACATTATTATTCTTCTTTCGGGAGGAGCTAAACACTCAAATAAAAATGTGTTCATCTCATCAGAATTCTCAAAATTAGACATGGTTTGAATCAAATCTTCTTTTCTAAGAATTGGATCTATTTTGAATGGCTCAGGTATTACAACTTCCCACAATTCCTTTCTTTTTGAAAGTTTTTGTGCCATTAGTACACCAATTCATCTCTCAAACTATTTACTAGATTCTGAAGCCTTGTAGTAGCTGTTGGATAATCCAAATCATCAGACAACCACCAAGGCTTGCTTCCGCTTGAGTAATCCATAAACATCTTTTTCTCAAATTTTCTTTGATCAAAGGATATGGACAAAATTGCGTAAATTATTTCAACCAAAGCTTGTGGAGTATATGCGTTAACTCTTGGTTTAGCTAATACCTCATCACACTTGTTCAAAACAATATTTGCCATTTTAATATCAAAAATCTGTGAATTTTTCATCACACCTCTCCTTAAAATTTATATACTTACAACCATGCCTTGCGGCGTTTAAATTTTATTGGAATTATTCTTCGTCGGATTCGATGGTAACAGCACCTTCCTCTATATCAAGCTCTTCCGGCTCTTCTTCAGGAGCCAAATAAGCAGCGCCTTCGTCATCCATCTTGTTTATCTTTTTACGGACATCTTCCATCTTTTCATGCAAAGCTTTCATTTTCTTGTATCCAGCATCATATTTGTCCGCTAATTTATTTGCTTGTTTGGCAAGAGCTTCTATTTCTTTCTTTAATTCCTCAGTTTTCTTCTTCTCATCATGATACTTTTTTAAGATTCTTTTATATTCATTTTCCAAACCCTTACGACTCTTTCTTCTACGCTTTACAGGCTTGTTCTCATTATCATCCTTATCATCCCCTGGGTAAAAATGATAAGCTTCCTTCGAAATGTACTCTTTGCCTAATTCATATATATTTTTCATGACATTAATTATGCTTGTATTTTAGTATAGTTTTAGAAACTTTCAATCGCTCCAACTTCAAAAAATCTTTTGATTGCTTTATATGCTATCTCGGAATGCTCCTCATAATCTTTCCTTAATCTATTCAAAAATTCTTCTTTACACTCTTCAAAAGTATAAAAAGCTGATCCTCCAATCCGATAACATTTGCTTCCCCACCCTCTATCACTAAGAACAGCTAACCATTTCTCAGACCCACATGGCATATTGGTTATGTATACTCTATCAGATAGAATGGTCTTTCTTATATCATTTCCTTCTATATAGTATAAAGTTTCCATCTCAAAGACCATTAATTTCTTGCATCTCAATCAACTTATCTGTAGTTTTTTTCAACCCTTCAATATGAAAATAACTTCTGTCCTTTAAAATGGATATGAGTGCTGCTTTTGCTTTATCAAAGCTCGTAAATGCTGTTGTACCTATTATATAATTTTTATCAGGCGCTACGACAAGATACTTAAATTTATGACAGTCAAGCACATACACTTTATCCGATAATTCTACTTTGCATAAAGATAAGTTGCTTATATAGTAATATGTGTCTTTCATTTGCCACCCTTACCCAATCTCTTTACTATTCTTCCTTTAGTCATATCATATTCTGACAATTCTACAATGACATGATCTCCAGGAACTACTTTTATAAAGTGTTGTCTCATTTTTCCAGATAAAACACCTATAATCTGAACCTTCTCCTCTCCAATCTCAATTCGAAACATTCCGGCGGGACAAGCTTCAACAACAACCCCTTTCAATTCAAGACGATCCCTTTTAACTTTTTTACTCTTTCTTTTACCCATCCGAATAATCGCTCTTGATCCTCTTTATCAAATCAAAACACTTCTCCTCAAACTCTACAAAAGTAGAGTTATTACTCAATATATATCTTGATTTAATTTTATCATAAATTTGCTCGTTATCTATAACCTTATCTATCACAATTTCAGGAACATCTATTCGGTTCATGCGCTTACGCCGACACTCATCGTCGCTCTCTATTAATATAGTGAAGTCGAAGTTGCGCCTCATGCGCTTGCTCCCCCCTATATATGTCTCCGCGCCCCCAAGAACAATCTCATGAGCATCAAAGGCATTTCGTAGCTTGTTGATTATAGATGTAAACTCCTCATCAAGTATGTCATTAACCAATTCCCTAATCCATACCTCATTACAAATCAATAAGCTCAATTTCGGCATATCTATATATCCATTATTAGATAGTATATCTTCCCCAAGACTATTAATTAATATTCTATGACCCCTATTGCCGGGCTGGAATATAGGCTTATACATCTCATCTAGATCTATGACGGGAATGAATTCCTTCCTAAATAAAGATGCGGCTAATGATTTGCCGCTAAACTTTTTGCCTATTATTCCAAATACTATCATTTTACTAATCCGGGCATGCTCTTTCGTATTTTACACATCTTTTCTTCTGGTACCTTCTTCGTTTCGTTCATCTTGTTCATTCTATAGACTTCGGCAACCATCTTTTTATTTCTAACATTATAAAGAGCCCAATATTTTGAGCCAGATGGCTCTTTTATTGAAGATACTATCCCTAAATTCTCATCTTCTCTTACTAACCATTCAAGTTCATCGTAAGTATATCCAAAAGAATCTTCTGTTACGGATTTTGATTTTAGTATTACCCCTGGTAAACCTAATAATTCTCCTAATTCAATTACTTCGGATCTAAACAAATCTATAATAGGGTATACATCGTAAGCGGTATCAATTCTTCTTTGTAAGAATTTTACCAAATCATACTCGCTTTTGTTTACATTACCGACGGTTAGAGCATTATATCGCTTTGCATACATATCGACATAAGCAAGCATCATAGATGATCTTGAATCTATATTACTTATTCCTGGAAGATCTAATTCTACCTTTCCTGGTTTTACTATCTTAAATCTATTTTCTGGAATATTACGGTATAACCAACTTTCTAAAGCCTCTTCTTCTTGTTCTTTGAAGCCCATAAATATCATTACAACTTTCTTTTTTACACTCATTGTTGCACATAGAGCGGCGGTAACACAAGAATCTACACCTCCAGTTACAACACATAATATGCTATCTCTCTTATCCACAATAGCACTTCCATGTATCCATTCCTTTATATATTTTGATACTTTTTCTTTGTATACTAGCATAATTTACTTTGTTTTATGTATATTTTACTCTTGTCATTTCTTTAGGTTACGGTGTTCCAATCTTCAAAGAGATATTCGTTCCATATATCAGGCATCGCTTTAGCAGCATTCACATGTTGAGATTTCATTTCTTTTAGATTGTATCCATATCCAGGTTTATCAGATTTTCTATCATATAATTGCACAGCATGGAAACCACCTTCACTACCAATTGCTGCGGGTCTAACTCCAGCAAATTGTCTTTGTTCGTCGGAAGTCTTTTTATTTTCTACTCCAAGATTCTCCATTAGATAGTTAGCAGAATCGGATGTAGAAGCATATGTTCCGGGATCAACAGCGGTATACACAAAGACAAACTTCTTAGAAGGATCATCTTTAACCTTTTGTGCATATTCTAACCAAGGCTGCATTCCGGCTTTGTTAGGCTTTCCTCTTTGCCCATAATGAATTCCATCCAGAACTATAACACTATCAATTCTATCTTTTAGTTCCTTATCTCTTAAAACACCCGCAACAGCATCATAGCCTCCAGAAAAGCTTCCGAAACCTAACTTACCGAGAGAGATATTATCTCCGAATTTCTTAGCTAGAACAGAATGAATTATACCAAGTTGTTTCTTTACCCAAGCAGCATTACCAAAAGCTGCCGTATTTTGAGAACTACCCATTCCACCAGCTTCAGCTTCAACAATAATAGTATTTACACCACTTTTAGTTGGGTTTCTACCATGTCTTATTTGGAAGAAGACATTATATTTACCATTTACTATAGGATTATCTGGAACTTTTACGCTTACACCTGCTTTCGCGCCAGGAATATTAATCTTGCCTGAGTATGTAGGTTTATTCTTCTCAGCTTCAGACTTATCCCCTTCCTTTGGCTCAAACCCCTTTTCTTGTAAAGATTTAGCAACATCGGTATAGATTTCAGCTTCTTTTTTGAAATCGGGCATAAACCTTTCGGCTTTCTTGGTTTCTTGTACACCCAACATTCTTTTCAACGTTTCTATTCTAAAAATTCTATTCATTCAAACCTTTAAGATGTTAGATAATAAAGTCTTATTACATCTCCTACCTCAGCGTCACCAAGTAATGATGCGCTTGCTCCATAATTACTTCCATGCCAGTAAACATCTGTAGCAGATGGATATCCAACGGAAGTATCATCAAATACTATATCAACATCGGTTCCAACAACAGAAGGATCTCCTATTTCAACATTTACTTCAACACCATTCAAGAAACCTAAGATTGTTGTTCCCTGTATAGACGATATATCAACTGTACCAAAAGCTGTCGTACCATCTCCCTCATTCGCACTTGCTATAGATTCTTCTACCTTCGGGAAATCTCCAACAGTTCCCGATCCACCTCCGCCAGTTCCTTGAAGCTTATCTACATCTTGGACTAACCATGAAGACCATTTAGCTTTTGAAACATTTACAGATGCCGGAACCCACATATCGAAGTTTTCCCCAATTTGAGGAAGACCAAGATCTGAAGTTGGAACTCTATCCCACAAACCCGTTATAGTATCTGAATAAACCCAGAAGAAATAATGTCTTTCAACTCCATATCCGTCATCTGAACTATGTCCAAACAGCAAGAATATTTCATGAAAATATCCATCAGGAGCATTGTAGACATAAGGATTCATTGTCTTGTTTCTTACTCTACATAAATGAGCAGGCATCAAACCATCAACGGTATAATTATTACCAATTCCACCGCCGCTTGGATTTACATCACTCCAAGTTATTATACCAGATTTTGTAGGACAAACATATGTTTGAGTTGTTGTAACGCTTGTCGCTAAGGAACCTCCAGTTAATGCCGGAGAATATTGGTCATATAGATCATTACCTGATGTATAAGAAATATCGAAGGTATTACCTCCAACAGATGTTAGATTTGCAACGTATGTATAAGCGCCGGTAATCCAATCAATATTATCTACAGCAACATTGCCAAGAGTCCTTTTACCATAACCATCTACTTTTACTATTACTTCGGATACCATATTTATTTACCTCTATATATATACATACTTATTGGTTTAGCTTCCTTATTGATGTCCCTATTACCTTCCTTGGATCTACTTTGGCACCCCCAATTCTTGTTTCCAAATGAAGATGGATAGAGCCTCTAGCATTACCAGAAGCTCCCATTGTTGCTATTACCGTATTGAAGTCAACTTTATCTCCGGTTTTTACATTGAGCTTATCGTTATGAGCATAATATGACTCAACTCCATTTCCATGATCTATTTTTATAGCATTACCGCCCTTACCCATATCTCCAGCGGCAATTACCGTTCCAGGCGCTATAGGAAAAATAGGAGTTCCTTTAGGGGCATTACCATAATCAACACCCCAATGTCCGGCAGCATGATACTTATCCGATGGTTTAGAACCTGTAAAATCTCCAACAATTTGAGCCGACTTAACCGGATGTTGATAAACACCCTCTCTACGCTCTTTTACCAATCTTCTACCTATCCAACGATTTCCCATCCAATTTCCCTTAAGTTTATTTCTCCAAAAACTATAAACATTAGCTAAGTCTATTCCGTTTCTCTTAGCAACTTCTTCTATTAAAGGAGGATCAAATTGACCATCGGCTTGCCTCTCTGGGATCCCAAGAACCTTAACTTGATATATGAAAACATTCCCGGCAAAAGCTATTGATGAAAAATCTGTAGATTTACCTACTATTTTAGCAATTTCCATAACTTTTGGTAATTGTTTGTAAGCATACCAACTTTCATATCTTTTATTTGCCTCTATAGCTTGAAGCAAAACATCTTCGGCACCTTCAATTTTATCATCTATTGGCACCTTTTTGTTAGCTCCAGGATTTATTAGCTCTTCTATGGATAATTTATAAAATGTCATTAGTTCCTAATATAATCCTATTTTATTGATTACACGATATATATATTAGTATGCGTAAAGATAGATACACGGAAGAAGAAATTAGAGAAGCACAAAAAAGAAAAGAAAGAGCTGAACGTGTTAAGAAGGCTGAGGAAGAAAAGAAGAAAAAGATAGCAGAAGAAAAAACAAAAAAATGTTACGATATTAGACAAGAAGTTGTTGCTCCTGTTACTTTATTCTACAGAGTATGGGCTTACTCTCCCCAAGAAGCTGCTGAAATGGTGGAGAAGAGACAAGTATTACCTAATAACGTATCAAAGCCAAATCTTGCCAAGAGCATTGCTTCGGAAATACAAATATATATTGTAGGTACAATAAACAAAGTCTTTAGCAAGAAAAGATAACAAGGGACAACATGAAATATTACGTGCTCGACATTGAAACGTCTGGGCTTAAACCAGGATTTCACGAAATTACAGAAATATCCATACTTAGATGTGCAGATATGGTTCAAAGAGTTTGGCTTTTGAATATAAAATATCCAAAAAGATTCTCCAAACAAGCATTGATGGTAACTGGTCAAGATGTAAATGATATACTTAAGCGTAAGAAATATATAGAAAACGCAATTCCAGAGATAAATGGTTTCCTCGAAGAAGATGGGGATTATGCTGATGGTAGAGTAATAATAGCTCACAATGGAGCTTTTGATAGAAATCAAATAGAACATAATTGGGATCTTTATGGTCAAACATTCCCGGCTAACTATTGGATCGATTCTAAAGAAATGGCTAGAAAATATATAAAGAGGCATCTAAAATTAGGAAAGAGACAATCCGTTGCTTTAAGTAAAGTATTAGAGCTTTTCAAAATAAATGCAGAACCAGGCGCTCACTCTGCTGAAGTAGATGTTCGTAACACATTTAGATTATGGAAATATCTAGAAAAGCGAGGAATGAGCAATATAGAGTTTACTAAATTGTCTCCAAAATTAATTAATGATGATATGAGAAAGCTTCACAAAAAAGCAGATATAAATGAACAAGATGCAGCGGATGTTTGGAAAGATCTAGAAGAACAAATGCAAGATGATAGACCACCTTGGGAAGAAGATTTTGACGGAGGAGAATAATCTACTTATAATTATCATCATCATCCCACTCTCTTCCATTTTTACTAAGATGGTTACCTTCATGACCATCTATCTTACAGCATTGGCTCATATATATTATTCCTTTACATAACTTATAATGTGATAAACATTTGTTACAGAAAAATGTACGATGATAAGTACCATTTTCATCAAAATGGTGCTCTTCTCTTCCGTCTGAATTACTGTGCTTAGGACATGCCATATATCTCCTATTCTGCTACTATCTCGCCCAAAACCATTCTTACATCATGCTTCGTAACCAAGTCACCTCTTAAACGAATCCCGCTATGAGAATCTCCTTGTTCCCATACAAAAATTAAATCACATTCGCCACTAAACTTTGGCAACACTTTATTAACCAAACTTTCAATACAGTGACCAGACCAAACACCGCTCCACCAAAATCTATTAGGGTAGATCTTTCCGTCTTTTACTGTAGTACATCTTTGTACCCAATCAGGATCAAAAATTGATGATTCAGGATAATCATCTTCGCCCATTTCCTTAGATAATTTTTCATAAGTCTCAGCATTAATATAAAAATCTTTAACATAAACCATATCTGTTGCTGTTATGTTGTAACTCATTTTTTAAACCCTTTCTTATCCGTTAAGTCTGTCTTTTATATATTCTCCTAAAACTTTTGCCACTTTTTTATATTCTCTAACATCTTCTCCTGTTAGCATTTTATTCATAACTTCTTCCATTTTGGCATGATCTATTTCGGCTTCGGTAGGCTCATGAGGAGTGGTTCTTTTCTCTTCTTCTTTCTTTTCTTTAACCTCTGGCTCATAACTATTGCCAAGCTCTTCTGCCATTTTCATTAGCAAATCCTTAGTTGCTTTAACGTCTTCGGAACCTTCATGGAACCCTCTCTTCTTTAAACCAAATCGTTTAATGCAGGCTCCTAAGTTATAAGTATTAACATCGCTGTTTCTTATGAAATCATAGAAAATTGCTAAGCATTTTGTATCTATTAGATTTCCATGCTTTACAAAAGGAAATGTATCTTCAGCACCAGCTTTTCTCCACATTTCTATAAGCATCTCAAGATCGAACACTATGTTGTGTCCAACCAATATTCTATCATGTGTGGAAGATCCAGCTTCTACAATAAAGTTCTCTATCTCTGGTAAAACATTTTTTACATCTCTATATGCTCTAACACCAAGAGACTTTTCATGCTCACTAATTGAATTAGGATCTCTTCGAAGATCTTCTATCTTTATTTTGTTTACTTCAAGAGCTTCGAGGCTTATTGTTTCAAAATTAGTTGGTTTGATATACCAAGTCTTATGAACATCATCCTTTAATCGAAGTATTGAAACCTCTATAACATCGTGAATCTTAGGATCTAGCCCTGTGGTTTCCGTGTCACATACGTATAAATCTAACTTAGGCATTGATATATCTTTCCTTGATTTTTGCTATTTTGTCTTTGTGTTTAGATTTTGAGGAGCCGCTGTTACATCTATAATCTTGTATACAGTCGCATATTTCTATAAAACATTCTGCTGCCGAATATGGATCCGAAAATTGTAACACATATGGGAAACCATAATCTTCTAACTTTACTACATATTTTCCCAAAACTTTACCTATTGTAACAGCTCTATCAAAATCAATAAAATATGCATTTGGTCTCTTTATCATTTTGTAGACCATATCTACATCTTTTAACTTATCTCGCAGTTCCATATTTTTTCCAATCTTTCTCTGAAACTCGCATCCATTTAGCGAGCATGACTTTTGATCTAGGCTTCTCTCTCATACCTTTAACTAAAACTCTACAAATTCTCAAGTCTTCTTTGTTTGTAAACCTGGTAATATATTCTTCAGCTTCTTCTTTTGATTTTACAATATGCCATCCAGACAAAAAACCTGGACCCTCTTTTTTACCCGGATTCCAAGCTTGCCTCTCTTCAGCTTTTAACCAAATATCAAAAGGAACTTGTTTTGTCTTTTTACCTTTTCTGTCAAACGAATGAAATAATACTTCTGGCAAATCATCTTTAGATCTGAATAGTCTAAATGCTTCTATTACTTTGTATGGCATTGTTCATTATTCCTTTATATCTACAAACGTGTAAATTTCTTCGAAAGTAGCATCATCACCAATGCAGTTAGCAATCTCTATTTGAACTTTTGCAAATTCTTCACTGACTCTTTTCCACCTTTGTATTGTTTCATTATCTACATTACAATCAACTTTATATTTTCTGCATTCTGGTTTCCAACATTCAACGAAAAATACTGGATATATTGAATCACAATCTACTATTACTTTCATTCGTCACTCCTTTTCTTTCTTAACAATAAAAGTATAATTACCGATATCTTTAATGCCTCCAGTCATAACATTTATATCTGCTTGAACTTTTGCAAATTCTTCGCTAATTCTTATCCATTCTTTTAGCAATTCTTGGCTTATTTCTATTTCACCATCATTTGAGCATTCATTATATTCTTCGGGTGGTTCAACTATATAAAATGGAAATAAGGTTGCTGCATAAACCCTTTTTTTCATTCATCATTCCTTTCTGGTACTTTCAATGTTTTATTTAGAAGTAGCATTCGGGAACTAATCTCGTAAGCAACGCTATCCGGCACAACTATCTTAGTAGCTTTCTTTACTAATTCTTTTCCGCTAGATCCAAATTTCCCCATCGCACCAGATAAAATTAGATAATTCCTTCTGTCGGATTTTTTTTCTACAGAGACTTCACACTCACCTATAAAAGAAGCAATATTTTTTCTTATTACATCAACATACTTTTTATCGGAAATTTCAAAAGACAATTCCGCTTTATCTTGAAACAAGACCAATCTATCCTTTTCGCATTTTAGCTTTAACATGTTCTTCTCCCATAACCCTTTTGAGTCCGCTTATGTTTTTCACTCCACTCTTAAAGCTGTCTAACATAAACAGCATACCTTCTACAGTTTTAAGGAATTTACCTTGTCTCTTCGTTAACTTAGAGCAATCTATGGTACAGAATGTCTTGTTGTTTTTTATAATGTTAAAGACACACTTGTCTTCCAAATCTACTCTCTTAATTTGTATTACGGAATTCTTAGCTTCCTCCTCCCCCTCATCCCAAAGAGGATCCTCATATCTAGAGAAATGTTGATTTAAATCCATATTTATAGAATAACTATCACCGTACAAAACTCCTCCTATATTAAATTATCAGCAGCTATACATCCACTTATAGCCGCCCCTAATATTCCATCAACTCCAGCACTTTCACCAGCAACATGAAAACCCTCTATTTCTGTAGATAATTTTTTATCTATCTTAATCTTGGGTATTGATGTTTTTATCTCGGGAATATAAAAATATCCTTTTTTTAAGAATCCGGGAACTATCTTATCTACATCAGCCATAGCTTCTTTGAACCACTTATATTCGGGAATATAAGAGATATCAAATTCTTGATTAATATAATCTTTAACTTTGGTTCTTCCTATTCGATTATCGGACAATATAAAAGCAAGCTTTCCTAATCTTTCGGTTTGCTCAATACCTTGATTCTTATATTGTTTTTTAGCTATTACAGAAAATGAAACCTTATCGGACTTCCACCTATCCTCATTAGACCGCCACGAAGAAGCGGCTAAATCATAATGATCTTCCGGTATTATTGTTCCATTCCATGACATAGGTCCAATACTTAAATCATTATTGTATATCGTACAATGACTGTTATTCCAATCACCCATAGTACCACAAGATATTTCACCTCGGAACCCAAACAAACTTATATCATTCTTCTTTACTATACCAAACTTCTTATAAATGTCTCTTGCAAACCTCCACCCACTTCTTCCAATAGCAAATATTACATTCTTGGCAACAATTATTCCCTTTTCTGTCTTTACATAAAATAAATCTCTTTTAAGATCTATATCTTCAATATTATTATCAAAAGAAAAGTCAACATTTTTAGTTTCTGCATCTAAAGCTATCTTTCTAGAAAGAGAATGAATGTTTTCCGGCTTCCATTGACAAAAATTATTTAATCTATAGTTGTATCCAAGACCCTCTATATTATCTAATATTTCTTTCTTGGGTTCCCTTTTCTTGAATGAGGTAATTGGTCCATGTTCTTCCATTACAGATTGGACGAATCTATTTGCTCTGGAAGCCGATCTTACGCCGGTTATTTTGCTAACATTTTTATAGTCATCAAAATATAATCTTGCATTGCTATATGGAAAGCATCCAAACCATCCTTGAAGTTGTTTTCTTCTTTTTCCTGGCGGTCTTCCGAAATCAACTATACAAACTTTCATATCTTCATATTTTGATAATTTATATAGAGCAAATGCACCGCTTACGCCCGCTCCTAAAATGGCTACGTCATATACTTTTCTTCTCATTCATCCTTTTGAAAAATTACTATATTTTTCTCTTCTTTCTTTTGTTTATCTCTTCTTTCAGCTTCTTTCTTTGCTTCATTGAGCATTTTTTTCATCTCAACGAGAGTTTTCTTTATTTCTAGAAGCTTTTCTTGGTCTTCTTGTGGGATTAATGTTTTTTTGCTTCTTCTCTTCTTCATATATATCCAAGTTAAAAAAAAACTACAACCGATGGTTGTAGTTTCTTAAAATTCTATTGTTTTGTCTTAGCTTTTTTTTGCAAACTTTTTCATATACTCTAAAGCGTTGTTAAAATCCGATGCTGGTCTATATGAACTTAAACCACCAACTGGGAGTCTTCTCTCTGGCTTTTCTCTATAGAGAACTTCTGTATCTCCTTCTTGAGTACCACTTATTTCTCCTTCTTCGTATTGTTTTGCTCGTGGACTTTGGAAGAATGCTTCTTCTACATCTGTAAATCCAGCGGGTTCCATTATGTAAGGTAAATCTTTATCGCTAACTTGTACAGCAGGTACATCATCTTTAACCATTGTTCTAGGCAATTTCTTCATAAATTCCTTTGTAATATAATTACTAACATTTGAAGGGAATGCCTTTAATAGTATGTAAACCCAATTATCTATTTTAGCATAAGCATTTCTAAAAGTCATACCTGTTTTATCGTAAAAATCTTTTTCACTACCAGCATCGGCTATGTAAGATCCAACCATATATTTTAAAGCTCTTAATCTGTCAAAAATATTATGTAAACTTTCGTTTCTCTCGTTTTCTAATTCTGTATATCCTCTATCAACTTGATAAGCTCTCTCTGTGAGAGGCAATAATTTATCTAAAGCATCCTTATATGCTTTCCATAGATCACATATTTCTGTAAGTATTCTCTTTTCTGTTTCCGTTAAGGATATATCTAATGATTCAAAACCAAATTCTACCTCTTGACCTCTGCCTGGGAACAATCTTCTAACATCGAAATATGAAGGAATTTGTGCAAATTTGAAAAGATCTCCGTATACTCCTACCCAATTATAATTTGTTCCAGCTTCTTCTTCTCCACTAAATAATCTATTAAAATAAGCAACAATTTCTTGATACTTGGCA
>Ga0180438_10007288_pt1 | contig 14488 bp, 13 predicted proteins | sample SS_ome_12_FD_132455 | JGI IMG/M metagenome (GOLD analysis project Ga0180438, IMG submission 132455) | Hypersaline lake sediment archaeal communities from the Salton Sea, California, USA - SS_3_D_2 metaG | ecosystem: Environmental > Aquatic > Non-marine Saline and Alkaline > Hypersaline >...
GAATTGGATATCAACGATAGTAAGGTCCGCTTTTTAGGGAAGGGTATAGAACTGGCAGTCTCCTCTGATATACTGGGTAGGGTCTTTTCAGGACTGGGAGAACCCATAGACCATGGGCCTCGAATCATTCCTGAAGAGAAACTGGATATTTCAGGGAGTCCCATCAATCCTTATGCCCGATCATACCCCATCGATTTCATTCAGACTGGAATTTCTGCTATCGACGGCATGAACTCATTGGTGAGAGGACAGAAATTACCAATTTTCTCTGGTTCAGGACTCCCCCATGCTGCAATTGCTGCCCAGATTGCCAGACAATCGAGAGTACTGGCTGCAGAAGAAGAGTTTGCCGTGGTTTTCGGGGCCATGGGTGTAACCTTTGAAGAAGCAAATTATTTTATTTCTGATTTCCGAAAAACAGGAGCTATTGAGCGATCAGTGGTATTCATCAATCTGGCAGATGACCCTGCTGTGGAACGAATTTCCACCCCCCGAATGGCTCTGACTGCTGCAGAATACCTGGCCTTTACCCTGGACATGCATGTACTGGTCATTCTCACCGATATGACCAACTACTGTGAAGCCCTCAGGGAAATATCTGCTGCCCGAATGGAAGTCCCTGGAAGACGGGGATACCCGGGATATATGTATACAGATTTAGCCACCATATATGAACGGGCAGGGAGAATAAAGGGAAAAAAGGGATCTATCACCTCGTTCCCTATTTTGTCTATGCCCGAAGACGACATCACCCATCCCATTCCAGATTTAACAGGATATATTACAGAAGGGCAGATTTTCTTGAGTAGAGAACTGCACCGGAAGGGTATTTACCCTCCCATAGATGTGCTCCCCTCGCTATCCCGGTTGAAAGACCTTGGTATTGGGGTGGATAAAAAGGAAGGCGTGGTGAGAACCCGGGAGGATCACCCCGATGTACTGAACCAGCTGTATGCAGGATATGCCAGGGGAAAGGAAGCCAGGGAACTGGCAGTGATTCTGGGAGAAGCAGCCCTTACTGAGGTGGATAAAAAATTCTTACAGTTTGCAGAAGCATTTGAAGCACAATTTGTGGCACAGGGTGATCATGAGAACAGGACTATTGAAGAGACGTTAGATATTGGTTGGGATCTCATGGCCATGCTGCCAGAAGCTGAACTCAAGCGGGTCAGTCCAGAATTTATTGAGAAATATTTGAGACCACGGATCAAGGAGCAGGACCATGGCGAAAGTTAATGCTACCAGAATGGAGCTTTTAAAACTGCGAAAGCGGGTTAAGCTGGCAAAACGGGGTCATAAACTCCTCAAAGACAAGAGAGACGAGCTGATGAAACAGTTTCTCTCTCTCATTCACAGAAACCGAGAGTTGAGAGAAGAGATAGAGCAGGAGATTGCCGTTGTGTATGATACATTTCTGGCTGCCCGTTCGCTGATGAGTCCGGAATCTCTCCAGGAAGCGCTCATGATGCCCAAATCTACATTGAAGGTAGATATTTCTACCACATTGATAATGAGCGTTTTGGTACCCAAGATAACAATGCAGCAGGAGGGAGAAGGATATCTTTCTTATGGACTCTATGAGATTCCTTCAGAACTGGATCAATCCCTGGAGGCTCTCTCCTCGTTGCTGCCGAAATTGATTACCCTGGCTGAAATGGAAAAATCTCTGGAATTGCTGGCCCTGGAAATCGAAAAAACCCGCAGACGGGTCAATGCTCTTGAATATGTACTCATCCCTGAACTGGAGTCCACAGCCACATTCATTGAGATGAAATTGGATGAGATGGAACGGTCATCTCTGGCCACCCTCATGAGCATCATGAGTAAATTGCGGGAATAACAACACAGCATATGGGTATTCTCTTTTTCTACGTGCTGGATCAGAACATGACAACCCTTTTATGTTCACTTTCCAACCAGGTGCATGGATATTCGTAAACTGCAGTGCACTGGTGGTGGAACTTTTATTCTTTCCTTACCTAAAAAATGGATCGAAAAATACTGTCTGGAAAAGGGAGATAGTTTTGCTCTTTTTGAACAGGATAATGGCCTTTTCATCACTCCCAGGGTGGAAGAAAGAAAGGAAAAACAGGCAGAAATCACTGCAGACGAATTCGTGTTCAGAAGAATCATGACATCCTATACCTATGGATACACCTCAATTACCATAACAGGAGATCTCACCACCGAGATCAGGTCTCAGATTCGATTTACGGTGGATAAATTGCTGGGATATGAAATTATTGATGAAAAACAAAATAAGGTGGTCATCCAGGATTTACTCAACCCTTCAGAACTCACCACTACCAGGGCATTGAAGCGGGAATATTTCCTGGCCTCCAGCATGCACAAGGATTTCAATGAAGCGTTGCGTCAGGGATCTCTGGAACTGGCTCAGAACATCATTGCCCGGGATTCAGAGGTCGATAAGCTGTATTTTTTAATAGTCAGGCAGTTGAGATCTGCTCTCCAGAATACTGGATTTGCAGAACGGGTGGGAGTGTCTCCACTCGAATGCCTGGATTTCAGGATAGTGGCTAAAAATATCGAAGAAATTGGGGATTCTGCAGAGGTGGCATCGAGAAATTTTCTGGAAATCGATGCAATATCTCCAGATATTATACAGGATCTGGTGGAGTTCAGTAAACTGGCTTATTTTATGCATGGAACTGCTTTTAAGGCGTTTTTAGAGGCAGATAAATCCTGTGCCAATATGGTCATAGAATCCCATGATGATGTCAAAAAACACAAAGAAGCCCTGGATGAAGAAATTCTACAGGCAGACCAGGCTGTTCTCCTGGGGAACATTGTGGAAAACATTCAAATCATCTGTGAGAAGGGAAGTGATATAGCAGATTTAGTATTCAAGCCAGATGATTGAGCATTTCCCAGATGGAAAGGATATTCCACCGGAAAAAGGAAATGTGAGAAAAAAGATTTAAAAAATATTCAGTGCTCGGGAGAGAACTTGTTTTCCACGATAATCAGGGAGCACCATGGGTGCTTTTCTATCGGTTTTTATTCCTGCATTTTTCATGGTTTTTTCATATTTTACTACATGATCAAGGCTTAATTTCCCTATAGTTACCTTCTTAACATATTCGGCTGCATGAATACCGGAACGTCTCCCAAACACATTGTAATCCAGCAGTGAATTTCCCATGAGTCTGTTTTTACCGTGAACACCACCTTCTACTTCACCACCGGCAAAGAGTCCAGGAATGGATGTTTCGGTCTGTTCATTGATTTCCACTCCACCGTTCTGGTAATGCAGGGTGGGAAAGACCAGCAGGGGGTCCTGGGTCATATCGATACCAAATCGTTCAAACATCCTCACCATGGCAGCCAGGTTCTTTCGAATGGTACCCTCTCCATGCAGTTCATCTATCATAGGAGCGTCCAGCCAGACTCCACGCATGCCGGTAGGAGTGGTAATGCCATTGTTTCTTCCATAACATTCGCGGATGAGATTGGCTGCTTCCACATCCCTGGGTTCCAGGGGGTATACGAAGAGCTCACCTTCCTTATTTACCGGTTGCGCTCCCAGTCCTCTCACTTTCTCAGTGACCAGGAGACCCACGATCTGCTCGGGGTAGGCAGCTCCTGTGGGGTGATACTGTACCGAATCCAGGTCTATGAGATTGGCTCCCACATGATATGCCATGACCAGTCCGTCAGCTGTGGCACCATAGTGATTTGTGGTGGCAAATTCCTGGATGTGCAGTCTCCCAAACCCTCCGGTGGCCAGTATGGCTGCCTTTGCTCTCACAATATAATATTGTTCTGTTTCCATATTATAGAGGACTGCTCCTGCTGCTTTCCCTTCATCATCCAGGAGCAGTTCCACAGCAGGTGAAAACTCAATTACGGGAATTTCCAGGTTCCGGGCCTCATCTCTGATGGTGCGCATGATTTCCATACCAGTATAATCACGGGCTGAATGCATGCGTTTCCGTGAAGTCCCTCCTCCTGCCAGTTCCATCATGGTCCCCTGTTCATCCTTGTCGTACATCACACCCAGTTCCTCATGCCATTTGATGATTTTCGGGGCATCAATGGTCAGTGCTTTCACCAGTTCTGGCTTATTGGTGAAGTGACCACCACCTATGGCGTCCAGATAATGCCGGGGTGGGCTGTCTTCCACACGATCTGCCGCCTGGATACCACCCTGAGCCATCATGGAATTTGAATCACCATGGCGCAGTTTGGTAACAATGAGTATATTTTCCACAGGAATACCCGAATAATGGGCCCACAGGGCAGCCACTGTTCCAGCACCGCCTCCACCGATAATCAGTATATCTGCATCAAAATCTATCTGAGAAAGGTCCACCATATCAGGGGTGACCAGAGGATGAGCTTCGATGAGATCTGCCACTTCATGGGGTACTTTCTGTCCCTTGCTGGGACCAAAAGCCAGTTCTCTTTTGGCTTCGGGTTTGTAATCGGGATGATATTGATTCAAAATCTCTTCTCGTTCCTCGAGGGTCATGGCTTTGAATGTAGCCTTCAACCGATCTGGACGAGTCTTCTCTACGTTTTCTATTGATTCTCTCATATAATCCGGATAGCCTCTAATTATTTCCATTTCAATCCCTCATTTTTCTGTATCCCTCTCAGAATATGATTTTTTCAGTTCCTCCAGATTCATTTGGGTGAGGGTTTCCATTTCCTCGGTAAATGTCCCTGCCTCAATTTCTTCATTTCTCTTTTTCAAATGGGGGGATCTGGGTGAAATATATTTTCCATGCAATCGTCGGGCAAGCTGGCCCACATGATAGTGAACAATGTCGGCAGGACATCGGGCAGCACACAGTCCACATTGTAGACAGTCAAAGGATAATTCAGCTGCCTGCTGGATATCCCCCCGTAATGCTGCCTGTATGAAATCCATGACCTCTAAATCCTGGGGGCACATTTTGGTACAGGTATTGCAGCTCACACACCGGGCAATTTCTGGATACAATGCCACAATAGTCTGGGGAGAAGGAGTCAATTCGTCAATATCATAGAGTGCTTTGTTGGCGGGAACAAAGGGCAATTCGGTGAGATACATTCCTTCTTCTACTGTGGTCTGGCAGGCGAGAGCGGTTTGAAATTTGTATTCACCTTTTTTTCTAAAGATTGTCCCACATGCTCCACAGAATCCTGCTCTGCAACCAGATCCTCTGATAAATCGGTATCCTGCATATTCCATAGCTTTCATGATGGTGAGCCCTTCAGGGACCTCGTATTCTTTTCCCATGATATAAACCTTTATCATTTTTGGTAATGGTTCCTCAGCCATTTAATCACCTTAATACTCCTTTTTTCTTCAAGAGAGGTTCCGGATTGACATAATGCTGGTCAAATCCTAAATCACAATTAATTCCCAGGGCAATGGCCAGTAATTGTGAAAAATACAGTATGGGCATGGGTACCAGCTCCTGTTCTACATCTTTCTGTCGGAAATCAAGATTAAATTCACAGAGCGGACAGCTCAATACAACAGCTTCGGCTCCTCTTTCCTGGGCGGAAGATAAAATACTGAATGTTTTCTCACACACCACATCCTTGTAATCCACAGTATGGTAGGATCCACAGCATTCTAGTTTATAGGGATGATCTATAACAGTAGCACCCAGGGCTGTCAGCAGGTCTGTCATGATGGTGGGAGCTTCTGGATTATCGATGCTCACCTCTTCAGGTCTCAAGAGCAAACATCCATAATAGGGAACTACTGTTAATCCATCAAGGGAGTTCTTCACAGGCAATGTTTCGAATCCAATGGTATCTCTGAGAAGTGTCAGATAGTGGATGACATCCACACCCCCTGCATAATCTTCCTCGCGATCCATGAAGGAATTCATTTTTTCCAGTTTTTCAGGATCGGATTTTACCAGTTGATTGGCCTGTTCCAGCGTGTTGTAGCACATGGAGCATAATGTAGTTACGTTATCATACCCCATGTCCTGTACCCTGATGAGATTTCGAATCGGTGCAAGCTGGTGCATGAGGTCATCACTGGATAAAGAATATACAGTTCCACAGCAATTCCAGCGAGGTAATTCTATTAATTCAATATCCAGTGCCTGTGAGACTGCCAGTGTTGTATTTTCGAAGTTTTTGGCCGTACTCTTTAAGGTACAACCAGGATAATAGGGAATTTTCATATTATCTCACCTTAGGAAGTCGATTTCCTAAAATTAGATACCAGTGCAATAGGAGGGAGAATTTCTAATTCTGCTTTTTCTATCTGGGAGATATCGATATGATCCATATTTGCCCTTAAAATCAATAATCTCAGGGCTTCCATAATCTTGGTCAGGTCCACATCTTTGGGACACCTGGTTGCACATTGGAAACAGGAAGCACACAACCAGATGGTGTGTGAATTGAGAACACGGACATCATTGGCCTGTACCAATTCAATAATTTGATGAGGTCGAATATCCATTAATACACCGATAGGACATCCAGCAGAACATTTACCGCATTTATGACAGGAGAAAATTTTTTCCCCACTCAATTCTTCCACCTTTTCCAGAAGAGACGTATTTTCAGCTATTTTTGGAATCATGTTCCTCATCTCGATTGCGTTCAAACCTCTTTACTTACGTATATAAGGTTTTCTATATCAGTTTAAATAGTTTTTCCTATAAAAAATGATTTTATTTTCTCAAGATGTTTCATGAGATAATCAAGGAATCCAGGTCCTTGGGGTAGGTAGTCAGCGATCTGGACCCACTGCGGGTTACTACCAGCGTATCTGAGTGTCTGAATCCAGCAAACCCTGGTATATAAATCCCGGGTTCATTGCTCACCGTCATTCCTGTTTTCAGGGTGGTGGTATCCCCTTCATCCAGCCAGGGTGGTTCATGGCCCTGGAGTCCGATCCCATGTCCCATACGATGTCTGAGATAGAGTTCGAACTCTCCTCCCTGGATGACTTCCAGGCATGATTCATTGACATCGCAGCATCGGGCCCCTTCTCTGAGGGCAGCACCTCCTCTATCCTGGGCGGAAGCCATTGTTTCAAAGGCCTTTCGATGGCGGGCAGTTGGAGTACCGAGAAAGGCGGTTCGTTCACTTTCTGCATGATATCCTCCCACAGTTGCACCAAAACTCAAAATGATTGCCTCTCCCTTTTTCACCTTCTTACTGGAGGGCATGGCATGAGGAAGGGCTCCATTTTCACCAGAACAGACCAGTCCTCCACATAATCCCCCCTGGACAGGAACGATCTCTTCCAGTTCCTGGAGCATTCTTTCCGATACATCCATTCGTGTTTTTTCATTTATTTCAAATTCAGAAATCCCTTCTTCACAATGATGGACAGCACGTTTTACCGCAAAATCTGCATATTCAGCAGCTTTGGAAATGAGTGCTATTTCTTCGGGCTCTTTGATAAGTCGCATAGCAGATAGGAGATCCATTCGAATCACAGTGAGCGTGTTGAGAATGTCATATGTAAATAAAGGTATATTTGATTCTATTCCTATTTTAGTAAAATTCAAAGATTTTAAATGAGATTTTATCCATTTTATTCTATTTATTTCTCCAGGGTAATCAAAATAGGTCTCAATATTTACATGGGAAGGAACATGATCTTTTTCCAGTAGGGGAATAAGAAGGAGAGGATCCCCTTCCTGGGGAATCACAGCTGCCAATGGGCGTTCAGTTTGCAGATGAAAAAACCCTGTGACATAGGCAATATTTGAAGGATCGAACAGTACAAGGGCGTGTATATCCTGTTCAGCTATGGATTCCTGGATAGACATTGCCTTTTTTTGAAAAAAATTGTCCTTGAGCTTCATGAAGACAACAGATACTGGAATAATATATGTGTTATGGTAGTGTCCTGCGGATGGTGACTTTTTTCCCTGGAAATAGAGCCTGAATCTCATAGTCTATTGGGAGTCCCATAATTATTTATAGGATTACACTTCACTGGATAGGATAGCGGCCGTAGTCTAGTGGTAGGACTCAAGCCCCCCAAGCTTGCGACGCGGGTTCGAATCCCGCCGGCCGCATGGTTATGTATCCTCTCTGCAATGGGGCTTTCGTTTAACAGTGTTCAAAATGTATATACTATCCTTCTCCAGGTTACTTGAATGAGCCCATAATTCATAAAATAAAGATATATACTGTGATGAATTGTAATTATTTTGAAGAATGGTACATACCTGAACCGATTTCTTTTCTGTATGTACCCAAACCCTTTTAATTATCCATTGTATAGATTAATGGTGATACCATGGCCGAGGCAAAATTTGAAGTATATACTGATTCAAGTGGAGAATTTAGATTCAGGTTAAAGGCTCCCAATGGAGAAATAATTGCAGTCAGTGAGGGATATACCACTAAATCAGCCTGTATGAATGGTATAGAAAGTGTAAAAAAGAATGCACCACAGGCTACTGTTGAAGAAGTGTGATATACCTTTTTTTTATTTTTTTTACTTATATTTGTGTATCTATTTCTATTTCTATTTCTATTTCTTTGATTTTTTTTCATCTGTTCTGCATAAAGAATTAATTTGCTCTGATCAATATGGGAATCAACATAAATTCTATAAATATTGAATGATGTCAAATCCCATTGTTTAAAACATCTTTCGTTTTATATTTCACGATATTTCTTTATGGTATTGTGAGATTCATCAATACTTGAAGGAGGAGTAAGAAGGAATCTTATCTCTTCCGCTAAAGTTAACCTATCAGTGGACATTTTCCTACCTCCGGGATATTTTTCACCAGTATGTTTTTATTATATCTGCATTATTGATATTTAACCTTTTTTTCACTCTTTATTATTGTTTTATTCATTAAATTCCATTATTTCCTCTATCTATCGTATTATTCTATCTTCAATTGTTCAGCAGATTATGACATATATATTACACGACGTTGCATCACAATAACCTCCGTCGCTCAATAAGGCAGGAGAACCCCAAAGATATTTATGAGCAAATGAATAGAACCTGCATGCACGAAGCATTTGACCGCTTACAAAATGAATTCATAACTGCTTGCCTGGAGAGACATCCCCAGGAAGCATCATATCTTGGATATACTCACCTTGATGGGGAAATGCCTTCTGGGAAAATAGAGGATCGTATACAGGAAATTGAACAGAATAAATATTATCTTAAAAAATTTGAAGAAATTGAAGAGTCAGAGCTTGATTTTGATAGAAAAATAAGTCGAGAAATAGCTATCCATAAATTGCGATTGTGGATTTTCATCGATGAAACCCTCGAGCATTATCTCATGGATCCAAATGCAGCAAATGAAGTATCCTCTGCACTGGAATCTCTTTTTATCAGATCTGGACCAGAACGATTTTATCCCCTATTGAATAGATTGAAAAAAACTCCCCAGTATATAGAAGATTACAGATCCCGGGTTAAAAAACCTGCAGCGCTGTGGACAGAGATGGCTATAGAAGGAGCACAGGGATTGATTGAATTCCTTCCCGTCATTGTTTCAGCCAGTACAGAAGAATTACCCCAGATAGCAGATGCTATAGAATCGGCAGCAAAAAATGTAGAAAAAACACTTCTCAGTTATATTTCCTATCTGGAGGATATCTTACCCACTGCCTCTGAATCATGGGTTATGGGAAAAGATAACTTCGATACCCTCTTATCTCTCCGAAAATTACCGTACAATGGAGACGAGATGCTGAAAATGGGAGAGAAATGGCTCAGGGAGGAAAAACAAAATCTCATGCATCTGGCAGAATCCATTGCCCCCGGGAGATCTGTAGAAGAGATTATCTCACTGGTTAAATCTCAGCATGCTTCCACATTCTCCGACACTCTCGATCTATACAGATCATATATTGAAAAAAGCAGGAAATTTGTAATCGACCATGATGTGGTCACTATGCCAGAAGGTGAAATACTGAAGGTCACAGAAACACCCCAGTATATCAGGTATCAACTCCCTCTGGCAGCCTATCTTCCCGCTCCGGCTGTGGGGGGAAAGCGAATTGGATATTATATGGTGACCCCGCCCCAGGATCCCACAGTACTGGGAGAGCACAATGAGACAGCCATAGCCAATGTATCTGTTCATGAAGCCTACCCGGGGCATCACATTCAGATATTCTGCAGTAATACTCATCCTCATAAAATCCGATGGACCTCCATTCCCACAGACACCTATGCAAAATTTGTATCAGAGGGCTCTGAACTGGTAGAGGGATGGGCTCATTATTGCGAAGAATACATGCAGAAAGCAGGATTCATCAATACCCCAGAATATCTCTTCACCCAGACTCTGCAGGCCATCTTCAGAGCTGTGCGTATCATCATAGATGTGAAGCTAGCCAGAGGGGAAATGTCCTTCCAGGAGACAGTTTCCTACCTGGAGAAAGAATCAGGATTGGAACACTATGCTGCAGTGGCAGAAGTAAAACGATATACTATTGGGCCCAGTTACCCACTTTCATACCTTCTGGGAAAACATATGATCAAGGATTTAAAAGAAAAAGTGAAAGGCATGATGGGATTACAATTCACAGACAAATTCTTCCATGACACAATTATCTATGAGGGTACCATGCCTATTGCACTGATGGAAAAGATCTTTGAACATAAAGTGCACTGATCTGCTGTATGGGAAAAAGAGGAAGAGCAGGGGCATTGTCTTATTCTGTTAACTGGGTGTAGGCATCCATGAAGGCAGCATAACTTTCCTCAGAATATAAAACAAAGATTACGGTCAACTCATGGGGGTAGGCCATCACTTCTTCCAACATGATATGAGCACACCGGGAAAGGGGAAACCCTCCTACACCCGTTCCCAGTGCAGGAAAGGCAATGCTTTGAATTCCCAGTGAACTGGCCAGGCGCAATGTATTGTAGGTTGCTTCTTTAATGTTCTTTTCATCGGTGCACAGGTCCTGTCCCATGACTGCTGCATGGATCACATAGGTTGCCTGGAGCCGTCCTGCCGTGGTTTCTACAGCTTCACCCACAGCAATGGGTCCTTTGTGTACTGCTTCCTCTTCAATTTCATCTCCTCCAGCCCTTTTGAGGGCTCCGGCCACACCGGAACCCATCCAGAGATGATTATTTGCTGCATTTACCAGGGCATCTGCGTGTATTGTGGTTATATCTCCCCTGATGATTTTTATTGTTCTATCAGTACTCATAGAACCCTTTTCCAGTTTTCCTGCCCAGGTGCCCTGCTTCCACCATTTTTACCAGGAGGGGACAGGGCCTGTATTTGGAATCTTTGAATCCTGTATAGAGCACATTCATCACTGCCAGAACGACATCCAGTCCAATGAGGTCGGCAAGAGCTAGAGGTCCCATAGGATGGTTCATTCCCAGTTTCATGACCGTATCGATGGCCTCTTCTGTACCGATTCCTTCGTATAAACAGAATATAGCTTCATTTATCATGGGGCAGAGGATACGATTGGAAATGAATCCGGGGTAATCCCGGGCTTCAACAGGAATTTTGCCCAGCTGAGTGGTCAGTTCCACTATTTTTTGCGTCGTTTCATCAGAGGTGGTTAAAGCGCGAATGATCTCCACCAGTTTCATGAGGGGAACAGGGTTCATGAAATGCATACCAATGACCTTATCCGGTCGGGAGGTCACTGCTGCCAGCTCGGTAACAGAAAGGCTGGAAGTATTGGTGGCCAGAATAATATCTTTGTGCATGAGGGCATCCAGTTCCCGAAACACATCCTTTTTCAAATCCATGTTCTCGATCACCGCTTCGATGACAAAGTCAGCATTCTTACAGTCTGACAAATCCAGTGTCCCCTGAATTCTGGATACTGCATCTTTCATCTCTGCATCTGTGATTTTTCCCTTTTCTGCAAATTTGGAAAGACTCTTCTCTATTCGAGCCAGTCCACTGTCCACAAATTTCTGTTCAATATCACGCATGACAACCTGGTGTCCTGCCATGGCACAAACTTGGGCAATTCCATTTCCCATAGTTCCTGCTCCAATAATTGCAATTTTCATATGATCACCTGTGCCTCCACTGTTTAATGTTCCTTAAAAGCGTTTACTGTTTCAACCATATCTCTCAAAAGAGAGAAGACCCACAGAGAGCATGATTCAATACATTTATATGGATTCTACTCCGCATCAGTCTATGAACCAGAAGGTCAACTGGATGCGTGCAGGAGTAATTATGGGACTGTCCATAGCCATGGTGGGTTCTGCATTTATCTTTGCATTCTATGGCATGTTCCACAATGATTTTTCATATCTGGTATCCTTGCTGGTCAGGAGAGGAATATTTGAATCCCTGGCTGGTATCGTACTGCTGGCAGTCATTGCACACAGAACCTCCCGGTCTGATATCCGGGAGTTACTGACCGGTATGAAAGGATTCATCATTCTCTCTACAGGATTATTATGTCTGGGAGTGGTGTGTGGACTCTTATTACAGGATCTTTTGGGAGGATTCACTGCTTCACTTTTTGGTTCTATAAAACAGGAAGCCGAAAAGATCAGGGAAATTCCACGGTATCTCCAGGTATTGGTAATTTTCGGGAATAATACTCGAGCAGCCACCCTGTCAGGAGTAATTGCTTCCTTCCCCCTGTTGGGCATTTTCATCCCCTTTGTCACCATGCTTCTCAATGGCTGTATCATTGGGTTGGCCCCAGAGATTTTACAGATGACCAGTTCCCAGGTTTTCATAGCCATTCTTCCTCATGGAATTCTGGAGATTCCCGCCTTGATTCTGGCCTGTGCTGTAGGATTCAAATTTGCATTTGCATCTCTGAAAGCATGTATTGGTTATTTCTTTCCCAATCCGGGAAAAACTGGTTTAGAAACATTTCTGGATGAAATTCGTCCTGGATGGAAATCTTTAAAGTTATTTACCCTCATTATTCTGCTTCTCATAGGAGCTGCTTTCATCGAGGTGTTTATCACTCCGGGCATCATGAGTATGCTGTTGTGAGGTTCAAATCCATATCTCGGGTTGTAGCTCTCTGTGAATCATCATTTTTTTAAAGGTGCCTCCCCACAACATCTGTGAGGAACCTGAAGGGTGGAGACAGTGAATTATAAGGATATATTCGGGCTGATCATCGGTGGACTCTTGATTGCATATTTTATCTATGCAATCGATATAGAGTCTGCATATGAGAGTATGAAGGAAGCTTCTCCTGCTTATGTTATGGCAGGGGTACTGTGTTACTGTGCTGCATTGCTGGTGAGAACGGTGAGATGGCACAGAATACTGTTCATTCCCCATCTCACTGTGGGAGGGCTCTTACCAATACTCCTTCAGGGATGGCTGGCAAATTTCGTACTCCCTGCCAAGTCGGGAGATGTATACCGTATTTATGTACTGAAAAGACGAGAAAAGATAGATATTTCACAGGCAATATCCTCTGTTCTGGTGGAACGTGGCTTCGATTTTACTATTTTATGTTCTATTGGAATATCCTTTTCTCTCCTTCTGGGCGAATCAATCTTCTATAAATTCATTGGATACGCTGCCGTAATTATTTTCGGCGTTGTTTTACTCTTTCTCATATTATTCAAAATGAAACCCCACATTTCTTTCCTGGATACACTTTTTACCTTTCTCAAGACACTCACCTTTTCCCGGTTCTGTCAGCTTTCATTGATTTCGTTTTTAATCTGGACATGTGAGATTCTCACTGCATTTTTTATATTTTCTTCTATATCAGCTGTTCCTCTTTTTTCATTGACCCTGGCCTTCAGTATAGTCATTCTGGCTACAGCAATTCCTGCAGGGCCGGGAAACCTGGGGACGCTGGAAGTCACCTGGATTTTTGCATTCTCTGCATTGGGATTCAGCGAGACTATTGCAGGAGCCACAGCCATACTGTTCCATGTTTCCCAGTATGTCCTGGTATTTACGTGTGGAATCATTTCCCTTCTTTATCTGACCCTGAACCCGCCTTCCACAGTAGATGCACTGGATTCAGATCTTCTTGAACCCGAATGAAGAGTGTATTCCACAGATGAACATGAATGGTCCAGGACCTGTGCAGGGAGAGGGAAAAAGAAAAAGTAAAAGCAAACCATTAAAAGCTGGATAAAAAGGTATGATCATGCATCTTGGTCTCATTATACCCTCTTCAAATACAGTAATGGAAGAAGAATATAGTCCCTTTGTCACTGTCCATTCCACCAGGATCCCCCTTCACACAGTAGATGAATCCCATCTAACCCATATGAATACCGATCTCCAGAAAGCAATCGAACTCATCATGGATTGTCAGCCTGATGTTATAGCATATGGCTGTACATCGGGGAGTTTTCTCCAGGATATTACGAATTTCTTTACAGCGATCACCATCCCCTGGATAATCACTGCCCAGGCTGTACTCTCAGCCCTGTTCACAGTAGAAGCACAGACTGTTTCAGTGGTCACACCCTATATAGATGAGATAAATACAAGAGAGCAACAATTTCTGGAAGCTAATGGATTCACCGTAACCTCCATAGTGGGGATGGGGATCAGAGAAAATACAAAGATTGGAATGCAGA
>Ga0180438_10007289_pt1 | contig 14486 bp, 15 predicted proteins | sample SS_ome_12_FD_132455 | JGI IMG/M metagenome (GOLD analysis project Ga0180438, IMG submission 132455) | Hypersaline lake sediment archaeal communities from the Salton Sea, California, USA - SS_3_D_2 metaG | ecosystem: Environmental > Aquatic > Non-marine Saline and Alkaline > Hypersaline >...
CATGCTGAGTTTTTTCCCGTATCTATCGGTTACAGCCCCGGTGGGAACTTCAAACACGAAGGTGGAAATATACCATATAGCATCGAGAACGGCAATCTGGGTGAGGGTGAATCCTTTGCTCATTAAGAATAAGATATATATGGGAAGCCAAAGTTCGAGCCTATTTAAAAATATATAAATATTGAAGAATTTGACATTGGATTCCATATTACGCATAGACTCACATATACATATAGTATAAAAGTCTTTTGCTGGTTTTCTATCTGTTTTTATCATTATCAGATGATTCAATCAGTATTTTATTCTATACCCACAATAAAAAATGAGATTAGTATGCCACCAGGAACAAAGGATATATGCTGGAAGCTCTCAGGTCCCAGAGGGAAGCACAAAACCTTTATTAATAATCCATCAAAACCCAGTGTGGTGGAATAATGGGCTTCACAGATAAGCTGGCTGGAATGTTCAAGAAAAAAGAAGTGGAAAAAAGGGAGACTGTACCCTGTGAGGAGCTTGAATCTTTCATCAGAGAGGAACAGTCCCGGATAGAGGAAGACATACTGGAAGAAAGTGCTCCTCACATTGATGGAATTTTACAGGGAGCACAAAATCTTTCCAGATTTCTGGAACGACTAAAGGAGATGGAACGAGAAGAAATGTTCAAACGTCTTGATCGAATAGTAAAAAATTCACAAAAACGGTTTGCAGATTCATTGAAGAATGTGGTGACGAGGATCCATCTGAATTCAAAGACGTATGAAGGATTGAAAACATTTTATGCCGATGTGTCAGATCAACTCCAGCAGATACAGAAGCTCAATGCCATACATGGAAAATATCTCTATCTCGCCTTTGACAAAGAAATGAAAGAATTTTCAAAGACTGCCAAAGAAATTGCTGCCCACCACCACATGCTTGGAAACCTCCTGGAAGAAGAACGGGAACGGCTCGATACCTTACAGGAACTGGTATCTCATATTCAACGACAGGATTCCCTACGTGGGGAACTAGAGGATTTGGAAGAGAATGAGCAGAAAAATTATGAGCAGATCCGTACTCTGGAATCTGAAATCAGTAGCTTAGAATCGAAAATTCAACAGTTACGATCCAGCAAAGAGTATCAAACATTTCTAGAGGCAGAAAAAAAGAGAGAAACCCTCTCCCAGCAATTGAAATCCATTGAAAAAGAAATCTACAATATGCTCCATCCTCTGGACAGGGATTTCAGGAAATTCAAGAGACAGGTGGAACTGGGTCACTATTCCTTTGACCTGAACCTGCTGGAACGGTATGAACGTCTCACAGAGCAGTTTCTACAGGAAGAGGAAGGATATCCTCACCTGAAAAATATAGCCCAGAACATGAAGGAGGCTCTCCAGAAACAGGTCATAAAGGAGAAAGGCCATAAACGCGAGAAATTACTGGACCTCCTCTCCACGATTCTCCAGGATGGGTTACTGGAATTGCAGAAAAAATATCACAGCACTACACGAGTACTGGATTCGCAGGAATCAGATGAAAGTATTGTCACATCTCTGTCTGCCCTGAAGAAACAGATCGAGGAAAAAAAATCTGCTATCAAAGACATACAAAATACGATCCGGGAAGGTACCAGTAGAAAAGAGGAAATCCAAAGGTCTCTGGAGGATGTGAGAGAAACTATTGAGGAACAATGCAGTGACATAGGAATTGACTTCCAGTGAGCATCTCAGTATCAGTTACAGCGATGTGCATAGCAATCCTTATTATGGAGTGAGCATTTCATAGATGAGCCGGGCCCCCTTTTCAGGTGAGAGTGTATCTGTTTCTATGATCAATTCAGGATGGTCAGGTTCTTCATAGGGAACATCTATGCCAATTACTTCTCCTACATCATAGTCTGGTGTTGATTTCCCCTGGTCCTGCAGCTTTTTCCTCTCCAGTGCTTTCCTGTACATATCACTGACTATCAAGTTATCTGAACGATGAGATTCCCGTTCCATGCAGATATCCACGGGGCACTTCATATACACCTCATAGAATTCATCTATGTATTCTCTGGCTCGATCTCTCCATTTTTTGCGGTGTGCTGTGGCATCAATTAACACATTGACGCCGTGTTGCTGTAAAAGATCTGCCATCACTCCCAGTGCATTATAAAGTGTATCCCGTTCCTTCTCATCATAGTCAGGGTGGGGGACGATCCTCTTTCGTAGGGCATCCAGCCGGAGCATTTCAAAGCAGTGAGTAGTATCAATGAGTTGTATGAATTCACGGGCAATGGTGGTCTTTCCTGAACCAGGTAATCCTGTGAGCCAGATAACCCATGCCATGTTATCGATCCTGCAGATATTCAGTAATGGCATCGGGTGAAAAAGTCTCCTGTTCCATGAGATTCAAGGCAAAATTGAATAGATTTCTGCGAGTCCTGTCTGTGACCTGGGGATAGAACAGTGGATTACAGATCACCGTGGTGCGAAAAGCATAGAAGGGCGCCATGAGTTCCCACATCTCGTGGTCTTTCGTATGGTGAAAATATCTGTCCAGAAAGAGATGAAATAATTCTGCAAAGGGGCCTTCAAAGCTATCTTCATGCATCATCAGTCCATAGAAGATATAATTGATACTCAGGCAGGCTACATCATCTGCAGGTTCTCCATACAGTCCCCTGCTCCTGTCCAGCAGTGTGAGGTGCTGATCATGCCACCAGATATTTCCGGGATGATAATCTCCGTGAACTGCACAGAGGCGGTGAGATTTTTCCTTGATTTTTCCCCACCATCTGACAGCCAGCTGGACAAATTCAACCATTTCCTCGGTGGTGGTAAAGGGGACTGGAGGATAGGTATCCAGAACACCCATGATACACTCTCCATGGCCTACTGTGTCCCGTATTTTTCGCGTATACAGGATGGGGTCTTCTTTTTTTTCTGCATGAAGTGATATTAAAAAATCAGCAAGCTGACAGCACCGGTCCCGATCCTGCTGGGTGAGGGTCCCTGTTTCTAAGATTGCATCCAGATCGGAAAAATAAGTAGTTCCTTGAGCTTCCTCCATGACGATGAAAAATTCGGTGCAGTCTCCCACCGACACCAGTTCATCTCCCACCCCTACCACATCTATGGATCGAACATGGTTGGGCATGAGGTTATATGATTTATTTGCCAGCAGGAGTACCTGGGCTCTATCAGAAAAATAATCGTGACCGAAATTTTGAGGAAATAATGTCTTGATGATGATCGTTTCCTGGGCACCTTTCCAGGAGAACCGTACAGAATGTCCGATACCATGTACCCCTTCTCCCAGAGGTTCCAGTGCTAAAAAGGTACTCCCAGGATATTTCTGGTCCAGATAGCTCTCTATCCACTGCTGTGATATTTCTGAGGGCAGGTAATCACCTCAGGTCCCTGATTCCCAGCTGGCAAGATAGTGCTCCTGCTCCTCTGTAAGGTCGTCGATATGTACATCCATGGATTGTAGTTTCAATGCTGCAATCCGGGTATCAATCTCCTGGGGTACAGTATACACCTTTGGCTGTAATTCACTGCTGTGCTCCTTGATAAATTCTGCAGAAAGCGATTGATTGGCAAAACTCATGTCCATGACAATGGATGGATGACCTTCGGCACAGGCTAAATTGACCAGTCTCCCCTCTCCCAAAAGATACAGGCAGCGTCCATCTTTCAATGGATATTCTTCTAAATTGTTGCGCAAGGTTCGTGTGCCTGTGGAGAGAGCTGCCAGGGCGGGAATATCTATTTCCACATTGAAATGACCTGTATTACACAGAATTGCTCCATCTTTCATACAGGCAAAGTGTTCAGATCGAATCACATTTTTATTTCCTGTTGCTGTGATGAAAATGTCTCCACATGCTGCAGCTTCAAGCATGGGCATGACACGGAACCCATCCATGACCGCCTCCAGTGCGGGTAGGGGTTCTACTTCGGTGACAATCACGTTTGATCCCATTCCTCTGGCTCGCATGGCCACTCCTCTGCCACACCATCCATATCCAGCTACCACAAGTTGTTTCCCCGATAAAAGCACATTTGTTGCCCGCAGGATACCATCCAGGGAACTCTGTCCAGTTCCATATCGATTATCAAAAAAATGTTTGGTCTGTGCATCATTGACCGCGATGATGGGATATTTGAGAGCACCTTCCCGTTCCATGTTTTTGAATCTGATCACACCGGTAGTGGTTTCTTCTGTTCCACCCAGCACAGAATCCAGTAATTCGGTTCTCTCAGCATGCATGGTGGACACCAGGTCTCCCCCATCATCCATGGTAATGTGAGGCTTGAAGTCCAGGACGTGATGCACATGTTCATAATAGGTATCATTATCTTCTCCCCGGACAGCAAACACAGGAATCTGGTATTCTTTCACCAGGGATGCAGCTACATCATCCTGAGTGGATAAGGGATTGGAAGCACAGAGAGCCACCGTAGCTCCTCCAGCCTTCAATGTGCGCATGAGGTTGGCTGTTTCAGAGGTGACATGGAGACAGGCCGATACAGTCAGACCCTTCAAAGGAGCAGTTTTTTTAAATTGCTCCCGGATCAACGTGACCACAGGCATCTGACGATCTGCCCACTCGATCCTGAGCGTACCCTGAGGGGCCAGATTTTCGTCTTTTACATGATATTTCACATAATCACCTGAAAGGGTTGATTCATATTCATTATATAAGGCTTGTGTATGAGAATCAAAGAGCCTTTTTTTCACCAAAAGACATTCACTTTTTACATGCTATTTTTCTGTAATTTCTCTCTGAGGGTTTTATTTCCTTTCTTATTTATTTCCTTTTTTCTGTTTTTTCTTTTTCTTCGATGAGGAATTGTGACTCTTATGGTACCGGTATATCATATATGCTGCTCCAATCACCACCACAGTTGGAATTACTATCCAGTACCTGGAGGTTTCCCACCATGAAGGTGGGGCCTGTTTCAATTGCTGGGGTGTTTGGGCAGAGATGATTTTCAGATGCTGGCTCTCGCTCTGAATTTCTGTATAGGAGAGATAGATCTTCCCGAAGGCAGACAGGGCAGAAGGAGTATACTGTTCCCAGCAGTCCCGGGTGACGATGATATCTTCACCCAGTTCAAGGTCAGGAGTCAATGATATTCCCTGGATGTTTCCTACCCGTATGGTCACCATACCATCCCATGTAAATCTGGAAATTGTGAAATCCTTGGAAGATATCCTGTAGAAAAGAAGCAACCCATTATCGGTGGCTGTTAATGATGCCTGAAATATGTTTTTATCTGCGGTGGATTCTACAGGAATGCGTCTTTCGTTGTTCAGGGCGAGGTGAGAATCTAATGCACCACACACGATGTGGCGATTCAGAAATGACATGAGGGGAGCACTGGCATAGGAAAGGTATACAGTATCTCCAAAAAGAGCGAGACTGGGTTCTTCCCAGAAACTGCCGTAGGTGATTCGATTATGGGAGATTTCGGTAAAAGAATAATCCAATTTTTTCATGAAAATATCCTGCCTGAGCAATCCTTCTTCGAAAAACCGGTTCACAAAGGACAGATACAGTCCATCATGGACCGGGAGGATACATACATCCACTGGTTCTTCTAAAGAGAAGGAATATTCATCAATTTTTTCCAGGTCCTCTGTGAAGCGCATGATCACAATGTCTGTGTCCTGGATACCGGCAAGGTAGACAGTCTGAGCATACACGCCTATGCTGGGCGAGAGGAGAGATTCCACTTTTTGTGTTTTCACTTCCTCTAATTCGGGACTCAATATGAGTATATGGGTCTGGGTGGAGTCTGGAGGAGTATAGGCGAGAAACAGATGTTCTGTGCCTGCAGCCAGTGAAATATCTTCGATAGCAACTGTATCTTTTCCCTCAAATACTATATCATAGGAATGTCCTTCACCCTGGGCTGTTACCATGAGAAGGGTAATCATCAAAATAATCCATTTAGTCATGATATCACATCCCATCTCTTTCTCTTTTTTCTCTTAAAAATGTTATGTTCTGTATTTTATAACAAAAATATCTTTATATATAGGAAAAAATAATATATATAAAATATATAATGAGTATAAATCTTATTATATTATAATTTTTTTCTTTATGGGATGCATTTCCTGTTCTTTTCAATTCATGAGATGGATTGATTGCAGGCGTTTTTATCTTTCTTCAGAAAATGTAGCAATTAGAAACATTTATATACATTTCTTGATCAATAGCAGCGGTGAAAGAATGGCACGTATGTTCTTTTCAGTAGATGCACACGGGAGTACATCAATCTGGAGAAAATGGGTAAAGGTACCTGAATTCCATAAAGCAGATATGCTTCTTCTGTGTGGCGATCTTTCAGGCAAGGCTCTTGTTCCTCTTATTGAACAATCTGATGGTTCTTATAAGACACATTATTATGGAAGAGGATGGCATCTCAAAAATGAAGAAGAAATCCAGGATATGGTGACTCGATTATCTGATTCTGGAGTCTATCCCTACCTCACGACTTCAGAAGAGGTAGATAAGATGAGAAATGATCCAAAATTAGTGGATAAAATCATGAATGATGCCATGAAGCAGAGAATGGATGAGTGGTTGAGTTTTCTGGTGGAAAAAGTGGATACCACAAAAACTCAGGTCATGGCCATGCCTGGGAATGATGATGAATTTTTCCTTGATGAAGTTATAAAATCGTATGAGGATCAGGGAGTCATCTGGTGTTTGGATAAGGTGGTGGAGATAGGAGGATTTGAAACCATAAGCATGGAATATGTGAATCCTACTCCCTGGGATACCCCACGAGAAGCCAGTGAAAAGGAATTGAAGAAAAAAATCGACAAAATGGTGAAGAAACTGAGTCACCCTGAAACAGCAATCTTCAATTTCCACTGTCCACCCTATAACACGCACCTGGATTTAGCTCCTAAATTAGATAAAACACTTCGACCAGTAGTTACAGCAGGAACGGTAGAGATGGTACATGTGGGATCCAAGGCAGTCAGAGAGGCAGAGGAGCAGTACCAGCCCATGATAGGGCTCCATGGACATATTCATGAGAGTTATGCCGCTGATAAGCTGGACAAGACAGTGGTTGTCAATCCGGGATCAGAGTATGGAGAGGGAATTCTGAGAGGATATATTATTGAATTCACAGATGAAGGACTGGGCAACTACTGGAAGGTTGAGGGATGATATGGCAGATATTACACCAGAAGAGTTGAAGAAACAGGAAGCTGATTTCTTCAAATTGCGGGATCGCATCATAGAAGAGGCAGACAAGCGGAAGTTACCCCTGCGAATCATTGGGGCCATTGCCATACGCACACACAGTCCAGAGTTCAAGCACTATGAATACGATTTGGGCAGAATATTGACCGACATCGATTTTGTCGGATATGACAAAGACATCAAGAAAATCAGGCAGTTATTCCTCGATCTGGAATTCACCGAAGATCCAGCAATCAGGGCCATGATGTCGGGTATGGGAATGGGTAAAATGTCCAAGCGGTTGATCTTCTATGAGGATACACTGGGAATTCACTCCGATGTCTTTCTGGATGAGATGAAATTCTGCCATGTGGTCAATTTTAAGGGAAGGCTGGAGGTGGACCACCCCACAGTCCCTCTTACCGAAATGTTTCTGACCAAACTGCAGATCGTACAGATCAATGAGAAAGATATTATCGATTCTATCGTACTGGTCAGAGAACATCAGATGGGACCGGGAGACGAGGAGACCATAAATGAGGACTACATAGCAGAAATCTTTTCAAAGGACTGGGGATTCTGGAGAACTGCTACGGAGAATCTCCAGAAAATAAAGACCTTTGCTCAAACCTACGATAAGCTCAGCAAAGAGGATGAAAAAGACGTCGTTCAGAAAATCGATCGGCTCCTGGAACGGATAGAAAAGCAGTCCAAATCCATGAAATGGAAAATGAGAAATAGAGTGGGCGACAAGCGAAAATGGTATGAGGATGTTGAAGAAGTGGTCCGATAGTGATGCCATGAGTAAAGGTGTTATCAATCTCATGCGGAAACGACGGTCAATCCGTCATTTTAAAACGGATTTTGTGAGACCGGAAGCCATCAAGGTGATCCTGGATGCAGCACGGTGGGCTCCATCCTCAAATAATAGTCAGCCCTGGCAATTCGTCATAGTATCAGAAGATGAGGAAAAAATTCCCCTGGCCGATCTCTATGCAGATGCCTACAAGAGGGAAGCAGAAGATCTTTCCTTTCGTTCAGACGCAGATACTCGCTTTACAGATCCTCATGAAATCAAGAACAGAATCCTGAATATGCTGGAAATGCTGCGGCATCAGATACTGGATCCACCCTATATTATCGTGGTGTGTGCAGATCCCCTGAAATCCAGTTCATATCTCCTGGAATCAGGGGCAGCAATCCAGAACATGATGTTAACTGCCTGGGATTTAAAGCTGGGATCATGCTGTATTGAACTGGCCACCACCCTGCTTTCAGAATATTTCGAGATCAATAAATTGAAGGGATTGCTGGGAATACCTGCTGAGATTGAAGTCATTGCTCTTGTTCCCGTAGGAAAAATAGAAAAAATACCCCACAGGCCCGAAAGAGAGCTTTTAAAGGATTTCCATCATACCGAAGTCTGGTAACCTGGATATCCTGTCTTTTTCTTTATTTCTTCCCACAACATTTTTTCTGTACCCTCATTGATGGTATATCCTCTGTCTTTCAATTCCTGAAGGAAGGATGTAAAGGTTTCTCTGTTTCCCACACCATGTTCTGCCACATACTCATCCACTAGCCCTTCCTGGATGATCTTTTTTCCAATCCTGCTCTCGTATACTAATCCCATGATGGCAGATGCCACAAAAAAGAAGGCAACAAAGAGGACAATGAACTGTATGGTGGTGGATTCTATGAGAGTGGTAGCATAGTAGGCGGTGATAAGAATGAAAGCACATATCAATAATCCGAAAATTGGTATCCTCTGCAACATTTTTGTACCTATTCTACTTCCTTTTTAACATTTTCGCCTTTTTTCATAGTACCTCTGATTACTGAAAATAATTGGTGGATAACGTATTCACGGTTTCCACGCTGGTGAGAGGATCATTTTTTATAGGGAAACGATGGAGAGAATACTATGCGTTCTTGGTTCACAGAGGAAGTGGTACAAGGAGATGTGGTGACTGCATTGAATGTGGTTATACCCACCAGGGGCTGTTCATGGAATAAGTGTACCATGTGTTCCTATTCCCTGGGAATACAGGAAGAACCCTTCTTAGAGGATTTTGCTCGGTTAATGGAAAAAGATTTTGATAAAATTAAAATATTCACCTCGGGGAGTTTTCTGGACACAACAGAACTTCCTGTATCGGTGAGAGAAGATGTCCTGGATGTGGTGAAAGAGAGAGGAGTGAAGGAAATCACCATCGAAACGAGACCAGAATATGCCAAAAACGCACTTTCTGTGCAGAAATACATGGGAAATATTGTGGTGGAAGTGGCTATCGGACTGGAATCTTCCAACGACCGTATCCTCCAATTCTGCATCAACAAAGGATTTCTCTTCAAAGATTTTATAACAGCAGTGCATGCATTGAAATCATTCAAGGTAAAGGCCTATCTGCTCATCAAACCACCCTTTCTCACCGAATATGAAGCTATCGAGGATGCTGTGGCTTCCGCTCACATGATAGCAGACATGGTGGATGTGATTTCTTTTAATCCAGTGGCCATTCATAAAAGACGGTGCTGGAATACCTGTGGAGGACAGGGAACTATTCTCCGCCCTGGTTATGGTCGGTGGTGGAGGTACTCAACCGCTGCGCTCACCTCTCTCCGCATCTCATCTGCCATCCGGTGGCTGTGGGAAAGGGAAGGGGAGTGAAAAACTGCAGGAACTGCACAGCACGGGTAGCCCAGAAGATACGGGAATTTTCCATAGATAATGAACGCATTACTCACCACTGCACCTGTGAGAAAGAGTGGGAAAGAGTACTTTTCAGGCTGTAATTATTCAGGTAATGCGAGCACCCACTTCAATGGGAGTTTCCGGAGTGAGTAAAATGCAGGTATCTTCAGTTTCGGCACAGAGTAGCATTCCTTCAGATATTTCACCACAAAACGTGGCTGGCTCTAAATTTACAAGGACCACAATCAGTTTATTCATTAATGCTTCTCTTGTATAATAATCTTTGAGGGAAGAAACTATCTGGATTGTTTTATCTTTAATATCAACCCGGATTTTATATAGGTTCTTTGTGCGAGGTATATCTTCCACATGGATTATTCTTCCCACTCGCATATGGAGCTTCTGGAAGTCTGAGAAAGGTATGGGGTCTGTCATGGCAGTCAATGGGAACTGAGGAATTTAAGTCTACTCTCCTCATGGCCAGAGATGAAAACACCGCTGTCACAGGGAAGAAAAGCCTTTAACTATATGGTGCAAGTGACACTGATGCTGGAAATTATTTCCTTCGATGTGGATGGGACCCTGGTGGATACTGCCTATGCAGATGCGGTGTGGTTGGAGGGAATACCCCTGCTCTATGCACAGGAACACCATGTGGATGTGGATACAGCACGGGAACAGGTGGTGAAAGCCTATGACTCAATTGGGGACATGGATCTGAGATGGTATGATCTCTCCTACTGGTTTGATAGGTTCAAATTACAGGGGTCTTATGAGGAGTTGCTGGATACCTACAGGTATGCAATCCATGTCTATGAGGATGTTATTCCTGTTCTTCAGGAATTACATGATGTGTATACCCTGATCGTGATATCTAATGCACATCGGGATTTTCTCAATCGCACCCTGCATTCCATGGAAGAGTATTTTGAACACATATTTTCGGCCACCTCTGACTATGGGAGGGTGGGAAAGTCTGAGAATTTCTACAGGAGAATCTGCAGGACCCTTGATATTTCTCCCCAAAAAATGGCCCATGTGGGAGATCATGTAGAGTTCGATTATTGTGCTCCTTCCCGGGTGGGAATACAGGCTTTCTTTCTGGACCGGAAAAAAGCAACAGATAGGCAGGCACTGCACACCCTGGGAGAATTCAGGGAGGAAATCAGGAACCTGGAGAAGTGCCAGGAGTAGATGTCTGTTTCCGAATGATGATGTTCCGCTTCTTCAATGCTTCAATGAAGGAAGTGGGAGGAACCACAGTTTCTGGAGGTTGTGCACCTCTTTCTGAAATAGTTCCCGATGCTATCATCTGAGCAATAATGGATGTGGGGAAGGCTGTGGTCCGGGCCATGGCAGTCATGGAAGATTTTTCATCAAAATAATCTATCATTTCATACACCTGGATTCCTTTTTCTCCGTGAGCAGTGATACGCATGAGCACCATGTCTTTTTCTTCTGCAGGAAGAGTTCGTTCCAGCACTTTGGAGAGCACATCTCTGGGCGACACCTGGAATGTGCCGATGGAGACCGACTCTTCGCTGCACATTCCCACATCCAGGAGCACCTTCATTTTTTCACAGTGGCCTTTGTACCGAATCGTCTTGTAGTCCAGTTCTTTCAGCTGACCCTGAAAGGTCTGAGGCAGCGTCGATGTTCCTCCAGAGGTATGAAATGCTTCCAGGACTCCTACAGAGGGGAAGGTGATCTCTTCTATTTCGGTGAGAGATGGTATTTCTGTAATTGTGCCATTGCGGATGATCACTGCAGGTTCAATATATTCATTGAGCAACCCATGGACTGAAAATACCAGCGTATAATCCAGAGGGGGTTTCGGGTTCTGAGGTAATCCTCCCACCCTGATCTGAACATGGGTAGCATCCATTTCCTGTATACCCTGAGCAGCAATCACATTGGCCATGCCTGGAGCCAGGCCACAGTTGGGGATAATAAGTACATCCTCTTTTTGTGCTGCATCATTCATGGAAAGTTCTTTTATGACCACATCATTGTTTCCCCCAAGATCACAGAAGTGGCAGTGTGCTTCTATAGCTGTGTGTGCCAACTGTTCATTATAAAAATAGGGAACGGCTGAAATTGTCACCTCGCACTCTTCCATATAGGGTTTGACAGCTGCCTGATCTGAAACATCCAGGATGATATATGGAATTTTAAGGGAATCAGCCACAGATTTTGCGCGTAATTTGTTTGAATCTGCCACAACAGGATCATACCCATTTTTTTTAAGATCATAAGCCAGCGCTCTTCCCATCATGCCAGAACCGAGAACAAGCATCTTCATGGTATTTGATTCTTGGAGGAGAATTAAAAATCTTTGCCCTGTCTGAGCATACCACCATGACCCTCGATTTTTTTCAAAAAAAGTTGTATACCTTTCTGAAATCTCCTGTGGAAGGGAGTATAATAACCTTTATAAACACATCATAGCTACTCCCTCTGAGGTGTTTTGATGCCAGTAATTGGAATCAGAATGGATAAAATCGAAGCAGAAAGGAAAGAAAATGTCACTATTGAAAGCCAAATGAGAATTTCGCCAGTTCCACGGATTTTACAGGTTCAGGAAACTCAGATACCTGGTCCCACTGGCAAGGTAACAATAGTTGAAGTCCAATTTGAATATACCACCAGCTATGATCCTCCTGTGGGAGAAATCAAGGTGAATGGTGTAGTCATGTTTCAGGATACTGAAAAAAATAGACAGAAACTCATAAAAGAGTGGAAAGATAAGAGACAACTCGCTCCTGACATTGGAAGAGATATTATATACCGAATGACCAATCATTCATTCCTGGTCATGATGAATCTGGCCAGAGAACTCAACTTACCGAGTCCCATGCCGCTGAAAATCCAGACACAGGGAGAACAACAGGGAGGAACAACTATCTCATGAAGGCCACCATAACATATGGAGAACAATCTCTCAGTGTGGAAGCAGAGAGCTTCCACATAGCTCCACCGAATCAGATTGAGAATCAGGATGGAATGGCAGTCCTTTCTCATTCTGTAGATAACCCAGTAAATTCTGATCCCCTTTCTTCTTTTGTGGAAGATGAATTCCTCGTTGTGGTGAATGATGCACAGAGACCAACCCTCAGTTCGGCAGCATTGAAAGTGGTGCTGGACAGAACTCCTCACGACAATTTCTCCATTGCAGTGGCTACTGGTTCTCATGCACCCCCCAATGAGAAAGAACTTACCTATATTTTTGGGGAAAATTATCCGAGGCTGAAAGAAAAAGTTCATATCCACAAAGCCCTGGAAACACCCCATGATTATTATGGAACCACATCCAGAAAAACTGAAGTGTTTTTTGACGCTATCATACAAAAATATTCAAAGATTGTGGTCATTGGGTCTGTGGAACCCCATTATTTTGCAGGATATAGCGGGGGGAGAAAAGGATTTCTCCCCGGATTAGCAGCATATAAGACAATCGAACAGAATCATAAATTTGCGTTAGAAAAAGAAGCCAAAAATCTGGCATTAAAGGGTAATCCCGTTCATGAAGATATGGAAGAAGCAGTAAAATTCATTCCAAAGGATATTTTTGCTATGAATATGGTGCTAAATCAGTACCGACAGGTATTTGCCTGCAGTTCAGGCAATATTTTTTCCAGTTTATATGAGGCAGTTCGCCAGGCAGAGAAGGTGTACTGTGTTCCTGCACCAAAACGGGATATTGTACTGGCTGTTGCTCCCTATCCCCTGGATGTGAATCTTTATCAGGCACAGAAAGCCATTGAAAATGGAAAAATTGCCCTCAATGACGGAGGCATTCTTATTTTAGTGGCTCAATGTCGGAATGGCATTGGACCCGATACCTTTTATCAATTATTGAAAAAAAGTAGCACCCCCCAGGATGCTCTGGATTCACTGAAAGAAGGGTATAAACTGGGATATCACAAGGCAGGTAAAATCGCCGAACTCACCACACGGGCACAGATCTGGGCGGTAACAGATTTAGAGCCAGATATACTCAGAGATGTATTCATGAAGCCGGTGGGCTCTGTACAGCAGGCCATAGACGATGCTATAGAGGAAAAAGGAGGAGAAGTCCTGGTGCTACCCGAAGCCAGCATGACTGTTCCCCTGTGCGATCTCTGATGCAGCCAGTGGGTGCAACCCCTTTCCATTTCAGTTTCTTTTTCTCAATGTGATTCATATGGACAGGTTTACCTGAAGACAATCGAAATTTTTATATAGTGGATGGTCTATCCATCCAATATGAATCAGAAAAAAATTGGAATAGGCCTTATCTGTGTGGTAGTGCTCGTTTTCATCGCCTATGGGATTACCACCATGCAGAAGGGCGAAGGTGAAGTGACAGCAACACTTGTCATAAAAAATGGTGGTACTCACACCTATGAAGCTACCCTTCCAGCAGGTTCCACAGTAGTGGATTTCATGGAGGCCTGTGGTGTTTCCTTTACAGATGAAGGAAGATTCTTCACCTCCATACAGGGTATCTCCCAGGATGAGGCAACCCAGACCTACTGGATGTATTATGTCAATGGAGAAATGGCAGCAGTAGGGGCCCGGGACTATATTCTTCAGGATGGGGACGAAGTCACATGGAACCTGGAAAGTTTCTCG
>Ga0180438_10007290_pt1 | contig 14486 bp, 14 predicted proteins | sample SS_ome_12_FD_132455 | JGI IMG/M metagenome (GOLD analysis project Ga0180438, IMG submission 132455) | Hypersaline lake sediment archaeal communities from the Salton Sea, California, USA - SS_3_D_2 metaG | ecosystem: Environmental > Aquatic > Non-marine Saline and Alkaline > Hypersaline >...
ATTGACTGCCGTATACCCCCCGCCCCAGTCCCCCTCGTACCCGGAGGCCGGCGTGATCGTTACGTCGATGTCCTCGAACTGCGCTACGGGATCGGTTATGGCGACGGTCGGCCCCACGCTGGGTAGATCCCCGAGGTCCGCGGTGCATGGCCTGACCTCTTCGATGAGCTCGTTGTAGACCTCGTCCTCATCGGCCGAGAACCTCGAGCCTACGTAGGCATCATCGGAGCGACCGGCGCCAAGGCATACCACGTCGACCGTGCCAAGGCCACGAAACATCGGATAGACGTATGCCTTGGCGCATCCCCCCACGCCCTCAGCGAACGCCTTGTAGTGGCCGAAGTTCCCGCCTCCCGGCGGGTAATGATGCCAGCCCAGGATCCGGGCGCGGTACTCATCGTCCGTCTCGTCGTCGCGCGCGCCCTCGAGAGCGGTAGTCACGTAGACCTCGCTCATGATCCCTGCGATCGGCGAGACGAAATTCAGGACCGCGTCCACGGCCTTGTTGCAGATGACGCCCGTGTCCGACGAGAGCACGTTGAAGTCGATCCAGGGCGCCCCGCCCCAGTCCGCCACGGTCACTACCGCGGGGTTGTAGTACTTGGTTCCATCGGCGTGCACGAACTCGGTGTTCGCAGGGATGGCGCCGGGAGTACCGAATGCTCGGAGCTGCCCCGACGTCGTCCCGGTGGCGAGCTGCCAGCGTTTGTCCGCGGGAAGCCAGTTCTCGCCGTGGCGGGTCAACCCGTCCGTGCTCGCCGTGCTCGGGAAGATGTCGTTGTAGACGGAGCGGACACGAGCGAGAATGATCCCGCCGATGCCGCCGACGCCCTGGCCCTCGAGCCAGGCGTCCGACCTCTCGGCCGTGCTCGTGTTCGGGAAGAAGACGCGGTGCCAGGCCAGGAACTTCTCGACGAGCTGCTCTCTTGTTGGCCAAGTGATCGACATCAATCGGTCCCCGTCGCTAGATTGCCCTCGTACTCGAACGAATCACTTCCCGCCTCCCAGTACCATCCGTAGTCGAGGCGTGACGGGTTGTCGGCGTTGACCTCGACGAACGCCACGGTGAAGGAGTCGACGATCCCGGCATCGATCACCGGCTGCGCGGCCGATACCATGAAGCGCCTCGCCTTCTCCCTGGTCGTCGAGTCGAGCGTCTCGACGTTCCACAGATCGTTGCCCATGTCGTCGTCGGCTGGCACGCTGCCCTTCTTCGTCATGATGGCCTGGTAGAGCTGGGAGAAGCCGGTCTCGTCATACTCCCATGCCCCGTCCGTCATGACGTAGGATCCCGTCTCGGGATCTATGCGGCGAGTGCGTCTCATCTAATCCGTCTTGTTGGGAGAGAGGATGTCACCGGGAACCGGCGGGACTGCGAGCGTAAGAGGATCCGCGATTCCGGAAACACCGACGCCGGGTTGAACTCCGACATGGACATGATTCAGAAGGTAGAAGAGAACCGTCCCTGCCGTAATCGTATCCCCTAGGTACGCCTCTAGCTTATTCCCCCTCACGATCTGCTCGGCAGCCGAATCTCCGATATAGATAACCGTGCCCTTTATCTTGAGCACACCGCCATCGGCCGAGTAGATCGCCGTGTCGCCCTCGTCTAGGTCTGTCGGCTCCCCGTCTTCAAGATGCGCACCGAGGAGGATGCCGTCGAGGATGTCGAGGAGGAGCCCCTTTTCCTTGGCGACACCGCCGACCGCAGCCGCCGCTCTGTGCTTGAACCCGGCAGGGGCGAGACTCCAAGCCGCACGCCACATCTCCCGGCCCGTTTCCGTCTCGTCTCGATCTCCTTCACACTGCACCTCTCGATTCGTAGCGCTGCCCTCGCGCACGATGTGTACCAACGAGAAGACCTTTTCGGCCGTCTCGAGCATCTTCTCTACGAGTCTCACGTCGGCACCTCGATACAGCCCCGGGGCTGGAGTGTGACCTCCGTGCTCGGCCCCTGGGACTCTTCGTATTTCTGCACGAGCTTGGAGCAGTACATGAGGTCGTGAACGTATACGCCCGGGTCGTCGTCCCAGACATCCCAGATCGTATCAAAGGCGTAGAGGCGATTTCCCTGAGCGAACCCGTCGAGTTTCAGCGTGTAGGCTGTGCCCTTGATCCGTCCGTCGTCGAGCATGCGCTGCGCGACGCGGTTTGCCTCCTCGATGCTCTTGATATGCCCGTCCCGGTGGTAGCAGGGCCGGTCCACGCCGAGCGCCTTGAGTTCAAGGTCAGGCGCATACGCCCTGATCGGGTCCTTGCCCTGGCGCCCGAACACATACACTTCCGAGTAGCGCTGGCCCGGGCTCTCCTGGTACTCGGCGCCCTCGATGTTATTATCGTCCGGCGTCCGGCCGGGCGGAAAGGGATGGCCCGGGATCTCGACAATCCTCGTAGCGTGAAACATCGGCGCTTGTCCGTAATCGGGCATGCCGACGATGAACTTCCCATCTGCCGAGAACCAGCCCATCACATTCTGTGTCTTGAGCAGGCGCTTTATCCACGACCAGACCGTGTCCTCGCTTTTGACCTTGAGCTGGCCCGCGAGCTTGCGGTTCGCGATCTCGGTGTAGTAGGCAGTGACGTAGGTCGAGCCGTCGATCGTCTCGAAGTCGAACGGCGCCTTGACCTTCGAGAACCACTTCTGGTCGAAAAGCGTATCCTGCTCCTGGGCGTTGATCGTGTAGCTCTTCTTGACCTTGGTCAGCACTTGGCGGTTGAGATCGTTTCCGACCACGACCTCGATGTCCCACTTCTCAAGCGCCCGCGTGAGCGTCTCGAGTAGGGTCAGGCCCAGGACGTTGAAGCCCTTCGGCATGGACTCGTCGACGATCTGCCCGCCGACGTCCCTGCCCTTGACACGGACGGTCGGACCGCTCTCATCGGCTCCGCCCATCACGGCGTCGAGATAACCTTTGAGCTGCCTCGCCCCGTCGACGAAGAGCTGCGCCTCTACGCGCGCCTTTGCGTACTCCCGGAGCGTCTTCGCGATCGGCACTGGTTCGACGACGGGATCCCAGGTCGAGACCCCGAACGTCATATCGAAGCTATCCGCCGGAGAGGCGAGATCGTGCTCGATCCTGAAGCCCTGCCATGTGTCGATCGAGACATCGCCGACTCTGAGCTCGACGATGTGCTCGCCTACCAGCCCCCTCATGCCGGCACGATCAGGAACGTCTTCGCCCGAATCTCGAGCGGGTCTCCGATCGAGTTGTACTGCAGGATATCGGTCTCAGAGCAGCCACATGCAGCGGCCACGTCCATGAGCGTCATGTCGGCCTGCACCTGGTAGAGCTTCGTCTTCGTCGCGCTACCGAGACGCAGATCGGTGGCTTCGATGCAGTACTGCCCGAGCAGGTGCGCCCCGGCGATGTAATCCCAGAACAGGGGATTGACCTCGACGTCGATTGTGTCTGCGAGGGATATGATCGCCTGAAGCGTGGCGGATAGGCTGGACTGCAGGAGCGCCACGGTCAGCGTCGGCAGCGCGAGCACGAGGAGGAAGGCTGATATATGAAAGGAGAACGAGGCATCAAGCCCCGTCCACCCGAGCAAGGCATCCATGTCCGCCGCCAGTACCTCGGCCCTGACCTCGGGGCTCAGTATGCGGATAATGCGTTTCCACGCCTGCTGCCCCTGGGCCAGCTCGAGAAATGCGAGGCGGAGCCTGACCTGGTTTGGTTCCTCGCCGCGCGTGTCCTCGTCGAGGGACGTGCACAGCGCCCAGATCTCGCCCTTGGTCGGATGCACGAGCGTGCCGGGCCCGATCTCCTCGTACTTCGTGATCAGCTCCTCGGAGCGCGAGATAGGGACGGTGGGGCCGTCCAGTCCGTGCGCGCCGAAGATGGCGGTCATGCTGATTGTGACCGGCTTGCGGGCACCGTCCCAGGCAAGACCGCCGGGGCGGTTCGGGTAGCCCACCTCACGATAGCGCTTCTGGTGATGCACCGACGCGGAGAGCACGCAGGGGAACTCGACGCCCTTGAACGAGGCGGTCCAGAGCTGGGTCTTGTCCCATTCCATCAGTGAACCTCGACGTCGTAGGCAGGCGTCTCTCCCGTCCCCGTGGGCGTGATGTTCACGTTCGTCTTGACCGTCGTCTCCTGCGCCTGAATGGCATCGAGGATGCGGTTAAGAATGACGGCGGTGCGCTTCTCCTCGTCGAGCCCGTAGTACTTCTCCTTGAACTGCGCCTTGCCCTCTTCGCTCAGCTCATCCGCCCGCGTCCAGACGTTCTTCATCGACTGCCCGGACGTGCGCTTCTGATAGTCGGAAAGGCCAGCCCCCACAAACCCGAGAACGCCTGCCCCTACGCCGGCAGCACCCAAGCCCATGGCCGCGGTGCCCAGGCCACCGCCGAGGGCCGCCGGTCCGAGCATCTTGAGCATGGATGAGGCCGGTATACCGAGCGCCTGTGCGAGTCCGATGGCCTTCCAGTTCATGAGCTTGCCCAGAAGACCCATCCCGCCGGCTGCGGCCGGGGCGACACCGGGAATCTTGCCACCCGGAGTCGTGCCGGGTAGACCGCCCTTGCCCCCCACGACGTTCACGTTCGTGGCATACACGGTCATGGTCGCAGCGCCCTTGAGTCCGCTCGAGATGCCCTCCGTGACGGTCTTGGCGGCGAAGCTCTTGGAGATGGCACTGACGATGCCGCCCCCCACGATCTTGATGAGCGATGGCCCGAAGAGGAGGGCGAACCCGGTCTTGAGCGGGTTCTTCCCGATCCACTTCACCATGTTCTTGAGGCCCTCGGAGTGCTCGGTGAGGTAGCCGAGCAGGGGAGTTATCGCCTCGTCGAGCACGGCCCGCACGCTCTCCTTGAGCTTCTGCAGCTCCGTCGCTGAGTCATCGGCCTGCTCGTTGAGGAAGTCGAGGAAGTCCTCGCTGCCCGCCTGCACCTCGAGAATGCCCGTGAACGCGGCCCTACCCTTGCCCTGCAGCGCGGCGACCACCTGCATGACCTCCTCTGAGCCGAAGATGTCCTTGACGGCCTTCATTCGACCGCCCTCGCTCATGGAGTCCAGGGCGGCGAGCATCTCCTCGACCACATCGGAGAGGTCCCGGAAGTTGCCCTCGGCGTCCGTGGTGGAGACGCCGAGCTCGTCCATCATCTTCTTGCCGACGTCGGCCGAGCCAAGGCGCGTGATGAACGAGCGAACGTAGGTTCTCGCCCTCTCGCTCTGCTGCACCACGGCGGTCGTGCCTTCCAGGATCGCCGCGATGTCCCTGACCGCCCCTTCGCCCTCCTGGCCGATCGCGCCGGCAGCGCCGAGAAGCTCGGGCATGACCATGCCCAGCTCCTTGAAGCCCAGAGAGCCCATCCCGGCGGCCTTCTCGAGCATGGCCAGGGAGTCGACCATGGCGTCGCCCGTGAGGCCGGCCATCTTGTTTAACGCACCGAGCAGGTTGTACGTGTCGGTTAGCTCGAGGTTGTAGCCGTTCGCGAGAAGCGCGGCGAACTCCATCTGCTTTCCGAGCGTGCCGTCACCCGCGATCTTGTTCAGGACCGCATACCTATCCTGCAGGAGGGTGAGCCCCGCAATCTGTTCCTCCCTCGACGCGCCCAGGTCCGTGGCCACGGCGCTCAGGGATTCCTTGAGGTCCTGCTCCTGCTTGGCCGTGAGCTCTGCGGTACGCCCGAGGAGCTTCGTCGAATGGTCGAGCTTCGCGATGTAGCCGAGCTCGTAGCCCACGCCTCCCGCGCCCGCGAGCGCGAAGACGCTCGTGGCGTAGCGGCCGAGACGCTGGAACACGTCACGGCCGACGCTCTCGATACCACGGAACGTCTTCTCGAACCCGGCCCCGAGCTTGCTCTTCGCGTCCTTCGGGATCTCCGAGAGGAGGCGGTCGACGCTAGGGTCCTTGGATAGACCGAGGGGGACCTCGAGTGTGTCAGCTCCGAAGCCCACGGATCAGATTCTCCACGGACGGCTCGCTCAGTCCTTCGACGATGAAGGCGATGACTTGGCCGTGCGTAAGGCGTGATACTGGCTCACCATAATAGAAAAAGAGCGCCGAAGCGTGTCGGGCGGCATACTGCTGAGCAGCATCTCCAATCCAACTCGGCTGAGCCCTTTTTTTTTGGCCTCCTCGACGAGCGCCGTGGCAACGGCAAGCCCCTCCTCCGTGTCGAGATTCGGGTCCGCCTCGCTCGTGAAGTCCGCGAGGGCGCGGGAGAGGAATCTGCGCTCGTCGGCCGTGAGGTTCTCCTTGAGATCGTTCGCGTCGTTGTAGAACGGGGTCTGGAGGTCTTCCACGCCATCGGCGACGAGCAGGGCGCGAAACAGCATCTGGCTCGATAGCTCCCTGTCGTAGTGCAGGGAGCCGCGCAGTGCCTCCGGGTCGAGCTCGAAGTTCCTCTTGACGAAGCCCCACGCCTCGATCCTCGACTCCTCGATCTGCTTCTCGGTGAGGATGCGCATGGCGATCTTCGTCTCGGGGATGCCCGGGAACTCGATCGTCTTGTACTGCCTGCGCCCGCGCTTGAGTATGGCGCCGGCCGATGGTGCTGTTACCGACATGGTTCCCCCCTATCAGACCTGCGGATAGCCCTCGAACGTGACCTTGCTCGTCGGATCCTTGTCCACGCCGTCGCTCCGGCCGTAGCTCGTGAGGATGCCCTTGTACTTCGCCACCAGCCCGCCCGTCTCGCGCACGGAGCACGTGAGGATGGTCTTGTTCCTCACGAGCGCGCGGTAGTCGAACTCCTCGCCGCCCACGGGCACGCCGTTCTCGAAGCTGATGCTCACGGCCGCGACCCCGTCCGTGATGCCGTGCATGCCGATCATGTTGTAGAGCTTGGAGTTGGACTTGAGATCCTCGTCCCAGCTCGAGAAGGTGATGATCGGCGCGTTGGCCAGGGTGATCTGGCCGTGGCCGAGATGCTGCACATCCGTCATTGCGATCTCCTCGCCCCGGAGGGGCTATGGGTCTGGGTTCAGCCGGTCTGCTTGGCGACGCCGGAGCTGGTCAGGAAGTGATCGACCACGTCGAACGGGTACTCGTAGTCGAGCCGGTTCGGGTTCGCGCCGTTGATCTCGGCGTGGATCGATGCCTCGTGATCCGAGACGCTGCCGGCCTTGAGGTGCCCCTCGCCCTCGTACTCGACCACCTCCTCGTAGAGGAAGGTCTCGAAGCGGGCAGGCGTGACCGTCTTTCTGGGAATGACCACGTTCGGGTCCTCGGGGTCGTCCTGGAGCATGAAGCCGATGTAGGTCAGGGCCGCCGCGGTGACGATCTTCTTCGCCAGCGCATCGCCCACGACGACCTTGTGCACGCCCCAGACGCTCAGGTCCTCGGCGCCCAGGCCGTCCGTGTGCTGGCTCGTGATCGGGTACGTGACGAGCACCTGACCGGAGGAGTTCACGCGCATGAGCGTGACGCCCTGGTGCATCGCGTTGTCGATCTCGACCTCCGTCGGGTAGTCGCCGTTGTCGAACGGCGCGACCACACCGAGAAGGGTCTCGCCCGCGATGTTCGCGCTGAGCCTTGTGCCGAACTTGTAGCACTCGAGGCCGACGAGGCTCCCCGCGATCTCCCACGGGGGCGTGTCGCTCTCGATGCTCCCGATCTGCATCCTGTAGTAGTCGAAGCTGTCCGCGAGCGTCTCGGCCTGGACGGGTGAGCCGTTGTGCCCGATCGTGGCGATCATGCGGTGTTGCACGAGCGCCGCCTCGGCCGCGATGAGGCGATCCTTGAGGCCGACCGTGGCGGCCGTGAGCGTGGCCTGGTCATTCGTGACCGGGGCCACGTGATGGTGCTCGTTGGCGAGACCCACGGCCAGGGCGCTGTCATAGTCCGGCTCGTTCGCACCGGCGGCCAGGCGATTGTCCGCCGGCTCCGCGAACGTCACGCCCCCGGCGTCCGTGCTGACCCGGATCCGGATCTCGTTGCCCATGGTGCCGAGGCACTTCGCCGTGGTCGTCACGAGCGGGCCAGCGATGTCCACGAGGCTCGTCACGGGCAGATGCGGGTGCGTCTCGTCGACCGGATCCGCTCCGTCGAGGATATTCACCGTGTCGGCCGCGATGTGCACGACGGGCAGGCCGGTGATGTACGCCTGGTGCGCCGTGAACTTCGCCTTCAGATCCTTGAGCAGCACGACGGCCGTGTCGAGGTCCGTGCAGACCGCTGCGGTGATGACGTTGATCGTGTCCGCCTGACCGTGGACGGGGCCTCCACCGACGAGGATCCGGTGCGCCTCGTAGTTCGTTCTGGCCTCGTTCGTGAGCGTGATCAGCGTGGCGAGGTTCGTGGCCGCCGCTGCGACCATGGTGTTCGCGCCGTCCGCTGCGGTGTGGAAGACCACCGAGCCGATGTGCGCGTTGAAATCGAGCTTGAACTCGTTGGCGAGCCGCATCGCCATCTCGAGCTTCGTCGGATTGATGAGCAGGTTGAGCTTCTCACAGATCTCCGTGGCCGTATCGCCGGTCGTAATGCTGCCCGTGTACGTCCTGCCCGCGATGTCGACCGTGAGCGTGCCGTCGCTCGTGGCCGGGCCGGCCGGGGTAATGTCGCCTGTCGCGGCCGCCCCAGCGCCGTTGTCCTCGGCGATGACGAGCTTGATCGGGATGGAGCCGTACTGTACGCGCGCCGCCCGGCACAGGGCAGCCGTGAACGAGCCCTTGCCGCAGAGCTGGTCGGAGTGCGTGTCATCCTGCACGTCGTAGAGCGTGTTGACGGTGCCCGTGCCGATGTCGCTCATGGGCCCGACGACGAGGACGTGCCTCTGATCGCCGCTCGGCCCGAACGATCCGCCGTACTCGACGAAGCTGAAATGCCCCGGCACCAGATATGCGGAGGGGACGTAGGTTGCGATGGTCATGGGCTACTCCTTGTCGCCGCTCGAGGGCGGCTCAGCCCCCAGCTCCTTCTCGAGCCGGGCCTTCGTCTTCTTGAGAACGGAGAGGCGGTGATCGAGACTCTCGATCTCGGCGGCGAGCGCCTTCGCTTCGCCATCGTCGAATGGCTTGATGGCCTTGATGCGCTTGATGTCGTCCCTTGCCGCGCCCAGCGCGTCCTCGATGTTCTCGAGGTCGATCTCGGCCTGCCTCTTGCGCTGCGCCTTCGTGGGCTTGAACTCCACCGCCTCGGGGCGGGGCATGAGCTTGGGGTTCTCGTCCTCTTCGCTCAGCACCTCGACGAGGCCCTTCCTGCGCTGCTTGCGCCAGAAGTCGGGCGAGGCCATGTAATCGATCCACTCGGGCGTCGCCCCGAGGAAGCCCCCACCTCCGGGCTTGCGGATCTGTGACAGATCCGCCCGGGCGCGGGCGTACCACCAGCGTTTCATGCTGTCTCCTTGGGCTACGGCCAGGTGTTGAGTGTGACCTCGAGGCCCGTGTAGTCGCCCCGTACCGCGTCCTTGCTGTCGCCGCGGCCGTGTGCGCTCGTAAGGGCATCGAGCGTGGTACGATCGATCTGGGCCCAGGTGTGAGCCACGTCAGACTCGACCGTGAGGATCCAGATCTGGATGTCCGGGTCGCTGTACGATAGGCGCTCCTCGACGAGACGCCACTGCTGGCCCGGCACTGTGACGCCAAGACCGTCTACGGGCTGGAGGCCGACGAGACGGTCGCACACGTCCTCTACCATCTGGTAGAGGCCGGGGGGCTCGAGCGCGATGTCCGAGCCTCGACGCTTCTCCTCCTGGCTCCTCGCGTTGCGGTCGATGAGCAGGAGCGAGACGCGCGTGCCTCGGTGGTAGGTCCCACCGATGTCGATCTTTTTCGGTGTTCCACCCTGAGCTTGCACCAAGACGAACGGCGCCCCGGCCGTTGCCTTCTTCTTGACCTCGATCACGTCCTCGATGCGGCCACCGAAGTACGCCACCTTGTTGACGTACTGCCAGAAGATGCGGGTGTCGTCCTCGGAGAGGTGGATCGCCGGGGTGCCCGAGGTATCGACCTTGTGCCCGTAGAACTGGTGCGCGATGTCCCTGAGCAGGGCAACGGCCGTGGTCAGGTCCACCGCCACGGGCGCCGTGAGTACGTGCGTCGCGTCGGCAGAGCCGTGCACAGGACCCACGCCGACGAGTACCCGATGAGCCTCGTAGTCGGTACGCATCTCGTTCAGAAGGACGATGAGAGAGGCCAGGTCCGTCGCGTCCGGGCTCGCGAGCACGTTCACCGCATCGGCCGCGGTGTGATACGTGGTCGATGCCAGGTGCGCGTTGTAGACCGCCTTGATCTCGTTCGCGGTCGTGCACGCCCAGGTGGTCTCGTCCGTGTCCCTGACCAGGTCGCTGAGCCTATAGCCGATCCCGTCCTCGAGACGGGTGTAGTACGGCCTAGTCATCGTTGTCCCAGAACCCGCCTATGTCCGAGATCTCGTCGCGCCACTGCTCGTCCCAGAGCGGACCGCCGTCGTCGTGATCGGCCACGTCGACCATGCCGGCCGTGGTCACGACCTCGCTGCCCGTGGGCTTCGTGTCCACGTCGAGCTGCATCCGGCCGGCGGCCAGGTCGTTGAGCGTCCGCATCGAGTCGCTGTAGTTGACGCGGAAGAGCTCCAGGTCCCCGATGCCCCGGTTGGAGGCAAGGAACCAGCGAGAGATGTCGATATCGATCGTCTTGATGAGATCGGATGCGGCGAGCGCGGAGGGCAGGTAGCGCTGCCCGAGCTTGCCCTTGATCAGGCCCTCGGAGCGCGCGATGGCCGCAAGTGCGGCCGTGTCCGTATCGCCGGTGCGCTCGAGGTCGGCGAGCTCGGAGAACACGATGGTGCCTCCGCACGGGCCCACCAGATCCGCTGGTACGATCCAGGCCATCTACTTCTTGCGCCTTCTCCGCTTCTTCTTCGGCTTCTCCTCCGGCTCCGGCTCCGGCTCGACAGTGGGTGGCTCGGGGGTCGGCTCGGGTGTCGGATCCTCGACGGGTTCCTCCACCTCGGGCTCGGGATCGGGCTCCGGCTCCTTCTCCTCCGGTCCGCCCGTCTGCTCCCCGGTCACGGCGTCGCGCACGGTGGGATCGGGCCTGCGGAGCTGCTCGAGCTGCTCCTTGCGCGCCTGCTCCCAGTCCGGCTTCTCCGTCTTGATGGGATCGTGCACCTTGAGGAGCGGCGGTGGGGGCTTGACCGTGCGCGTGTCCGGGAACGGATCGCTCATCTCGCCCGCATCCATCGCGGCCCTGACCTTGTCGGCCTCGGCCGTGCTCGCCGCATCGGGCTCCACGTCCTTCGCGTCCACGTAGGGGCGCACGTCCAGGATGCCGCACTTCGCCAGGTACTCGATCTCGTCCCTGGTGTCCGCGTCGATGTCGCGCGGATCGACGAGGCACGAGCCCTCGAGCGTGAGCGTGGGCGTGACGTTGTAGCGGTACGCGGGGCGGATCGGCTGGCCCTTCTGGCGCAGCACCGTGATCTGGTAGAGATCACGGGGGGGCTCGGGAGACACCTCGGGCGTCTCCTTGTCGGGTTCCTGATCCATGAGGTACTCCAGTCGGGGGGGAGGGGGGGAGGACGCCCTCCCCCCTGTACCCCTCACGTGGCTACGGGTGGCAGCCGATGATGCAGTACGGGTGGAAGTAGGCGACCTCGTGCTCGCCCACGACGCCCGCGATGATCTCGTCCTGCCAGAACACGTTCTGGTCCCTGGGCTGGTCCAGGACCACGAGCTCGTCCATCCTGCGGTTGACCTTCAGGAAGATCGGCTTGTGGTTCAGGGAGCTGTCCCAGAGATACCAGTACGTGGGGTGCGCGCTGAGTGCTCCGACCTCGACCACCTCGGCCATGCCGCCCAGGCGGTTGAAGGGCATCCCCGCACCGTTCGCGCGGAAGATCTCGCGTGCCAGCGGCCCGTTCGAGGGCGCGACGAAGCACTTGACCTTGCCGGCCAGGCAGCGGTTGTACACGTCGTCGTTGTGTCTCTTGCGGATCGACTTGAGCCTGATCAGGGCCGCCTCGGCCGCGGCCGGGCTCAGCGCCTGCGTGATCAGGTTCGAGAAGGTGGCCGCGCCGACCTCGTCCGTCCCGTTGGGGTGCGCGCCGGAGAAGAAGATCTGCCCGTCCCAACACGCCGTCGCGAAGCCAGCGAAGAGCGTGTCCCAGCTCAACTTGTCGTAGTGAGGCTGGATCTGGTCCGGGATGTCGCCGATCTTGTCCGCGACGATGTTGAGCTCGTCGTAGTCGAGATAGGTCTTCGGCACGCCGGCCGTGAGGGCCCACTTGCGGATCCCCACCTCGTAGGAGGTGGCCGCGAAGTGGTCGACGTCTCGCGTCTCGCCCGTGGCCCACTCCCTGACCTGCGCGTCTCCGAGCAGGAGGGCCATGTTGGTCGTTCTCTCGCGGCTCTCGTATACACGTGCGATCTCGGGCCACATGTTCTCGAACCCGCCGTAGGCCATCAGGCCCTCCTGGAACTCGGCGCTCCAGGCACTCTCCACGTTCTGAAGGGTCTCCATCGTTCTTGTCCTTGTGAGTTGGAGTGATTCCCCTGAAGTGCAGGGGCTTCAGCGTCCGGCTATGCCGGGTATCCGCCCGCGGGGATCCAGATCTTGACCCCCTTGGTCGCGTCGACGTCGAGGACGATGCCCGCGACGATCGAGTTCGCCGAGCCGGCTGCGGCGCAGACGCTCGTGGCGGACTTGACGTAGCAGACGTGCCCCTGATCGGTCGCCTTGACGACGGGGTTCGTGCCGTCGTTGGTCATCCAGCAGGCGATGCCGCTGATCACCTGGCAGTTGTGCGTGCCGGACACGAGCCCCTCCACGACCGAGGTCACGGAAGAGGGCACGATGCCCTTGGTGAGGAAGTTGGCGGTGTCCGCGCCGGGGCGCACGAAGCCATCCGTGGTGATCCCGCACGCGAAGTTCCCGCCCTCCATCGTCTGCGAGGCGAGGACCCCGAAGGTGTTCGGGACACATCCGTGCCCGATGTTCTCGAGTGCATCTCTCCAGGCCATTTCAGTTCTCCATGGTTCAGGTTGGGGACGAACGTCCCCAAGACACGGGGGGCACGAGGCCCCCCGGGTTGCTTGTTGAAGGTGAGCGCCCCGTCAGGGGCGGCTATGCCCTGTGATCGAACATCGCCATCAGCTCGACGCCCGTCAGGGCGCCAGCGGCGGCGAAGTCGTTCTCGCGCGTCCCGGCTCCGGGCAGGGCCACGTGGCCCTTCGAGCCGATGCCCACGGTGGTGGTTCCGCCCCCGTTGCCCGTGATGGCGAAGCCGTTCTGGGCCGAGAACGAGGTGTTGAACCCGAGGATGCTCATGCCGGTCCCGCCCACGTTCGCATTGTCTCCCGTGCAGGGACCGAAGACGTGATCGCCCCCGAGGATCTCGACCAGATCCCCGGCACCGCGATCCACTCCGGGGCCCACGGGGAGCGTGAAGCGGCAGTCCTCGCTCTTGCCCATGAGCTGGACGATGGGCGTGGCCACGGCCGCGATGTCCCAGTAGTTTCCGGTGATGGTGAGGCAGTAGAGCCTCGCGTGCTGGCCGCTCACGAAGCCGAGCGTGTCGGAGGTCGCGGCCTCCTTGACGGCGTCGATGATGACCACGCTCACGTGCGTGCCGACCCCGGCAGCCGTGAGTTCGCCGTCGACGTCCACGCTCGTAGCCTCGATGTCGTCCGAGAGGACGATCTGCGTCCCGTCCTTCGTGAGGATGTCTCCGAACATCGTGTTGCCGGCCCTGACCTGCGCGCCGTCCATGACCTGGAGGCCCGAGGCGGCGAGCACGCCGCGTGACTGGCTGAACACGACGCTGGCCTCGGGATTGCCCACGTAGATATCGCCAGCCTCCCAGATCGTGCCGACGATCCGCCCGCATCCGGGCGAGGAGGCGGAGATGAGCCTGAGCAGCGAGGCGCCACCGGCCATGGTCACGTGACAGCCGGGCATCTGGTTGTTCTGCTGGATCGTCTCGAAGACGGATCCGACCAGGGACGCTGCGGGGCAGTACGTCCCGGGGGCCGCGGTTCCCAGGTCGGCGGCGATCGTGATGCCCCCGAGGGTCGCGTTGTAGCCCATGTTCAGGGCCTGCACGTCCGCCGTGGCGTCGATGACGCATGCGGCGAAGCCGAAGCCCGTCATGCCATCCGCTGCCGGGGAGGTGACGTTGAAGCCGATGATCTTGACGTCGCCCTCGTGGTGCAGCGGACTCGCGATCACGTAGTTCGCCGGGGCGAGCGTCTGCGTCAGGTCGTAGAGGACCACGGCGTTCGCGCCTGTGATGGTGAGCGCGGCCGGCTCGGTCTGCCAGACGCCGCCGACCTCTCCGAGGATCTTGACGATGTGATCGTCGCCCGCGTCATCCGTGAGGACGAGGAAGCGGACTCGATCCGTCGCGTCCGCGGGCACGAGCACGGTGGGCGTGACCTGGTCGCGCCCGTAGGCACCGGTCCCCGCGCCGTAGGCGGCGACCACATCCGGGGCTCCCACACCCGTGAGAGCGTCGACCGCGAGGATCTGGCAGTGGCCTCGGTAGCCCGCGTAGGGGAACTGCCCGCCGCCGACCCAGGCCGGGTCGCCCGAGACGTAGATGTTGCAGTACCC
>Ga0180438_10007291_pt1 | contig 14484 bp, 14 predicted proteins | sample SS_ome_12_FD_132455 | JGI IMG/M metagenome (GOLD analysis project Ga0180438, IMG submission 132455) | Hypersaline lake sediment archaeal communities from the Salton Sea, California, USA - SS_3_D_2 metaG | ecosystem: Environmental > Aquatic > Non-marine Saline and Alkaline > Hypersaline >...
CCAACGGGGATCCCAGCCATCAAGAAGACAGTGTTGTAGAAGTAGTACCAGAACTCAGAGCTGGTGAGCAGATTGATGAAGTTTCTGAAACCAATGAACCTGGCCTCCTGCATCATATCCCACGAATAAAAGGCCAGGACAAAGGATGCCACGACCGGGAGAAAGGTGAAGGCGGCAAACCCCGCAAAATTCGGCAGCAGAAAGGCGTACCCCTCCAGACCCTGCCTGAGTCTGCCCCTGCGTCGATGCTCTCGCCTTCTGGCATCCACCTCGGTCATCCCTCTGAGCTCGCCTCAGATTGCTCTTTTCTGATCTCCTCAATCAGGTTGTTCACGTCCTTCTCGATCTGGGCCGCACATCCATCCACGTCGAACTTGCCTTCCGTGAGATACTGAAAATTGCCCCGGAAGACCTTGTCCAATCGCTTGTATCGTGAGAAGCGAGGAACAAACACCTTGTTGGGTGTTTGAATCAGATCCATGAAGCAGGCATTGTGCTCCGGCGGGGATGTTTCGAGAAAGGCAGGGCTCTCGGCCACCGAACGCCGAGCCGGGACAAATCGGCCGGTCTTTACCATACGTTGAGAGGCCTCTTTCCCTGTGAAGTATTTCAGGAACCGCCAGGACGCCTCGGGTAACTCGCTATTCTTCGAAATAACCCACGGATTAAACCCGCCGACAATCAGAGCGCTCGGCTCCCTTCCGGGCCACCTCGGAACAGGACCGCAATCCCAGTCAAAGGCGAGGCTTTGTCTGAACCCGATCACATCACCGCGCATGAGCAACACCATGGCCACCTTCTGGGCTGCAAAGACATTCTGATCGGCTCGAAACTCAGGAGGCGGGACCACCTTGTGTTTGACGATCAGATCGGAGAGAAGCTGAAGCACGGCTCGTCCTTCCGGGCTGTTGAACGTGCACCGGCTGTTGTCCTTATTGAGAATGGTTGCGCCCGCCTGACCCGCCAGAAGTTCGATCACCCCCATTTTGACCTTGACATACACGCCGTACTGGTCAATGATACCATCGCCATCGAGATCCCGTGTCAGCTTCTTGGACACGTCGAGCATGGTGTCCCAGGTCCACGATTCGTCGGGATAGGGCAGCCCGGCACTATCGAAGAGCCCTCGATTATAGTAGATGGCCCAACCGGCGATGTCGACCGGAAGCCCGTAGATTTGTCCATTCTCGGCACGACATCCCATGAGTGCCTCTGGATAGAAATCATCCAGGTCGATTTCCTGTTTGTCTTTCGTAACAAGATCATCCAAGGGAAGGAGAGCGCCCTTTTCCATGAACTGGGGGAAATAGCTATTGGCCAGTCGCATCACGTCCAGTTTGCTTCCCGCTGCAAACATGGTGAGGATCTTCCGATGATAGGCATCCCAGGGAAGCATCATGAGTTCCACCTTGACGTCCGGATTTTTCTCCATGAACACGTCGACAATGTCCTGATACACCTCGTTCGAGGCTGGTGAACCCCAGGTGGTGAAACGAATCGTCACGGGTTCCTGCTGAACGTCAGCCGCCCCTTTCTCTTCCCGCTGACAGCCCATCATCACACAGAGTGCGAAGACCAGCACCCATCCGACAACGATACGACCCCATTCTCGTCTCATTGGATAACCCTCCCGGTGTCTTTGTCAAATATATGGACACAATCCATGTCGATGTGAACCCCAATCGTTGATTCCTTTTTGGCCGACGTTTTTGGGTTGACCTTGGCCACCATCGATTTCTCCCCTATGCTCAGATACAGAACCATCTCTGATCCCATGGGCTCGATAAAGTCCACCATGGCTGTGAAACAATTGTCAGAGACAGGATTCACGCAATACATCCGATCCTGAATATGCTCAGGACGGATTCCAAAAATCACTTCTCGCCCTATCAAATCACGGCATATCGGACAGCGCTCCTCGGGTATTCGGACTCTGAAGTCCTTCGCATCGATAAAGACCGAGTCATTCTCCTGCACGATTCGGGCCTCCACAAAATTCATGCTGGGGCTACCGACAAAACCCGCCACAAAAAGATTGCTCGGGCCCTCGTAAATCTCCATGGGTGTGCCAATCTGTTGGGTCACGCCATCCTTCATGACCACGATGCGATCCCCCATGGTCATGGCTTCGACCTGGTCATGGGTCACGTAGATCATGGTGGTCCCCAATCGATTGTGAAGTTTCGTGATCTCCATTCTCATATGGAGCCTCAGCTTCGCATCGAGATTCGACAAGGGTTCGTCAAACAGGAAAACCTCCGGTTTTCTCACCATGGCGCGACCCACAGCGACCCGCTGGCGCTGACCACCGGACAGTTGCTTGGGTTTTCGTGTGAGCAAATCCCCGATTCCGAGAATCCCCGCGGCCTCCTTGACCCGATGATCGATCTCATCTTTCGCAAACTTCCGCCTCTTGAGCGCAAAGGCCAGGTTGCTGTACACGTCCATGTGGGGATACAGGGCGTAGTTCTGGAAGACCATGGCAATGTTCCGATCCTTCGGTGCAACCTCGTTCACAAGACGATCACCGATGTAGATGTTTCCATCTGTAATCTCCTCAAGACCGGCGACCATTCTTAACGTGGTCGATTTCCCGCAACCCGAGGGGCCCACGAGAACGACAAATTCGTTGTCTGCGACTTCCAGGTTAAAATCGGAGACCGCCTCGGTCCGATCAAATTGCTTACTCACGTGATCGAAGAGGACACGCGACATGGCCTTCTACCTCTGCCCCAACATAGGGTTTACTTTATCGGGCATCGGAATTCAACTCCGCATATTCGGCACAGGCTTTTGGGGGAATCTCTCGCGTCGAAACCCAAAACCATAGAAAAACTCTCTGAAAACCGGGACCACTCCGGGAAAATTAGCAGCACGACACCAGAAAAAAAGGAGTCGACTGATCCTCTCAACCAGAACAAAAAAGCGATTCGGGGGGAGTCTGATCAGAAGTCTCACCAGGGGCAGGAGGACAGGCACTTGCGTCGTCAGGGCAAAGAGCTTCTGCAGATTCTCGATGGCTTTTCTGTCCTTCACTCTGAGGGGAATTCCTTTGAATGAGTCGGCGTATTGGTACTCGATCTTTGGCCCGTCAATATACCCCTGTTCAACAGCATACTCGGCCAGCTGTGTCCTGGGAAAAGGCAAATACACAAAAGCAAATGTATGTTGCGGCCTCAGTGTGATGTTGAATCTCAGGGTTCTCAAGGCCATTTTCAAATCCTCACCGGGTAACCCCAGCATGTTTGAGGTGCTGAAGGGGATCCGATAGCTGTGGAGCAGATTGCTGGTCTTGATGAAATCCTTATCCGTGATGGTTTTCTTGAGAATCCTCCGTCGATACGTCTCGACACCTGATTCGAGGCCGAGCTTCACCCAGCTGCATCCACTCTCCTTCAGCGCTCTGACGGTCTCATCGTCTGTCAGATCGGCCCTCAAGCTGCATCGAAAAGGGACGTGGACCTCCTTCCTGTATAGATCCAGAAAGGAGAGAAGCCATTGTTTGTTGATATTGAAGGTACCATCCCAGAACAGCACGATTCTCGTCGGGTAATGGGCCCGGACCTCTTTGATCTCGCGGATAACGCTCTCGGGGCTTCGACTTTTGTATGATGGGCGATTCGGGTGCAGCCTTTTCCACACATGATTAAAGCAAAAACTGCAGTCAAAAGGACATTCTCGGAGGGTGATAAAATGTCTGGTTGGGTTCTCTGTGATGATCTTGTAATTCCGATAAATGGCGCGGTCAGGAAAGGGAAAGCCGTCAAAATCAGTGATCAGCATGTCCTGTGGATTTTTTTCGATTCCTCCGTTTCTCTTGATCCAGAGATTCTTGATCTCCCGGATGGGCTCACCTCGGTCAATGCGGTTGAGCACTTCAGCCATGGGGATCTCACCCTGCCCGCGGCATATGATGTCCACGTCAGGGTCCTCAATCATCTCTGGGTAAAACGTGGGATGGGGACCACCAAAAATGACCAACGGTCTGTGAGGTCCCATATCCCGGGCCATTCGCGCGAATTTGAGCAACTTGTCCTCCAGACCGGTGGTACACGTCAAACCCACGACATCCGGACGCTCTTCCCTCAGACGAGCGACAAAATCCTCTTCGCTACCGGGAATGAAAACGCTGGTTTCGTGGCCCCTCTTTTTGACATACGAGGAAATCCCCATAACCCCTAATAGTTCCATGAGCTCATGCTGCACAAAGAGAACCTTCGCCATTTTTTCTCTTTTCTCCAACCCCTCACCACCAAGCAGAGCCAAGCCTCCCCTTCCCTGATAGCTGTTGCCTCATTCTGTATGACGGGTTTTTCGGTGGGGCGAGATCTCGGGCCCGTCGGCCCAGATGAGAGGAGCAACAGGTCTTGCCGCGATTCGAATCAGTATTCTATCAATCCCGACTTTGTCCTGTCAATCAAACCGGTCCGGAGGCTTACTCAGGTGTCTGTTGTCAGTGGTCCGTTGTCAGTCGCACGGTCAGGTCGACGCCGCGTCTTAATCTAATCAAATGACACGAACACGTTTGGCGAGAAGAACCAATCGAACCAATTCAACCCATCGAACCGACAAACCAATACCGATTTGAACACCTTGACCGTTTCGAACGCTTGTCGCCCCAATTGACTCTGTTGGCTTGGTGGACCCACGCGACCACGTCCCGTCCCAGCGGGATCAGATACGCCGACCTGTAAACGGAGAGGGATATTTTCAGTGAGAGTTTTTTTGCAGATGACGAGGAGAAAACGACTAGGACATCGTTTTTTCTGTGAGTCGTGTCAGATTCTCCCACACCTCTTCAGCGGTTGTCGACTCAAGAAGCGCAGAACGAGCCGATTCATCCTGAAAAGTCTCAATCAGACCTGACAGAAGTTGAAGATAGAAGGCGCTCGCTGCTGAAGGAATCACGATAAAGAAAACGATCCGTGTTCGATCCCCGTCTGGGGCGTCAAACTCCAGACCCTCTCGTTTCAGCCCCAGCGAGAATGTCAACCCGCCGCCTTCCACCCCTCTCACATGGGGGAAAGCCAGACCCTTGTTCACAGCGGTGGTCATGATGGACTCCCTCTTGAGCGCCGCCTCCAAAAGCCCATCAGGGTTTTCGACCAATCCCTGGCTGGCCATGGCGTGGACCAATTCCGAAAGGGCCTCCTCTTGAGTGCTGGCTTTCATTGACGGGCACATCAAGGAGCTGTTCGAAAAACGCTCAATCCCCGATCTGTTTCTCCCCAAGGGTCCGACGCTCCTGACCTGCCGAGGTGCACCGGGAGAGCTATACAAGATGCGCGAACAACTCGGACACTGATAGATCTCCTCCCCCTTTTCGACCTTAATGTTCTGGGACGTGGGAAGGGCAACACCACAGGCAGAGCAGACGCCATTAACGACCGGGACGATGACCACGAGGTACCTCTTCCTCAAACGGTGGCACAAGGATGCAACCTCCGCAGGAAGGCCTTCCACCAGGTCAGAGATCGACTTGTCAAGCGCGTCCGAAGGCTCACCCGGATTCAGCGAGTCCCGCTCCGACTGCGCATAGTAGAGTTCTTGCAACTGAATCAACTGACTTAAGACGTTTTTCATTGCATGTCACCCCTGCCCAGAATCTGGATCAACCGTCAGACCTTTTGATCGGTTCTTTGTTTCGATCACACCATCTCCTGTTTTTCATCAAGGTGGCGATGTAATATCCCCTCAATCCTTTCTGCAACTCTCAGGAGCCTCTCGTCGCCCATCCACGAACCGACGATCTGAAGTCCGACGGGCAATCCCTCAGACATACCGGAGGGAATCGACACGACGGGAAGTCCGGCATGAGTCCACGGCAGATTCATGATTGGATCGCCCGTGCTTTCAAGCCCTCTTGGAGCGGGCCCCACCGAAGCAGGCGTCACAAGAGCACTCAAGCCAAACCGTTCCATTGTCTCAACAATGTCTCGCCGAACCTGTTCACGACTCTTCCGACACGTTTCAAGAACATCGGGAGCAATGGTCTGCCCCTTTCGGATCAACTCGGAGGTCTTCTCGTGATAGCGATCCGAATAGTCTCGGAACCATCGGCCATGAACCATGGCCGCCTCAGCCGCAACAAGGGTCTCATGTCGTCGAACAATCTCCTCGAAATCCGAAAGCATCTGAACCGGTCGGAGCTCACATCCCTCTGCTCTCAGACGATCGCAGGTCTGACGAAAAAAACGCATCCCATCCTGGCCCGTCTCTCTCAGATAAGGACCTTGCGGAACACCCAGAACCATGGGAGGCGGTCCACCCTCAGGAATCCAGCCGCCGCATAGGACAGACGCGACACGTTCAGCTCCTGCCACATCGCTCGTGAAAAATCCAACGTGGTCCACAGAGGGGGCCAGCGGAATAACGCCGGCTGTGGAGATTCGACCGTAGGTCGGCTTGAAGCCGACAACCCCACAATAAGACGCAGGGCGGATAACAGACCCGATCGTCTGAGTGCCCAGTGCCAGAGGACATAAGCCTGCTCCTACGGCGGCTGCCGAGCCGCTGCTGGATCCCCCGGGTGTGTGTTCCAGGTTGTGAGGATTCCGGGTTGGGCCGGGCGCGAAGTAAGCAAATTCCGTCGTTGTTGTCTTCCCCAGGAGCAAAGCCCCTGCGGATTTGAGGACCTGGACACTTTCTGCTTCAGCTCCTTGGAGAAGCTCAAGGGGAAGTGTGCTCCCTGCTCGCGTGGGAAACCCATTCACATGAAATATGTCTTTTACACCCACAGGGACGCCGAAGAGCGGTAAACGGGACGACGGATTCGGACAGGTGGATTCCAGTCGGGAAAATTCGTCTCGGAGCCGGCAAAACCGATCTGTGTTCTCCGGTACGAAAGACATCACATAGGGTTCTCGTATGGCAAACAATCTCTCCACCCGATCCAGATAACCAAGCACCCGGTGGCGACTCTGCTCAAATCCACTCAAAAGCTGTGACAAGGACTCGGGATGTTTCTCCGCCTGCGATGTCGGGTTCATTCTTGTCGTCTCGTGGCGCCCTGATGAAGATCAACCGAAGTCATGTTCCACAAAGACTGGGCAGAGGATTTTTCATCCAAAGAATTCCGCTGGAAGGGCCGGCGACACCACGGTTTCCCTTGAATCAGGGCATGCCATGAGGTGGGTTTCCACACGATTCTTATCAGAATCGCCTGCCACAGTTGAGGCATTTCCATTGACGCACAAGCCGCTTGATGATGCCGTCCCAGAAATAGTCAAGATCGACAAACCCACCACACTTGTCGCACCGTGAAGGTCTCCGGGTAAGCAGATCTTCGAAGGACCGTTTCTGTTCGATGGTCTCTCTTTTTCGCTCAAATACCTCTGACAAATCCGTGATCTTGACTCGCATACGGCCTCAGATCTTTCAGCATACCCCCAATATCACAAAACCCTGTGAATTCTATATTATACCCGACATGACAGGGCCTTGTAAACACCACCGGCAATTCCAGATCTTGTTCGTCCCGTCCCGATTATTCCATCCTCGAGTGAATCTTCCATGGAGCGATTCGAGACGGCCATGAGAAAAAGGTTGATTTGGTCATCCATCCTTTATATCATCACTATAATGTTATCCGACCATGGACAGAGTTTCTTGAGGGAGGCGGCATGATTGATCTCGAAAAAGCTGCAAGGTTTCCAACCGCTGACAGCGAATGGAAACGAAAGGTCTTGATCGGGGGGTTGCTCAATATCGTCCCGATCATCAATTTTCTCTCCATCGGATACGCCTACATGGTGTTTCGCAGGGCCGTCGAACGAGGCCCCATGGATTTGCCGGAATGGGAGGATTGGGGGAAACTTTTCCTTCGGGGATTGATCCTCTTCGTCATCGCGCTCATCTACAATATTGTGTCCCTTGTTCTCGTCCTCGTTCATCCTGTGATCGGGTTGCTGGCGGCTATTGCAGCGGCTCTCCTGTTCCCGGCAGCCATGGCTCAGTATGCCGTCAAGGAAAACTTCGCTGACGCCTTTCAGCTCAAGCTTGTCTGGGAAACGATTCAGCAAAACAAGAGCGATTACTTCCTGGCATGGCTCATCATGATCGGGGTATTCATTGTCCTGATGATCATCGGCATGATACCTGTTCTTGGGTGGTTTATTTCATCCATCATCGGGTTTTACGTTTATCTCTCCTTTGCCTTTATCTTCGGAGGCATCTGCTCACGGTCGGCCATCCTCAGCCCGCCGTCTGCGGAACATCCAGCCAGCGGAAACAAAGACTGAGGCTTTCTTCTTCCCCTTTGACAGCGGTCTTTACTCCGACCCAAGCCGGACAATTTCGTATTCCCTCCTGCCTCCGGGGGCCTGAACCGTTGCCACATCGCCCGGCGCTTTTCCCAGGAGTGCCTTCCCGATGGGTGATGTGACCGACACCTTGTTCTTCTTGATATCCGCTTCGTGAGGACCAACCAATCGATACTGCACTGTGTCACCGGTATCCAGATTCTCAAGGACGACAATCGACCCAAAGACCACCCTGTCATCGGGCAGTCCTGTCACCTCGATAATATCAGACTCGCCGAGCTTGTTCTCAAGATCCCTGATTCTTGCCTCGATATGCCCCTGCGTTTCTTTGGCTGCATGATACTCCGCGTTCTCGGAGATGTCTCCATGCTCACGGGCAACCTCGATCTCCCGCATGATCCGGGGTCGATCCACGCTTTTCATGCGTTCCAACAACTGGTGCAATTCGTTATACCCCTCCCTCGTGATGGGAACCCGGGACATGTCACCTCCTCTGGCAAAACTTTGAGGATAAGAACCATTGGATTCTTCTCCCCATCATATCACGTCTCATAGATTAGCAGACCAGATCGGGTTAATCAAGAAGCCGAGGGCTGGGGTTTCCTGACCTTCGGGTGATCCCTTTTATCCATGAACTCCCCCGCGGCGGCGGGACGGAGACCCGTCAAGGGAAGGAATGGAAAAGGCTTCTTTCGCCACAATCGAAATCATGACCCGACTCAGTCACCCGATAGCGAAAGACACCAGCTACGGACGGCGTCGGTGCAAAACCTGGCAAGGATTGGGATCTGCAAGCCATTCGCCATCTTTGATGACGATTCTTCCACCCTTGATCACCATATCAGGCCAGCCGGTCAGAACCTGCCCCTCGAACAGTGAGAAGGACGCAGCCGATCTGACTCTTTCCTTGATCACTCGCTCCCACCGGTCCATGTCGACCACGACAAGGTCCGCCTCTGTTCCGGGGACGAGTGACCCTTTCTCAGGATAGATGCCAAATATCTGTGCCGGTTTTCTGGTCATCAGATCGACGATCAAGGCCATGGGGATTTCCCGGCGACCGACGCCTTCGGTGAGTATGCCGGGAAGGTGATGTTCCAAGAGTGGGGCGTTGGGCATGGCATCCCAAATGCTCCTGTCCAGTCCCTTGATCTCGGGGCTCATGGGCACAGAATCCGTCCCGATGCAATCGATCTTACCCTGTCTCAACTTCTCCCAGAGAGCTTCTGCGCTCTCTTTGCTTCTGAGGGGTGGGAGCCATTTGGGAACATTCCCTTCCACCTTTTCAATCGAAAAAAGGAGGTAGGGAGAGGTGGTTTCGGCAAGAATGTGATCCGCCTCACACTTGATCTGAGAAATGGCCTCAATGCCGGCTTTCGTCGACACATGAACAAAATAGGTCGGGACCCTCGGGAACCTTTTTGCAAAAAAAGAGGCCCTTCGAATCGCCTCTTCCTCGGCAATATGGGGATGTGTTTCAGACCATTCTTGGACGGACGTCCGACTTCCGTCGGTGGCCATGATTCTCTCTGTGGCCCACCTGATCAAGGAAGGATTTTCAGCATGGATGCATAGCGTGCAGGTTTGGTCGGTTTCCATGAGCTTTTCGTAGACCTGCGTCATGAATCCGTCGTCGACATCAGGGATAAGTCCCGGAACACCACTCATGTAGATCTTGAAAGAGCGTATACCGTATTCGTTGACGTATTCCGGTATCTCCTCAAGGTGTTGGCGGGATGAGATGGTTGGTCGAAAAAAAACGTCCGCAGAGGCGTATCTCTCGACAGTCTCAAACAAACCGTCCAGCTTTGGCAGGTAGGATCCCTTTTCGTAGAGATAACATCCAATCGTTGTGACGCCTCCCCAGATCCCTGCCTTTGTCTCATCCCTGACATCAGCCACAAAAGGCGAGAAAATTCCCAGATGGACGTGGGGATCAATGATGCCTGGCATGACGTGCTTGCCGGATATGTCAATCTCTGCAGGACTGTTCGATCGAACCGCCGCATGGATGGAATCGATCTTCCCTTGATCGATACAAATATCTCCCTGGAAAACACCCTCTCCAGGCCACACAATCGTGCCGTTTTTCAAGACAATGGTCTCGGAGTCATGAGACGTGGAAGGTTTGCCTTCGGTCGATCCCGCCTGAGCGACAAGCTCACCGGGAACCCAGGGTTTTCTGGAAGCACTCACCTCCGATGAATCCCTCGCCGAAGATTCCAGGGGCGCAGGGGCCGATTCCGTCTCGGCAGGGACGGTCTTTTCTGACGTCACCGGTCGCGCGACAATAGCCACACCCAGCTTTTCAGCCATCTCCCGGGCCACACTGGTGACAACATCGTCCTCATCGACATGGAGGGTGCTTTGGCCGGTCAGAGAGACGATCTCAACATCCGAGGCCGTGATAAATCGTCGCATGAGCCTAACTTTCCTCTCGACCTATTTCTGAGCCTGACCGATGGCCCCTTCGGCCGCCATTCGCGCGGTTCTGATTTGAGCCTCCGATCCGGCGATAAAAAGACGCCCAAAACGCCCGATAGGGTTGAAATGAACGAGCTTCATCTCAGCGTCCTTTTCCGCTTCATTCGCAGCCAGAGCGATATAGGCGGCGGGCTCAACTTCAAGGATAAAGAGGCTTTCCGATGGAACGAGAAGAGACCCTTTTCGCATCTTGTTGATCAGCTGCGCCTGATAGGGTGATACATTGGTGATCACACTGGAAGAGACGATCGTGGGCCTGACTCGGTCTTTGGTTTGTACACCGCAGGCAGAGAGAAGAGCCGTTCCAGCCTCATGGACATCGTCGATGGATGGGGAATGAATCTCAACCAGACCGAATTCCCTTTCAACCGTCTGGAGACCTGGTTTCACCCCCGTCTGCTTCAGCGCCGTATCCAACAGGGCGTAAACGCCGCTTCCAGGGGCAAGCTCGATAATCAGTTGCGCCATGCTCGCTATCGGCACATCCCCAACGAGCTCGGAACCCAGAAACGCAGCGTACTGGGGCTGCATGCTATCGATAAAGGCATAGGCCCTGAGCTCAAAACCACTCTGCCCGCTGACACCCAATCTACCCGCTCCTGTTTCTCGTTGCTATTTAGTTCTCACTGAAAAATGCCGATTCCGCTCTCTGAGCGCAGTTTCTGACCCGTTCGAGCGACTCGTGGAATGAGTCAATTGAGTTAAGTGAGTCAATTAAGGCCACAAACGTTCAAGGTGCTCCAGCTGCTCAAATCGTTCAAGGTGTTGAAAGCGTTCTTTCTTTTTGTATGTTTGGCCCAATTAACCATTTGACAAATCAACGATTCAACCAATCCTCACAAGGCGAAGCCGATTGAACAAGCGAAGCGATCGAACGCTTTGAACGGGCAGTTCGGGTGGCCCCAGAAACTTCGTAATGTTCGCTTCACGGCCATTTTTCAGTGACGACTATTTGGACTTCTTCTCTTGCCCTTGGGGAACGAGTGTCTCCGTGTCAGGGTGCGGTCTCGGGATGATGTGCACAGAAACAACCTCACCGACCTTCTTGGCCGCCGCGGTTCCAGCATCGATCGCCGCTTTCACCGCTCCTACCTCACCTCTGACAAAAACGGAAACATATCCGCCGCCAATCCTCTCCATGCCCACAAGCGCAATGTTGGCCGACTTTGCCATGGCATCGACAGATTCTATCGCCGCGACCAGACCTTTTGTCTCAATCATTCCTAAAGCATCCATTTTCTCGTCTATCCTCCTGTTCGGTCGTTATTTCCTGAGGAAATCTCTACTTCTTGTATATCTGCTTGCCCTCAATACTCAGAGAATCAAAGATAGCCACGATCACGGCATCAATGGGTGGCTCCTCCCCATTGAAGGCCTTTTGTGCTGGTGCCCCCTGAATGACACCCACGATCTCTCCTACGCCGGCGCCTACACCATCCAGCGCAACAAACCGATCGAGGACAACATTCGGATCGTCATCCACCCGGCCGACGATGAGCATCGTGTGACCTGATAGACGTTTATCCTTGATCGTTGATACCGCCTGTCCCATAACCCTACAGACAATCAAGATTGATCACCACCTTTCATCTCATGAATGTCTGACGATTCCGCCATCTGGACAACCCACTCGGATTTACTTATTTTTGATGTTCCGGAGAACGTCCTCCAACTCATCCAATGCCCTGTCAATGTCAAGATGGGTCACGAAGAAATGAGGTGCAAATCGGATGATCGGCCCGCGGGCCGAAGCCACAACACCTCGCTTCTTGAGCTCAGCCTCCACACCATGGGGATCCGGTACCGAGATGGCTGTTGTTGGACCCTTCTTGCTGATATCCACTGGAGAAGTGGTTGTGAGTCCCCTCTTCTGGAGTTCCTGAATGGTATAGGCTGACAATTCGTCCACCCATGTTTTGATGTTTTCGACACCGACCTGGTTGATAATCTCCATACCCGCCTTGGCCGCATAGGCGGTAATGACGGAAGGCGTTCCGGTATCGAATCTTCTCGCGTCACTGGCATACTGGAAGCTGGATATGTCAAAAGCAAATGGGTTTTCCTGCCCGAACCAACCGGTAGCCGAGGGTTTGAGATAGGGGATCAATTCCTTTTTCACATAGAGATAGGCAGACCCCGGCAGGCCGAGGAGATACTTCAGGTTTCCCGATGCGAGCATATCGATGTCCATGGATTTCACGTCCACGGGCTCGGTCCCCAGACACTGGTAGGCATCCACATAGAAGAGGGAACCCTTTCGATGAGCGATCTCACAGATTGCCGCAATATCCTGTTTGAATCCATTCTGATAGTAAACCTGCGGGACAGAGGTGATGAGCGTTCTTTCGTCGATGATCTTTTCATAGGCGGCAATGTCTATCTCCCCATCGACAACCGGCACCAGCTCCAAATCGAGGCCATACCGCTGGTGGGCCTTCCAAACAAAGATCACCGTTGGAAACGCCGCCTCGGTGGCAACAATCTTGTTGCGTTTCCCCGAAGCGTCAAGGGAACTTGCGATCGAAGCGGTTGCCTGGGACACAGACGTGAGCATGGCAATCTCAGACGGATCGGCATGAATGAGCTTGGCGAATTCTGCCTTGGATTCGTCCACATCCTCCATCCATCGCTCCCAGTCCATCCCCACGTCATCCCAGTGATCAAGGTATCCCTGAACCGCACGGCGCACGCGAACCGACTGAGGAGATTGGGAGCAGTTTGCCAGATGGACGCCATGCTCCAGGATGGGGAACTCTCGCCTCCACGTCTCAATATCATACGGTGAGGCTCGACGCCGTTCAGGAGAAACCGATGCAACGGCCGCCTCGGCAGCCACGGATCTGATGGTGATGTTGTATCGAGCCGCAGCATCCTTGGCCAGATCAAGAACGATGTCATCCTGCTCAATGGCCAGCTCTTTCACACCCTTTGCACGGAATTTTTCGATATCGTCTGATGTATAGAATTTTCGACTCATGATGGCAATCCGCCCAGTGTTCTGAGGATCCGGTTTCTGTCTCGACTCAGGCTACTATTATCAGATGGGCTGCACCGAGTCAAGAAAAAACCATTTAGATTCCAATGGCTTCGAAAGATATTCACACATCGCCTGTCCGTTGTCCGTTGTAAGCGAAGATTCACTCATTCTTTTCGCCAAGACGGGTCACCCCAAAAACCTGTTCACGTGCCTTCCAGGCGCATTTCTCAGTAACGACTACGCCAGCATGAAAAGAGACTTCGGAGCCGATGCAAGCATCTCCTGGACCCGGTCTTCTCGATAGCTGAGAAGACGACCGAGTTCCACGGCGATCTGCCTTCTCGCGTTCCCCTTGAATCCCCCGGTCTGCAGAAGTTTCTCCTTTTGCGCCGTGAGCCCCAGGTAGGTGTCCAACACCTGCGGATCCTCATAGATGAGAATGACATGCTTATCCCGGGTAAACCCGGGATCAAACAGATCCGTCGTCAAGAAATCCTTTTCCACATACAAAGACACATGGTGAGCTTTGGCAACGCTCTTTGCCCCCGCCATCACCTGATCGAACGTTTCACGGTCCAGGGGCGGACTCAATCCCAGCTTTTTCACCCCGGCTGCCACAACCTCAACAAAAGCGGTGATCATGCCCAGCTGATAAGAAATCTTATCAACCCGTACCGAATCAAACCCCTCCATGGCTTCCTCCTCTTCGATGAGAACCGTCTCAACCACAGAGACCGCTGGGGTCTCCCGATCTCCTGGTAC
>Ga0180438_10007292_pt1 | contig 14483 bp, 24 predicted proteins | sample SS_ome_12_FD_132455 | JGI IMG/M metagenome (GOLD analysis project Ga0180438, IMG submission 132455) | Hypersaline lake sediment archaeal communities from the Salton Sea, California, USA - SS_3_D_2 metaG | ecosystem: Environmental > Aquatic > Non-marine Saline and Alkaline > Hypersaline >...
AAACACAACCCCCGGCAACATATCAACTCTAGCTGTAGCAATAAAGCCGCTGTTCCCGAATTCCAAATCACAATAAACAGCGGACCGCACATTGTCTTTAAAAAGGCAAACCTTCAAAGGCTGTGCTACTGAATCATCCAACGTCTTAACATCGGCAAGCGCATATCGATTAGGACTCAGAATATCAACAGTCTTACCCAAATCCCCCAACAACAACCTAGGTTGGTAGGTATCCTCCATCAATTTCTCAAAAGCATCGGCCGACAACTGGGCCCTAGACACCCCGCGATAAACTCTATCGAAAGTCATAACATTCACTCCCCAGCCTTAGCAGGTTCAACACCCAATCGGCCAAGCAAAAGGTTAACACCTTTATTCGTTTCGTCTAAACCCTTTTCCAACTTGGCTAGCTTGTCTTGTATCTCAAGTTGTCTAATCTCAATAATAGCAACCCGCGTTTCTTCTGAATGGTCTAGAGCCGCTTTAGCACCGTAGCCTCCCCCAGCACACAAAGCAGCAATAATCAATTCAAACAACTTACTTCTAGCCCAATTCATTTTCTTCTCATCTAAACTTTCTGCTTTGTCCATCATAATTCTAACCTCGACTTACCGGATTTTGCAAAAGCCGGTCATTCGACTTGTCTTATTAAAATTGATGACCTAGATGTGACCGTGCCCGGAGCATCGGCACAAATTAACCTAAAGAAATCCCCGCTATCAACTTTGACTTTTGGTATGTAAATTTGAGATGTTTGTGAACTTATAAAGGCTATGAAGTTTAAGACAGTGGACCCACCGTCGATGTGTTGAAATCATACCCAAGTATCTTTGACCGCTCCAAACATCGCATTAGACGCCCAACCCTCGTAAAAACCAGATTCTAAAGCCGCTGTGATGACTAACACCGTTGATACTACGGGATTAGCTACCTCGTTAGAATACCAATCAGCGCCAGGCCAATATGTTTCTACCTTTGGTTGTTGTATAGGTTTTGGCATTTAACCGACCTGTCGATACATTAAAGAAGCGTAAATAGTGTTTATCGAGTTGCCTATGGTTCTAATCCTAATACGTTCATTGGCCCCAATACTCATTTTTCGCACAATTTGTTGAATTGACACATTTCGACAAGACATATGAGAAAATGAAAAGGTGGCGGTATTAGCCGCATTTCTATGTTCGAGGTCACACCGCATATTAGATATACCATCACCCCCCAAATGGGCTATTGCTTCATATTCTCCCTCTGCCAAGGCGCCAGTGTCAATCAAGACAGTTAAACCGGGGGGGTTTAGTAACGAAGTAGATAACCAGATATACGGTTTGCCTAGGTTATCCTTTTTAGGGTGTTGAATAGGTTTGACCATATAATTAACCTATTTGTCTATACATTATGGCGCCTCTTACAGTGCCAATAGCAATTGCTGTAGCTACCATTCTAATACGTTCGTTAGCTGCTAAGGTAATCCGCCCTATTAAATGTTGCGGACTTTCTTGCTCTGTTACGATTGGAATAGTATTTAGGGTTATTAGATTGGCGCTATCGCGATGTTCTAAAACACAAGGCGAAAATTGAAGGCTGGAATTTCCCAAACTACATAAAAAATCATAATCCCCCGCGCCTAACGCTCCCGTATCGACAATGATACTTCCTACAATAGGGCCATTAACAACACCGCTTACCCAGGTATTATTAGGGCCATAAGTATCAATCTTAGGATGCTGAACAGGAATCGCCACAACAAAACTCCATCGGCTTTTGCAAAAGCCGCCTAATACCCATCAAACAATCGGATAATCATAAAATCAAAACGCGCATCCGCCGCCACGCCGGCGTCGAATAGCTCAACAGTTTTTACTGTATTGCTAACGTGGGAAATCGACGCGGTAATATCAGCCCCTCCCAACAAACCCGAAGCGACGAAAAGTAAACACTCCCCAGCAGGGCATTCTTCATTAAGAGTAATCGTATAAACCCCTAACCCAGTCCTAGCTGTAATAGCCCCCACACCCCCAGCGAGCAAAGCCCCCGCAGGGTCCACCGACCCGCCGGCAATGATACCACCTTGGAATTTACTAGGATTAGTCATCGGTTTTACCTCCAACCTTTTTAATGTGTACCCAATCTTTCACGCAACACAAGGGAATCGGAGAAAGCTTGTTTTTAAAGATTGGGTACACATTAAAAAAGCCAACCGGCTTTTGCAAAAGCCGGTTGGCACAAATCCAATCATCAATGACCAGTAAGGATTCGCTCGATTTTGATATCAAAATCGCAGTCGGTCGCAACCAAAGCGGTAGCGGTATCAAGAGCGCTGACAGTCTTAACCGTGTCACTCGTATGAGTAACGGTGAGACTAAGAGCCGCAGTCTTAGCGGTCAAAGTAATAATAGCATCGGCGGCTGGTACTGCTTCACTAAGCGTAACAGTGTAGACACCCGCACCTGTACGGGCGGGAGTAGCACCCCCACCCCCGGCAAGCGCGCCAGTACCACCGGTAACGGAGATAGCGGCAACCAAGTTGGATTGAAAGTCACTGAATTCTGACATTAGCTTTTTCCTTTGCTAAGTTTCTTTTGTTTCCACTTGTCTCGACTATTCGCGGCTTTTCTCTTTGCATTAGCATAAGCCAAAGCAGATTTTAGTAGAGACGCCAAATTTTCGTCTGTCTTATCATTAGCAAAGATTACGGCGTCATTCTCTAACACTTGCTGTGATGATTTGACGCCCATAATCTCTACTCACAATAATCGCTAGCTACCACTAGGGTTGCTATCGCCCATAGAATCGTTATCGCTGTTAACGTTCCCATCGCCTTGCTCATTCTCATTCTTTGCAATAGCACCGTTGATAATCTCTCGCTGTTCTTTGCTCAAGTCATCCGGTGACACAATTTGCACTCCCCCATCCTTAGTCGTGATTCCTTCATCGGGAATCAACCCGGGGTCGCCACCGGCTTTTGCAAAAGCCGGTTGGGGCTGGGGTTGAGATTGTGGGGGTGCGCTATAAGTTTCGTTTGTAATGTTTCCAAAGTGATTAACGGGGGGCTCCATTGACGCAACAATCTTAACGTCAAAAACCATTTCCATGATGCGCATCAATACTTGTTTTTGCCATCTAGAATCGGCATCGGAAACAGGGTGCGCTGATACGGCCTCGTAAAGCTCGCTAACACTTTGGGGCGATTCGAGGATATCGTTGATAGGTCTATCCATCATTTTTAGACTCCGTGTTTAGATGGGGTGTAACTAGCTCCAACAGTGTAGCCATTTGTTCGTCTGAGAAAACACCTTGAAGCTTTGAAAGTTGTTCGGGTGTTATGCTATTAGCCAGACCACCTAGCATAGCATCCCTAACGCTGTTCTGATTACCGTCTGTTAATTGTTTCTGTTCTCCGTTCCCACCCCCTAGTTTGTTAATCAATACCGGAGCTAGCAAATCCAATTTGCCAACAACCTTGTCAATCCGTTCTTGCTTGGCCTGGCTTTCTAAGAGCTCTAACTCGCGTTCGTGTCTATGGCTATAAAGCTCTTCCATAGTCTTTAGACTTTCCAACTTTTCGGCTGACATTTGCTCATTCTGTTCTGAAAGTCTTTGTAGCGAAGTAACTAGAGCGTTCATAACTTGCGCTTGTGCAATCGAGCTAGACCTCATAATGGCTTCATTGTGTCGCATCAATTGTGCAGTGATACCCTCTTTGCTAGGGGGTTCGCTTTCCAATTCATTAGCTTCACTCTCATCCCTAAGCTTGAACACATATCTAGCGGTCGGGCGGGTAGGCTTATCTTCAAAATATGCGAATACCGCATAAGTTTGCACCCCACCTAACCCTTCAACATCAGCCTGGGATAAATCCTCAATCGTAGTTAAGAGAGTAGATACAAAACCCTCCTCGGGGTCTTCTGGCACCTTGCAAAAGTAAAGCTCACCACTTTTCTTCCCACCTAACGCTAGGTGCCCTAATTCTATTTTGATGCAATGCCCCACGTCTTCACGATGGATAAAGATTTGTTGTCTCAACCAAGTTTCAAGTGTTTCTTTTCTTTTCATAGCTTGTTGACTCCTAACAAGCGGCTTTCGCAAAAGCCGGCGAAACTAGAAACGGGACAATAGGAAAATTCCAGCAATCAAACCCAAACCGACTAACGCTTTGTTCCAAGGGAAACCTACGTTAGTAGCAGGTCGGGGCCTGGGTACTGGGAACGATGTTTTACCCACAAGGGTTTGATACTTTCTCCCCCAAGCATACATTTTGCGCTGGTATTCTTGAACCAAAGCAAAAGTTTTATTCATAGCTCGACTAACCCACCCCTGATTATCAGCATAGAACTGTAAATAAGCCTTATAGAAATCATCCCATTTCGATTTAAAATCGGGGGGAGCCTTACTGTTCTTGATATCGATATTCATGATATCCATATCGGATTTGAGCAGATTCATTTCTGCTTTAACAGTAGCGGGGGTAAACACGTTACCAAATCCGGTATCATATTCAGCCCCCATAATTTCGTATTCGGGTTGAAGGGCGACCAACTCTGTATCTTCATAAGGGTCGGTCTCTACGTCGATAATTTCCGTTCCCCACAAGTCATAAACTTTGTCCATTAGTTCCACACAATCTCGATATAACCCTTTTTCTTATAAGGGGTAATCTTTTGAACAGGACCTAACCCGCCGGCTTTTGCAGTATCTTTCAACAATTTCAAAGCTAGTTTGAAATCGATAGTGGGCACCATATCAGCGGCTTTCGCTTTCAGGTGGGGAGAGTTGGCTTTACCCTTTGCCAGCTTGTTTACCCTAGGCGAGCGAAACATGCTGGTTAGCTTACCTTTGATAATCTTTAGGGCTTTATCAACATGCCTTCGATACATCCGAACGTTGTTCAATGCCTCGGGCGTCCAAGGGTTGTTGCCGTGTCTCGTTACACGATACTTATCCAAAGCCGCCAGTTCAGACGGTGTGGGCGCTGGAATAGGAGGGCGCGCAACCTGTGGTTGAATTGGTTGGGGGGTTCTGTAAGGAACCGTCGCAGCCTTGGCGCGACCGCTTGCTAACTTAGTCAAACCCCAACCGACCAACCCGCCGATGCCAATCCACATTAGAGCTTTTTTGTTGTGTTCTTGCATTTCTGTTCAACCGGCTTTTGCAGAATCCGCCTAGGCGAATGTGAAAGGTTTAGGAGTGTAAGAAGCGCTAGCTTGATAGCTAGACGGGATACCGGCCTCGCGAATAGCGCCCTTGGAAGCGGCCAACCCTTCAAGGTAATTCAAACGACGCATCAAACTATCCTTATCAAGTTTCTGGTAAAACTCAGAAGGCATCGGAGTCCCCAACTGTTTAGCAACGTCAATCTTCACAGCGGCGCGCAAATCTTGCGCTTGCTGCAAATGAGTCATGGCGTTAATAGCTCTGGGCACCCCCGCTTGAGCCAATTGTTTAACAGTCTGAACCTTTTGAATGGCTTGGGGGTTGCCGTTGCTAGCACCGTTCAACAATTGAGCCCCCGCAACAATCATAGGGCCCGCATATGGAATCATAGAAACCAGTTGCGGATTTTGTTGAACAACATTAGCAACTGTCTTGACAACGGGGCCAACCGCCTTGCCAATGTCTTTAAACATTTTTTCAAAGCTAAAACCCATTTCGCCGAAACCTGACACAATTTGGGTCTTTTCGGCTTGGCGTACATCTTTCCATTTGCGCATAAAATACACAACACGCTTAGAAAAGAAATCGCCTAGCGCCGCTTTCTTAACAACACTCTTGATTACCTTCGCCGCCCGCTCTCTAACCTCTCCCCCCTTTTGTACCAGAGAATAAAGCTTCATAGCTTTAGCTGCGGCTTTATCGGTCTTAGCAAGCTTACAAAGATTCGCCCTAAGCTCGATAGGGTCGATTGAATAAGGCACGTACACCTTATCAACCTTGTTCTCGTTTCGGAGTTGAAGTGAACGCTGCGCCAGTTGTCCTACAACATAAAGAACATCTTTTGATTCCTCATTGCCAGAAACAGAATCTTTTTTCAAAGACTGTAGCAAGCGAAAAGCCATATCCTTTTTCCGAGGGTCGTGCATCATATCGAACAACATTTTACCGCGTCGGGCTTTCTTGGCTCCTACCAACTGTTTAGGCGGGAAGAAAGAAGCGGCGAATTCCAAATCTTGTCCAACTGTGATTTTGTCGGGCGCGGCGACAACAACAGAAATGGGGCCGTTAGGAGTGTTAGCAGACAACTCCCCCCGATACATATTGTTATCTTTCCAAATTCGCATTTTACCATTAAACATTTTCGGGGCTCCTAACCGGCTTTTGCAAAAGCCGCTAAGGTGTAGTGAACACGGGTTTACTAACGATAGGATGATTATTCATACCCAAAGCTAAACTCGGGTCTTCAATTTTGCCGTTAGGGAGTTTCACAGTAGCGTGATACATCCAACTATTTTTCAATCGTCGCCATTTGATATATGGCCTAGCGGCAACCCCTATAGACTGCAATTCAGCAGTGCGCCAACTAGCTAGGTCTTCACAATCGCCATATCCCGAATTGATTATATTCGGGATATCCTGCCAAATCTCAGTCCCCTTTTCTGGCTTGTAAACCACGCCAGCTTGATACAATGCCGGTGTATCTTTGTGCTGTTTTAGCCATTGGCGATTGGCTTGCACCAAAGCTTCCAAAAACCAAAGCAAGCATTTTCTAGACCTAGCTCTATCCGCATCCGTATTAGAAAAAAGCTTTAGCTTTAGTTCAATGAGATTCATTGTTATTCCGCCTCTGGCTCCGATACGGAATACTCAGGATAAGGAGGAAAGCAAAACGTGTTTTCGTCCCCTCGGGCAGTGTCGATTACGATAACCTTAACTCCCTGAGTTTCACACTTCTCTTGCCCATACTCTTCCTGATAATCACTAAGGGCTTTCAAAATGTGTGGGGTAGCTTTGAAAAAACCCGCACAAGCGGGTAGACAGATAACAGCAAAACAGACAAGAACAGTTAAAAGAAATCGTTTCATTAGAATGGCTCCCCAGGTAGGTAAGAAAGGCTTTCGCGAAAGCCGCCCCCTATTGGAGGTAGGGGGCGGCTTCAATTAGAATCTATCGACTAGATTCTACTCAAGCGCGGGGCCAATCATGGCCGCATTGAAGCGGAGCGGACCGGCGCTGGTATTGGTAACGCGCATAACAACGTCTTGGCTGATTTGCGCGGTATCCATTTTCATACCAACCTGAAAGCCGCCCTGGGAAAAGACTTCGCCAGGCACAGGTTGGGCCGCGGTGAATTGGCTGTTTTTACCTACGCGGATATCAACAATCAAAAAGTTGGGGGCGATGGTTGCGGGAACCACAACACGGTCTGGACGGAAAACCACCTGGGGCCGCGAAGTGATATCCGCAGTGGCAGCGGCGGCAACGTTAGCGACGGAATCGAAACCGAGAATCAACTCACGAGAGCGAGTCGGCTCCTTTTTCCGAGCAAGGGCGGCTTTACGGAAAGCCGCTTGCCGCACCTGCTTACGGGCCCGCTTCTTAACCGCCGCAGTGCGACGCCGCAAAAGCGCATTGGCCCGACGAATAGACGGGGGAAGGGCCCCCATCAAATCATCGTCGCCGTAATCATCGCCCATCAATGCTTCAAGGTCAGCAAGGCTTTCACCGTCGTCACCAACCACAAGATAATCATCCATAGGGTCTTCGCCCAAAATGTCAAAGCTCTCACCACCAAGAATTTCAATCTCTCCGGCCATGTTTTTGTGTCCTTTTATGGGTGCCAGAAAAGGCATGGCTCGGATGAGCCCCAGGGAGCCGATAGGCTCAAAAGCGATTTAGTGTGTTACCGGCTTTTGCAAAAGCCTGTTAATCAGCGATAGGGGCGGCGAGGTTTTCGAGGTCGATATCGGAGAGACTCTCACCTGAAACTTCGCTATCCTCCTCGCCAAGCAAGCGGGTGGGGCGTTGGGGGATGGCTTTGCCAGCAGCTTGCATAGATTTAACGCCCATATCGTGGCCAGTCTTGAAAGCATAAGCGGCGAGTGCGCCATTGCCAATGTTGGCTAGGTGGGTTTCCATGCCACGGCCCACACCAAGAATAGACATAACATTGGCTGCGATGCCTACTCCCAAATCAGCCGGAACACCAAGAATATTAACGCCGCCGTAACGAGCTTGAACCTGGCCAAAAGCAAAAGCGGTACCGCCAACCTCGGCAGACATAAGCAAGCGTTCAACAGACTCGCCAGCTTTCTCACGGGCCTTGGCGCTGGAACGTTTGAGAGAAGCCAGTCGATTCTTGAGCTTGTCAACGTCGCGCATTGAAATCGATTTTGCCATTGTGGATATCCTTTTGGATTTTGATTGTGGTTGTCAAAAGCGTATATATTATATAGGGTTAGGCGGGTCGTGTCAAGATAGTATGTCTAATGTAGTCATTCTAAAGGAGTATTCTCAGAGGATTCTTGTGATTCGGTTTCAGTTTCGGATGGTTCGTCTGAGAATAATCGCTCTATTGTAGTTATGATTTCTGGGATTGTTTTCTGTTCTTTAAGACGTTCCACTTCGTCTATCGTATCGCCGAAACTTTCGTTGATAAACGATTTCATGTTTACGACTAGGGCGCCTAGTTCGTCATCAAATGTTGAGCGTAGGTTGCTGGCGATACCGTCTTTTTGGTTTTCTTCATCGGCTAGGTATAGTAGGCCAGACATAGTGTTTAGAGCATCGGCAAAGTTTTTAATGCTGGATAGGTTGGAGCGATGGGATGTTTTGGCGTCTAGGGTTTTTTCTAAGACTTCATCAATTAGTTTTTTGGGAGACATTTGTTTTCTTTCTGTCTAGTGGCTTTTGCGAAAGCCGGTTAAATCACTCGACCGATGACTGAAGCGTGGAATCTTACAGGGTGGGGTGTAGGATTTGTAACTCTTAAAGTCATTTTTTGATGGGCTTTTGCCGGTGAGAACAAAAACTTTTTAGGCTTGTGTTTTGAAGAGAATACATCGGTATGGATGCAATTGCCTACGAATTGAGATGTTTTACCTATAACGAAACTGGTTATTAGAAAATAAGGTGTTATCCTTTCAGGTATCACAATACTTTCAGGGAGAAAATCATGATCGCTGCGACACATTAATTCGGCGTCAGTACCAGCGTTAATGTAAACGACACTATCGAACGATGTTATCACATATCGCTTTTTCATTATCCAACCCTCACCCTGTTAACAGGACAGTCAAATAATAATCATAACAGTTACCTTTCAGACAAAACACGGCCACACATAATCCCGGCATTCCAACCCATAATCGCCATTTCACGATTAATGGCGCGACACATATTAGGGCACCCTCCCCAATGATTGGAGCATCGCACGGTTGTTTCACCATTGTTGTATGTCGTCACCACAGCAACCCCTTTGCAAGGTGACAGACAATTTAATGGGATTAGACTATCTACGTTTTCAATCGATACCATAAATTCTTCTCAACTCTGTTAGTGTCCAAGGTCTCGTTGACCCGTCTTTATGTGTATGTCGTTTCTTAACCATGTTAGGGTTTAGCGATTTAGTGATTACACTTTCAAATGGGGTTATGCTCCCTTTTCTGAGATTCTCTCTAATGCGTCTCATACGGTCCACATATATCTCACCACCATTTACCAGCGTAGCGAATTGAGACGCGCACTCTATCTTATCTTTGGAAAGTGAAAAGCCTTTAGCTTTTGTTATCGTCTTATCTTCCCAACGGTCGCCATTCAAAACTAAAGCATCTAATTTGTAAACTTTCGGTAATACAAAATGGCCGGCTTTTATTTTCTTCTCTAGCTTTAACCCTCCTAGCTCGTTTGATGTGTCGTGTAATGATTTAGACGAGAATCCGTCAGTATCGCAATAGTGAAATTCACTCGATGTTTTCATAAAATTGAACAATGTGCGACGGGCTATCGAAGTGACATAAGCCGCGATGGGAGTGTGCTCATGCGGAACGTATTTATCAGTAGGCACCAAAAACACTCCCGGCCGAAGCATGTTGGTCCAATCAAGCTTTTGCAAAATCCGCTTAGGAGGGCGGATATACAATTGCTGTTTTTCTGTTCTTTCGGCAGTCTTACCGTATAGAGAGTTGAGCAAGTATTTTAAAACAATTCGCTCGAAAGGGTCTGAGGATTTCTTTCGTAGGTCGTAAATGTCTGTAGCGTAATCCCGCATACACGTCATAGGTTCAAATTCAATTGCTTCACCTACTGACAGAATAGAGCCCCCATTTTCCAACAGTAGCTTTAGGTCTATCCCTGTGAACCAACCACGCCACGAACCTGTAGGGAAAAATAGCCTCCCATTTATTCGGGTAGCCAAGGGTGGAAAGTATGTATCGGGAACGTACACACTAGCTTGAGCTAGTATGGGTTTGGTATCACAATTTTCTATGTGTCGATTCTTTAACTTTGAATAGTGGAGTTTCAAAGAGCCCGGCAAAGGTTGGGTCATAGCATAGGGGAAGCTACTGTTTATATCGTAGTAATAAGCATCATTGCAACGCTCGTTAAACACTTCTACCCTTGACGCGAAATAACACTCACGTCCTATTCGGTTTGTTTGGTTTGCTGTGTAAATTGTTTCTTTGAGATATCGACGGCGAAATAACATCATAGCGCAACTGGCTATGGTCATTTGTAATTGACCGTCTAGACCTAACAAGCGTTGTTGGAATTCGTTAATGGCGTGCCACAATATGACACAATCGTTTTCGTTGTATTCGATTAATTCTGGTAGGGGGACATTGGCGTACCAGTCTTTTATCTGCTCTCGTGTCCAATTGGGATTGTCTGCCGGTCCTGTTTTTTCCATACCAAGGGAACGACCGATGGATGCTAGGGACGTTCGGAAAAGCCATAGGCTATCAACGAATGTCCACTTGTGCTCACCCCTGGATATGTTCACTATAATGGCGCTGGAGCCTGAAAACGTGGCGTCTATTGAGTAGTCTTTGTTCGGGTATATGGTCTCGAATACAAATTGGATATCAGCCATGCCGCCGCTATGAGCGTAAAACCATTTGCCAGAATTGGAAGGGATGAGCCAATCGTTTAGGAAGGATTGCATATCTAGATAATGTTTGTAACGATTGCCATCGTACACGCCAACAACCCGCAGCTTAAGAGAGCCTGGCACCCATTCTAAATCATAGGTAATAAACTCTCTAAAAGCCGGCGGTTTGTTTGTTGGCCAAATAGACATTAAAACCGGATTTTGCGAAAGCCGCTTCAGTCTCTAAATGGTTTAGTTGGCCAGCGTAGGCGCACAGCCCAGCTAACAGGCTCGCCATGGGATTTGGTTATGTTCTTGTCTACGTCTTTGATTGCTTCAAAGACGTTTGCTACTTCTAGATAATTCTGGGGGTAAACTTGGGCGGTAGGTTTGCCCAATAAAAATTTGTATTCTGTCTTTATGCTATCGTCGGTTGAAGGTGGGAGCACAACATAGCCTCCGGCATATGTGTTGAATGGCATCTTGATACGTTCCCAGTAACGAAAATAGCCGGGTTTTGGACGGCCAGATATTTGCCATTCAACATCCACAGTACCGTCTATATTCAGAGCTGAAGAGTAAGAAGCCATGTTTTCGCCGAAGGCGGAAACGATGCGACGTCCTACTTCATCCATATAGGATAATACCTGTTGAGGGGTGGGGCGTTTAGGTAAGCGTGGGCCCCTAATTTGTTCTGGTTTTAGTTTAGGGGTGTGTACAGGTTTGTCTAGTTTGGATGCGCGACGCATTGCCCAGACTCGTTTTTGAGCTTGGGAACGTTTAGAGTATTGGAGTATTTTGGAAGTATCAGTATATCCTTTTTTGCGCGCCCTCTTAATGTCTTCAAGGGGTATGCCTTGGGATTTCAGCTTACGGGTTTGCGCGGCTTTCTTGGCCGATATGGAACGTTTGTTAGCTAGCCTTGTTTGATATCCTTTCTGGGCCGCTATCGAGCGTTTAGCGAATTGACGTATAGCCTTAATGCCTTTGTGACCGCGAGACTTGGCACGGGCTATTAGGTCAGGGGTTAGCTTAACGCTTCTTAGCTGTATTCCCATTGGCTACTTCACTATTGAGTAGAAGGTTAGACAGGGTGCGGATTGCGTCTAGGGTTTCGTTTATCCATTCTTGGCTATGTTTGTTATCGACGCTGATTACTGTCGATAGGGACATTAGTTGGGCGATTTCTTTGTTGTAGTTTTCGCGGGGGATGGGTTTGCGGGCCATGGTTGTTTTCTCTCACTTAGTCAACTTTTGCAAGCCGGGATGGGACCGGCTTTTGCAAAAGTCGGTTGGGTTAGTATTTAAAACGGAATACCTTCATCGTCAGTAAGCTGTGGTGGCGCACCGTCAGTTTCGGGTTTGCATTCGAGCTTTTTCTTGAAGATATCGATTTCCCAAAGAGATTTCCCCCCGCGCAATGGGATTTTGCCCTTGATGACAAGGGCAACCTGATACGCGCAAAGATCGTCCTGGCAAAGCTCATAAAGAGATTCGAGTGAAGCGGTTTGAGTCACGTTAACCACTTCGCCTGGCTCCCCCTCCACTTGCTCACGGTCTTTACCGGAGCCGGACCAAGCCACACAAGATGACTTCAAGAGTATTTGATAATAATAGGCTGGCGAACCGTCGGGACGATTCTCTTTGAGTTGAAAACGTCCAAGCAATTCCCCCTCGCACACCGCGCCTTCTGCCATGGCAAACCAGCCGATTGCCTTGCGCTGACTGTGTTGAGTGTATCCGCCTTGGGTTGGGTCAAAAGACATTGGTTAGATTCCCTTCACTAGATTTGTGCCTATGTGAGACACTGGTTAATTGAGGGTATAATATAGCAAATATATTAGGGGAATGCAAGTAGTTAATTTTATTGGGTTATTTTATTTGGAATATTCTCTAGGAACTTGTTGACTTGTTCAGGGGGTTTCTATAGTATCTAGGTATCAAGTTAACCGGCTTTTGCAAAAGCCACCTAGACCGGCTTTTGCAAAAGCCACCTAGAAAGGGAATTGGAAATGGCTACCAAGAAAAAGACTAGCAAGAAAAACAATCAGAATGACGGAGAGGCTTATCGCCCGGCCAAGATTGAGATTCAAGATACGGTGTTGGTGAGTTTCAAAGAATTGGTTGTGGATGACGCGGCTAACTCGCGGTTGGACTATGACGACAAGAAGATTGAAGCACTGGCCGCTGATATCAAGCGTCGGGGGTTGATTAACCCTCCCCTGGTTATTTCTACTAGGGACAAGAAAAAGCCATTTCGGCTGGTCGCTGGTTATTGTCGGGTGCGAGCTCTGAAGCATCTTGGGTTTGAGGATACCCAAGCCAGGGTTGTTGAGGGTGAGCTTGAGCCTAAAGATATCTATATTCTGAATGTCACTGAGAATACATCAAGGGAGGATTTGTCGACGTATGAGAAGGCTGTGGCTTGCTATCGGCTGAGTAAGGATTTTGGAATTTCTGGGGCAAGCATTGGTACTCAGCTCGGAATGACCAAGGCGACGGCGAATAATTACATTCGGTGCATTCGAGAATTGTTGCCGGAAATTCAAGCGGCGTGGCGAGCGGGGGATAACGAGAACTGTACCACGGCTAATATGATTGCTCTGAGCGCTCAGAGTAAGGAACAACAAAAGGCGAAGTGGGATGATTTGAATGGGCTTACTCCACAGGTTAGTGGGGACGAAAGCGGTGAAGGGGATAAGCCGGCTACGCTGAAGGCTGGGAAACGGGATATGAAGAAAGCCCTTAAGGCGATTGAGGAACATGCTGGCCCGGACCATCCGAGTGCTCAAGCGCTCAAATTTGCCCTGGGGCTTACTCCCAAGTTGTTCTACGGGGACCAACTATTGTGGGCCGTCGAAGCCAAGAAAAATGACTAACCGGCTTTTGCAAAAGCCACCTAGCGGGTTGTTTTGTAAATGACCCGAGGCGCCCCGAAGGGGCGCCTTTTTGGGTAGGGGAGGAAGAAAGGGAATCGGACAATGGGTTGTGAAGTTAAAGAGATTGAAGGTAGCCCGGTTGAGTTTATTAACCATGGTGGGAGGTTGTTGGAAGAGGGTATTAAGAATTGGGCGTTGATGACTCAGAAGGAAATTGAGAAGAGAGAGGGTAGGGACGTTAATGTGATGAAGGGGGCTGACTATCTTTGTAGCGCTTGCATCGTGTTGAACGTTGTTAGGGATTATGTGAACAAGGCTCGGGAATGTTTCGACGGGACAGAATTTGAGATTGAGCCTAAAGATAAAAAAACGGACGAGGCGGTTTATCTAATGTTGATGGATAGACTTAGCGGGGACGTTACATCGATGCGCTTGTCCAAGGTAACCCTCCCACCAATCTAAAACCCTCCCCACCCCGACTTCTACAAAAGCCGCTCACTGAGCGGCTTTTGTTTTTCCACCTAGTTTTGTAGGAACTAACACTTTCCCTCAATTGGCATAACGAGGGTGTTTGTCAGAATGGC
>Ga0180438_10007294_pt1 | contig 14480 bp, 9 predicted proteins | sample SS_ome_12_FD_132455 | JGI IMG/M metagenome (GOLD analysis project Ga0180438, IMG submission 132455) | Hypersaline lake sediment archaeal communities from the Salton Sea, California, USA - SS_3_D_2 metaG | ecosystem: Environmental > Aquatic > Non-marine Saline and Alkaline > Hypersaline >...
CCAGCACGGACAAGCAATTCAAGTGCATTATCAAAACAAGCAGAGTCACTCGCCTCGGGAGTCAAAATTGGAAATACGTCACTGGTTTTATCGCCGAATACTTCGCTGGACATTTTCATCTGACGAGCCTGCATCCAGTTGCGATTACCGCTTAATGTATTTATCTCTCCGTTATGAGCTATGCACCGCATCGGCTGAGCAAGCTGCCAGCTTGGAAATGTATTGGTGCTGTACCGCTGATGAACGATGGCAAGAGCAGAGGTCAGGCGTTCGTCTGCAAGGTCCGGATAATAGGCAAATAGCTGCCATGCCATAAACATTCCCTTGTAGCAAATAGTCCTGCAGGAAAGCGAAGCTACATAAAAATCTTTGCCTTCCTGGCCAAACTGTTTCCTGATGAGTTTTTCAGCTCGTCTGCGAGCCAGATACAATTTTTGTTCCAGCAGTTCACCGTTCAAGTCTGAACCATCCACAAAAACCTGCCTTATAGCCGGTTCAGACTCAAGGGCAATTTTACCTAAGCAATCATTTGAGGTAGGTACATCTCGCCAGCCCAAAACCCGCATACCATAATGTCTGACGGAAGCTTCAAGTATTTCTTCACATTTGCTGAGAAGCTCTTTATCCTGCGAGCCAAATATCATTCCAACACCATAGTTAGAAGCTGGCGGCAAAGAAAAACCTAACTTCTTGCACTCAGCAGAGAAAAATTCATGCGGAATTTGAAATAAAATTCCGGCTCCGTCACCTGTAACCTCATCTGCACCGGCTGCACCGCGATGGTGCAAATTAACAAGTATTTCCTTGCCGTACTCAATAATAGAGTGGCTGTGCTGGCCGCTAATATTTACAACCGCACCGATACCACAGCCGTCATGCTCACGGCGAGACTCATACAGTCCTGTATCTTTATTGGAAAACATAATTTCACCTAATAAAGAAATATTGGATGAGAATCCGGGTTCTTTCCAAAGAATGTTACATCATCTACTTTTTTAACACATTGGCCCTTGGTTAAGGCAAACAAAGCTCGCTCAATGCCAACTCCACCTCCAAAAGTATCGGTGAATACGGATTTACCATAGCCATCTTTCTGTGCAATAGCCATCAGGAACGGCCCATAGCCGCCAAGTTCATCAATATTTATCAACTTGCCATCCATAAAATTTGGCTTTACAGGAATCACTTTATTATCTATCAAACGTTCTACAATGGGTTCGTAGAGCCATTCTCTGATTGCTCCGGATGATATTTCATATACATCACCATATTTGCCGGTTTTACGCTGAATAGACTGTGCACAAATATCGTAGTTATAGATCATATCCGAAGTAAAGTCAGCAATCGCGCTCTTGGAACCATCAGGTTTCAGATAAGGATAGATCAGATCGTAGTTTTCTCTCATAAGACCTGTAACCCAGAAAAACTGCGAACCAGCTTCCTGACCAAGCTTAGCCTCAAAATCAGATGCCCCGTATTTTGCCACAGCCTTATCTTTTCTAAACCTTGGGAAAGGTGACTTGGGTACTTCGATCGCAACGCCAAGAGCTTTTAACTTCTCCTCGTTTTTCTCTGCTACAGCTGTTATAGCGTAGATGATCAACTGCTCAAAAAAAACCAGAGCCTTTTCCATGTCTTCTTTTAGTACCTGTTTCACTTTATCCGGGTTTCTTAGATAATCTTCGAGAGAAATGTCTCTGTTACGCCTAAGTTCAATATCCATCTGCGAAAAGTCCGCCAGATACTTTCCGCGTTGTATACCTGTAGGACTTTCAATTTCCAGACGGATATTTGGTGAGTCCACAAATATACCCTTAAACTTTGGGCTTAGGCAGGCCAGGAATTTTGAATATATCATTGAATGTGTTTCTTTGTAACTATGACCTTTGTAAGCAATAGTTGGAACGTGTTCCACATCATGGGCAAGCGGATCGGTTACCGGCCTCATTGACACTCGTTCCAGGTTAAAAAGGCCATAGTCTGTAAGGAAATTGTGCATTGCGTTAACAAAGGTTGTCCGTATGGCTGAAGTATGATACAGGGTATCACTTAGCCATTTTTCGATATAAGTCTGGTGAATAAATTTTCCCAGAGACTTGCCTTCCTCTTCTAATGCCGCCTGAAAGCTATAAAGGCTTTGGCTTATAGATTCATCATTAGTAAACATTTTTTCTCTTTTAAATTATTTAGAACCACGTTTTTGAATTTTAATCATAATCATTTCAGAAACAGCATTTCGGCATACGTCGGAAGTGGCCACAAATCTGCATCGACATTGGCCTCAAGCTCATCGGCAAACTGTCTCAATTGGCACATAGCCGGGATTACTTTGTCTCTGCAGAATTCGGCCTTATCAGAAATTTCTTCAATATCAGCACATTCTTTGGCAATTGCTTCGAGTTTCTTAAGGGCCTTTCCGGTAGAACCAATAAGCCCGGAGACAGTCTCAAGCATTTCTTTCTGGTAGTCACAGCAAAGTTCCGAAGAGCTTATCGATGCTACCGCCGCTGCCAACTTTCCCGAATATTCCGCTGAAGCCGGAAGTATCTGGCGTTTAGCGATATTTATCATCGTAAGGGCCTCAATATTTATCTGCATACTGTAAGCCTCAAGTAGAATCTCGGTTCGTGCTGCCAATTCAGCCTTACTTAGAACCATCTGTCTTTCGAAAACATCTATGTTTTCCTCATTCATAATAGTTGCAAGTGAGCCAACCGTAGAACGAATGTTCGGCAATTGGCGTTTTTCTGCTTCTGCTACCCATTCTTCGGTGTAGTTATCGCCGTTAAAAATTATACGGCTGTGATCGTTGGCGATTTTTCGCAGAATTTTTTGTGCACTGCTTTTGACATCCTCAGCTTTTTCCAACTCATCTGCAATTTCAGCTAAAATGTCCGCGACAATCGTATTGAGTACAAAGGTCGGCCCTGCGGTCGATTGGGTAGATCCCACCATACGAAACTCGAATTTATTTCCAGTAAATGCAAACGGAGATGTTCGATTACGGTCAGTACAGTCTTTGGGCAATGGCGGTAAGGTGGAAACACCCAGCTTAAGTTCACCGCCTCGTTTTGATGTGGTTGCACTGCCATTAGCTAATTGATTGAAAATATCCGTCAACTGCTCACCTAAGAATATAGAGACTATAGCTGGCGGTGCTTCATTAGCACCGAGACGGTGTTCGTTTCCTGTATTAGCTACGCTCGCTCGCAACAATTTTGCATATTTGTCAACAGCTTTTGTTACCGCACATAGCATTACCAGAAATACCATGTTATCATGTGGAGTTTGGCCCGGATCAAGCAGGTTAATGCCGTCGTCAGTTATCATGCTCCAATTATTATGTTTGCCTGATCCATTGATACCGGCAAAGGGCTTTTCATTCATCAGGCATATAAAATCATGGCGATTAGCTACCTTTTGCAGCGTCTCCATAGCCAATTGGTTATGGTCTGTAGCAACATTCACGGTCGCAAATACCGGTGCCAGCTCATATTGGCCGGGTGCAACTTCATTATGTTGTGTCTTAGCGGAAACTCCAAGCTTCCAAAGCTCAACATTAACCTCGTGCATAAATGAAGCCACCCGCTCATGAAGCGTTCCAAAATAATGATCATCCATCTCCTGGCCTCTTGGGGGAACCGCACCGAAAAGGGTTCTGCCCGTCAAAATAAGGTCCAGCCTTTTCTCATAAAAAGACCGGTCGACAAGAAAATATTCCTGTTCCGGACCAAGCGTGGCTGTTACATGCTGCGTAGTCTTATTGCCAAGGGCAGAAAGGACCCTGATAGCTTGTTTGTTCAAAGCATCCATCGACCTAAGTAACGGTGTCTTTTTGTCGAGTGCCAAACCCGTGTATGAACAAAACGCACTTGGAATGTATAGCGTAATATTTTTTCCATCCTCTTTGATAAAGACCGGTGAAGTACAATCCCATGCAGTGTAGCCTCTGGCCTCAAAGGTTGCTCTTAACCCGCCCGAAGGAAATGACGAGGCATCTGGTTCACCCTGGCAAAGTTCTTTACCGCTAAACTCCATCATCGTTCTGCCATCAGATGTAGGCGAAATAAAAGAGTCATGCTTTTCTGCCGTAAGCCCGGTCATCGGTTGGAACCAATGACAAAAATGTGTAGCACCTTTTTCAATGGCCCAGTCCTTCATTGCGTTAGCAATAACGTTAGCCAAAGCCGATTCAAGAGGCTCATTGCCGGAGATCGTCGCTTTGAGAGATTTGTAAACATCCTTTGGCAATCTCTCGCGCATAACCGAGTCATTAAAAACACTGACTCCGAAAACTTCCGTTATTGTTTCATAACATTTACTCATTTTATTTAGCTCCTGATAATTGTTTATGGAAATTACTTTCAATTTTAACCGATAGCCTTTTGACCCTTTTCGCCGGTGCGGATTCGGATACACTCTGCGAGGTCCAATACAAATATTTTGCCATCGCCAATTTCACCAGTTCTGGCACCTTCTACAATTGCATTGACCGTCTGCTCGACGAAATCCTGATTCACTGCTATTTCAAGCCTTATTTTCTTAAGCAGGTTTACTTCAAACTTGATGCCCCTGTAGCTTTCTTCGTATCCATGCTGTTCGCCGCAACCCATAGCATTCGTGACAGACATCTTGTAAACCTGGGCCTTATATAAGGCTTGCTTTACATCTTTTAGTTTATGCGGTTGAATATATGCTGTTATTAGTTTCATAATCTTTTCCTTCTTAACATTCACATGGTGCTGAATATCTGGAAGCCTCCATATGCTTCCATGCCATGCTCACCAATATCCAGTCCTCTCAATTCTTCTTCCCGACTTATTCTTAGGCCAACAGTAATATCAATCATTTTGAACACTATGCCCATACCAACTATGATAAATGTTATGGTGCTCACAATTCCTACCATCTGGATGCCTAACTGCATCGGATTTCCGCCATAAATAAAACCATTGTTGGCCAGGCCTAACGAAGCCTTTCCAAAAATTCCCACACATAATGTTCCCCATACTCCGCACATTCCATGCACAGGAAACGCACCAACAGGGTCATCGATTTGTAGCTTATCGAGTAATTCGACTCCTCTCATTACAACGTATCCTGCTATCCCGCCGATTACTATTGCTGCCCAGGGTTCCACGTAGGCACACGGTGCAGTGATTGCCACCAAGCCTGCCAACGCTCCGTTCATAGCCATAGACAAATCCGGTTTTCCAAACCTTTTCCAAACCGTAGCCATTGCAACAATGCCGCCTATTGCCGCTGCGATATTTGTATTAATCGCGACTCTTCCGATCAACGAACCGTCACCTACCGAAAGTGTTGATCCTGCATTAAATCCAAACCAGCCAAACCACAGAATAAACACTCCTAAAGATGCTAATGGGATATTGTGGCCGGCAATAACATTAGGCTTACCATCAACGCCATATTTACCTTCTCGCGATCCCATCATAGATGTTCCCACCAATGCCGCAAAACCACCGACCATATGAACCACTGTCGAACCGGCAAAGTCGGCGAATCCCATCTTACTTAGCCATCCGCCTCCCCAGACCCAGTGCCCTACAACCGGATAAATCAATGCTGAAATAAGAAAGGAGTAAATCAAATATGCCGGAAATTTCATCCGTTCGGCCATTCCGCCAGCCACGATTGTTGCGGCAGCACCACAAAATGCTGCCTGGAATAACCAAAATGCATAGAGTGGTATTCCATTAGCTATTGGGTCAAGACCCAATAAGCACCATCCTTTTAATCCTGTAAATCCATTGCCATCACCGAACATCAAGGCATATCCGATTATAAAAAAACCCAGCGAAGCCATGCAGAAATCCAGAAAGTTCTTGGTTAGAATGTTGCATGTATTCTTTGCTCTGATAAAACCAGCTTCTACCATTCCAAACCCAGCTTGCATAAAAAACACCAGAAACGCCCCTAACAACACCCAAACCGTATCTATGCCCTGCGTAAAGTTAGTCATATTGCCTAAAGATTCCTCTGCAGTATTCGATTCCGCAAATGCAGGCACCGAAAACAATATGATCAAAGCTAAGGCTAAGGTTTTTCTTTGCTCCATTTAGTTATTCCTTTCAGTATTTACTGACGTTTCAACTCATTTTATATAAGCAATGCACGTGCCACAATTGCTGCGGAGATATAAGTGCTTATTTTACATAGAGATATGTGATTTTCATAGATGTGGGATAACGGACAAGTTGCGACAATATTGTAACATACTGTGCAATTATTACAGAATTGTCACCTTTCGTCAAGCAAGCCGTCAAGAATATGCAATTTTGTTGGCATTTCGGCGTTCTACGGCTTACTTCTTGTAATGGTTCCCTATTAAAGGAGATACGGCTTTGGTTTAGCGGCTTATAATATATATTAGAAAAAATGTTTTGTAATTCTATCACGCTGTGTTACAATTATGTCGCATGCTAAATAGCAAGGAGTTTATGTTAAATGGCCAAGAAAACGACATTTTTGCAAGGTGCTGGATCGTATACTGTACGTCCGGTGCCACAGCTTAAAACACTCTACAAGGTTAGCCAAATATTAGCTGCCGGCACGCACCAGCAAGAGGCCCTTGCCACAGTTTTGGATATGCTGGATAAGGACCTTGGTCTGGCCAGAGGGACAATTACACTCCTTTCACTGGACGGTAACGAGATTAGAGTCGAAGCTGCTCACGACCTTTCGCAGGAGCAAAGCCGAAGAATTACATATCGAATCGGAGAAGGTGTAACAGGCCGAGTTATGCAGACCGGCACTCCAATGATTGTTCCAAAAGTTTCTCAGGAGCCTCTGTTTTTGAATCGCTTCGAAAGGTGGAATGTTACAAAGCAGGATTTAAGCTTTATTTGTGTTCCCATTTCAATTGACAATGATGTAATTGGAACAATTTCAGTTGATAAACCTTTTGAGGAAACAGAACCGCTGGATGAAGAGATGCGGATACTCAGTATTGTAGCAAGTATGATTTCAAATGATTTAAGGGCTCGCCGCGAAGCTGCGATTGGACGTCAACAACTCGAAGATGAAAACCTACGATTGCGTAATGAATTGGAGGGAAGATTTCGTCCCGAAAATATAATAGGCAATTCCAACGCCATGTGTGATGTGTATCGTCAAATCCACCAGGTTGCGGCATCCGACACAACGGTACTTATACGCGGCGAATCCGGTACAGGCAAGGAATTGGTTGCTCATGCTATTGCCTTTTCCAGCCCTATAAGTGAAGGGCCTTTTGTGAAAATTAACTGTGCCGCTTTGAATGAAAACCTGCTTGAAAGTGAGTTATTCGGTCATGAAAAGGGCGCTTTTACCGGAGCTATACAAGCTCGCAAGGGACGCCTTGAAGAGGCAAACAATGGTACTATCTTTCTTGATGAAATAGGCGACTTTTCTCCAGCCATTCAAGTAAAACTGCTTCGTGTTCTTCAGGAAAGGGAATTCCAGCGAGTCGGAAGTAATCGCACCTTAAAAACAAATACTAGGATTATCACAGCTACGAACCGTGACCTGGAAAAGGCTGTTGATAAAGGCAGTTTCAGACAGGATCTTTATTATAGAATAAATGTATTTCCAATTCTGCTGCCTCCTCTACGCGACCGTAAGGATGATATTTTGCTGTTAGCGGACTTTTTTGTAGAACAGTACGCGAAGAGGATGAGTAAAGACATTCGGCGAATCAGCACACCGGCAATCAATATGATGGTCTCATATCATTGGCCGGGCAATGTACGCGAGCTTGAAAACTGTATCGAAAGAGCTGTACTTTTAAGTAATGACGGGGTTATTCACGGCCATCATCTGTCTCCAACGCTGCAAACCTCAGATGCAACAGATACAATTGGCACCGGTTCGCTGAAGGAAAGGATTAACTTATTTGAGCGTGATTTGATTATTGACGCACTTAAACGCTGCAACGGAAATCTGGCGGCAACAGCTCGGGACCTAAAAACTACAGCAAGGATCGTGCGTTATAAAGTTAAAGAATTAGATATTGATTATAGAAGATACTATAAAAAGAAAGGTTGATCTATGACAGCTTGGGCAAGTACAGGCCTTAAGGGATTGGATAAGATACTTTGCGATTTGAAAAGGGGCGACAACGTCGTTTGGCAGGTCGATAGTATAGAAGACTATAGTCACTTTGTTGTGCCATATGTAAAGAAGGCCTCGGAGGACAAAAGAAAAATTGTTTATATGAGGTTTGCCCAGCATAAACCTCTAATCGAAGATCAGCAAAATGTAACAGTATACCAGCTTGATGCAAAAGGTGGTTTCGAAAGTTTCTCTACACAGGTTCACGCTATAATCAATTATGAAGGCACCGAGGCCTACTATGTATTTGATTGCCTTTCAGACTTGTTAAGTGCGTGGGCGACGGATCTGATGGTTGGTAATTTCTTTATGGTTACCTGTCCTTATCTTTTCGAACTGGACACAATTGCCTACTTCGCCATACTGCGAAAGTATCATTCTTTTCAGACTGTTGCCCGTATCCGCGAAACAACCCAGCTACTATTGGATGTATGTAATTTTGACGGTAATTTTTATGTTCACCCCTTAAAAGCATGGAAGAGATATTCGCCTACAATGTTTTTACCTCATTTGCAGCAAGGCCAGGAATTTACACCTGTAATAAGCAGTATCGATGCGAGTAAACTACTTAGCCATATTTCCCAGAAAAGCCCAAATGGTTCGGCAAGATTTCTGGATCACTGGGACCGCTTGTTTATAAAAGCAGACGGTTTAGCCAAAGCTCCGCCGGACTCAAAGGATGCCAAAGAACTTGTCCGAGAGCTCTGCAGAATAATGGTTGGCCGGGAAAAAAGAATATCCAAGCTCGCTCAAGATAGTTTCTCTCTTGAGGATTTGATAAATATCAAAAGTAAGTTGATCGGCAGTGGTTTCATCGGCGGTAAGGCCGCTGGAATGCTGCTGGCTCAAAAAATCCTTTCAGACGACAAATCGTTGGATTGGAATCAGTATCTGGAGCTTCATGACTCATTTTATGTCGGATCAGATGTATTCTACAGCTATATAGTTGAAAACGGCTGGTGGAAGCTGCTTATGAAGCAAAAAACTAAAGAGGGCTACTTTGAAGTGGCTCCTGAAATGAAAGAAAACCTTCTGCAAGGCAAATTTCCTGACCAGGTCCGCGAGCGGTTCCAAGAGATAATAGAATATTTTGGCCAATCACCGATTATTGTCCGTTCAAGTAGTTTGCTGGAAGATTCGTTTGGCAATGCATTTGCTGGAAAATATGAAAGCCTGTTCCTTGTAAACCAGGGTGATCCCGAACAACGCTATTCTGAATTTGAAGAGGCTGTGCGAAGAGTTTATGCAAGCACCATGGATGAAAGTGCACTTGCATATCGTTTGCAGCGCGGCCTTGACCAGCAGGATGAACAAATGGCTTTGCTCGTCCAACGCGTATCAGGTTCGTATAAAAACAATTACTTTTTCCCCGACCTAGCCGGAGTAGGAGTCTCATATAATACTTTTGTCTGGAAATCTGACCTTGACCCTAAAGCTGGTATGCTTCGGCTTGTATTTGGATTAGGTACAAGAGCAGTAGATCGTGTTGAGGACGATTATCCGCAAACAATAGCCTTGGACCAACCACTGTTACGGCCTTATGCCGATAGAGAAGGCCAAAGCAGATTCTCACAGCACAATGCCGACCTTCTTGACACTGCCCAAAATTGCCTAAGAACCGTTAGTGTGACTGACCTGTTGAATGACGAACTCAACATGAAATTGGACTTGATAGCAGATTCGGATCCGCATACCGAGCGAAAGATGAAAGAGCTGGGTATGAAAACTCAAAGATATTGTCTCCTGACATTTAAGAAGCTCTTGTCAAATACCAACTTCACAGAAATAATGCAGAAAATACTCAAAACCTTGGAAAAATATTATCAATACCCAGTCGACATAGAATTCACGGTTAACTTTACAGATGATGATTTGTTCAAAATCAATTTAGTTCAATGCAGACCTCTGCAAACCAAAGGAATAAAAGCAAGCGTACAACTGCCGGAAAACATAAAATCTGAAAAAATCTTTTTTGCTTCGCAGGGCTATACGATGGGAGGCAGTATCTCGCAGCCGATAAAAAGAATTATTTATGTCGACCCACAAGCGTATGTAGAAACTCCGATTTCACAGAAATATAGCATTGCAAGGTTGATAGGAAAGCTGAATAGGCAGATAGCCAATAAAGAAATCACTCCAACAATCCTGTTTGGCCCCGGCAGATGGGGTACTACTACGCCAAGCTTAGGTGTTCCTGTGAATTTTGCTGAAATAAATAAGATGACGGTGCTTGCAGAAATAGCCTATGAAGGAGGAAACCTGATGCCGGAGCTTTCTTTTGGCACTCATTTTTTTCAGGATTTGGTCGAAGGCGATATCTTTTATGTAGCACTTTTTCCGCAAAAAGAAAGTGTAGTATTCAACAAAGCTAAATTCGCCGAAATGCCCAATTTACTAACAGACATTTTTCCCGAAGAACGCAACTATGAGAATGTCGTCAGGGTATATGAAGTTGATTCTGGACAACTTCAAATCATGTGCGATATAGTATCCCAAAAAGTCATTTGCTTCTTTGCCTAAACAGCTTCATACTATTTAGAAATTGTGCCAATAGCGTGCACCGAGTTACAAACTTGAGTGATACTTCTTTTATAATGATTTGATAATAAAGAGCTTGTGAGATTTCTGTTTTCCCACTGGCTGGGGGTTAGACACCCTCACCCTATATGAAGACAGACAAATTTAGACTTTTGAAAATCTACCGTTAAACTACAAGAAAAATTATTCAGATTTAGCTTATCATCTTAATAATTGCTTTCCTTAATTCACTCGAAAGTTTTGGCCAAGCTTTTATTATTGTTGCCAAATCTGGTTCAACTCCCAATAGGGCAGTCAGATTTTGTCCAGTATTTGTCCAGTCGTTTTCGGGAGGTCTTTGTTTACAAGGCCTTACAACGCTTTCAATCGGACTGTCGATGCGAAGGTTGAGGGTTCGAGCCCCTTTGGGATTTCTAATCCAGCAAGTGGATTTGGGACTATATTGGCAATTGGGCAACGAATGTCATTCAGAGAGATTTGTCCGACGCCATTTTTGGTGTCGTTTAAACACAAATAAAATTGCCCTTGATGTTGCCCTCAAAACGGAGCACGAGACAGTATAAAATCGTGTAAGAATAGTAAATCAACAAGAGATTTTAAATCCTTGCTATCATTTGCATTAAGCTGTAAAATCATGTTATTGAGTACTTTGCAAAGAGAGGGTAAATCGAATCCCGCCCTCTCCGTTAGGGTGGGATGAGAACACGCCTGACGCGGCAGCGTCAGTACGCAACCGGCGCAAGCCGGGGCCTGACGTTGTCTCAGAATCCCGCCGGCTCCGTTAGGGTGGGATGAGAACACGCCTGACGCGGCAGCGTCAGTACGCGGTTTGACACCGGCGCAGCCGGGTCCTGACGCAGTCTCAGAATCCCGCCGGCTCCGTTGGCCTTTGGCCAACAGAGCAAGCAGGTGAGCAGTAGCACAGGCGAACAGGTGATTAGAACAGTTGAATGGCAGAACAGGCGAATCCGCCGAAGGCGGACTCAGAAAAGTTGGGGCAAAAACACCTTTTTCCTTCAGTGTTTCACACTTAATTTCCAGAGACAAGCACGAATAACGTTTCGCTTTGTTGTTGCTGCTTTTTGCTGTTATAATGCTCAACTATTGCGAGGTGGGCAGCGGGTATCTTTGTGACAATTTAATGCGGTGTCAGGAGAACTGACGGGCAATGCGACCGGGATGCTGGAGATGTGCAGCCGCAACGTTCAAGTCTGTCAGATTTCATTTTAACGCTGTGCTTTATAAATTTCTTTCGCCTTATTGAAATCAGCTTCACTTATTTTCAATTCAGCTACAACTTTAGCTACTGACAGGTTAGAAAGGATTTCCCCGCTTGGATCACTCGCTGAAAGAAAGTGTGAAATGAATATCAAAGCACCGGGTATGCTAAAGTCGCTATCTACAAGTGGAGAGTGGTGTCTTAAGACACCCTCCTGGATAATTGGGGAGAAGTTCCACTTTCGGCAGATTTGTGCTCCTACTTTGCAGTGATCTGTGCCGAAAACCATATTTTCGTCGGAAATAACTGATGTCATTCTTCCCCATAATGTCCCCAAAAAATGAGCACCATTCTTTTTACTGGCGGCCATGATGGCCAGCCGTCCTATATCATGCATTAGCCCTGCGACAGTGTACATTTCACGCTTATCTTGCGGTGCCCCGCTAATGTTTGCCAGAATATGACAGGCTACCGAAATGTCCTCGGAGTGGTCGAGGTATTCATTCATATACTTCAAGGAGGAAAGTTCTTTTCGAATTGCATCTCTAGCGTATAAGACCCCAATTAGCTGTGTTAAAGGCTGAGTTCCAACACAGTCAACAGCATTTTCCACCGTTTTGGCACGCTTAGCGCTTGCATAATAACGACCTAGCAACTCCAAAAGCTCGTTACCGAGCACTGGGTCACGCTGAATCAAGCGGAGTATTTCTGCATTCTTTTTGTTCGGTTTTACTGCAGCGGCAAGAAGTCTGTCCACATCCTTCGGGAAAAGCGGAAGCTTGTCGACAAGCTGTTTCACTTTGTGTGCAAATTCTGACCTTGTTTTCTCTTTGCTCATTTTACTTATGCTTGCGCGTGACAAAAAAACCACTTTTGTTCATCAATGCTTATCACGGTTAGGGCTCGCTTCTTGAAAAATCAACTAAAATTCGAAGCTGTAAAATTATAACCTATAAAAGCTGCAAGGCAAAGTAAATCCGAGCTAAATACAGGCTTCTAAGCCGTTTGGCGTTAAACTACAGGCTAAAGAAAAAGCCGAAATTTATCACGCAGAAGAAGTGGCGGCACAAGCAGAAGTGTAATTAACGTATAAAATCAAAACAATAATAAGTTCATAAGCTTCTTAATATCAAACACTTAAAGAAATGCGGGTATTATATATACCTATTACTTTTGTTAGAATATCGCGTCATGCACAGATATTGTATCTCTTTATATAGCAGAGGCTTACGGGAAATCAAGGCTGACATTATGTCTTTAATGGAAAAGAAAAGTGCTTTGAGCAAACCATAGACCCCGGATTCTACAGGTTTGAGCAAAAAAAGACTTGACTTTCGAAATTATTCAGGTATAGATTCGCATTGTATGTTGTTAAATAATATCAACATTTTAAAAAAGGAGGTGTTGGAATGAAAGTAAAAATTCTAATTTCAATGATGGCAGTTTTGCTGCTAAGCGTGCCGGCGATAGCAGCAAAAGAAATGGGTTCACTTGATGCACCCGTGTTAGAATCTGTAGGTTTAAGGAGTGGCTATGTTGTCTTAGATTGGAATGATGTTAATGACGCAACAAAGTACTCAGTGGATATCGAGGGTACAGTTACATACTACGATTCTAACAGCATGACTCGTGTTACAGTTGATGTTGAGTTGAGCTTCGGGACAAGTGACCGTACGGATGGTGGTGAAATGGGCGATTCATATCTGGCGATACCTGAAAGTGATTTGTGTGATGCTGTCCTGGATGCACTGGCTGAAATGGGTGTTAATTTGGATTTTGTAGGTGACTTCCAGCTTTTATCATCTGGAAAAGTCAAGGCCCTGGACCCAGGCAAAGGCAAAGGGCGTCAGAATAATCCCTTCTCTAACAGCATGGATCTACCAGATATTATTTGCCGAAGGTAATAAGTATTATCCAGAATTATCAGGCTTGAAAAAGGGCTGCAGCTTTTGCAGCCCTTTTTCATTGAATAGAGCGGCTGCCAACTCATACTGGTATCATATTTTATTAATTTTTCTAACAGCTTGATTCAAGAAGATATACCATAATTACCGATAATTAATTTATACTAAATGGTTCTTGGCAAAGTCGGACAATTATGCTTCAGATATCGGGCTACAAGCAGCATTTTGGCATAGGCATCTGTCAGCTTATAAGAGGCTTTGTTCAGAGGCACCGTATGTGTATGGTTTTTTTTGCGCACAGTGTTATTATGCGGTTACTGTGTAATTGCAAAAGTTCAGCAGTAATTTTAATCTAAAAGAAATTGTTTTTTTGAAAGGTCGATTATGTTAATGGCTATAGGAGCAGGTCAGGCACTTGAAGTGCTTTGCGTTATTGTCGTCATTGGGTTGCTTATCCGTGGGCTTCTTCTTGGCGGGCGCCTTGTAAGAGCGGTCGAGAAAATAGCAGACAAGCAACAATAGAAAGTCTATACAGATTTTGTCAAAGTCTGTGTATAGATTTTCCGCTAATCAAGCGGTGACTAATTATTAGTTTTTGACGCAGAGTTTCGAGCTTGGCGGATAATGCTTATATTTTTATTTGCCTGTTCTTCAGGTAAGATTTGCCTGTAGAGAGCCAGTGCTTCTTCATCTCTTTTCAAGAAGCC
>Ga0180438_10007295_pt1 | contig 14478 bp, 18 predicted proteins | sample SS_ome_12_FD_132455 | JGI IMG/M metagenome (GOLD analysis project Ga0180438, IMG submission 132455) | Hypersaline lake sediment archaeal communities from the Salton Sea, California, USA - SS_3_D_2 metaG | ecosystem: Environmental > Aquatic > Non-marine Saline and Alkaline > Hypersaline >...
CCCCTCAGCAAGAAAAGTAACCCCCTCTATCTATCGGCGGTCTGTCCCCCCAAAAGTGCTGTTTACCCTGATAGAGCGTCTTATACACTTTTAAAATGCCAGTCCGCTACAACGCGGATACTAGGTCTTAGACGCCGCCTGGATAAAGGTTTTTACACAGTCCATATAGTTGTAGACGGTCATCCTGGATACGCGCGCAGCCTTGCTAATGTTTCCCGGCGTCATCTTGAGGCCGCGTTTGTAGCAGAGATGGACACCTCCGAGTAGCTTTTTCTTTATTTCCTCCCGCCGTAAATCGTTTGTGCGCTCCGCTGCTAGACTCTGACGCCGTTTTACCTCTGCATGGTATTCTTCCCTGGATAAGCCCTTAATCGGCTCAAAGCCCATAGCTCCGGCCTCAACATTGCCAAATAGTCTCCTGTGATCCCACGTCCAGCCGGCGATTGACTTGGCTATGCACCTAAGCTCATTTAGACTCAGTATCTTCTCTGGGAAGTGTTTGGCTATTTCCACATCGTTTAGCTTGTGAATGTAGTCCACAACGTCGCTAAAAAGGCTCTCATAGCTTCCATGCCTACTCACTACGGAATAGGCATAGAAACGGGCGTTCTCGAAAAGTGAGCAGTTCCGTGACCCCGGATCCAGTGTTTCCTCAAAAGGCTTTACCCTGACCGGTTCATGTGCCTTCTCTAAGGCTTCCTCGAAGGCTTTGGAAACAAATCTTAGCTCGTCAGGCATGTACCTGGCAAGCTCCGAGAGTGTAAAGGCCCTGTCTCCCTCAGATACCTCCCACCTGGGAGATAACGCGTTCTTAACAAGCTGCTTCTGTGTTGTTATGCACTTATCAGCCCGTAGCATCAGGTTATAGGCGAATATGACATCATCCAGGAGCAGCTTTGTCGCCTGGCTGTGATATCGCGGTATCGGATCAAGAACCTGATAGAAGAGATGGGCATGTCCGTTGTCTGGATTTATGACCGAGAGCGTAGGTCTGGGAATATCAAATTTCTGGGGGCGCAGCGCAGAGCCCTCATAATCGCAATCGAAGCAGAGATAGTTTATCCCTGGATAGTTTACCTGGATATAGGGCAGCTTCTTTGCCTGCTCTCGAGGCCTTATGAATAAGAAGCTCTTTGACCCTGAGCAGTATGGCCGCTCTGGTAGACGTGCCTCAAAATCCTTCAATGGGTCAAATAACTTAACTTGACCAGACATCCGCCGGCCCTCTTTGCTTGAACAGAATTTCAAAAAACATTTTCGATTGGTTCAGCTCGCGAGATCCGTCCTGCAGAAGGCGGCTCCGCGAAGTTCCGTAAACGAGCTAAAACCCCATGTGTCCTTAACCTGCCAAAATTCCTGCCCCTTTTTCATTTCCAGGAGCGGCAAAAAGCAACCTCAAAATTGTTTTCTTAAATCCGCCTTTCCCGGGATATGAGAGCGCAGGGAAGGATGGCCGAGGGAAGGCGGCAAAAAAACATCCCTCCCTGCTGGCCCGCGCGGGCTTTCTTGCGCGGGCTTTATATCGTAGTTGCCCGCTGCGGGACATAAAAAAAGGGCATGGCTCTGTATGCAGACCCACACCCGGAAACCTGAAAGTATTGACATTTTATTATAATTTCTGTATAATTATTCATTGTAACGCTCCTATGAGCCAAACTTCATGTGTAGTTATTCACGGTGATGCTCCTGTGAGCAACGCGTGTTAAGCCTGTATAATTATTCATGACAACGGCTCATGTGAGCAACGGGCGCTAACAAGGCTTTAACAGCATTATATCGGGTTATAATGCTCCGCCAGGCTGCGCTTTTGTTTGAGATCAAAGATGAAGCCGCAATCAATCAAGCTGAGGATGGCGGCTTTTTCTTTTTGGACGCCTCCAAACCAGTTTTACACGAATTGCGAAAAAAGTCAAGAGCGTCCTCATGCAAAGTGGGCTAACACTCCGTCAAGAACGGCCTTCCTAAATGCCTCGTCGGGCAAAATTTCTGGGATAATCAGGGTAAGATCCTGGAAAGCCTCGGTAAGCTTCTCCCGCCTCTCCGTCGAGTCCTCCAAATATGTAGCTTCAACGAGTCTTTGAGTCAGCGGATTTTGAACCTCCCAAACCTCAGCGACGTTAATGATACAGATAATACCGTCGATGGTTTTTTGCCAGTTTTTCTCCCGCTCAATGTTCTTCCGCAGCGTATTTATCAGGGTTTGGACAGCTACATTGGCGTTATTGGTCTGCTTTTGCTCCCCTTCTGGCGGTTTGGTCTCCGGTATATTCGCCGGAGCAAGCGGCTCTGAGATGGTTTTGAGTATATCGTCCCGAATCTCGTAGACATCCTTGGTCTCCACTCCGAAAAGTGTTGTAACAAGCTCCTTTATTCCAAAAGCCATCAGGCCGGCGTCCTGCGAAAGCTCCTTCTCGGTCTTAGTTAGATAGAGCAGACGATGGTACATATAGACTACAAATTCCATTGGATTGGCTTCAAAGATTTTTATGATCTGGAGCTTGACCTGGTTTTCAGGTGTGTCCCTTCTCAGGTTAATGTCAATGAGCCTTCGCACAACCTCGCCCTTACTACTGCCCCAACCTTTCCTAATCGCATCCTCAAGAAGTCGCGAATCATCTTCACTGACACGCAGACCAAGGGAATGGTCTTTGATCCCGGTAGACATTTTTAAGCTCCTCCTGATTCTTGTTGACAAACCCCGTTGTTTGAATTACAATGTATGTGAGTTATCGCGCATCAGACTATATTTTACGACCTTCTCACTGTTTTGTCAACACGAAAAAGGCGAGGCGGGCTGAGCGGAGGTTTTCTTTCGTCGCGTCGGCCTCCAATATCTTCGCTCAGACCGCGTCCGCCAATTACAGGAGGTAACTAAGATGCTTCAGTATCAAGTCCAGGACATCGACAAGTTTTTCGACATCTACGAATTCGACCAGGACGAGGAGGAGGAAATCCGGGAACGGCATGACGAAGGAGGCAAGCTCTTTGTGCGCCAAGATGGGACTATGTTTTGGCAGGAAGAGATAGAAGAGCCGGAAGAGGAAGCCGAGTTGATGGACGAGGAGGAATTCCGGGAGGAGGCGGAGGAATGCGGCTCAGTCGCGAGTCTTGCCGGTCTGGAGGATGACCTGGAAGCCGCACAGTATAGCTCTGACTCGGTCGCGTAGATGTTCTCCCTGTTTTCGTTTTTTTCGTGACCTGAAAATACCGCCTTTTTACCGAGTTAACCATGAGGAGGTAATTTGAGGGCAAAAAGCGGTCAAAACGCGGTAAAAAGCGGTAAAAACGCGGTATTATACTTGCTGAAATAGAGCTTTTCTGGGCTAAATCGAAGGCCATGAGGATGCCGTAGAAGCCCCAAAACACTGGTGATCTCATTTTTTGTGTCTCATAATGGGTGCATGGTGGGCGCTTATGCCTTGAAGAGGCCATGAAGGCGCCGCGAAGGTGCCGCGAAGGTGCCGCGAAGCTACCACAAAGCGATCATGGAAAAATGGCGATAAAAAAACAGCCAAATAATCCGCTTCTTGACCTCCCGCGTGTCGGTCCGAAAGAGGCAGCCCAGATCTTCGGCTGGACTTCCCCATCCACGTGGAGGCGGAACTTGCCGGAGATGCCCAATATCAGGACGGTGAGCCTGCTAAAAGGCGATTACTATATCCTGGAGGACGTTCTTAGGGCGCGATACCCTGAAAAAAACGACCAGGAAATTGAGCGCATGGTAATTGAGCGCGAAAATATGAGACGTTCCAATCACAGACCCAGACGCGAATGGATAGGGCCGTCGGAGGCAGCCAGGATCGCCGGATGGAGAAGCCCAAAAACGTGGAAGCGCCACCTCGGACGCTTGCGGAACATTAGGAAGAAAAAAACAAGACGAGGCATGGTCTATGATCTCGGTGACGTTTTCGCGGCGATCTTCCCTCAGGCCGACCAGGAGCGCCTCAATGTCCTGATTCTTGATTATAAGCTCCGCCGGGCAGAGCGAAATCTGAAGAGGAAGCATCGAAGGCGAAACGACTGACCGGGACTTTCCCGAAAATTTAGGGAAAGTGACAGAACCGAATTTAAGAAAAGAATTCAGAGTTGCTTTTCTTGCTATTCAGAGAAGCAAAAATCAGCAATTATTCTGTAGATTGAGATATAGCAATGATTTACGCTCCGCATGGAGCTTCCCGGGAATGCGTCAGGGATCCTGGCTCCAGTGAGCTGCTATATTTGAAAATCTTTTTTGAAAATGCTCAATATGTTTTTTGGCCTATTTGCCAGGAGGTAGAGGATGATAGCCATTAGCGGAGTTTATCAACAGCATTTTCCTGTCATGCAAAACACGCTGCAACCCTTTGGCGGGCCTGCCCCGTTAGGCTTTTCCTGGGCGCTTGCTCTTCAAGTCGCAGGCTATGTAATACAAGGCATAGGTTTGGGGAAAAACGTCTATGATGCCATACGCGGAGCCGGCCAGGAAATACCTGCGGATCAGAAACTCGATCAACAGGATGTGTCGGTAATAACCGACCAGCTATCAAAGCAATACCCCACTGTGAGCCGGAGTCAGTGGGAACAACTGATCAACCAAACCCTGGCAGACAAAGTGACGCCTCAAGTTATACCAGCCCCGCCTTGCCCGCAGGGCTACACGAAAGACCCGATAACCGGGCTTTGTATGGAGATCAGAGAGGCAGGCATGGGGATGCCGACATGGGGGTGGGTCGTCCTGGCTGCGTTAGCCGGTGTACTTCTACTTCCCAGATTGGGTGTGGGAAGATGATAGCGCTCCAATTGGGACAGCCAGAACAGCGAAAGCGGAGAACTGCCAGGAGAAGCGTTATAGGGCCTCCTGGTGCAGTATCGCCCATGCCTGTAACCGTACCTGGTGCAATATCCCCTATGCCTGCAACCGTACCCGGCGCAATGTCGCCTGTGCCTTCGACGATATTTGTCGATTTCCTGGATACCGCGCGGGCAATTGGGGAGAGGTTATACGTCATAAACGCGATGCAATCCAGCCCCTTACCAATTGGTCGTTACGCCCCGGTGTCACAACTAACGGACAATTGGGCGACAACGGACGCTGCGGACGAAAGGCTCAAGGTATACAGGCGATGGATCACTCTAAGGGGAGGCACATTCGCTGATGGTGACTATGCAGGTAGGCTTATATGGGCTTATCAGCGCGGTTTCCCAGATGCAAGTGCAGAGCAAATATTTACGGCTGGCGACCTCTGCTTGCAGCTTTTGAGGTGGACTAAGGTAAATTATCCCGACGCGCCCCCAGAGCTTGTCTGCGATGTCATGTTGACCATGTTGGGCGGCTTTGAAGTCACGGAAGAGGATTTAATTATACCTACAGAAGAAGAAAAAGAGGAAAAGGGAGATAACAAGCTCCTTGTGGCAATTATAGCCATAGGTTTTCTGGTGCTTATATGGAGGTAATAAAATGAACGTGCGTAAAAAGATTACGGGAAAGCCAAAACGCTTTCCAAAAGCGACCCGCGACCTGGCTGACAAGGACAGCGAGGGAAGAGTCGTAATATACGAGCGTGCCGGGATCAGGAAGAAATACCTTTCGGAGATCCCAGTTACCCAGGCGGCAGACGTAGCGGGCAATATCGAAAGCGTTTTATCCGAGAGCTTTGGTGGGGGGATGTATGAGCTTAACTTAGTTAGCGGGGATTCTGAGGTTAAGAGTAAGTATAACTATGACATAGCTGGAAACCCAAAAGGCAGGAGGCAAACCTCCTCGGAGGATCAGCAGACCAGGAGCAGCAAAAAATCTTCAGGAGACAGCGAGGCATTGGTCACGGTTCTGGGCAAGCTGGCAGACGCGGCCATTGGTCAAAGAACATCATATGCAGATGAATGGAACCGCGCCCTTGAGCTTGCCAGAGAATTGAAAGGCGACGATGGCGAATACCGGCAGATGATGAGCCAAATGCTGAGCGGAGTCATGCAGAACGCGTTAACGCAGGGGCCGATGGACATAGAAAACGCCCTACAAATAATTCAACTATCGCGGGAACTGGGGCCCACCCTCCATCAAGACGACTCTATGTCGTCACTGTTGAATATAGTCGCGCCTTTCTTGCTGCAGGCCTTTGGACCAAAAGGCACAGGTGGGCAGCCACAGTTGACCCCTGAGCAGATGCAGATGATACAACCCTACCTCCAGCAGTTATCAGCGACACAGGCTCAACCCCTCCCACCAGGTCAAGCAAGTCAGACAAAAGCTGCGCTAAGTTCGCCACAAGCAGGCCAGCAGGTGCAGCAGGCTCCGGCAGCGGCAAAGCCTCCCCAGGAGGAAAAAACGAGCGGTGAGGAGGATCATATTCGCTTTTACCGGATGTTCATAGACAAGTTCAGAGAGGCCATTTCTAAAGGAGCTTCGTATTTAGAGCTGGCAAAGAAAATCATCCTGATGGTTCAGTATTCCGTTGATTTTATGAGCGACGACCCGCATCCCTGGATGATCGGCATCCTGGAAAACACAAGCAACCCCGCCGCGTTTGCTACCGAGCTTTTCAAGTTTTTTGAGAGAATCCCAGAGCTCGCGGGAAATAAGGAGCATCAGGAGGGCATCCGTCAGGCAATGATTTTATACTATACTGGGCAAGCGCAAGATGATACGGATGACGCCGACACGCATAGAGACGATTCGGACAGCGTTATAGAGCAGCCCGAAGAAGAAGAGGCTTCCAGCATAGCTTAGAAACGAGCGTAGGTATGGCTTTTGGATTTACCACAGGCACAGCAGCGAATATGGCCGCCTTCTTTGCCGCGCTGGAGGCGTTCCTCATAGCGCGCGGTTGGGTCCTTGTGGCCGGGGGAGGCACAACGGACATAGTATATACAAGCACAGGGGAGGGCGCAGCCTTCACCAAGCTGTATATACGGATCTGGCAGGATCTTACCAATACGCACCGGATTAATTTCAGGGTTCAGGACGACGCAGCGGGAACCCACAATACACAAGACGCGACGTATGGGTATATGTCCGCGCTTAATGTGCAATTTGAGTATTGGTTCTGCGGCGACCTGGACTGCATTTTTATAACCGTGAAGGGGATCACCGCGTATTCAGGTGCCTGGCTCGGAGCGATGATACCGGCTGTGATAGACGATGCGAACGAAGAATATTACATGCTTTCAATGAATCCAGAAAATTCCTATTCTTACGCTGGTGTTTTACAATACTTATTTGCAAAAGTTCTGAGAAACGCGGCGGGAGCATGGAACCAGATAGCTTCTGTGGATACAATCATATACGCCGGCAGCGATAAAAACCCGTTGGACGGTGGTATATGCGTGCCAGCGTCAAGGGCGTATTTGAGCGACAAGGAAGTCTATGGTAATCTTAAATTCTTCGCCGGGCCGCTCCGAAAATTCCCGGGAGGCAACGCAGAAGACATATACGATTCAGGGGAGGCTGGCTCCGCGAGGGAGTGGCTCATATTTGGCTCTGGGGAAACGCGCTGGGCCATGCTGAGGGTCGGGCCACAGCCTACAAATCTCAGGGGAGCCACGGCGGACTACTTCACGGCCCGCGGCGTCGCAAATAACTGGAATGATGTATTCTCCATAATTGAAAGGGCGGCCGCGGCCGCTGGCTGGACAATCGACAACCATCCCGGTGGAGGGAGGCGTTTCTTTTCCACAGGCGAACTGGGAACGGAAACAATATATTGCTGGCTCAAAGTAGCCGGCAACCTGCTTTACTATAGCGTCCAGGACGATGCAGGCGGGACACACTCGGCGGGGAGCGCATACAATTATACTTCTTTCCCTTATGATATTTTCTGTGGAGCGGACAGGGATTGCATCTTATTCACCCTGGACAAAGGGACAGGGCCGCCAAATATACCGTGGATGGGAAGGGCGATCACAAGCTACCTGGACGAGGCGGCGGTCGGGGATGAATACAAGCTGGTGGCCGGGCATGGTGAAACAGGTTTCCGTTGTCTGAGGCAGCCGGACGGGGCATGGTCGCGTTCTATATATTGCACACAAACGAATCCGGGCATGAGGTACAGGTGCTATTCACCCCAGAACAACGATGGCTCATATATAGCCCATTGGCCTATTTACTACTGGGGGTTTCAGGACATCCTGTTTGGCCTCAAGCATATCTGCTATATTTTTCCTTCAGGCGTCAGCATGTATAACTATGACCTGCTCCAGATGGATAATGGGGATTTAGTATTCTATCGAACGAATAATCTAGGACACAGGGCAGCTTAGGAGGCTTTGAAATGGCTTTTAGACATTCAGCAGGCACAGCAGCGGATATTCCAGACTTTTTTGCGATCCTTGAGCTGCTACTGGCGCAGGCCGGGTGGATCCTCGTAGCAGGCGCAGGGACTACCGATATAGTGTACCGCTCTACAGGTGAGGCCGGAACCCTGAGCAAGCTCTACGCGAGGATCTGGCGCGACGGCGTGAACCCCGACCGCGTCTATTACCGCGTCCAGGACGACGCGGCAGGGACGCACAATACAGGGAACCCGACCGAATACCCGGTCGCTCCTGGACTCGGAGACATACCGTTTAGCTACTGGCTATCCGGTGACAAAGACTGCATAACATTCGCCTTCAAAAGCGGAGCAACTTATTCAGGTTGCTGGTTTGGCTGGCTCCTGCCCTTCAGCCTGGCAGTCACGAATGAGGAATGTCACATCGCTTGCTGTGCGCCACACGGCACGTTTGCCAACGTTCTCTTGCGCCTGGACGGTGTTACGTGGGATTACCTCGTCACAAGTGATCAGATCAGCACAGGGTATGCACTGAACCCGGTTGACAATGCTTATACCATGTTCGGGCGCCATTTCCTGAACGCGGCGGATCACACTGAGTTGTATGGACAGTGCAAATACATTTCCGGCAAGATCTCCACGGGCGCCGGCGTCAACGCGGAAGATACCATAACATCCGGCTATCCAGCTGCAACTTCGGAATGGGTGATAATGGGAGCCGGGGCGAACCGATGGGGAATGTCAACCTCCGCGCCATTGCCTCTGGGAACGCCGGAGGGAACGTTCACCTATGCCACAGGGACGGCCGTTGATATAGCGGCGCTTTTCACGGCGATGGAAACGGTGATGACAGGCCTTGGCTGGACGTGCCAGAATGTACCTGTTCCAGTGTATCCAATAGACAGGATATGGTCAAGCGTTGGGGAAAGCGGGGTTGACTCAATTTTTGTCCACGCATATTGGGACGCTGCACAGCGTTATCTTTGCTTCCGGGCAAGTGACGATCTGGCCGGAACTCATGAGACGATGGCATCATTCTACAGGATCGAGACGACTGACTGGCCGGTATATTACTATTTCTGCGCTGACCTGGACTGTGCGCTCATCTGCGTAGAGGTCACGAGCGTATTAAACTGGCAATTTGCAGGCCTGATTAATACTCTATACGTAGACCCGGACTCTGTTGCAACGCCGTACAAAATGATGGCTATAAACCCGGTGGCGGGTATGAGATATATACTTCGAGCGCCCAACGGAGTATGGAACCAGAGCTGCACCCTCGTCCATGACAACTATCTCAACAGCAGCCCGAACCAGTCCGACGGCGTCACGTTCATTTTGTGGCCGCTTTTCTTTAACCATGTCGCACCAGTGGGATCTCCAAAATATTGCTACCGGCTATCATCGACGCACCTATCCGTCAGAGACACGGTCGCAATAGGAGCGCAGAATTTCATGTACCTGGGTGATGATTACGCAATGAGGATCGCGTGAACGAAAAAAGCCCAAGCCGGAGCCGCAGTGGACAGCTAGAAAAGCCCGATCTTACCTTCCGTATATTTTACGGAAGGTATTGCTTTAACCCAGTGGATAGCTTGAAAGCCCGGGCCCTCCTGCGAAGTTCGGACCGCTTGTCGTTCACAAATCTTTTTTGAAGCTCAACCAGTCTGTCGGTATCCACGTATATTTCTCGTAGGGCTTCTATGGCCTTTTGGGGTATTTGAGCCAGACCATTCTCAATGTTCGACACACTGCTTTGACTGATATTTAGAGACAACGCCAATTGTGGCTGCGTCATAGATAGCTTCTTTCGCATCTTGTGGATCGGGGATTCCATTTGATAACTCCTTGCCGCCGACCCTTCTGACGAAGTTTTCAAGGCTCAAATTTGAGCCTTGAGACTTCCTATTACAAATCCCGGATCCGGAGCTATGAAACAGCCTCCGCAAAATAGCCGTTTCGGACCGTGAAATTCTCCGCTGCTAGACTCTGTTTGATTTCATTCTCCGCTTTCAGTGTATCGCGGATAATCTGTTCAACCTCCTCGTTGCGGAAGGGCCTTAGATTCTTGAATATGACCTTTTCAAAGTGACCGACTGAGGCATTTTCCAAGATAGCTCCCACCGTGACGAACGCCTTAAAAACGACGAGGCCCTGATTAACGCCCCTTTCCTGGAAAAGGGCGTCAACCCTAATCTCTGTGATTTCTTTCTCCTTCAGTTCTGCCAACATTTCTTCGAGATTTCCGAATACGATTTTCAAGGTTTACACCTCCATTGACAATCAACACAATAGGTGTTAAAATCGTCAAGGCCTCAGCTTCGAGAACGCTTATTAAGCGTTGTTGGATTCCAATGCTGGGGCCCATGACTCGTTCATGTGGTAAAGAGTCTCACACTTCAGCACGATGCTCAAATCGTGAAGCTCTTTCAGGTCACGGTAAATTGTGCGCTCAGGTATTTGACATATACTTGCCAACTGAGCAGCACTGAGCCAACTCTTTCTTAGATACCAACATACGGTAAAAAGCCGCTCCGTTTTTGTTGAAAACATCCAATTCACCCCCTCTCCCGGGCTTTCTGCTATCAACCCGACAGCCCCATCTCCCGCCGCTTGCCTCCTTCCGTTAAAGCTCACAGCACTATGAAGCATCCTGGCGCTCTAACTTGCCCCTTTACCCCAAATATGGTCTGCAATCTTCTGGCTCATTTTAAGATGCTCCGCCATTTTCTTTCCCTTCCGCCGCCTTGCCCTCTACAACCTGACTAAGCTTCTGTATATCCACTTCCTTGACCTGTACCCTCTTTGTGACTTTGTATGTCTTTTTCCGCCACACCAGCCTCGATGGGATACCATGACGCTCTATAAGCTGATGGATATTCTCACGCGTGCAGCCAAATGTCTTAGCTGCCTCGGTGACCGGCACCCACTTCATGTATAACCTCCTTTCCTATTTAAGCCGCCCTATTACTAATTATATCAGCTTACTCTAGCTTTGTCAAGGTAAACTTATAATAGACTTGTGTAATTTACGGATTCGATCAATATCATCCTTCCCAGGATAGAGGGGATATTTGACACCATAGATCGGAATTTCGGGATATGGCATGACCCAACTATCTATGAAATCAACCCATTCCCAAATATCACCCTCGCCGCCGTCGCAACCATCAAAGGGACACATATCAGGAGTCATAGGCCGCTCATTGGGTAGCGATACCGAGAAAGCCCTCTCACAGTGGATGCAAATAAACCAAACAGTCATAAACTTCCCCCTTTCTTGACCCGCCGCAATTCCGAACGGGCCATAATATAAGATTATGCAGACCAATCGCCGCCGTGAAACCGCACAAAAAGCCGCTTCCTTTTTTTGTGGTGTTACCATGCCAGAAATCCAGGGGAAAACCCCAAATAACTGGCATAACAGACTTGGATATCGCGGTAAAAATACCCGCCTTCTGGCATGACACCGGCAGGAAAACGAGACGACCCCGACCGGGACCTGGGAGAGTTTCACGGAGATCCGCCTACAGCTCCGGTGATTCGCAAGTAGAGGAAAAATCCCAGAAATGCAGCTAAGGCCTGGCCAAGTCTCAATCTACGTGGATGAAATCAAAAGTTGCACTTGCCATGCCTTTCCCATGCCAGAACTCCCAACCTTTCGTTAAACTTTAACGAAAGGCTACTCTTGACCCGGCTGCCTTTTCCTGAACCAGCGTCGATACCAGGGACCACGATGATACTCAAGAAGCCTCTGGCTCTGCTCAAGCTGCCTGGTAAGTTGCAGCACTATTGTATCACTCCGCTGCCTCGCATCCTCAAGCTCCTGGATGCGCTCTTTCAAGTATTCATTCTCCGCCTTCAGTCGGTCAATCATCGGCTGGTCAACGCCCTCCACTTGCCTAGTCATTGGCTGGTCATTTAGATAGCCATTTAGGGCACTCTCTGGAATATCATATACACCGTCAACCATTGTCGCTGCTAGTTTTCCCTGCCTTATCCACCGCCTAACCGTTGACTCACTCTTGCCTAGTCGTTGACTAGCCTCTTGAATAGTCATAGCATCACCCCTTTAACTCCAACAATTCAGCGTTTGCCTCATTTTCAGCATTAGTGTGTTTGAAAAGTCCCAGGATAGTGTCGCTTATGTGCTGGAATCCACCGGAGCCTCGATTGATCTCAATAGGACAACCGAGGAATAGAAAGACTCTCGGTTCATTATAACATGCCCTTGACTGGACGGCTCCGCTCAGACCATATTCCCTGCTACAAGGTCTGAAGCTCTGAGCCTCTTTCTGCTTGTCACGTAGATACCTGATGCGCCTATTTAATCTGCGTTTATCCGCCTCTGTCAGTTTTCGCGTTGAAAACAGCACTTTACGAAATATCAATATAATCATTTTCGGAAGCCGCTTCCGAAATTCCCCCAAAACGAATCATCTTCACAAATCGAATTGCCTTTTTGACTGTATAGCCCTTATCCAGTGCAGCCCGCTGGCAAACAAGCTTTGCAACACCAAGTATGTAGGCCCTGTTTTCCAGCTTTCCAATCTCTGCCAAGAGAGAAATCCTAGCATAACGCTTCTCATCGCTATATAGAAATTCTTTATTGTCGAATTCCTCATGGACAATAACAGGCAATGCATACCTGTAAGCCCATATCGCGTCCTGCATACCTCTTCTGGTTTTGGCGTTAGTTATATTGTACCTTTGCACATAATCATACCACTCCTGGCTAAATTTTGCAGGTCTACCCCGTTTCTGTTTCGATTCTCTCAACTGCTTCCCCCTGTAAAATCACACCAGACCCCCCCTGAAAATTGCACCAGGGCCAAATTTGAGCCTTTCCTTAGCCTCTCAGAGCATCAGTATATGGAAACCCTCACCTGGCCAGGCCAGGGCCTCCAAATCGTCACAGACGCGATTCTCGACACTCCAAAGGCGCATTACAAGCCAGTCTACAGAAAACCCGAAAAATGAAAACGCTGTAAACCCGCATGGATACTGCGTTTACGGGACATGCTGTAGACGCAGCAGCGCGCGCGTGGAGCGTGACCACCCGCTGTTAGAAAGACTGCCCCCTCATGATCCAATACAGGGAAGGAGGAATGCGGTTTTACACATTTTTCTCTTCTTCCTTTTTCCCAAACTACCCCTAACAAGAAAACAACCCCCTCTATCTATCAACGGTCTGTCCTCCCTAAAGTGCTGTTTACCCTGATAAGACCAGATGACACACCTTTTAGCAATTTGTCAATAAACAACAGGATACTAGCTTTCCGATACCTCCCGGATAAGCCCTCTCACAAAGTCTATATGCCTGTAAACGGACTTTCTGGATACGCGGGCAGCCGCGCCGATGTTCCCCGGCGTTAGCTCGAGGCCGCGCTTGAGACACAAGTAAACCCCTCGGAGTAGCTTTTTCCTGGTCTCTTCCCGCATAAGATCGTGTGTGCGCTCCGCCGATAGCCTCCGGCGTCGTTTTACCTCAGCCTCATATTCCTCCCTGGATAAGCCTTCTATCGGCTCAAATCCCATAGCTCCATTGTCAACTCCCCTAAATCGGCTTCTATTGTCCCACGTAAAACCAGCGACTGACTTTGCTGTGTGCTTAAGCTCATTTAGACTCAGTATTTTCTCAGGGAAGTATTTGGGTATTTCTTCATCATTGAGATGGTGAATATGGTCAAGAACGTCGCTAAAAAGACTTTCATAGCTTCCATGCTCACTTACTACGGAATAGGCATACAAACGGGCACTATCGAAAAGTGAGCAGTTCCGTGAGCCCGGATCCAGCGTTTCCTCGAAGGGCTTTACCGTCAGCGTTTCCTCCTGCTTCTCGAAGGCTTTAGAAACCCATGCCAAATCATGTGGTATATACTCCGCCAGTTCCGAAAGCGTGAACGGCTTATATCCCTCCTTCACCTCCCACATGGGCGATAACGCATTCTTTACAAGTTGCTTTTGAGCCGTGATACACCTATCGGCGCGTAGCATGAGATTATACGCAAATATAACGTCATCCAGGAGCTTGCTTGTCTTTGCGCTGTGATATCGCGGTATCGGATCGAGAATTTGGTAAAAAAGATGAGCATGTCCGTTGTCTGGATTGACGACCGAAAGGGTAGGCCCGGGAATATCGACCTCCTCAGTCTGGAACTCTGACCATTCCCGGTCATAATCAAAGCACAGATAGCTGATGGCAGGGTAATTAACCTGGATGTAGGGTAGC
>Ga0180438_10007296_pt1 | contig 14477 bp, 9 predicted proteins | sample SS_ome_12_FD_132455 | JGI IMG/M metagenome (GOLD analysis project Ga0180438, IMG submission 132455) | Hypersaline lake sediment archaeal communities from the Salton Sea, California, USA - SS_3_D_2 metaG | ecosystem: Environmental > Aquatic > Non-marine Saline and Alkaline > Hypersaline >...
CTCCCGCGGCTTCTGCTGTGAACGTCCGTGTTTTCTCATCGCCATCGGACACCTGAGCGATGCCTTGAAAACCCCGGGGGGGCACGGGGGGCCGGCCCCCCGGACGCCGCCGTGGGGGAGGACCTGAACAGCAAGGCGAAACTCGCTGCGGGAAAAGCCTGCCGCTTACGGACGTTCGAGGCGTTGGAAGCTGTTCTCTATCAACCGCTTGGACACGTCCCCGAACCGAAACCGACCCACTCATTCTGCTGAGGAGGCAAAAAGAAGAGCCAAGAAAACTCCTCGAACAGGGCCGGTTTTCGCCCGTTTTCCCCCTTGGCGCCTCACGGAAGTCGGGTAGAATCGAAGGAGCTTCGACGGCCCGGGTCGGCTTGTCGTGTCTGCTCAGATGCCCGTTGAGCCCGAAGCCGTGCCGGTGCTGAGCCGCACCGGAGGAGGAAGAAGTTGAGAAGGTGTCTGCTCGACATCACTGCCGTGTCCTCTTCCACGATGTCGCCGCTGCGCGCACGGCCGCGCTGCAAATCACCGAACCGAGCGAGGGAATTCACGCGCCGGGAGGGCTCCCGGGCCGACTGAATCGTTCGGTGTACCCCGAGGATGCCGGTGTCCAATTCCGGCCGAATCGGTTAAGATAGAGGAAGCACGTTCAGGAGGTCGCGCCCTACCGCTCAACGGCGGGCCGCTCAGCCGGCCGGATTGAAGGGCGCACCAGAGAGGAGAGCTCAGATGCACGCTTCGAAGTGCCTTCGAGCGACGCTCATGCTCGTGACGACGGCCCTATTCGCCGGTGCCGCCCGGGCGGACATGATGGCCGACCCGAACTACCTGCGAATCCCCGAGCACATCCGCAACCAGTGGGCCGGCGGGCCGAACGAAGTGCTCACGTCCCTGCCGTGGCACCGGTACGACAGCACGGTGGCCCACGGCGGGCTGCTGGTCGCCGGCGGGCCGGACGGCACGTTCAGCCTGCCGCAGTTCGACGACTCCGACCCGCTGATCACGCTCCAGGCGGTGGTCTTCCACGTCGACGCGACCATGTACAACGCCATCCACGTGCTGGACAACGAGAGCCCCTTCGAGGCCCCGGGCAGTTATGTGCTCATCAGCGCGGAGGTCAACGTCGACAGCCAGACGCCCGCCTCGCCGCTCAGCGGCCACGTCGACGCCGAGGCCCGCACCGACGGGACCCTCAAGGAAAACGAGGTGAACTCTCCGACCAACGGCTTCCCACCCGACGTGGGCGACGTGCCGAACTACATGACGGGCAGCGACAAGCTGACGGCCGCCTTCAGCGTCAACGGCGTGTTCGACTCCGACGATCAGGAACTGCTGAAGTGGCGGGGCGACGACTTGGACCCCTTCATCGGCTTGGGGCAGGTGGGCTTCGAGTACGACAGCGGCCTGAAAACCGAGGAGTTCGCCACCGTCACGCCCGTGATCACGTGGTCGCTCCCCGCCGAGTTCGAGTTCCAGGCCGAGGTGCTCTACGTCTACTCGATCCTGCCCGAGCCGGCGTCGATCGGCCTGCTGGCACTCGGCCTGCCCCTCCTGCCGCTGCGCCGACACCGCCGGAAGGCGGCGGCGTCCTGAATGCGCAAACCATAGCGAACCGGCTCAGAGAAGCATCGCATGCGGGTCGTGTTGCCCAGACCGACCCGCTGCTTCTCTGCGCGGGGAGGGCGAGGACAGCCGTCCCCATGGGCCGGAGTACCGGACGCAGCAGCACGGTGGCCGGCCGCCGCCCCCGCCGGCCTCGAAAAAGCCCGCGAAAAAGTCTGGTGGACAAGCCCCCTGAATGCCGAGAGGAACAGATAGCCGGCTGTTGTCTGACAAGGCGGCTCTCGTCGCGGGCGGCTGCGCCCCCCGAAGGCGCGGCGGTCGGGCAGGATGCCCGGCGTCTGCCCGCGAGGGTGACCACGGATGGCCACTCGCACAGAGAGGATGGATCGTGATCGCACCGAGGGTCCTTTTCGAGGGGCTGGAGCACCGGATCCTGCCGAGCGGCCTGCCGGCCGACGTGCTGGCGCTGCTGCCGAGGATCACCGAAACCTACACCGTCCAGGTGACCAACCAGCAGCCGGCCGTCCTCCCGCCGGTCGGCGCGTGGACGCCGTTCACCCTGCCGAAGTTCAACGACCAGGGCGGGACGCGGGAGTTGGTCTCCGTCGAGATGCACTTCTCCAGCGTCGTCGAGCAGGGCCTCCGGGAGTTCGACAACAGCAGCCCTGTCGCCGGCACGCTGACGCTGATGGCGCTGGGGGCGCAGATCAACCTCGACAGCCCGGCCGAGCCGACGTTCAACTTCGCCACCAGCCCCGCCGCTATCGTCGTCGACGTGCCCATCGGACCCAATCAGGACGGCTTCGTCCAGGATTGGGACCCGACCGAGATCGACTACGCGTCGATCAGCGCCGCCGGCGTCCGCGATACGCCCGCGCCGGTGGTCCACGAGATCCCCGACGACCTCAGCCGCTTCATCGCGGTACCCGGAGACGACACGATCGGTTTCCGATACGCCAGCGGGTCGATTACCACCTACCTGACCGACGGGATCACGCCCACCACGCGGTTCAACCCACCGCTGCGGTTCGGCTTCAACGCCACGGTCATCTACGCCTACGTCGGGTTCACCTGGGACGTCTACGACGACTATCGCGGCGGGGCCGTCGACGTCGAGCGCCCCCTGCCCAGCCGGCCGATCCAGCCGCTCTACAGCGGCACGGCCGAGCCGGGCGCGACGCTCGCCGTGGACGTCTACAGCTTCCAGGGCGAGCAGATCGGCTCGAGGTCGGTCGCCGTCGACGCCGGGGGGAACTGGTCGGCGAACTTCCCCGACACGGACATGACGGGCCAGCCTCACACGGTCCGGCTGCGGCAGGCGTACGCGGGCTACAGCCCCTACGGCCGGGCCGGCTACAACTTGCGAAGATACTACTCCCCGGCCCAGTTCGGCGGGGCGTATGCGGTCGAGCACCTGACGGTCGAGGACGTCGCGGGCAAGCGGACGGCGTATGAGTCGGTCGAATCGCTCTGGTCGGCGACGGTCGACCCGCTGGCGATGGGTTGGCAGATGTACTCCTACGAGCTGCTGCCCTCCGCGGCCATGCCGGCGGGAATCTGAGGCCGTCGCCGCGCCGCTTCCGAGATCGCCGGAAGATGGATACCGACACGGAGACACAGAGGCTCAGAGGAACCGGGGAAGCCGCCCTCATCTTCCCTCTGTCTCTCTCTGCTGCTCTGCGCGTCTTAGCGTCCCTGTGTCGCACAGCTTTGCAGTTGACGGCAGACTGACGGCCGCCGCCCACGGACGGGCGACGCGCCGAGGCGCACGATACGGATATCGTGGCATTCCGCTTGGCAAGGAGAGCCGGGACCATGGACCTTCGCACAGGCATTCGGGCCGTCGCCGCCCTGCTGTTGGGCGCGGCGGCAGCGTCGCTGATCTCGTGTAGACCGCGCTTGGACGAAGAGGATCGGGCGGTCGGGCGGTCGCAGCAGAAACGCCTTGCCGACGAGTTCCGCAAGCAGATTGCGCTGCTGTCGGCGGCGGAGAAGTCGCTGGCGGCGGCGGGCGTGCCGGCGCCGCTGCCGCCGAACCTCTCGCCCTGGTGGCAGTCGACGGCGGCGGGGTCGCTGTTCGAAAACGCGTCGGCCTCCCAGCACAGCCTGGAGGACCTCTATGCGCGGGCGCTGGTGCACTCCCAGCAGATCCGGGTCTTCAGCGACATCCCGCTGATCCGCCACACCGGCGTGCAGGAGGCCCGCGGGCGGTTCGACACGCACCTGTTCGTCGAGAGCGCCTACGAGTACACCGACGAGCCGGTCGGCAGCATCCTCCGCACCGGGCGCGTGGCCGACCGGTTCAAGCAGTACGAGACCCGCGTCGAGGCCGGGGCCCGCAAGAAGCTCGAGACCGGCGCCGACGTGACGCTCTCGCAGAAGATCGCCCGGACGACCAACAACTCCCAGTTCTTCATCCCCGACCACCAGGCCTCGGCGAGGCTGGCGCTGACGGTGATCCAGCCGCTGCTGCGGGGCGGCTGGACGAAGTACAACCGCAGCTTCCTCCACATCGCCAAGATCGACAGCCGCATCGCGCGCGACGAGTTCATCCGCCAGGCCGAGGGCCACCTGCTCGAGATCACCCGCGCCTACTGGAACCTCTACCTCGCCCGCGCCCTGGCCGTCCAGAAGCGGAAGCTGCTGACCGACACCGACACGCTGGTGGGCAAGCTGTCGAAGCGGCGGGACCTCGACGCGATGGCCAGCCAGCTCCAGCGCGCCAAGGCCGCCTCCGCCAAGCGCCGCGCCGACCTCGTCCGCGCCGACATGGCCATCAAGAACGCCGAGGACCGCATCCGGGCGTTGATCAACGACCCGAACATGCCGTCCGGCGCGTCGGGCGAGCTGCTGCCCGCCGACACGCCCAACATCCAGGGCCCGCAGATCGACCTGAAGCAGATCGCCGCCGCCGCGCTGGAAAACCGCCCGGAGATCCGCCAGGCCTTCCTCCAGCTCAAGGCCGCCGCCGTGCGGAAGAACATCGCCAAGAATGAACTGCTGCCCCAACTGGACCTGATCCTCGAGACCTCCATCGCCGGGCTCGACAAGGCCGGGCGGATCACCGACGGCTGGGACGACCAGTGGAAAGGCGCCCATCCGGGTTTCCTGATCGGCCTGCGGCTGGACATGCCCGTCGAGAACAACGTCGCCAAGGCCCGCCTCCGCCGGCGAAAGCTGGAGATCCGCCAGCAGATCTCCCAGCTGCGGACGACGGTGGACACGGTCCTTCTGGAGGCGAAGATCTCCGCCCGGGAGCTGGCCACCAGCTTCCGCGAGATGCAGACCCGCCACCAGTCGGTCGCGGCCGCGCGGGAGGACGTGCGGATCCTCCAACAGCGGTGGCAGAGCCACGCCGGGGCGCGCAACAAGCCGGCCCTGGGCTATATCGAGCTGCTGATCGACGCCCAGGACCGCCTCGCCGAGGCCGAGGAAGACTTCGCGCGGAGCACCGTCATCTATAACGTCGCAGCCGTCAACCTCCAGCGGGCCCAGGGCACGCTGCTGAAGTACGAAGACCTCGAGGTCCGCCGCATCAAGCAGGAGGGCCCCGACGAGCTGCGGATCGAGAAGGTCGAACGGCCGCCGCTCGACGCGAACTCGGCGACGGAGTCCTGACGCCGCCATGTTCGCCCCAACGAGATTGCTGCTGATCCTGTCGGCCGCCGCCCTGGCCGACGGGCCCGCCGTGCGGCTCGCCGGGGGGCGATCGGAGGCCGTCAAGGCCGTCACCGCGCCCAGCGAGGACCTGACGCTCTCGTTCACGCTGGCCGGGCGGATCGCGGGGCTGCGGGTCGCCGAGGGCGCGAAGGTCCGCGTCGGCCAGCCGCTGGCGCAGCTCGACGACGCCGTCGAGCGGACGCGGGCGGCGCTGCTGAAGGCGAGGGCCGACGACGCGACGGGCGTGAAGGTCGCCGAGCTTCGCCTCGCCCGCGCCCGCGCCGTGCTGGAGAAGGTCGAGGCGGCCTACGCCCAGAAGGCCGCCCCCGCCCGCGAGCTGGCCGACGCCCGGATGGACGCGGCGATGGCGGAGCTGGACGTCCAGGCGGCCCGGCTGGCACGGGAGCAGGCCAGGGGCACGTATGAAGAGGCCCGGCTGATGCTGGAGCGGATGCGCCTGGTGAGCCCCTCCGCCGGCCGCGTCGAGCGCATCAGGGCGCGGGCGGGCGAGTCCGTCGACGCCCTCGCCCCCGTGCTGCGGATCGTCCGGATCGACCCGCTGTGGATCGACGTGCCCGTGGACCTGGCCCGCGCTCGCAAGCTGTCGGTCGGGCGAGCGGCGAAGGTCCGCTTCGCGGGCGACTCGGCCGAGGCGACCGGCGAGGTCATCCACGTCGCCTCCGTCGCCGACGCCGCCAGCGGCACGCTGGCCGTCCGCGTCCGCCTGCCGAACCTCGCCGCCCGCCCCGCCGGCGAGCAGGTGACCGTCCGCTTCCCGCCGGCGTCCGCCGGGGCGTACAAGACCCCCGTCAAGTAGCGCCTTCTCTGCTCAGCCGGAACTCCCGGGTCAACTTGCCGGCGCCGCCGTTGTATCATGGGGGCATGGCGTGCGCCCTTCGCGGCCCGCATCCGGCCGCGGTTCGCTCGCCGAACGACGGAAGGACACGGACGCATGAAGCACATCGGATTCCGCACAGCCCTCGCCGCCGTGCTTGCGGCGGCGTCGGCGACGGTCGCGGGGGCGGACGAGATCGATGAGCTGGTCAAGAAGCTCCAACCCCCCGCGAGGTTCATCAACTACCGCCCGCGGTTTCACCACCGCGAGCAGACGTTCACCTTCCAGCACGCCAGGGGCCCGATCAAGCGGACCTGGCGGCTGATCATGGACGGCAAGCGGCACGTCGCGCTGCTGCGGGACGGCGACATCCAGTTGCTGGCGAGATCGCCGGGGACGGCCCCCACCGTCCTGCGGATGCCGACCGGGCGGTACCACCTGGACAACCTGCTCGGCCCGTCGCTGCCGACAGACCCGTTCATCCAGAAGAAGATCCGCTACACCCCCCAGGGCGGCAGCAACGTCAACGAGACCGACCACCTCCGCTTCGGCGGCAAGTCGATGACGCTCGTTCGGCGGTATCGCGGCGGGGGCAGCGAGGTGCTCAGCCAGTTCGCCCTCACCGTCGACCCGATCTTCGGGTACATGATCGAGGGGCGGACGAAGGTGACGTTCGGCAAGCCGCCGACGCGGCGCGAGACGACGTCGGGGGCGTTCTGCCCCGGCTGCTACGTCCCCTGGCCGGGCCGGCGGATCTTCGACCGGACAGTCTTCTGCCCCGGCGGGACGACGGAGTACCGCGGATGGGCGAACAACCTGCTGGCGATGGATCGCGCCGACCAGCGCGAGGAGGCCTTCACGTGGCGCGACGGCGGGTTCATCGCCTACCTGAACCGCAAGACCGGCTGGAGCCTCTGCCGCACCCGCAGCGACGGCGGAGGCGACGCGCCAATGAGCCTCGACGGCGCTCACAACGACTTCCAGATCAAGATCCCCTTCCCCGAGGAGTTGGAGAAAGACCGGGCCGATCGGGAGGTCTACCGGTCCACCCACCGCATGTTCTGCATGCCCCCGGAGCTGACGAAGCACGTCTGGGACAACATGAAGCTCCTCCCGGTCGGCAAGGAGGCGGTCATCATCCGCATCGGCGCGAAGGAGACGTTCGAGGACCAGCCGGTCGCCCTGACCGAGCCGGTCCGCGGGCTGGTCTGGACCTCCGGCGGGCCCGAGCTGACCGACCGCGACTCCTACTCCGGAAAGAAGTCGCTGATCATCAAGGGCACGCAGTGGCCGAACCTGCCCCGGGTCTGCCTCCTGCCGAACCGGAAGTACCGCCTCGAGGCGATGTTCAAGGTCAAGGACCTCACCGGCGAGCAGCGGGTCGAGCGGCGGAGGCAGTACGACCTGGAAGCCGCCCGCCTCCGCCAGGCCGGCAAGACCCCCGAGCCCTACGCGGCGCCCAAGCAGCACGCCGAGGCCTACATCACCGGCCATCTCTACGAGTGGTCGCCGGACTCGAGGCAGTGGCTGGTCCGCCAGCAGACCTCCGTCGCGCGGGGCGACAAAAGCGAGTGGCAGAAGGTCGAGCTGGAGTTCACCTGCCCCAAGTGGGACGCGTTCATCCACATCGTCTTCGTCGTCGACTCCGGTTGGGCGTACATGGACGACTTCAGCCTGATGAGGGTCCCGTGATCGCCGGCGGCGGCGGAATTCGTGAATCCATCGCCCGCCGGGAGCGTCTGACCGCGTAGGAAGGGAGATCACCGCGGATGAAACGGCTGCTGATATACACGGTTATCGTCCTCGTGGTCCTGTCGGGCTTCGGCACGTGGGTGACGTACTGGTCGCAGCACCGGGCGCCGCGATTTGCCACCAGGATGATGAGGGCCGCCCGGCCCGACACGGACACGCCGCTGGCCCGGAGCATCCGCCTGGTCGGCGTCCAGCCGGACGGGTCCGACGACCTGCTCGACGCCGACGGGAAGAAGATCGGCGAGATGTTCGCCTTCCTCGGCCGCAGCGGCCGCAGCTTCCGCGACGACCGCGTCGTCCGGACATTCGTCTTCGAGCTGCCCAGGACCGCCGACAAGATCACGCCGTTCAGCCAGTTCACGATCTGCGCGCCCGGGGAGCGATACCACGAGTTCGGCGGCGGCTGGCGGCACGCCGTGGTCGACGACGGCGACCGGCGGCTGGTGCTGTACGCCACGGAGTTCCGCCCGATGATCTGGGACTCGGGGGCCTTCGGCAGCGAGCGCGTGCCGATCGACCACGTGGACGTGGTGCTTCGGCTGCACCAGGGCATCTCCGCCGACCAGGCCGTCCGGTTCACCGGGCCGTTCGAGCCCGGCGCGACGTTCTCGAAGACCGTCCGGGGCAATAGCTACACACTGACCATCCGCCCGGACCGCGGAAACCGGGTGCAATTCGAGCTGGCCAGCCCGGGCTATCTGGACAGCGAATTCCCGCTGCTGGTCTGCGACAAGGCCGGCGAGATCTACCGGGCGGACCGCCACAGCTACAGCGGCGGCCCGCGCGGCACGAGAATGAAGTGCTCGCTGCGGGAGCTGACCTGGGAGCAGGTCGCGGCGATCGGCTTCAGCGACCGCCCCCTCCAGAAGACCTTCCACAACATTCGGATCCGCTACACCGACCGGCCGGAGCGCGAATACGCCGACTACGTCTACAAGATGGCCTCGGCGCTCGGCCGATCGCCCAAGGACGTCGTCCGCAGCTCGATCCGCACAGTGGAGGACGCGATCAAGGTCCTGGACGTCGTCCGCGGCGAACACGTCGAGCGGGCCGCCGACCGGATCATGTCGAACCGGACCGGCCGGCTCACGGACGGGCAGCGGAAGAAGATCCGCGCCACCGCGTCGGCCTGGCTGGCCGTGCCCTACCCGAAGGTCCGCCTGGCGGGCGTCCGGCTGGGGCTGAAGACCGGCGGCGGCGAGCCGTTCTTCGCCGCGGCGATACGGCTGCTGTCCGAGGAGGACTCCTACGTGGCCTCCCAGGCCGCCTCCGCGCTCGGCAACCGGGGGCAGAACGTCGAGCTCCCGCCGGCGATCGCGGGGCAGATCAAGGACCGGCTGCTGACCGGCGCGGCGAGGAGCACCACGCCCACGCTGATGCGGGTGCTGACCGGCAGCCGGACGCCGGCGACCACGGCGGCGTTGGTCGAGCTGCTCGGCGCCGACGGCGCCCGGCCGTGGATCTGGTGGCCGGCGGCGGAGCAGCTCGGGCGGCGGAAGCACTTCAAGGACCGCACGGCGCTGCCGAAGGAGCTCCGCCTCCGCCTGATCCTCGCCGCCGGCGCGCAGGAGGGCGACGGCCCGCTCGCCGCCGAGGCCTTCGCCATGCTGCCCGGCCTGATGACGGCCGAGCTGCTCCGGTTCGACGGCAGCGTCTTCACGGCGGTGCAGAGGAAGCTGCTGGCCGAATCGGGCAGGCCGGCTGCCACGAAGGCCATCGTCGACTTCCTCCGCAACACCGGCGCGGTGGCCGCCTCCCCCTGGGCGCTGGATCGCATGGTCAAGCAGCTGAACCTGTGGTACGACCTGGACCTCGGCCGGCTCGGCTGGGACGCCCGCCGGCAGACGCCCGACGCCCACAAGAGGGATTGGCCGTCGATCGTCGGTCAGGCCGTCGCGTGGTACGACGGCGGCGGGGCGAGCAAGCAGCCGCGCCCGCCGGGCGCGGGCGGGCCGTTCGGGGCGGCCGTCGAGTTGACCGTCCAGGGGCGAAGCACCAGCACGGCCCCGTGCTACGTGGATCTCGAGGACGCCGAGGCGTTCGCCTGCCCCAAGGACGTCTACAACGGTGGCTCGAAGAAGCGCGAACAGTGGTGCAGGACCCGCGGCGTCGACTTCCGCGTGTACGTCTATCGGAGCAGGCGATCGCTGACGTGCTACGGCCTGTCGATCTCGCCGGTGCCCCGGCGGTGGTGGACGAGCCTCACGCGGTCCGACCTGGACCGGGCCCTCGACCGGTCCGCGAAGGACCACAACAGCATCGACGCCGACCTGCTGAGGTCCCTGCCGGCCACCTTCGCCTTCCGCACCCGCGAAGGCGGCGAAGGCGTCCTCCAGGTCACCGCCATCGACGGCAAGAGCCGAACGATGACGATCCGTTACAAGATGCTCAAGTGATCTCGAACGCCGCGGGCCCCGGGCGTGTGAGGAAGAACGAGGCGGCCTGGGCCTCTTCGGGAAACTCCCTCGCGTAGTCGCCCCGCCACTGCTCCAGCAGGGCCTCGGCGCGGTCCCGGGCGACGAGGGCCCAGACGCTCCCGCCGAAGCCGGCCCCGAACCCCGTCGCCGCCGCCGCGCCCAACTGCCGCGCCCGGCGCGACAGGAAGCTCGTCTGCGGGATCTGGTTGCCCAGGAGCGTCTCGGCCAGCTTCTGCGACCGATCGACCAGCTCGCCGAAGGCCGCGAGGTTGCCGTCCGTCAGCGCGTTGCCCGCCGCCGGGACGATCACCTCGCTCTCGGCCAGGAAGTGCTCGAACCGCGTCGTCAGCTCCCGCGCGGACATCGGCCCGCCTTCGGGCAGGCCGGCCAGCACGTGCCGCATCCGCTCGGCCGCCGCGTCCGGCTCGTCGGACCCCAGCGCCGCCGCGATGTGCGGATCGCTTCGCCCGGTGGCCTCCCGCCACGCCTCCGCCACCGCCGCCGCCCGGCGCGACGCGCGGTTGTAGCGATCCATCGCCTCGCCGGTCTTCTCCGCGACCGCGCCGCTGGCGGCGACCGCGAAGCACCAGCCGGCGGGCAGCTCGATCGCCCGCTCCCACCGGACGGGGCAGTAGGAGTACTGGCTCAGCCGGCCCGCCCGGCTGCACAGGATGGCCGTGTGGTCCTCGCTGCCGCCGAACGTCCCCACCCCCTTGTCGCCCGCCAGGTCGCCGAAGCTCTGCCCGTTCTCGACCGTCGCGAGATAGCCCGCCAGGTCCTCCGCCACGTCGATGTTCCGCCGGTACCCGTCCCGATCGGCCAGGGCGTTGATCTTCATCAGCACCAGCGAGCAGGCGATCATCAACGCGCTGGAGCTGCTCATGCCCGCCGCCGGCGGCAGGTCGCCCGCCACCGCCATCTCCGCCCCGTGCAGCTCGCCCGGGAAGTTCCTCGCCAGCCGCCGCGCGACGGTCATCGGGTAGTTCGACCAGTGGCCGACCGGCCGGACCAGCTCGCCGGAGAAGGCGAACTCGCACTCGTCGTCCATATCCAGCGCGAACGCGCGGATCCGCGCCTCCTCGCGCGGCACGGCCACGATGCAGATGCCCTGGCTCGCCGCCGCCACGACGCTCCGTCCGCCGGCGTAGTCGGTGTGCTTGCCCAGCACCTCCAGCCGCCCCGGGACGAACCACGCGCCGGCCGCCGCCCGCCCGTCGAGGCCCGCCTCGATCAGCCGGGCGGCACAGCGGGCGATCAGCTCCGCCTTCGCCCCGGCCGCCTCGCCCAGCCCGCCGGCGGCCAGCAGCGGCGCGGTCCGCTCGACGTCGGTCAGTCCCGCCAGGTGTTCGGCTCGGCTCACAGGTTCACCTCCACGTCGGCCAGGCGGGCCTTCACGCCCGCGATGTCCTCCCGCCTCGACAGGTCGAGGACGGGCTCGTCGAACCGCAGCACGTCGAACGTCTCGCCCAGCTCCCGGCGGGCGTACTCGACGGCGTCGGGCAGCTCCTTCTCGCCGCGCGACGAGAGGCCGATCGACCCGCACGCCTCGAAGATCACCGGGCGGAACCGCCAGCAGTTCATCGACACGTACACCGGTCGCCCGATTGCCGCGAGCTGTTCGTCCGTCGGCTTCTCGATGATCTCCGCCAGGTGCCCGTCGGCGTCGGCCCGAACGATCGCGTAACCGGCGATCCGTTCGGCGGGGATCGTCCCGCCGGCCAGCAGCCCCTCACGCCGGAAGGCCGCCAGCCCGCTGCCGGTCAGCTCCTCCCGCAACGCCCTCAGCGCCGACGCAGGATAGTAGTTGTCCGAGTTGATCACGACCACATCGTCGGCGCCGGCGAATTCCCTCGCCGCCGCCGTCGCGTCGGCCGTGCCGAGCGGCTCGGCCTGAACGGCAAACGTCACCGCCAGCCGCGTCACCCGCCCCGCGCCGTAGGCCTCGCGGATCTGCCGATGCTCCGGGCCGATCACCAGGCACACGCCGCGATAGCCCGCGTCGGCCAGCGCCGACAACGTGTAGTCCAGGAACGGCCGGCCGATCGGGATCAGCGCCTTCAGACCCGTATCGGCGGCGCGGGCTTCCTCCTCCGTCAGCTCCGCCTCGCCGGAGGCCTTCCGCATCCGCCTGCCCAGCCCTCGCGCCAGGATGACCGCCTTGTCCATCGCCGCTCCCGTTCGCTTACCTGACCGCGACTGTCCCGTCGACGCGGGCGAAGTTCCCGCCCCGATCGATCGTGCCGAAGTAGATCCGAATCGCGCCTCGCCTCGCCGGGCGAATCGCCGCCGTGAAGGCCACCTTGTCCGTCCTGCCCTCGTGCGTCTTGCCCCAGACGACCGAGTCGCCGCTGCTACAGAAGAACACGCTCGCCCCCAGCCGCACGTCGTCGGTGATCTCCGCCGAGATCCGCAGCGCCTTCGTCCCCGGCGCCACCGACTTCGGATAGCTCAGCCGAATCGTCGGCGCCGCGCCGTCGTTCGGATCGACGTGGTCGCCCAGCAGCCGCGTGTGGGCCAGCATGGCCGTGTTCTCCCGAGAGAACCGCACCCGGCCGGACGGCGGGAGCTTCCGGAAGTAGTTCCGCCCCAGCGCCCGGAAGCCGTTGCCCATGATATACAGCCCGTCGACACGATGGTCGTGCCAGAGCCCCACGGCGTGGCCCAGCTCGTGGGCGACCGCGCCGAAGCCGTCCTCGATGAACTCGAACCGCGGCGAGTCGGGCCGGCCGGCCCCGAGGGCCCGGCGCCCGGCGATCGGTGTCGCGTCGGCCAGCAGCTTCATCTGGTCGGCCACCGTCGTCGCGCAGAACATGTCCTGGAGCATCCACGCCGAGAACAGCCCCACCCCGCCGACGGCCCCGACCCGCCCGCCGAGGGCCACCCCGCCGGGCCATTCGTAGCGGTTCGGGCCCGGGTCATACGTCTCGGCGATGATCACGTACAGGTGCCGGTCCGCCGGCCCGAGGGCCGACGTCACCTCCGGCAGGACGGTCCGCCACTGCTTCGTGAAGCTGTAGCTCGGCGCCCCGTTGTAGTCGCTCGCCTTTCCCCGACCCCTCACCAGGTGCACCTTCGGCTTGCCGTCGGCGGCGAACTCGAAGTCCAGCCCCTCGCAGCGATGGCCCGCGTCGGTCAGGCTCGTGCGGTACAGATCGCTGACGAACGTCATCACGACGGTGATCTTCTCCCGCCACGCCCGCGTCGGCTTCCGGTCGGCCGGTACGAAGTACACCAGCCGCACCTCGTGACGCCTGCCCAGCTCGCGCAGCGCCGGCGGCACGCGCACCGGGCGGGGGGCAGGCGCCCCCGCCGCGGGAGCCCTCGCCGCAGGGCCGCAGCAGGCGATCACGATCAGCAAGGCACGCATTCACGACTCCATTCGTCATTATCGGCGATTCGAGCGCGCCTGTCGCCCGCTGTCGAGCATTCGGCGTTCAGCGTTCTTCGTTCGACATTCGGCCGCCCCGCGGCCGTCACGTTTCGATCTGCCACAGATCCACCTGGCTGTGCGGCAGGTAGGGCTTGCCGATGATGCTCGGCCGGCCCGTGCTTCCGATGTCGGCGACCTTGGCTTCGTGCGTGCCCTGGGGGCAGTCGATCGTCATCTGCTCGAACCGTCCGGTCCCGTCATTCAGCATCAACAGGAGCTTGGGCGCTGGGTTCTTGCCGAGGTGCATCTCGCCGCAGAAGATGTCCGCCCGCCCGTTGCCGGTGAAGTCGGCCACCTCCAGGCTGTGCGGGTGGAACAGGTCGTCGCGGAGGACGTGAAGCTCGGCGAAGTCGGGCCCTTCCAGCCAGACCAGCCTGCCGGGATGGGACTCTCCCTCGGCCAGCACGATGTCGACGTGCCCGTCGCCGTTGAGGTCGGCCAGCGCCACGCGCGCCTGGGCGAACCCGTCGATCAGGACGCGGCGGCCCCACGGCTCGCGCGGATCGCCGCCGGGCTTGAAGAGATTTGCCCCCGCGACAATCTCGTTGACGCCGTCGCCGTCGACGTCGGCGATCCGCGCGCCTTCGACCTCCACGCCGTCGGCGATCAGGTGGCAGCTCGTTTCGGGCCAGGGCTCGACGCGCGGGTCGGCGGGGATGTCGAAGTACACCGCCTTCCTCGCCTGCTGGGACAGGATCACCAGCTCGCCTTTCCCGTCGCCGTCGACGTCGCCGACCGCCTGGTCGTGGTACTTCAGGAATCGGTCGGTGATGACGCGGCGCGTCCATCGCTGCGTCGGGTCCGGCGGGTTCTCCCACCAGTA
>Ga0180438_10007299_pt1 | contig 14474 bp, 17 predicted proteins | sample SS_ome_12_FD_132455 | JGI IMG/M metagenome (GOLD analysis project Ga0180438, IMG submission 132455) | Hypersaline lake sediment archaeal communities from the Salton Sea, California, USA - SS_3_D_2 metaG | ecosystem: Environmental > Aquatic > Non-marine Saline and Alkaline > Hypersaline >...
CTTACGGAATAGCTGTAATTAACCCTGATTGGTGCTTGGTTTACAAAGCATACGTATCAGAGCCAAAACCAAATAACTTCAACCCTGCCAATGTAGCTAAACAGCTAGAAGGCTTTGGAGTGTAATTAGGCGAATAGGGGGGTAGTTTGTCGCTATCCCCCCTTCGATAATGTTAAACACAGACTAAGAGGTAAAAACATGAAGAAGATGATAAAAGCAAGTCTACTGGTTCTGCTGTTCGGGGTTTCGGTTTCGTTCGCTGCAGGTCTTGTAGTATTATCACGAGGAAGTTTCTCTGCCACTGGCACAGGATCAGCCGCAACATCGCTGACTATACCAGCGCAGAAAGGGAAAATCATTCGGAATACTACTCTATCAATGAGTCAGGCTACGAATGCTAACCTTTCTGTTTACCGTCCACAGCGTAAAACTACAGCAAGCGCAGCTTCTGCAGCTTCTACAACGCTGAAGGTATACACTGGGTCAGTAAGTAACAAGGTTGAAGGTTTCACACCTACAACTTCTGATTACATGCTTGTAAACAGTCCTACATCTGGCTATCAGTTGGAAAAGATTTCAGCTATAGCATCGTTTGACGGAACCAATGTCACTACTTACACACTGGCAAATGCTGTTACGTGTGCTGCTAATGATGTTGTCTACGTTTGTGACGCAGATGATATCGTTACTATTGCAGGTCTTGCTGCTAGTGACCAGACAGAGATGCATTACATGTTTGTCGGGTATATCAGCAACCCTGTTTACTTGACTATTCCAGCTACAGCAGGTACGACTGTGCTTTCGGGTACATTTGACGCTGAAAAGTAAAGTATAACTCCAAAATCTGACCTGCCGGGGCAATCCCTCGGCGGGTTTAGGGGGCAGATTATGGCTCGTATAGTATTCGATATTCTCAAAGATGCGATTTCTGACGGATTGGGCTTACCTAGAGACCCTATCCAGAATGATATTCTGAATGAAGCTCTTGCCCGTTACGAGAAGTGCGGTAAGACAATTTTTGATTCTTTCCAGTGGGACACAACAAAGGTAGATTCGTTCCTGACCAGCAACGCTACATACGTAAACTCTTTTACTAACAATATTATCACTTTTGAAACCAATATAGACATAATCCTTGCGGTAAGGCCTGTTGAGGATACAACTATTGACGACAACCCTGCTTTGTGGCCCCAGGACGAGGTAGACGCGGCTATAAGAGGCGAACAGGTGTCATCGGGTAGGTTTACTTACCTGACAGACGACACGAGCAACAGGAGGCGTATAAGGGTTTATGCCGATGACAACGTAGATACTTACAGGATTCTCGCAAGAAAGAGATTTGTTCCTGCGATAGTAGACCCTGCATATAGCGCTTTAGACCCTTCAGCTACACCTACAGATTACAGGGTTCTTACTTGGCTTATTGACCATGCCGACGCTGCACTTGTCTCGTATATTTCCGACGAGTTTAGGGCGTGGGATGGGCAAAAGAAGCAGAACGATTGGAAAGCTTTATTGGCTTCGGCTGTTCATAAAGTTGAAGAATTACAGGCAACAGAGCATGTAGTTTACCCTATGGATGGGATGTTTTCAGATCTTGACGACGGACAGATAGGATACGGGGCTCTATACTAAATGAGATCAGACCATAGACATCAAGTAATTGACGGACAAACAGATTTTTCTGGTGGTTTGCGTCTTGTTGGTGACTTACGCCAAAACGAATACCGTCATTGCATTAACTACATGATTGAACATGGTGACTTGAGGACTAGGCCCGGAATGACCAGGGCTTTCCCTATCATAAGAGACGGATACCATGAAGGTTTCTTCTTTAATGAGGAGGACAGAAGAGAGAATGATGTAAGTCATACAGGATTCTGGTTTCCTTTTGCTTTTGCAGGATGGTTGCCCGGCACTATTGATGGGTTTGCTTTCTTTAGATTCACGGGTGACGCAAGAAGTCGCCAAATTGTTGTAGGTAACGGGACTGTTTATGTTTATGACAACGGGTTTGTGTCGGAAATACCTACAGCCGTGGACTTAAGCCTCGACGAAGACATAACTTTTGTCCAGGGTAATAATCAGGTTGTAATGCTTAGATCTAACGGGAAAGAGCCGTTACGTTGGTTTGGCGGACTACAGGAGCAGGGATTTGTAAGGTTTACAGACCCAGGAACCACAAACCGTATCCCTTTATCTTCTAAAGGCTCCTATATGTATGGTAGATTATGGCTGATAGATGATGATGATATCTCCGCTTCTGATTCTCTTGATTTTGATGTATACGATGAAGTAAATCAGTTCTTCTCAATTAATCGAGGTGATGGAGACGAGTTGATTAAGATTCTTCCTTTCCATGAAACATTTGCCATAGCTTTTAAAAATAGAAGCATATGGGCTCTTAACGGTGTGAACTCGTTCATCAATAAGGCTGACGGTGAAAACCTAACAGACTTTGTTTCTGTTGAAAACGTATCTGAAGTTGTTGGTATGGTCGGGAAACGGGCGTACGCTGTACATGGTGAAGAAATAACATTCCTTTCGTACAAGGGCATTACGTCCCTATCCCGCACCCAGGAAGGTAAGCTTAGAGGTAGAGATATCCCCCTTAGCTACGAAATACAGCCATTAATCGACAGAATCAACTGGACCGCAGCATCTAAAGCTTGCGGTGTTTTCTACCAGAATCATTTGCTGTTTGCTGTCCCTATGGACGGATCTACAGTTAATAATAAAGTTTTAGTTTACGATTTAAACGCCAACGATAAGCAAGGCGCATGGGTGGGTATATGGGAAAGCCTCGTTATGCATCCGGTAGAGTTTTATACTGATGACGAAAAGCTCTATTTCTTAGGCGAGGACGGGGTTGTTAGAAGGATGTGGACTGATGACCCGTGGGATTCTCAAGATTGGTACCATGATACACCTATGTACGACCCTACGGCTAGTTATAAAATTGGTGACCTTGTCTACTACTCAGAAGGCAGCTCAGGTGATATTTATCAATGCATATTAGCCCACGACACAGAGCAGCTTATTACAAATACAACTTATTGGACTCAAATAGCAGATCCAACAACACTGTATAAGATTGAAAGTGATTTCTGGTCAAGATTCCTTGAACACGGTGACGAAGGTAGCCCAAAAAAATATAACAGGGCTGAGGTAACAATAGAACACCAAGATCCAAACATAGACATTGACATCAAAACGGAAGACCACAACAGTACTGTAAGTGTATTTAATGATATAACATATAGCAATGTGGCTTATGATATAGCAGGTGTAGCCGATTGGAACCCTTTAAATACAAATCTCGACCATAATGACCCATACCGTCAAGACTACACTGTAAAGATTTTATCTGCAGGATTTAGCTTTAATGAGACGGCTGGATATTATATGAATATCTTTGCTAAACACGCATTAAGATTTATACCAAGAGTGTTGCATAACAAAAGACTTTCTATTAGAATAAAGAACACACGAGGCATTGTAAGAATAAAAAGCATAATATCGCAAGGACAACAGAGCTTCTTCGCGAAAAGGGATAGGTAATATGAGAAACTTTTATACACTTTTTTGTTTGTGCTTCCTCTCTGTTAGTCTGTTTGCCGCCGACAACTTCCTTAGAGGTTTTCAGTTTGATGGTGCTACTGGATTACAGACGGGAGCCCAACTAGAGGACTTGGTTACAAAGGCAAGGTTTGCTGATGGAGCTGTAGACCCTTCTAACACAAACAGAATCTTTGATACAAATGTTTTCACCAATATGAACACTGGCGGAGTTACAAACCTAATAACTATCAAAGAGGGTGGAATAACAGAGGCAATGCTGGCTGGTGGTTCTTCTGGTGATAAGATTTTTGGAACCGTAACTATGGGCACGTCTACCACTTATAAAGCTACAGTAAACGGGTCTTTGACAGTTAATGGTGATTTTCTTGTTACAAGCAATGACCTTACTGTATCTTACAACGGTTACCCAAAATTGACCCTTAACACCAACATGGTTACTTCAAGTGCTGCTTCTGGAACATTAATTACTATAGGCAGCTTCACTGAAGCCTTTGATAGCGATTTAAGTACAACTACATCATGGGGAGATGGTAACGTTAATCAAGCTTACCAGATAGATCTAGGTGCTGTATATTGCGGATTTGTAAACGTAAAGGTAGAGATGTATAACGCAGGTGCAGCCTTAGCGTTTTTAGATGTTGGTTACGGATTGAATGATTTAGGTTTAGCTAGTGGTGTTATAAGAAATGGGGGTGTATTTACTCATACAGCCGCAGGGGTCAGGGCGTCGATAGCATACAACTCTGCAGGAGCTGGTACATCTACAAATCTTTTAAGCCGACCATTTGCTGGAAGATATATAAGTCTTACTTCTTTCGGGTTGGGGACATCGAATAGATATAGTGATATAAGTGTGTATGGTACAACAAATAACTTCAGGAACTTCGGGGGGTCATTATGAGGAAATATATCATCATTAGCTTGATGTTAATGTCTATACCTGCTTTTGCGATAGTAGAAGTCAATATAGATAAAGATGGAGACGTCGAGAGCATAGGAAGTATGTTCGGTAAAAATGCTAAAGCTAATCATGCTAAGAATCGTTATACAGAGGCAGAGTGGTCTGCATTTGGAATAACCAATCAACCGCCTTATATAATCAAGGATGGTACTGCATGGCGCAATATGACTCCCTCGGAAATAGCAACTAAAGACGCGGAGATACAAGAAGAGGTTACATCTGAGGTCACAGAGGACGCTACAGCAGACGCAATATTGAGAACTATAGCAGAGGCAATCAAAACAAATACCAAGACCTATGAAGGCGTCAAGGCTATATTTACCGGTGAAGTTGACCCAAAGAAGGCCAAGAAGAAAAAGGAGAAGAAATGAGTGTTGTTGCAACCGTAACGCCAGGACAGGTGTATACAGCAGACGGAGATGGTACCGTACTTCAGACAAAGGCAAAGCTTAACGCCCTTGGAACGCCTACAGTAACAGTCGACCTTACTGACAGTATAGTTGCTGGCGACCTCGCTGTAGGTGCCGTGTTGGCTAAAAATCTAGAAGCTGCTTTGCAGGCTATCATTCCCAAACTATCTCTTACAGGCACAAACGATGCAGACAATACGGGTAGCGTAAGTATACAGGTTCAGAATGCAAACGGCCTGTCCCTCTCTCAAAGGTTCCTTATGCGCGTATGGATCTCATCTTCTGATTTTGGCAATCCTGTAGCGCAGACTGACTTTTCTGTAACCACAGGGTCACAACAGCAGGAGCTTACAGCGGATGCTTATTACGAAGTAATTTCTGATAGTAACGGCGTTGTTGCCATGAATATAGATGCTGGATCAGCAAAGACGGTCTACGTAATGGCAGAAATTAACGGAAGAATTTACAGCGTTTCTATTGCAATAACATCAACATCATAAAGGAGTAACACATAATGAAGAAGAAAGTAGTATACGTATCAACCCTTGCAGTAATGGCAATAATAGCAACAATCTGCTTTGCAGCAGGATACCAGCCTAGAACCTATACTGTAGCCACAAGTTCTGTACTGATTGTACCTCATGCTGACCCGGCTGTTACTAACATGTGGAAGGCTAATACAGCTTACTCTTACGGTGACTACATTAATATGTATACCAACAATATAGACCGTTATTACTGGTGCGTTAATGCTGGTACCACAGGTGCTTCACATCCTTCATGGACCCTTACAGACGTGGCTGACAACACTATCGTATGGCGATGGGTAAACCCTAAAAGAGATAAGCTTTACATTGTTAATAATTCTGCTGCAGGCACAAATTCTCTGTATCTAGGCTTTAACTCTGCTGCTGTAGCTAATGCAGGGATTAGGCTTAATGGTGCTGGTGGGTCATTTAATATGGACACTGATGCATGGCAGGGTGAAATCTATGCTATAAGGGCTGCAGGCTCAGGAACAGTAACAACTCAAGAACTTCCATAAACATGAGAAGAGCTTTAACATTTATATTGCTGATAGGGAGCGTTACTATAGCTCTTGCAGCTAATCCCTTTACCAAGCCTCAGAAAGCGTGGCTTGACAGGTGGTATCTGCAAAAAACTCTCAGCACTATAGATGGGGATATCATAATCGACGGGACGGTATCTTTTGAAAAGTTGTCACTACAAACACAGATATGGATAAGCGAAGGTACTAGCGCGTGGGCATGGGTTGAATTAAACTCTGATGATATTGCAGACGTTCTTGCGCGTACATCTAATTGGGATACAGCCTATAATGATTATGTAGCCCATAAAAACATAAAAACGATAACGACCACTACCCCTATGACCACGGATGCATTCACCTACTGGATTGACTCCTCCAGTGGTAACGTGGCTGCAGAGTTGCCGTCAGCAAGTTCTGTTTCTGGGCTAGTGTTTACTACTGTAGTAGTAGGAGGATCAAATGATAATAGCGTGAATCCTCAACCAGGAGATGCTATAAATAGAACTCCAGGTAATTTTTCTTTGTATTTAGATGAATCATTATCGCTCAGAAGTGATGGCGGTACTAATTGGTACGCTCAATGAAAAGAATACTCATAGCTTTATTGATGATGTGTAGCATGTCTTATGGGCAGACAATGCTACGTAATCTAATTATTACTGATCCAACTAACTCCACATATCAGGCCAGAGTAAACAGTGACGGACAGCTTCATGTTGTCCTTGAAAGCATGCCTGATGCAAATAACACAACGACAAACGCTCTTTCAGGTGGTTCTACATTTACTGGTTCGGCAACAAGTTTAAGGCCATATAACGGTATATCATTGCATGTTTCTACGGACTCACCAAGCGCAACAAAGGGACTAAGTATAGAATACTCTGCTGATGGTACAACATGGTATAACGGCGAATCTTATACTATTCCTCAAGGTGCTTCAAAGTTTTATACTCCTCCGGCATGGTTAGAGTATTTTAGGGTTGTTTATTCCAACGGTTCAACAGCTCAAACCAATTTCAGTTTACATACGCAGCTCCATAAGGGGATAATGAAATGGAGTTCTCATAACGTAGATAGTGAAATAGCAGATGAAGATGACGCAGAACTAGGGATAAGTGTTATCCATGCAAAGAATCCTGCTGGTGTTTATGGTCCTATACAGAGATCAACCGACGGAAACCTGCTGATCCATGACGCAGAGAATCCAAGTGCAATAGCTTTTGGTAGTGTTCCAGGAAAGAGTATAATTCAAAAGTTCGGAAATGCTCCTGATTTTGATAGTACAGATGGACAAATCACAATATGGGATGGTGCGGATGATGCGGTTCTTGACGAAATGCAGTACAACTATTCCGCTACAAATCTTATTGATTCTGTAATTAGTTCATCGACTCTCGACCTTCAGGATGTAGAAATTCAAGGATTAGACGGTGATGGTTATCTTGTTATCCAGACTAATACACTTAGCGGCCAAACCCGTGTTGCATTAAGCACTCCACTTTGGCGCACATTTAGAACTAAGAATATAAATAATTCAGATTTTGTGGGCAATGTTTGTACATATGAAACAAACGCCCCAACAACTGCCGGGGTTGTAGATGATTCCAGTCTTGTTCGTTCTTGCGTTGATAACGGCAACAACCAGACGGAGATGGGTATATTCACTGTTCCGAAAGGTAAGGAGATTGTAATCAAGAGTGTTTACTGGGGGTCAGCGGGGGCAAATAAATCAGCATCATACGAGATAACCTTGTGGGCTAGGCCGTATGGTGGCGTATTTCAGTTGAAATATAAAAACGCTATAAATGATGACGTATATCCGAACCACGAAAAGCCTTATGCAACGGGGCTATACTTTGATGAGTTGACTGATATAGAAGTAAGAGTTCAATGCTTAACAATATCACCTACAATCATAGGTGCAACAATTTCGGGTGGTTTTGAAATAGAGATGCAAGATAAGGAGTAACAGAAAGATGAATAAATGTGCATGGTTAATTGTTTTAATTGGAATGAGCCTAATGGTTCAGGCGGGGGTTGATAACCCTTCTGCGGACACAAGCACGCTTGACGGATTGACTGCGGATCAGTTTGTAAGGTCAGATGTAGCTGATACAATAAATGGTATAATAACCTATACACCCGCATCCTGGATATTTCAGAATGCTGTTAAGGTAGAAGCTCCCTCTATTGGTATAGGTGCAGGGTCAACGAATAGTTTATATATAGCGGCTAATGGGAATGTAGGGATAGGAACAATTACGCCTGCTCAAGAGCTTGATGTTGATGGTACAACACGTACTACAGGTTTGGAGCTTAGTGGGGAAGCAGGAACAATTTATACTGGCACAACGTCACTATTCGACGCAGGGAGCCTGACGGGGAGATTCTTTACCCTGTCTTTTACTATTCCTGACCCTACAAATAACTATATATATCCTTTATCCCATCCGTATGACGGAGACGGAAACTGGACTATAGATAAGATCAGAGTTATCAATTATACTGGTAGCATTACTGGTCTTGGTCATGTTGTAGTAGGAGATTGGACTTCCATAAGTATAGCAAGCACGAGTGTAGAGACGGACATTCCTTTTGATTCTTCAGGGACTACCGACACCTCATTGAGCGGATTCACAACTATAAGCAACAATCAAGATATAGGAGTATATTTCACAGGGATCCCGACATTCGCTAATACTAATGGTGTGAAAGTTGACGTAAGGATAGTAAAATAATGAAAAAGATAATTGCTATATTATCAATCTTATTCTGTGTTGCATCCAGTCATGGTGCTTCTTTGTTTACTGATGGTACAGACATTGTAACAAGCGGGAGCAAGATTCTAGTTGAAAGACCTCTTTGGACTCCCGCAGAACTTACGAATGTTATCCAATGGTTAGACGGTACTGATTCTAGTGTTATCCTTACGAATGTTGCAGGTGTAACACAGTGGACAGACAAGAGCCCCGCCGGTAATGACGCAGTTCAAACTAATGCATCGGAGCAACCTTCTGTATCAACATTAGGTACAGGTGGAGCTATTAGTTTTGACGGCAGTGATATGCTTGATATTAATATACCACTAACAAATAGTTCGTATTCATTGTTTATGACATGCACAACTAGCAGCATTCCTGCTTACGTATATTCAACTGAATCTGTTGATTCTTCTCCTGCTATACTTAGCAGGTTTGCAAGTCGTGACTTTGAGTACTATGGGAGCGAACCGCGTATAACTATTGCTGAGGATTGTTCTGTTTGTCCCGCTATTATTGGTTTCACCACAACAGTAGGAGCTGGTGCATTCGTGTATTTTAATGGGGAATTTATTGATACTTCAGTTATCAATCAGAGCGATTTTACTGCTGAATCATTTAAAAACATTGGTTCGGCAAAACTTGGAGTTAATCCTTTTAATGGCGAGATTGGCGATATAGTTCTTGTAGAGGGAATAGTATCTGAGAGTGAAAGACAAAAGATAGAAGGAGCTTTACTACATGGGCGAGGTATGCAGGCTAATCTTGATGCAGATCATCCGTACAGATACAGACCACCCAGGATAGGAGATTAATATGAGTTTACCAGAATACACAAAAGGACAGTATTATGTGTGGGACACAGAAGCGGAAGCTGTTGCTGCTTTAGCCTCGATCAATGCTTCAAGCGTTTTTCCTATCCCATCTAAAAAGAATGGAGTTGTTGTACCAGAAGAAGTAAAGACTATGTCATGGTCGGATACTCCCAGGCAAAGGCTTGATGGCAAATACTGCTTTGAGCGTATACCTGCTAATATGCTTGAACACTTTGGAATATCGCAGGAAGACGCTGATTCGTGGGTTACTGCATTTAACCCAGCTGTAGAGGTGTATGATGAAACATGGTTCGAGGAAATGGATGTTTAAAAAATATATATTATCAACAGTGTTGTTTTCGCTGTTCGTGTCTAATTGTCATGCTCTTATATTCACGCCTCAGCGTGGTTTATTTAGCAGGCCCAGTGGAGCGCCAGTCAGCACAAATTACCCCTGGATGGATAACTATACTGATACTATTCAATATATAGAGTTCACCGAAGGTATATCAATATTCACAAATACAGCATATTCAACTCTTGCAGGTAATATGCATAATGGAGCAGGGGCGGCAGCAGTAACTATAATAGAAGGCACAAACGGCATGAGCCGAGCCGTTTCATTTGATGGTGGTGATGAAATTGTAGGGACTAATAATGTAGGCATTACCGGTAGCTCGAACAGGACAACTTCTGTTTGGTACAAAAGAGACGGTTCTGCCGCTATTGAATACCTACTTTCCTTTGGAAGTACAGCCAGTTATTCTGTATGGGCTATGACTCTTGATGCAGGTAATACAACCTGTTCTATAAGATGTAATGCCGGAAATCGTGTTTTCACTTTGAATGATACTTCTCTTAACACATGGCATCAATTAACTTTCTCGCTTGACGGAGATTCTACAGCCGATGTGACAGCTTACCAAGATGGTGTTTTGCTAGCCGAATCAAGTGTAAATGATCAAGTCTTTACAACAGCAGCAGGGCATTTGCACTTAGGGGAAGATGTTGATGGCGATGGTCAGTATACAGGGGATCAAGACACCGTTATCGTGATTGATGCGGCTAGCACTTCAAATCAGGTGAATGAACTCTTTTGGAACACCTGCCGATATAACTCAAGTAATATTTATAACGGCGCTCATATTAACCCTGGTAAGGGTTGGCTCGAATATCATTCTACATACAGAAACACTATCTACAAAGACATGAGCTTGTCTCTTACGTTTGATACTCCTTTTTCTTCGACGGGCACTGTACCGAATCAAGACAGATCAGACCAACAACACGCTATAACGACAACCTCGGTCGTATCTATGGGCAGCCTATCTAATGGTTGGGCTGTGTGTAATGGTTCAAGCAGTTATGGCACATACCCTGACGCTAACGAATTAAGCCCACAAGATACAAATTTCACGGTCACATGTTGGCTCAATTTCGACACATGGCCAGCCAACCAAAATATAATAGACCAATCAGATGGCACAGATCGGTTTCTTTTTTATAATAATACAGTTGGTGATGGTATAATGGGATGGGTATTTGATGACGGTCCAACAAGCGTTACCTTTAACTGGACCAATGCTATGCCTACTGGCTCATGGGTCCATGTAGCAATGACAATGGATAGGGCTACAGGGCTTGCAAAGATGTATACAAATACAATCGAAGTCGCGTCAATAGACATTTCGTCTTTAGGTGATATCGACCCAACAGAGGACGGATGGCTGTTTGAGCGTGATGAAGATCACGGCGGAGGCGGCAATCATTTTGATGGCAAAGCAGATTTTATAAACTTCTATTATGCCACTGCGCTTTCCGGGGCTCAGATAACCAACGATTACAACGCAATGGCAAACAAGTTCGGATACTCAACTAAATAGGTGATCATATGAAAAAACTATTTATTGGTCTTTTAATTCTAACGGTATCAATGTCGGTTATGGCAGCACCTGAACCAACCAACACAAGCAGGTTATCTATACGCGTAAGAATGGACAGGTACTTCGTTAAACTCTCACAAATCAAGGCAGGCCTCTACGACCTATGGAACGGCACAACTCAAAAGCCTAAGAAGTGGAAAGATAAAACAGTAGCTGAGAATGAGACTTGGTGTGATAATGGATGGCTTTACACAACTAATCTACCACCATGGACCGAGATTGATATGAAGAATGAGGGGTATTTCCAGACTCTTGAATGGCTTACATCAAACAGTATACCTCATGAAGATATATGGATGTTTTACAATGTCTCTGACAGACAAACAGGGGGAAGGGCTACGGATACTCGAGTGAAGTACTGGAAGGGCGTAGCAGGCAATACAAACACCTTTAAGATATTCAGAGACGGTATTGAGTTAGATCCAAAAACAATGGAATAATTTAGGAGTGAATGATATTTTTAGGGCATATGTTAATCCACATTGTAAATCTTGCTTTGTGGTTGTTGATAATCAGGTTAATAAGGGGGTTGGTATGTTAGGTGGGGTATTTGCAGCAACAGGTGTTTTAAGTGGAGTAGGGCTTTTGGCTCAACAGCTTCCGGGGGTTCCAAAAGGGTTTCAGACTTGGCCTGTTACAGCTATGCTTGCCCTTATAGCGTTAACGTCAATGTACCTTAACTTTAAGAGTTCTACGCAATCAAATAAAACCGTAGAGAAAATTGGAGACAAGTTAGGCGAGGTAGCTGTAGAGATGGGGGCCCTAAACGAATTGAGCAGCGAACAGGCAAGAAGATTTGATGAGCTTAACGGCAAGCTCGGAGAGAACTTAATTCAGCAAGCTACAACAAATGAAAGACTTTTAGGTATTAGTAAAGAATTGGACAAAAGGCCATGCATAACAAACAAGTAGAAATGAAACCAGTAAAGGCGTACATTGGGTTCACAAGGGGTGCAGGCATTATAAGTACCCTCATCCGCAGACTTGATGGTGGATTCTATAACCATGTTTACTGGAGATTCGACTTTGAGCCAACAGGTTCCTTGATTTATGAGAGCCATATTAATGGTGGCGTCCAGATTACTCCTTACTCGCACCTTGAGTCTGCGAAAGAGAAGGGTTCTGTTCTTGCTGTAAAAGAGTTCGACTTAGGTTTAACGGCTAAACAATGTGAGTTTTTGTGGGCTGACTGTCTTCCTGAGCATGGAGACCATTACAATGCTATGCAGATAGTTAGATACTACTTCTGGATCAGGTTAAGCAAAAGAAAGGCTGTTCAATGGGTAGATAAACAGTCTGACAGGTACACTTGCAATCAGTTTGTTGTAAAGACAGGACGGAAAGTAGTTGATGCAATGAGCGCATTAGACTATACATTTACTATTAAACCACTATACGAGCTTGCTGAACGTTGCTTTAAGCCTGTTGTAGATAAAAAGGAGAAAAGAAATGGCAAAAGCTGATCCAAAAATAGGAACTTTAGAGCCCCCTGAACTTACTGATATAGGAACCTCAGCAAGGGAGTTGCTTTCTGTTATAAATCAACTGGGCCCAGATCTTGCAAGAACAGAGCTAGGATCTCTTCAGGAATTGTTGCCTCAGCAAGCTCAGCTAGGATTAGACCTACAAAGGCAGTTTCTTCCTCAACAATTTGGCTTGGATTTAAGTTTAGCGCAACAGTTCCAACCTCAATTCCAGCAACTTGCTCAAGGTTTACGGTCTCAAGACATAGAGGCTCAACTTGCAGACCTTGCTCAGTTCACTCCTCAGCTTTCAGCAATAAGGGAGGCGTCTGAAGGGGCTGATGTTACAGCAATAAGGAATGCACTTACTCAGCAAATACTAGGTGATATACAGGCGGGAGAGACTTTGACTCCGGCGCAGGCTAGAAGTGTAGAGCAATCCCAAAGGACCGCTGAGATAGCAAGGGGGTTAGGTACAGGGACCGGAAGTGCTAACCGTGAAGCCGTACAGAAGGCCTTAGAAGGCCGCAGGCTTGGTGCAGAGCGTAGAGGTGCTGCCTCGGCATTCTTAGCTCAAGAATCAGCAGACAGGCCGAGTCCTTTCTCTGTAATACAGGGTGCGCCTTTGACTGCTACAGCAGCAGGGCAGTCGGCTTTTCAGTCTCCGGGCAGGCGTCCAGATATAGCCGGTAATATTATTAGTCCTATAGCGTCAGCAAGCAACCTTACTGGTTTGGCTGACCAATTAAGGCAACAGGATTTAGCAAGTAAACAATTTGGACTTCAGTTTGAATTAGCTCAAGCTCAAGCCAATCCATTTAAATAGAGGAGACAAACAATGGCAGCACCATTTGTAACAGGTTCGGCATTTACTTCGCCTTTTGCGGCACAAGCACCACTAATGGGGACCGCTGCAGGTCTAGGGACTATACCAGCGGCATCTGTAGCAGCACCCGTTGCAGCGGCAGCACCAGCCGCGACCGCAGGAGCAGCAGGAGCAGCAGGTGCGACAGGGTTAAGTGCGGTTGCTCCTTTCATAGCTCCAGCCCTTATGGGTGTTAGTCTTATTTCCAACATCATAGAAGGTAACAAGGCTAAGAGGGACGCAAAGAGGGCTCAAAGAAAAGCTCGTCAAGAGCAAGCCATGACCAACTTGATTAATATAGCAGGTGGGAAAGGTGTTGCTAGGCCAGCCCCTATTGTACAACAACCACAAGGACCTACGGTAGGAAATACTTTAGGTCAACTCGCACAGGTAATAGGAGCAACACAGGATGCAGCCCAGGATAGAGCGTTTAGGGAGCGTCAGTTAGGAATACAGGAAAGCAGGGCACAGGCAAGACAGGCTCAAGTAGACAAGGCTTTTGAATTACAAAAAGCCGCTCAAAAAGCAAATGAGCAATTTAGGCAGGCTCAACTCGCCGCTGGGGCACCATTAAAGAAAGCTCAGGTAAGTGCATTAGGCGCACTCGAAGAACAAAGGAGAGCTA